>Ga0307513_10001406_pt1 | contig 34611 bp, 25 predicted proteins | sample 15_EM_MG_FD_202174 | JGI IMG/M metagenome (GOLD analysis project Ga0307513, IMG submission 202174) | Populus trichocarpa ectomycorrhiza microbial communities from riparian zone in the Pacific Northwest, United States - 15_EM | ecosystem: Host-associated > Plants > Roots > Unclassified | place... | reverse complement strand
CGATTGAAATCTCAACACCACGGGAAATCATCGTCACTTTCCCCCACCCACGTCTCTTCTCCCACGATGGCTACTGCCTAGGAGTTGACGTTAAGCCATCTACCCTCCTCCTCTGTGGCCTCGGCCTCCCCTCCTTGGGGTTCTTGTTCCCGTTCGTCGTTGACACCCGCTCATGATGTTCGGTTCTCCCCCTTACCCCGCACTTCCTTCGCACCTCGCTTAGGATTTTGCACGGTCGGAAAGCTTCTCGCTACGCTCACGGTCGGCGTTACGGTGTCGGACTCTCGGTCGAAGTAGGCTCCGGCTTGCTGGGCTTGTACCTCTGATGGGGAAAGCCTCGGTTAGTAACGTCACGGTCTCGTCCCGGTCTCGTCGTCATCCCAAAAGCCCCTGCTATGGCCCGTTTGTCGGTTGTGGCTAGCCCGTTCGCGATCCTTCCTCTACCCCCCTCCCGGTTCCGTCCGCTGGCACCGTACTGCCCCTTAAGCTGGCACCTTACTGCTAAAAACCCCTCTCCCGGCTGGCACCCTACTGCTCCCCCCCGTTGGCTGGCACCCTACTGCTACTCACCGGCTGGCATCCTACTGCCCACCTTCCTGGCTGGCATCCCCTCTGCTCGGTGGCTCCGCTCGCCCTCCTCCCCCTCCGATCGTTCGGCCATTCCTCGGTTACGCCTAGTCGTGGTATAACACTGCCTCAGTGGCTTTGTCCAACGCTTGGGAACGATGTAATGACCTGCCCGACCGTACATTATGGTTTTTGGTGGGCCCTCAACCTATGAGTTTTCCCGTGTCAGCGATCATCTATCCTCTCCCCCGGGTCCCGAAAGGCCCTTAGAGCAGCCGTCGTTTCTTTTGTTTTGGGGAGCCTGCTGAAGGGTTTGGGTCCCTCTACCTGTACGTTTCTATGTATTGTTTCCTTACGTGTCTGGGGTATATTATCTTAGGTGCTAGGCGGGGGAGACTTTTCCTATGGACTCGGGGTGTTTAATTTTTCCCATGAAGAGGTGAAGCGGGCGGTGGGTTTGCATTTATAGGTTTTTTTCTCTTCATAGCTAGCGCTGCACAAGGCTTTTTGTACCTAGAAACAAATAACACATGATTACAAAAAAAAAAAAAAAATGAAAAATGACCAAGGGATAGGACACGCTTCTCGCAAACTTCTTCCCCCCCCCTACATTTCACATACAATCTCAACTCTACCCCGCTTTGCGTCCGGATCAAACCCCCCGCCCACGTCTCCTCGCTCGATCGCTCTCATGGCGAACCCCCATAATCTCCCCCCAGGGAACGAGGCCTTCGGTAGGCACTCGGCCCTCAACTCCCCCCTCCCGTCGCGCTCAGGGACACCCTCGACCGATAACCCCATAGAGTTCATGATGAGGCAACTCGCTCAGGCAAGGGGCGCCCTCCGGCTCAGCAACCAAGACTTCCCGGACCTCAGCCCAGACGCGCAGGCCGGTACCCTCCCCATCGAGTCCATCACGATAGTTCTCCTCTCCTAGCTTGTCCAGGGCCTGGTGACCGTCTCATACGAGCTGAGCGGGGTAACCCAGGCCGTCGCAACCATCTCCGAGGAAAACGAGAATCTCAGGGAGGAGCTCCATGACATCTCCTCCCAACTCGCGAACCTTCCCCACACCCAAGAACATCAGACCACTCCGGGGATCGCCGATCTCCAAGCATCCATACGTGACCTGTCACATCGAGTGTCAGCACCGATCCCTGCCCCTCCGGCACTTGCCCCCCCCCCACTAAACACACCCCAACCCCATACAACTGCCAGCCCCCCCCAGTCGAACAAGGGCAAAGAAAGAGCCCGTGCACCACCCACACTTCCCTCATCTGCGGCTGACGACCCTAAATACCTCATACCATTCTACGATACGAGGCTTGGCAAGGCATTCGGTGACCCCGAGAAGTACGCCAGGCTCTACCCACACTCATACGAAGCCGGGGAATTCCGGAGAGGGGCATACACCGTGGCCTCCTTCACCCCAGGGCACCTCCACCCTGACGCTCACCCCTCCCCCTCCTACGCTCAAGCTGCCTCAGGCTCAGGCTCGGGCGGCAAGGGCAAAAGCAAAGCTGGGAAGCCCCCTTCCCCCCAACTTGTTGCGAGTGCGGCGGCCCCTCCCGTTAAAAAGGGGCCTCCCTCCCTTCCAGGTGCTCAACGACGCTTCTTTGCTCCGCGCCAGTCCCCTTCCCCTCACCCAGACGCTCTCACTATTGCCGCTACCTTTCCCGACATCGCTGCTCGCGTCCTCTGCGAGTCAAACTGCCTCCTCCCCTTGGGTTTCTCTGCTACCGTCAACCCTCGAGGCTCTGTCTCCCTAACCGTCACCGACAAGGCCACCCCCGCCGCGTCATACGCCCCTTACTTCGACTCCCTCACCAGGGCCCTCAACCAGTCCTTCCCAGTAGGGGCCAACCCCTGGTGCACCCTCGTCCTCGCCCCTACAGTCGTTCAACTAGCCATTCACGGCCTTCCGCTACGGTTCCTCCCTCAAGATGAAGAGGAACTCTTCCCATATATCCGCCAAGCAATCCTCAACGACAAAGCGACCCAGATTCTCTCAGCCAGGTACCTTAACCCTAGCCGAGATTCTAGGGCAACCAAGCAGGCCACTTCGGTGGTTATCACCATCGACCCCCAGAACGTTTCGGCCCTTACCTCAGGGGTTGTCATCCTCTCGCAGAAACGCAAGGTTGAGCTTGCCTTCTCCTCCTCTAGAACCTCCCAGTGTAAGAACTGCTGGAGATACGGACACGCCCATCAACGATGCCTCGCCACCCACCCCACGTGCCCCATTTGTGCACTTTACCATACTCACGCGGCTCACAGATGTCAGAATCCCACCTGCCCCAGGAGCGGGAACAATAAGCCAGTCCCATCCTGTTGTCCAACCTCGCCCCCCCATTGCTGCAACTGCGGTAACGACCACACTGCCACATTCAGAGAATGTCCGGCTCGACCTCCCCCTGGCCCCTCCCGAACCAACTCGCCAGCCCCTGCCCCGATCGTTCAAGACCCCATGGATTTGGCGGTCGATGGCGGCCCAGCACCCTCTACTCCCCCGTCCGGGAAGGGTCCCACTGAGGTGGACCTCGTAACTCCTAGGCAGCCTCCCCCAGCTGGACCCTCCACGCGTCCTGGCACTACTCACGGCTTCGGTGGTCCCCTCCCCCTAGAGGAACCAAGCCCTTCCCCTGCCCCTTTCACCCGTTGGGTTCGTCCCGGTAATGAATAATCAACCCGTGCCCCCTCCTCTGAGTTAAGGCCCGGCCCCTGCACCTGCGTTTCTTTCCATCATTCAACATAACTGCCTTGGGAGCTGGAATGTTTTTCTTTCCTTATTTGAGTCGTTCAGAGAGGCGACCACCTACCCCTCAATAGTCCTGTTGCAAGATCCACCTGTGAACAAGGCTCACCTTCCTTCATTCAATGGTTTCAAGTCCTTTTTTCCCCCAGTTAGGAAGCCACGCGTGGCTGCCTACGTTCATATGTCTTTTCTTTCCAACTACACGGTGCTCCCCAGGTTCAAGGGGGTGGACGATGTTCTCGCCCTCGACGTCTCCTCCGATGAGCCTCTTTTTGGCACTGCTTTCCACTCTTTCAGGGTTATTAACGCTTACTCCACCAACACTATTGACCACAGGATCCACTCCGTCCAACCAGAAGTTCTTTTCCCTGATCTTGGGTTCCCCCTCCTAGTTGTGGGAGACCTCAACATCCACAACCCCGTCTCGGACCCACTACGACATTTCTCACTACGGGAGATCTTATCCTCGACTCCCTATTTCGAGAAAGCGGCGGAATCCGGTTTCGCCCTCCTCAATCCCCCGGGTGAATATACAAAGTTCCCCCTGGTGGGCAAAGCACGCCCTTCAGTTATAGATCTAGCCTTCGCGAACCCCCCCCTCCTCCCACTGGTCAAGAGCTGGGAAGCCTCCCTCCCCTCAACAGGCTCCGACCACATACCAATAACAATCACTCTCGCTGCACCCTCCCTGAACCAGAAACCCCCTCGCCCGCGATGGGCGGACACCGACTGGGAGACCCTGGACCCTATCATTAAGGGTTTCAAGGTCCCGGCCGCACCGTCCTTCCCCACCCCCCCGAAACTGGACGAAAGGATGTCAGAATCGCTAAACCGCCTAGTGGCTCTCCTAAAGGAGCATACCCCACTATCCAGACCTTCCCACTACTCCAAACCTTGGTGGACCCCCCACCTGACTATCCTCCGTGGCGAATATCACAAGGCCGCTTGAGCGGCCAGAAGATATGATACCCCTCACATGCGGGAAATTGCAGGCACCTCCAAGTCGGGGTATTTCAAGGCAATCAAGACCGCCAAGAACAAACACTGGTCCTCCTTTCTGCTGGCCGCTACCCCCCAGAGCCTTTGGACGGCTAAAAGGTTCGCCTAGGGGCGCGCCCAGCCACGCTTCCCCTCCCTCCCAGGGGCGGAGACCCCACTACAAATGAACAGTTTCCTTTTGGACCACTTCTTCCCCCCTAAAGAACCCTTCTCCCCGCCGCCTAGGCTTAGGCCACACAAGTCAGCACCCCCCCTAACGACAGACGAGATAGCCGCGGCTCTCTCCAAGTGCTCCCCGACCTCGGCCCCGGGCCCGGATGGGATACCCTATTCTACCTGGAAACAGGTCAACAAAATCAACCCGTCAATCCTCCTTCAAATACTTGCCCCTCTGGTCCTCCTGGGATATCACCCCGCGTCGCTGAAAGGCTCTAACGGCGTGGTACTTGATAAGCCAGGGAAGCCCTCCTACGAATCACCCTCTTCCTTCAGAATAATCGTCCTGATCCGAACGTTCTCAAAAATCCTGGAAAGGATTATAGCAGCCCACCTACTCGCGGCAGCCCGGCTCAGAGGGCTGTTGCACCCCAACCAATGCGGTTCGCTCCCTGGGCTCAGTACCTACAACGCGTGCCTCGCCCTCACCAACGACATCAAGACCCTCCAGAGGCCCCAGCTCAAGGTCTCCTCCCTGTTTCTGGATATAAAAGCAGGGTTCGACAACGTCGACAACTCCACACTGGCCCGCATCCTGAGGGAAGGCGGCATCCCCCCCTACCTGGTCTCCTGGGTTTCGTCTTTCCTAGGAGAGCGAAGCTGCACCCTAATCTTTCAAGGGGCCCCAGGGACCCCGGCCCCCGTCAACGTCGGAGCCCCCCAAGGCTCACCGATCTCCCCTCTCCTTTTTCTCCTCTACGTGACGCCACTGCATTTTGGGATCCCTCGGGGTCTGATGATCTCGTATGTGGACGACTTCGCCCTTACAGTAGCCTCCCTCTCCTATCGTGGCAACATCCGCCGGCTCCAGGAGCTCTTCGAGAAGCTCGAAAGAAAGGCATCCCGCCTGGGTGTCTCCTTTTCGGTCGCAAAGACAGAGCTGATACACTGAAGGACCCCCAGTCAGAGGAACTCACCAAAGTGTATCTCCCCCATTCAAATCAAAGGGGAAATGTTTCACCCAGGCAACTCCGTCCGCTGGCTCGGGTACTGGTTCACTCCTGCCCTTGACCCCGGTGCACACTTCTCGCGTCGCTTGGCCCTTGCACAGGGTGCCTTCGCTCTCATTCGCCGCCTCAGTCCGCCTGAAGCGGGCCTCCCCCCCTACCTATGCCACAGATTGGCAACATCACTGATTGCGCCAATCCTACTCTACGGCTCGGACCTGTTCACACCCAGCGTGGGCACAGCAACCCGCCTCGACACATTCTGGCGCAAGGTCCAGAGGTGGACCACAAACTGCATTTCGGCCACGCCCACCGGGATACTCTCGGTGGAGTCATGCCCACCACCCGTCTCCCTCCTGATCACCCACCGGCAGAGGCTGGCGGCGCTCAGGGTGGTCTGCTCCCCTCCCAGTGTGAACCCGGCGACAGCCCGCCTTCACCCCTCCTTCCCTTCGCTCTCGGTGCACCGAGCACCTGACTCCTCGCGGGCCATAACAAGAGGCCTATCGGCTGTTTACCTCCCCCTACACTGGAGGACGCCCCGCCCCGTCCCCCCGATCAGGAACCATCTGCCGGTAGACGCGGTGGCACATCGAACAATACTGTTAGATGGTAGCTTCGGCGTGAGGTATTCCGACAGCTAGGACCAGGATTGTAATTATATCGGAGAACTCGTTAAGAAGACACGAGTAATGTAGGCTAGATATAATATTCACTTCGGTGTAGATCGTCGAAGTATTGGTAACAATATAAAAGTGTAGATAACTTATTATATTGATAAGATCTCTTCTCCGTGCTTGTTGTTTCTAATAGCAGCGAAGATGCTTCGATATTTATATTCCGCGTCTGAGCAATCGCGGTATACATGCTAACTCTATACTAACTAAGTACCTTGCCCGCAACTCGGCGAACTTCACCTGAGTGCGAACACTCGTAGACCCTGAAAACTCTCTACCACACCTTGTGCTCCCATGGTCAACTTATCGGTCTGCGCTTCCATTATTCCTGATGGTGTGGAGACCACGTCAGGTGTTAGCTCATCCGTTTATCCGTTGACAACAATGGCTACGAATTATCTTGCCCTCGTGCACCTCGAGGGTAGTCTAACTTGCTGGACAGAAGATGGCCAATCTTCCTTGGTTGGTTCCGTCGAGAATTCAACTTGCAACTGCATGTTGTATTCTGGTCTTCGGGCATTACACGACTTGTCCTCGGGATCGTACCTATAGGCTTTTTCCCTCGGACTCCATCTTTTACCAACTTGTCCTTTGTGGATGCACCCGATCCACTTACTGGGCATAGTTACCGCCTTCATACTCTACACGACTTAGTAGGTACGAGGGGACTAACTTTCGTGCAAAACGTCCTGTTACTTTCGACCCACTCTTCTGACAGTCTGTCTTCAAGTGTCTGTAACTTTATGCGCCGTCGTCCGATTCACCTGCTTCCAGTTGCATAAGGTGCCCGGGGGGCACCCCTCATATACCCTGCGAACAGGATCCGGTCGGACGGACGGCCGCGACGTATACGGTGTTATAAGATGTGTTCCGCTGATAGGGGTCTTTGGTGTTGGGACGCAACTACCCAGGCGGCCAGTGATGACGCGCCGTCCCAACGCCAGGACTGGAGGGGGGTGGTATCTTTTTCCTTCGAAGCTGGTATGCGTCAAGGTAGGGTAACTTTGCCCTGTAAATCCTCACGGGGAGTCCGTGCGCCTAACAAATACCCTTCACCCTCGGGCTATCTAGGATACCCATGATCAACTCTCACCTTGTCTGCCCGACCCCCGCCCTCCCGCCCCAATCACTGATGAACAACACCTATTCCGCCCTGAAGAAGAGGGTAAGAGAGGCACTCCTCGCGGAGTGGGCCTCCCTGTTCCCAACCCCGGGGTACTACCTACACCCTCCCGCCCTGTCCCCAAGGCCGTTTATGGGCTTGGGCAAGTTCATCGCCGGGAGAATCCATCAGATGAGAGCCAGAAAGAGCTATCTGGCCGCCCACCCGACCTGGAGGTCCCCCAATGCCGATACCTCCTGCCCCCGTTTCGGCTTAGAACCCGAAACCTTCGAGCACGCTATCCTATCCTGCCCCTCGAGACAGCATAGCAGGTCGCGCCTCCTCCACGGCGTCACTGATGTCGGTCCCGAGGCCCCACTCTGGTCATCCCTCCCGCTACTAAAAAGACTAGCCACCTTCATAGGCGTCACCTCCATGGGATTTCCTCCGACGATGTTCCTGCCAACCACCCCCCCCTCTTCCCCCCCATTTTCTCTTTCTCCCCCCAGAGTACCCCCCCGGATGTTTCGTGTTTTTCGTTGGCTGAGGTATAAGGTTGCTGGGTTTTCTTTCCTTCGTCTTATGTAGGCTTTCCTTTTTAGACGACTAAGTAGTTAGTTTGTGCTTTTCTTGTTATATGTGGCCGATGGCCCAGCGGAGGTGAAACCTGCGCGACAGTGGATACTTACTGGTGCCGTGACTTTCCTGTGTTATTTGTTTTTGATTTATAGGTTTTGTTCTCTCCAAAGCTAGCGCTGCATGACGCTTTTTGTACCTAAAAACAATGAACGCATGATTACAAAAAAAAAAAAAAAAAAAAAAAAAAAACAACCAAGGGATAGGATCTTCACGCAACCATCTAAGAGGGTGTTTGGCGCGTCCCTAATTCTGATTTGAGATGAGGTCTTGGCGTTTTCAAATCAGATTTTCAGAACCTAAATCAGAGTGACCCAAAATTGTGATTTGAGATTGGGACGCGCCAAACACTCTGTGATTTGATTATGATTTCGACTAATATTTTTTACTTTTATAACCTAATACTAAATAATTTTTAACAATGTATTTAACAAATAAAATAGAATCTGTAAAGGATATAATTAAAGTTGTATAGCAAACCCAATTGTAGATTCTTTTAAACATTCATACCTCTTTGTTCATACCTATGCATAAATTATTTCTATCTAATATACCTTTTATAATATAATACAAGTAACAATCATGAATAGCATTCATATCCCTCTTGTTACCACTGGCAGTCAAATCAAGTATGATCCTATCATACTATATTATTTTTTCAAGCCAAAAGATCTTTCCAAGATGTTAGATATTTGATATTATTCATTTGTTGTACCTATTGAAATCAAGGTTTCTTTATGGTACTAACTTTATGCAACTAATTTAGATAAAGCACTAGCAGGACTATTTTGAAAAAAGGTCTTATGGAGAACTCACTCTAACTGCCTGCGTTATTGGAAATAATATCGTCAGCTACGATGGCGTCAACATTTGCCACAATGGCAGTTGTCAAATACGTGATAGAGAGTAATAAGGAGAGATTTTTCCAAGGAATTGTTCCTGGCCCTGGCCAACAATATACAGATAAGTTATTAAGCTTATAGGATTCATTACATATAAAAAAATGCCTATGAATCGAGCTTCATATCTTCCAAAGGCTCAATTGTACTTAGTCAATTTTATGAACACTATGTTAAGAAACAGTGTCTCATAATAATCATCAAATATATCTTATTTTACCCTAACCTAGTGCTTAAGATATTATGATATAATATAACCCCAAATCATGTACAAAAATTTCAAATCAGAATCACGTATTCAATCAGATTTCAAAATGGGCGTGCCAAACACCACCTGATTTCAAATCATGATTTCAAGTCAAATCGTGATTTCAAATCAGAATCATGGCGCGCCAAACACCCCCTAAGTACTTTTCTACACTTAAGATATTGCAATACGATTATACTTTACTCTCTTTACATATACTTCTACTATACTAGAGCCTACCCTCTAAGAACCCGGAGACTATTGTGATAGTCTCGACGGGCTGCTCGAACATAGGACTATTGTGATAGTCCTATCAAGCACAATAATTCCCCATTTTACTATCTGACGAGATAGTATCCTTCAACGGATCGCTCAGACAAGCAAGCCAGTTCCGTACTATCTGAAGAGATAGTATTCCCCTACATCCTATTGAAGACGAGAAGACTTACTCACCATAGGAAACGACTATCGTTGCCTGTTGCCTAAACGACCTAACGATAGGATTGTTACACAGCTGTTGACTCAATTCGGGTGCAAGCCTTCAAGCACTCCACTATTCTCTCCGTCTTTCGTAAATGCGGCCTTATCCCCTACTCCCCTTCAATCGTCCTATCTAAGCTCCAAGAGTCTACTCCTCCTCCAACCTATCACGCGTATGCTTCAACCTCCCCCGAACATGTACAACCACAAACTCCTTCCCGACAACGCTTATCTGAATTTGTTCCCACTTCCCGCACCGTTTGCTCATTAAAGTGACATGCAGACTACCTATGGCAAGCTGACCCAACCTCTGACAACTTCTGTATCTCTTTAAATTTCTTTTTGAAAGGGAGTCTTGCACAAGCACATTCGAGTGCCCAGGCACAAGATGATTTACAGTACACACAAGCGGCAGAGATAGCACGAGCTGATCGACCAAAGCGGAGTCGGCAGTCAATCCAGAAGGATGGTGTGCTCTACACAAGTGAGACTAGAGCTATGATTGACAGGCAGGAGGAGGAAACCACAGAGAAGAAGGTCCAAAAAGCTCGCCTACAACTTGTGCCATATGAAAAAACCCTCTTAAAGGAGCAAAACAAGACCTGGAAACCAATTTTTACCAAGTTGAAACAGACTATAAGAAAGAGGAATGCTCGTTTTAAAAAGGCTAGGAGGGTTTATGGTGCTGGGTGGCCTTGTAATTAGTTTCTTATGTAAATCTTTGGTGGGCTTAATATCCTATCTCATACTACGATCGTGAATAACAGCAGCAATATTCGGTTTCTCAAGCTCTGAAAGCTTTAAACAGGCAGCCTGAATTCTTGCCTCAATGTCGGTATAGTTTTCAGACATTTTGGGCAACATGGGGTGGAGGAAACATGGGTCTAGTGTTTTGATAGAGGAAAATCTTTCATTGAACTGATTTCTTTCGTTGAGCTGAGGGGCACTCTCTTGAGAGTGCCCATGGTTGCGAGCAAGCGAGCAAGTGTGGGTTGTGGCGGAGCCACAACCTTGGCACGATTACCCCACTGGCTCCAAACCACAAAGCATACAGAAACCTATCTGCTGGGCCTCCCCAAAAAGGCTGCAACTTAAGTCTACAGCGAAACATTTCGCGACAAGCGAAGCTGCAGTAATAAATGAATACAGCAGCTCCCAATAGTTAAAACGCCACGAGCCCGGCTCGAAAGAAGCACGAAATGCAAACGTTTATCTCACAACGACCTCCCTCTAACCCGGAGAACATGGATCCTGAAGTTATTTCGGGAGGAAGTGGGGGAAGACAAGGTCGCAAGCCACGGGCGATCTATTCTAATCCTTGAACGTTGAAGGGGTGGCCCACCAGTGGATAAGCCAGGACTTCGCAGCTGCAGCTGATTCAGGCGCAGCCCACCCGGGCCGGTTTAGCTGCGGCACTTGGCCCTACTAACACTGTCATCATAGGCACAAAAAAGCATATATATCCCCAAACATGTTTAAGTCTCACTCACTCACTTCGGAGGAAATGCGGGGACGGAAAAACTATTCAAGCTTCCTACTCCGGGAAAAATATGGGAGGAAATGGTGCTGACTTTCATACCCGATACTATCGGCTAATAAAAATATTTTTCTTTTCAAGGCTCTTCGCGCCAGTCGTCGACACAACATAGATTCAGCCTCGTCGAAACCCATTGATCATTCAAGCCTGCAAGACCTCTTGAAAGAACGCACGCAATATCAAACTACAGCTTTTCATCCATCCAACGGAAAAAGGGAAAAGAGAATTAATTTTGAAAGAGGAACTGCGATCTTTCCTACTGCCCGTTACAAGTGGAGGGGGGAGAGGGGGTGTTGAATTGCTCAATCTATCCACGCTGTTCTCACCAGTCTTACTTAACTTGACTCAAGTATCCACCTTTTTACAAATACCACAGCAAAACCCGGGCCCTACTTACTTCCATTCCTTCCACGGCACTCAACTCCCAAATCTATCAAATAATTTATATCTCCACTATTAACCCACACACAAAAGAAAGGAAAGGAAAAAAAATGTGCATCCGCCACACAACAACCTTCATCTGCGGCCACCTGTTCGCAACGACAACCCCCTGCAGTGGCGGCTGCCCAGTCCCCGAACAAGCAATAGCCATCCTCCCCGCGAAGCTCGCCGAAACCTCCTGTCTCACGTGTGTGCAGAAAGCACAAAAATCCCGGCTAGAGCGGGTCCGAGAGAGGTTAGACGTGACGCTCGACGAAGTCTCCCGTCTACTGGGCCGCGCTCAGCGCAACTCTGGCTATATCAAGCGGGAAGTTGAGAGTATCCGCGCGTGGGTGGACTTGCTGGAGCGGAGGAGGAATAATAGAAATGGGGGCATTTATGACGAACTGAAGTGCGTCATTAGAGGTTCGAGGGAGTATGCCGAGGACTTGGAGAGTGGGAAGTTTACTGGGTCGTTTGAGCTTTGGCGTAAGACGAGAGGCGAGAGTGAGCTTGAGGGGTATCTTGTGCAGGAGGGTGGGAAGGGGTATGGCAAGATGTACGACGAGGCGTGGGAGCGGCTGCTGGCGCCGAAGAAGCCTGGGGACGGGTTTTCGGAGGAGCTGCCGCCCGTAATGGGTTCGGAAAAGTAGGGGGAGTCCGGTGGGAGAGAGGGTTCATCTAATATCAGAGTCGTGCTAGGTTTACTAGGAGGGGAAGTAAGGTTCGAACTTCTCTCTATCCCTCTTCCCCTCCGCGTTTCTCTTTTCTTTCTGCATCTTGGGAGTATTTTCATAGTTATAGATAGACCCTTGCATAAAACGTACAAGAAATATAATATCGCATCTTCATTCTAGACGATTTTTGTCCCTCCTGTGAGATATTGTGAGTTGTGCTACGCCTTGGTGGTTTTGGCCGAAATGTGACCTCGGTTTACCACCGCAAGGTCCTAGCGGGGAACAAACTCTCTAGTTTTATCGGGGAGCTCATGCGAGAACACCAGGAATAACAAACATATCATACAACACGCAATACGATGATTCTGCGTGTTCTCGGGGCCTGCTATACTATTACTAGCAATTACAGCGGTCCAGGGACATTACCCAAGCAGTAGTCTACAGCACTACCCGTAGCTGAGGTCAATTTAAGCTTAATCCACCACACCACCATACACCCGGCATCCACTAACAGGAATTATGAGTGATAGAAATATCCACGTGGGACTTAAACAGGGCAACCACACCTGCACTCGAAGAATTCTCCATTTCGTAACCCACTCTGGCACCCGCTGGGGGTTATGCAAGTCCCCATAATTAATGGTCCCTACGGGGGGGATCCTGGGGGCGGGATTCAGCATGGGCGGTGGAATGTGCACAGACAGTCCGCCATACAAAATTCTGCTCCTAGAACCTCCCTCCCCTGTATTGGCTCCATTCGTGCCAAATACTTGTAGACACTCGAGCACCTTCGCAAAATAAGGGCAATTAAAGGCAGGCGCCACTCTATGATAGATATATCGCCCAGATCGTCTCTTTGCAATTAGTTGGAGTCGATTAACCCCGCTGGGGGGGTACTATGGGGCGAATGCATAGTAATCCATTCAGTAATGATGCCCTCTGCTACTCCACCCAAAGGCACAGCCTAGAATGCGACACTCACATGGTATGGATATGGTACTTGGATTGAAAAGGCTTCCTTCTATAGTCCAGAAAACTATTCCTACTCAGCTACCCATCCTCATGATTGTTAGTTGGGCCGTACAAGCCCCCGGAGTCCTAGTTCCGCAACCGAGTGATCCAGGATGACCCACTTGAAAAAAAAGCCCCAACCCGATCACTCTGGAATTCAATATTCCTTGAACTACTCCAAGTTTAAGTCATTGTATTACCCCCCCGCCGCTCAGAAACGCACACTCGCACGAGCGCTGATAGCTCAGAGTCTTTCAAACAACCTCTTGAAAATAGAAGAGAACGAACCGGCTAAGACAAACAGCATCTGTTTTTCAAAAGTTCGCAACTCGCGCGATAGCAGTATATATACCGGCTAGTCAACACTGTAACATCGACTATCCATCAAGCCCATCCACGATCCACCAAGCAATACCAATATCACCACTCCCACTCATCAACTACCTCACAACTAAATCCTCCCTCACAAATCCAGCAACCAAAATGTGCATTCAAACCATCACCTCCTACGCTTGCAAGCACATCTCCACTACTTACAATACTACAACCCCTCATTGCTCTGTCACCTCAATCTGCACCCTGCCAAGCCCACTGCCGGCTAGGAATGTGAAGTCCTCCTTGCTCTGCGCCGAGTGTCTTGCTGAAAAGCTTGAGCGCGAGGCGAATCAAATGCGAGAGTTGGAGCACTTTGCCAGAATTAGTGGTGGAGAGATAAAGGTGGCCGGTGGGAAGGAAAAGGAGGTGGAAGGTGGGGCGAAGAGTGTTAGAGTTATTGCCAAAGACTTGGAGGAGATTGGGTATGGTTCTGAGGGGTTGTTGAAGAAGACTGGGAATATTGAGGGGGGGAGCACGCACAGCGTTGTGGAAGAGAAGGAAGAGGCGATTACAGAAGTCGCTGATGAGAAGGGAACCGAGGAAGGCACAATGAGCGCCGAAGATGTCGGGATTGAGGAGGGGCTCGCCGAAGGGATCACTAACCCCACAGACGTTTGCGCGGAAGAGCCTAGCACTCCTGGGCAGACTCAATCCGAAGAGCTAGATACACCCAGCTTCAAGGATCTTTCCCTCAATGAGCCCGCTCAGGGGGTGGATGCCAAGCGGGAGTCTGGAATTGGAAAACCTGGGTCCCCAGAGACCAACAAGTCCGTGAGATTCACGCCGGGGCCCTCCGAACAAAAGGATCTCGAACTCAAGAACGTCAAGGCCAAGAACCATACTCCTGAGAAATCCAAAATCGCTAGATCCACAAGCACACTTACCCCCAAGAAATCACTCAAGTCTTCTAACGATACAGCAGCAGCAGCAGCAAAGGGAAAGGCAAGAAGCGGTAGACCTTCAACTTAGTGCCTTTCCCAGCTTTGCAGGATTCTCTGAGGTTAAGCCTAATGGCAAGTTTCCCTATCTCGTTGCTTATAGCTTATATTTTATTAATAATTATCATGCTTTCTCTATTTGTTGTGTGAGATCTGCTTTTTTCTTCTTCTTTTCTTTCTCTTTCTGCTTTTTTTTTACGAATTTCTCTAGCAGCTGGTGTTCTCGTGCGGAGCTAGAGTAGTGGTAATTTGGTGATAATGTACGGTTTTGATAGGAATTCTTACTTAATTCATATTTGATTTGCAGAAGTGATGTCAGAAACCCATGGGAAAGGTGCAGTAAAGAATGACTACGTAGGCGCTCTAGAGATGGTTGGGGCCTAAGATACTGGAATTGTAGCTTACAGTAGCGAGGTGGAGATGTTTGCTTCTTCTTGCCTCTACCTCCCTTCATCTTGTTTTCACAACCACCCTACCATCTCTCCGCCGTGATCCTCCCAGGAAAGTTTATCTTCAACTCTCCAATAAGCTGTCTCCTTATCACCAACCAGGTTTGCCCCGCTAGGGATTTCGGCCGCTCGCCTGGAAACACGGAATATTAGTTATTGGAGGCTTTTGTCGTTCGCAGCAAAGCCGCTGCACGCAATTCCACCGCAAAACACAATTCGTGGCCCGACCCCTCTCGCCTGCTGCACTATACTGTACTGCTCCAACACCGCACCTGGGCTCGCTGCACCAGTAGTAAGCATACCACCGAGCAGCGCTCCCATATGTCATTCCATTCTTTATATCCAATCACTAGTGACACCCAACAGGCTGCTGACCAAGTCATATGGGCTCCTAACTTCAGCTGTTATCATCGATACCCCGAATCCCGAAGCTCCTACAATCGAGCATTTGTCAATTGATCGCCTCTCCAGAAAGCATGGGATTCCGACCGAAATAATAATCTCGAGGAGGTATTGTATCACATGCATCATCCGCCCCGGTGGGCACTCGCCATCGGCGTCTTGGGTGGAAATCCATGGTAACGGCGCTACAACCCCGGGAACACAAAACATTAATTCTTGTCAACTAAATTAAAGATATCGGCGAGAGCATTTTTCTGTTCCTTGTCTCGCCAGCACAAATCATACTTGTGCTCTGCGCCTCAAGGCCTCCGTGGACCAGGCTGGCACATGAAGTTCATAATATAATGCTTTTTCCTTAAGTCTTCCGCAAAGACCACTTTTAATCTTGTGAGCCTCTTACCCCCTAGGATCCCTTCCAATCCCTGCTTAGCAGCCTTTATATTGCAAGGTGCTCAGAATGCCACGAACATATTCAGCCCCGATAACTAACTTATCACACAGCGCAGCGTTCTTTTTCTACTAGGACAGCGTTTCCAAACTGGACTACCACCTGCCGTTTTTCCACCTGCGTCATATATACTTGTGGTGAGCAAATTGGTCAAGCCGCCAAGCCATCGTAATGCTCTCAACTTCGTAGTTGTACCCAGGCCCGCCAACCAGACCAATTTGCTCACCAGGAGTGCGGTACCAAGGGCAGCTAACAGAACTGGATGCTTGGGTGACATAACATTTCGCAGTCACTTCATAGGTGCTAGTGAGAAAACATGGGGTGCTAGGATAGGGAGCTGATCTCGCTAGCAAACAGTCACACCTAACTCGATGCCTAGGCAAGCTAGCACCAGAAGCAGAGCAGGAAACAAGTGGCATTTCACGAGTGAAAAGTTCCGAAATTCAGGAGTGGATGAAGGAATAAGCTAGCTCGTGCATATGTGCCTGCACCCCACTGACACCTAACTCTACCGGTAAAAGTCTGCGAATGTCTAGGTTGACTAAAAGGGAGGATCTGGTACCAGAGTCAAGATTTTTATACTCAATCTAATATCCCTATTCCCGGAGTCTCTACACATAGCTTCAAACTACCCTTTTGAGACACTTTTGGGGCATCGTCCACCAATCAAATAGTGTGCGAGATAGATTGGTTGGCTACAGCACCGAAGACCACTGGGCGAGGCAATTAACAGTTCAATATCGCCCAGCAAGTTACCTACTTCTGGTTCACCTTAACAACTCTTTCTCCCTCGTCAAACTGGCCGCGCGCTGAGTGATTTTTACATCTTGACACACTTTTATAGACAAGACCACGAACCCCAGGAGTCCTGATATCGCTTCACTTACCCCGGCCGAAACGAATGGGTTCTCTTTTTTTCTCACAAAGCTTCCGCCTACGACTGACAGAGAGCGACAGCCACCATCCCGCTTGGTTTGATAAGATCTGATTGGTTGGGCCACCGCATATCCTCCAATCTCTACGCATCGTTCATTTCCCAGGGCCAGAAAGCACACAGTAACATGCATCTTGCTCTTTTAACCGGGCCCAACTCCCCTACTTTTAAACTAGCCGGCATGATACAATATGGTAGATGGAGAACCCCCCACGCTTTCTCTCCCCTCCTCTATTTGGAAGCCCCTTTACAAAAGAAACAGACTTGCCCAAATCAACAAGACACTAAGTCACCTCAGGAAGAAATACCACAACGATAGTGGTTCCAACTCCCTTGTTAATACCAACGATAGGAAACCGGAGGGCAAAGTGACGGTTGAATGGGAAGGTTGAGTCAATGCAGGCAAAGAGCAATGGTTTAACAACAATGCAGAGAACAGAAGACGTTGTCGGTTTGGATTTGGAAAGGAGGAGAGACAAAATGGCGCAACTGCCACCGTTTGTCAGAGGGCTAGATTCGATTGTATTGCACAAGGACCCTAGCCCTGCGGGGCATGCTCGCGGGCATTTGGGGCTTTCCTAACCCAACAAAAAAACTTATGCATGCCCCCCCTTCCCCTGTGCACCCCCTAGCTAGCAAGTCGGACACTGTAGGCCGAGGTGGGAAGGCTGCGATACATTTGGGGCAGCCACCAGGGTGGGGGGTGAACTGGTGGACGAAGTTGGCCAAGCGGCAGTTTTCAGGTACTGTACCGTTTTCTGGCGGAGTCTTTCCCAAACCTTGGGATTTTCTTTCTTTCTTTTCTTTTCTACTGAGGTGCTTTGTCATTCCTCGACAAAACTAAAAATAGGGGCCGACGTCACGGATAGATGATTCTTTATACTTTAGAATATTTTTGTGATTTTTCCTACTTTACAACTTGCTCAATTTTTTTCGCACAATTCATTAAGGGGGATGCAACATAATGGAGTATCGGTAAGTGCTCCATATTAGACTTCCAGACTTTGCAACACCCTCCTCTTACTCCCCCACCACTATCACCAGAAAAGTAGAGTAACTGATAGCATTACAGCCGGATAGGTTGATAATGATAGGAAAAAAAATGCCCTAACGCAAGAAGGGAACTATGGTTCCTCCTCAGCCTCTTCGTCCCCTCTTTGCTTTCCGAATCCTTTCCTATCGGAAATTCCAAAGATATCTGCCGTCGCCGCTGCTGACATGGACTGGCTGGCTGCGGGAGGAGAATGGTACGTATGCCCGGCGAGGGCGCACAAAAAGCTAAGCGGGGGGAATGGATTGGTTATCTTTTTCTTTTCCTTCTTCCCTTCCCTTATCTGCTCTTCTTATGTGCGGGTCGTCTCATAACTGATATACTCACACTCCATCACCTTGTGTTCCGAATAAATTGGAGCAAGTAAGAGTAAAAGAAAAGGGAAAAAAAAGAGGACAGGTGTTTAATCCGGATGTGTGTCGAGCAAAAGCCGAAGAGAAAAAACATCCGGATCGCGGTAATGTAACATTGTATCGTACCGTCCGGCGATCAAAGGAGGTGCTGAGCAAAGAGAGATAGAGAAGGGAAAAGTCTGGTTACTCACCTGAAGATACCCTCCTTCCGATCTTATGCCAACCTACTCCATCGCGTGGTTTCGCAAAGACAAGAGAGTAAAAAAACCAAAGATGGAAAAAAAGCAAAGCCACTCTAAACAACCAAAACGCATCGGGCGCTTCCTTACGGTAGGGAAAAGAGTGAGGTGGGCAGGAAAGAGAGGGTGGGAAAGAAAGAAGGTTTCCGCCTCAAGGATACCAGTCCAACCACATTTGCAATGCAAAAACAAAAGACCCCCACGCTTTCCAAAATAGAATACCGGTATCGCACCCATCCATCTATGCATCCATCCTTCATCCATCCATCCCTCCATCATGAACAATCGAGACCCAGCGAAAAGAAAAGGAAAAAAAAAGATAGAACACCAATTTGGAGTAAAAGTAAAAGTAAAGAAAATCCACAATTTTGCAAAAAAGTAAATAAAAAACCCCTTCTGATAAGGAAACCAAAGCAAAAAAAAAAAAAAGTGATATCGCATGTTCCCTCCAGATCACCATTATCCGTCGGCAATCTTCAACCACCACCAGCAAGGACCCCCACCCCCGTTACCGTCGTCGTCGCCGCCGTTGCCATTAGAACCGGGGGCATAACCGTGGGCTGTACCTTACTCGCACCATCCCCGCCGACCTTGTTCTCGTCGATGGGGACAACGTCGATACTCTCCATCCAGTCCATAACCGTCTCTCGCAGTTTCCTCGCACGCTTCCTCCACTCCTTTATCAGGCGTCGGCGCCGCGCCTCCTCGTAGTCGTCCGCGCACCGGGCGCAGGCAAAGGTGACTTCCATCCACCGGCATAGGTCATGGCAGGGTGGTCGGCCCGTATGGTTCGTTGTGAAGTTGTGGTGACCGCAGACGAAGCGGGTCGTTGTGAATACTGACATTTTTTTCTCGCGCGTTTTTATGCACTCGAGTATGTATGTGTGTTGTATGTGGGATTGCGACTGTAGTTGTTGCTTTGTTGTATATAGCTAATCGGTAGCTAACGAGCGGTAGGGAAAGTGAGGAGAGGGAAGGGGAAAGAAAGAGGGAGAGGGAGGGAAGAAGGTGTGCTTTTCTACCAAGCTACCGAGTGAATGAGTGAATGAATGAATGAAGTTGGATAGGCCCCGGAGGGGGGGGGGTTGAATATGTTAGATATATGTTTGAGCGGTTTACGGGGGGCGTGGGGTGATCGGCGGGTCGAGATGGATGAATGAATGAGGTGTGTATGACTGGTGCATGGTACGCGAGGGGGATTTGCGTTTGCGATCCGGGCTGCAGGACCAGGGAAGGGAAGTGTTACAATCTGGATGGACTTGGGTGCCGTTTCGCACCGTGCTCGAGTGCTGTGGTAAAGGAGAAAGTGACGAGGGACTCCGGAGTTTCTGATTGGCCCCAGCCCAATTGATTTCAGTGCTTCTAGCCCCTTCTGTTTTCCGATTATTTCGACCGTAGGGTGTATTATATGGAGCTTCTAAACTCGGTATTTCGGTTTGGCCCGGCCCGTTTGTAATTGCGAATGTCTACCGCGCTGTGCTCGTATAATCTTCCATGCTAGGATACATTAAGTTTTCTGTTTGCCGAACTTTATCCCGTGTTTTGGTCCCTCAAGAGTGGAAACGCGACGAGTGCTGGGGAGGGAAATAAAAGAAATATCGGCAGAGAGGAGGTGGTATCATATGATTTGGATACCGATTCGGTGATTGATCGAGTTGGTGCCAGTATGGTACCGTGGCGGAGCCCCGTAGTTAGGTAAGGGATAGAGGGGTTAGGCTCGGCCCGTTTATAGGCGGTTCGAAGTTCGGTTGGGAGACCTCCTGAGTGTGGTACTCGACTGTCTCTTATCCTATCGGGGTCTCCACTCGAGGATGGAATTAAGTATGGTACTTGTAACACGCAGAGTAACACCTTACCGTTGCTATCAGTAGCAAAGTGGGAAAAGCAACGGTACCGGTATTTATTGTACCATCTACCATACTAGTACCGAGAGTACTAGTACTGGTAAGCTAACAATCGAATTCACATATCCCCATCAGGTCGAATACCGATACTGTACCAACAGGGTATCACAAATGTCTCATGAGAGCAAGGTCTCGCAAGGGAATCTAAAATGCCAGATGAGACCCGCAGAATATAGACCAGATAAGGGCTGAGTGACGTCAAGAAGTACGCACCATCCGCATTACTTCCATCCTGCCTAAAAGTACTCGTACTCTTCCCTCTTTGGGCACGGTTATGCATGGTGTAGGCGTGCGCTATTCTCCAGTCCAGATTGCAAGCACGGTAGAAGCCCTGTAGGGAGTAGGTACAAGTGGGCTCGTAGGATCCTTTGCGGAAAAAAAGCTAATGAGTTTATCCACAGAATCCTCCCCCGGCACTGTACGAGTACTGCACATCCCGAGCGGCCTCTGTGACCTCTGCTGATCTTTTTGCCTCGGGAGCTCCATAAATTAGACTCAGGTAGGATAAACCGCGCAATTTGCAGGCTTCGATCCTTTGTATCCCCTAGCATATTGTTCTCGGAGACCAAGATTCTAGACTAAATATCTAACTCAGATCTGGAGATGCGGAATGGTTTGGAATCGGGTAGGTGCTATCAAACATTCCAGTACCGCAAAGCCTCGACACCTTAAGTTAGCTCCGCTTCTAGTAATTGAGGGGCCAAAATCATACAACACGGTTTGCATATTCCCACATTCCGCCTCCCACTCTGGATTCGATTCTTCCGAGGACCCTCATAAGCCATAAGCAAAAGCTCATGGTCAGTGAAAATAAATAATACGTGTAGCCCTTAATAGAACCGTACGATGAGGCCCACCTCGATAAAAATAGCATTGCTAATTCAGTCATCGTAGTCCAAACACCCCACACGTCCAACCGCGAGGGATCCCTAGGGGTGTCGGTTGAGCGCACTGGCCTAGCTTTTCTAAACCTCGACGTTGGGGCGGAAGCAACCCTTCGTATATCCGGCCTGATGGGATCCCTCCCCCGCAAGATCTTGTGTGACTGCGGTCAACATTCCCCTATCTAGTCTCTCTCTCCGGGGTTATATCTTCCAATATCCCACGCAAACATTTTGCACGAGTATGCAATGAGTGGATTTGAAAAGAACAGAGGGCCGCCTAGTGTACCCCACAGGGTTTCCCGAGATAAAGATCAAATACCATACTCACTCATAATGAGCAGGCCCGTCCTTGGGAGAAATGCGCGCAGGTCTATCTGCCTCGCAAAACTCTCTGCTCTTGCTATCCTTAGGTTTAGTTTGAGCTGACGCATAAATGTGCTGTTAAGAATATTCCTTCACCGTGACAGAAGTATGTCCCGCGGGACGTAGTGGGGCTCGTACTATTGACACCGTATATAATGCTTCTCAAGGGTAGAAGTACCGCTGCCCCGAGCCCAAGTAGCAGTGACAGAAGAGACATGGGACACCTAATCCTTTCTCCTACCGATAATTCATATCTTCCTATAGTCCCCATGTCCAAAGAGTGTTGCTCTCTCCTGAACCCCTTATTCCCCACACTTTATCTCGAACTGGTGTGCCCAAAGTAAGGAAAGCGGAGGTAATGATCGGCGAGACGGGTTTTACGCAGCGGGGTGGAGCGGCTCAAGTGATCGCACAGAGTCTGTACTAAGCGGTGGAGGGGTTCAAGATTGATTCCATTAGGTACGTGGAAGAGAAAGTCAAAAGTGAGGGAAAGAGTAGGAAGGAAGACCAAGGAGAGGAAAGGACAGGAAGGAAGAAAAGTAAAATAGGAGGAAACAATCAAGGTTTGCGTGTCCCTCCACCGGGTGCGTACGCGTACCACTGCCGCCAATGAGCGCGGGCATTTCCCACACCAAGTGCTGCTACTAAGAAGATGTAGGATTCCAAACACGAGTGATAATGTATGATCGGCGAGTTTTTGAAGCTGTTGAGGAATGAATGGGAGACGACCAAAGGCCCTGGCGATGAGAAGAAATGCTCTTCGGTCTCCATAGGTATGTTCTTGGAGTTCTCTGGTGAGAATACGCCCGACGAGAAAACTGCCAAAATATCACGGAGACAAACCTTACCCTGTGCAAACATGATAATTGTGCTATGCCGATCGAAACCGCAGCAAAGTCCGTGTGACTAAAGGATATGAAAACAAACTAGTCAAGGGGTATCAATAAGCATATAGAGGGGGGTGACTGTGAAACAATTCAAGCTTGGCTAAATCAGGATCTGGAACAATAGGATACATATTTACTGCTAGGCGGATTGGGAAAGGAGACGTAACCACTCTTCCCCCCGTTTTACGTCCCCCGAAGTCGAAGCGTGGATGTGGGGCACGCTCGCTTCGGCTCTAAGCTTTTGGGGGGGCTCTGAGGGGCCCTCGCTTCTTTTATACATCACCCCATGGCAAATTAAGTATGGCGAAGCGCATACACCATTTATACTAGCTTTCTCTTGAAGATCCTCTAGTAACGCAGATTCCCAAAGTATCTAAAACCAGGAAAATTACGTGATTCCTCCAATGCTCACTACTTTGCCTGGACTCTCTTTGGTAAACATCTAGATTTTCCCGGAAACGACACTGGGAAACTGAGATAATGGGAAGCTGGTAAAGAAACCGAGTGATAAAGATCATTGAACCTTAGGAAATGGGTGTGCTTTATTTTTTATGCTTGAGTAATCACTCTGTGAAACAGTAATAAGCGAGGAAATAGGAAATGATCCATCTGCAGGAGCAATGGGGGGCGAAGTTATCGTAACACTTAACCAGTAGGACCATCCCTTCCAGCGATGAAAAGGAATGACCAACACCTTGAGCACCATAAAACAGATGCATCAGGGCACTGCTGCACTAGGTAGCAGTATTATGGGAGACAATATCTCCCAGGGCCTGGAGCCAGCCAGAGAACACACACAAAACCCCCACACATGTTTTGATATAGATATCAACCACTGACAAGAGGATACTTAGCTAGGTGAACTACGTCTCTGGAACATAGCCAGGACGGCAAAATCGCCCCTTCGACTAACTTACCTCTGCCAGGACAAGACTAAGTCTATTCATGAAACGAGACTGATGCCTCTCTTAGCTAGAACGGCCTTTTAGTGGTTGCCTCTATTAAGTTTGCCTCGCCGCCCGGACCCCCCCCCTCTCACGACCGAGACAAAGCTACGACTTTTTAAGCCACGATTGATTTCTCAAAAAGCACAGTTCATTACGTCCACTTTCTCTACGGATACATATCCGAGATATATATCAGCCTCAGGGTTCGTGCTCCCATAACCTAGAGCCCGATGTGAGTTGTCCACAAACCCGATATATAATAGCAGCCTTGTATATCATGTGTAGCCCAAACCAGCAGTGCGCGTACCGTAGGAAGGAGATTCTCTCGGATAGGGGAATTTTCCAAGTATCAGTGCTCGTGTTCTGGCAGAAAATTATGATATGACGGGGGGAGCCTCCTGCGATGTTGGAGGGTTGTTGGGTGTTACGGCGCATGTTTTCGCTCGGCGGGAAGCAGACATCGCGACTGACAGAAGGTGAGCGCTAGAGGTGCTAATAACGTACATAGGGTTCTGGAAGCCTAGCGATGGGGCCTCTTCTCTCACAGAAAGTGTGACAGTCTTGCGTGCGACGGTTACGGTCATGCTTGGATTTATTTATTTTTCCTAGAGGCGGTTATTCACGATAACGAGATGTATTATCCTAACCTGTTAAGTATGGGGGGCTGGTTTGGGCCCTGTTTGCCATAACACCGTGTAAAACAGATTTAGATGCCTTTCTTCTGGGAAATGGCTTATCACAAGCCATTTTTTGAAAAGTGCTTTTTCATTTTCAGAAATAATAGCATTTAGAAATGTGCTTCACATTATTACACTTCGGGGTTTGCTGAGGCAGAGAAAAGATTTGCTAAATGTTAGGTCTAACTTAGGTAAACCTAAATATTGGCACTTCTACTCGTATTTCTTTTATCATAATAATATTATGATAGGTTTGTAACAACTTTTAATCCCTACAATCCCAAAATGAATGGATTGGCACATTTGTTATAATAGGGGTTTCTATTTCCTCCACTCCTTCTTTTATCTCAAGCACTCTATGATGCTAGCCCCACAGAGAATGCCATAAAAAAAGTGAAACTAAAGCTCCATTTAGCATACAGCTATAAAAAATAATACCGTTTTCTTGTATCATACGCCAAACAAAGCCTCACATGTTTTTAACCCTTAACTTTCTCCATTTTTCTTGGCAAAGAAAAAAAAAGAGACAGGTTAAGCCAAGCCCACTTTCAAGCATTGCCATAACGGTTACACCCAAGGCGGTCCCACATCCTGCGAGAAAAGCGGTCCAACCTCAATGCTGCCGGAACCATGCACCATTAAACGAAGATCAAACGCACAGGGCCTTCTTCCCCAGCCAGTGAATCCAGGGCAGAGCGCTCCTTCGATTCCATTGTGGCCCTAGCCCCCTTGTGACCACGATGATCTTCAAGATAAGGAACTGCCGACTTCGGGATGATAGGTCCGCCCTGTTTGCACTTTCGCTTTAATTAGCGGCGCAGTAGAAAGGTCCGGCAGGAAGTTACGGAATAGTTTTTTTTCGAGGTTAACCAGCCAAACATATCCCTGCCCGTTCCGGTTAATGGGGCTCTTACAGCGGAGAGTAGATATTATTCAGGGGTGCCAAATCCTGGGAGAGAGAAGCGGATGGAAAGAACAGAGCCCTGCATCATTCACTCTCACTCGACATGAGCTCACGCTTGTCGGAAAGCGAGTTCTGCCCCCTTAGGCACAGGAGAGCTCGCTTCGCATCGATGGAGGTATTTGGGGTACCCTTGCCAGTATTCTGCGGAGTGAAATTACAGCAAACTATTGGGGGGGGTAAGTTACTCTGCGCAAGCCAAATGGAGTTTCACCGTTGCAAGGTTCCTTTGAAGTGTAGGGCTGAGCTTGCTTCACTTACTGTACAATGCGTGGCGGCGAACGAATCGGAAGGAGTTATGGGTCACATGTCCCGTATAAGTTGTGCACCCAAAAGCTGAGTGAAGCTCTTTTTTGCAAACGGTGAGTAACCGTGTTCTCCGGAGGAGGGGCATTCTCTGAATGTATGGAATGATACGATACCGCGCGCATCACGCGTACAAGGAAACTTGTGTCTGCAAGGCTCAGAAAATGTATTCGATACTTATCTCGCCTAAATCCACGGGATGAATGTACGGTATTGGTACTCTTCCAGCATGCTATTTTCTAAAGGGCAACCCTGCGGTGTTTATTCTATTCGAGGCTCGAACACCCGGAGCAGACCCGGGTTCTGTACGGAGCGGGATCGGCACTCCTTCGGATGGCAACCAGGTGTATTTACGGCAAGAACTTGAATAATTAGACCATCCACCTGGTGGTCCGAAGTTTCCTTCTCTGGAAAAGGAGAGAAAAACACCAGCCCTTACTAGGATAGGCATCCCAACGTCCTAGAACATGGTCCAATTATTCGAATTCTTTCGGTAATCCAGGACCGCCGAGTTGGGTGACAGCTATTCACGGCGCATGTTCAAACAAGTCCCCATTGTTGTGGGGGAGGCAAGGAGCCAAATTCGCTCCACCAGAAGATTTAGCCCCAAGAGACCTTGGGTCCTTCTCCGGAAGGGAGGGCAAAAATTTTGATATTTTCGTTCGGTCACCCTGGTTGAAACGGACCCTGTGTGCACAACCGCGCGGGGCGAGATATCAAGCACTGGCTAATGGATAGGCATTTCCCCTCATAGATCAGTTCAAGCCCCCGGTGACTGGGCCCGCTAATGGGCTGGAAGAGTGCCAGAGGGGCGTAGTTGTGGAGAGCCGTTTCGGGCAGGGTGTTTGTACTCGTACTAAGCATATTTTGAACTCAGATCTGCATCCCGAGCAGATCCAGTCATCCCGAGTTTTTTTCCTCGAAATAAAATGATGCAAGGCTGGTGTCAATCATCTACTTGAAAGGTTTATTTCCCTCAACCCGATAGCAGATGATCGACTTATCATATTGCCGTGCTCAACAATAGAGCATCCAACGAAGAGAGAAAGAGACTGGCACCATTCTAGGTAGGGCAGAGAGCTAGAGAGGGGGCAGTGGGGTTTGCCCTCTACGATGCCATCAGGGGTAATCGAGCAGGCAGGTGGGAGAAATTGATGCAGCGGTAGGCGGTATTTTTTATCGTCTCATAATTACCATATCGGGATTCTAGTAAGGTTTATCTCTTCCATTCTTGCAAGAGAGGCAAGGACTTCGCACGGTGTTACTGGAGTCAGCATCATATTGTCGATTCAGAAAGGCCCTCAGTTTGTCACTTCTCCAACTTTCTCGATTTTTTCTCTCGCTACCACAAAAGGGCTTCGTATTGGCTCTCTAACTCCCTAGCTGAGAGGGGTAAGGTTCACAGCGAAAAGTAGGAAAGTGGGCTGTGGGAAATTGCTTTCAGGGTGAAAAAAAGCCCCCGGGAAATCCTAGCTGACAACCTTTTCCAAGTTGGTAATGAGGGTAGAGTCTTCACCCTCACGCATGGCGGTCTCTGGGGCGAAGCCCTAGCCCTAAGAAGGAGACCCATCGCCGGATTCGCCAGTAATGAGATGCTGATTTCAAGGATATGGCTTGGAAGACACGAAGGATAGCGTGGACTGGACGCGTACGCGCGATCACTTGACTCTGGATGAGTATGGGATGATCAAATATTTTTTCTGGGATGACAACCGCAGTTGGAGGGCTTGATGATAGCGGGGTACACATAGGCCGGGTATCGCACTTTGTCACCGCAGTTTTTTTTGCTTCCTTTTTCTTCTTCTAGTGTGGCGTGGCTGTGTTGACTGCGTTGTGTTGGCCGTGCAGATGCTGATTGCATACAAGTCGAGCGAGTCCAACGACGAGTTTGGGATGAAACTCCTCTCCAAGTGCCGATATGGTTCATGTGCAAATACCGGTATCGGGATATCAGATGGTATTTAGCGGCAGCGCTTTAGGAAAGGAACATACGGCACGAGCTTCTATCGCACAATCTAGCGAGAACAGGCAGGAGCTCGGAGGGTATATCAAAGTGCAGCAGCGTCCGCAATGTTTCGGTACCTAGAGCAAGACGTCTGCTTATCAATCCGAATCTATTAATTCAGTTTTGTCTTGACCATGATTCTGATGAAGCAGATGCTCGAAATCTCTACCGGTATGTAAAACCGTATTTTTATCACTGGTACTTCTTAGGTTGCTTCAACGTTTAAGCTCGCTCCATGTATTCCGTTTTGTAACCTCTGACTACTAACTGCTAACTGTTCTGGCAAGATACTCTTACTTGAACTAAGAAAAGATCTATACATTAGAGTTAATTAATCTGTCATCTCTAGTAGTACTTTTTGTTAATAAGGAGAAAATATGTATTTTTAATATGATTTTTGAAATTAGGAAACATTTTACAGCTAATCTTCCCACCACCACCACCACCACCTCATCCTCACAGATGGTTTCCCTACCAAAATAGTTATCATACCAACCGGATACCCCGCATTGCGTCCAAATACTTTTTTTTTCCACACACCGCCTACATCACACACATGGCCCGCCATACAAATTGGTAATTTTCAAAACATGCACTTTTTTTTTCACGAGCTCCCGTACAAATTTCCAGTCTGGTTTCAGGATGAGTCGTGCACAATTGACAAGTGCTGCCTGCAAGACAAAGGAATTTGTTATGGAAAGGGAAGATTTGGGATTTGCTTCACTTTTTTCTTCTTTGCCTATTGGTATACTTGAATTGGTTAGGGAGTGGGAGTGCAAATCAGCATTTCCCAGACTTTGAATTTGGGTTGTTTTGGGGTGCTTTCAGCTGTATCATACCTGGGCCCACCAATGATTGCTTTTCTCCAGGAACTGCTCGTATATTTATTGAGGTCGGGGGCATTAAGGTTTGGATGTATTCGGCTTCAATCGCCCATCGTATAGATACCGTAACCCATGTGCCACCGGACCACACGGCGCCACAAAAGACTCATCACTTTCAGGTGCCCTGGAATACCGTTGCCTACTTTTTTCGTTGATGGTTTACTGTAATACTGGAGTTCTCGGATGATCAAATACGGAAGGTACTCCAACGCCTCGCTGCCGCCATGCCGTACCAGCTGTTCTCCTCTATGCTTCCAAGACTTGGAAGATTGGGTCAATCAATGTATTTACAATAGATTCCATGTCTGTAATACAGTAGGCGGTAGGATGGGTCCATTCATCTCGAAAAGACTTCCCAATTGATTGGGCCTTTAGGAGGACCGATTCCCATGCCCCCCGGGCAAGAGTGGTGTAGGCGGAAATGTACCCCACTGAAGGTAGGATACAGTACTAATTTACTAACTTCGCCTTCGGTGCCTGCGTATGTATGCGCCTCAACCAGCCAAAAGTTTGTTTTTTTCTCTTGGTAGACTTTGAAACGCAATGAGTTCACCCCTTGTAATTTGAGCGGTAGAGATGGAGCGAAAAGATGGGTATGATGAACCATTATCCCCTCATTGACTTTCTGCAGTTGTTTCACAGGGTGGATGATGATGATGGTGTGTGATGATGGGGATGGTGGTGATACAACTTATTTTGAATGCCACGTTGGATACCCAATGTGCAGTACCGTATGGAGCATGTAGTGGGTCACGCTCTTGGTTCTCGCAGACTCCAATTTTACTGTCCGAAGTCGGTGGAGAAAGTTTGCCGAAGTGGTTGTGGAGAAGATGGCGATGCTTATGCCGAATAATAATAATATTATTATTATCATCATATTTCTCGAGTCGCATTCCGCAGGACATGCAGGTTTTTTTTTTGATGGGTCGGCGGAACTAGTGATTTTGTGAACGGACTTCATGAGAATTTGGAGGGTAGGAACAGCTTGGATTTTATTACAGCTTACAGTGTTGGACAATTCTTTTGTGTTGTAAGCTTAGTTGGCCTGACTGAGATAGATTTGTTGATGTCGAAGGTGTCGTTTAGGGGAAAGGTTGCTGCTGGAAATGATGCAATACCAAAGTTACCTTACTGTACATGATACGAATTCAGAACCCATCTGTATCTGAATTTAGGCAGTCTAGGTGAGAAAAAACCGTTTGTCCTGAAGAAATTCAACAAGGGAGTGAGGCTCTGTGGGGGGGGAAGCAGGACGGGAGGAATCGAAGCGCCATTGCGTTTGTTGCCTATTTTTCCCTCTCATCGCGTCCGATTTTGCAGACGATCAGCCCCTTCATTCCTTTCAATCCTTTCACCTCACCTCTTCCTCTCTTCTCCTTTCCTCCGCCCACTTCTACTGGTCCGGTTCGACTAGTTTGGTCACTGGTTCGGGCTCAACTTCTTTGACTGTCATTCTTTTCCGGGTGGATTGCTCGCTTTTCACTGCTCTACACCTTCTCCCTTCCTTCATTTCATATTCTGGGCTGTTTTCCTCCCTGTGATATCCTGCAGCAGCTTCTGCATTTTTTCTACCCAAGAAAAAGACATCGCCTTATTTGTTCGCCTGGCCCGGAAAAGATATATAAAAAAGTGTGTGGGAAAAAAGTTTTTACTGCTCTGCTCGTTTATTCGTCTTGATTGCTTTTTCCCTCTCTTTTTCTACGTAACTCTCGTAACTGTATCCACCCCAGTCCGAGACACCGATATAAATTCACCCCCAAACTGTTTGGGCCAATCACGACTGGTACCTACCACTCCCGATGGCCTATCGACAACAAACCGTCGCAGCCCTCTCGGCCAACGCAGCATCACAACCAGCGCCAGTCACAGCAACCCTAAGTCTGAGGACAGGACAGTCGAGCAACACGCATCGACCTCCCTCAGAGCCCACATACAGCTGCGACAATGCCCGTAATAGCAGTACCCTCCTGTCGGATCGGCCAGCCAAGACGCTCTATGATCCGCTGTCTGGCGTACACGATGCAGCTCACACAACAGGCGGCCAAGTGGCAGCAGAGCCGGGTGCTGGACATGGGGAGCCTGCTCCCCTCGTCTCCCTTCCTGCTTCTCCTCCGCTTCCTACTTTCACTATACCTACTACTGGGCTGGCTCGCAATTTCTCACGTAGACTTGACGTCCAATCGCAGCCCATCACACTTACTCGGTCTAGTTCCACTACCGATGAAACGTCAGCTCCTCGGCCTCCACTCTCGTCCTGTACTGTTTCCTCTTGGCCCTCTGCTATCGACGATTCCCCTCCGCCTTCCTTGTCGCCAAACCCTTCCCTCGAGCCACCGTCAAAGGGCACTGAATCATCCACGCCGCACCGTTTATCCTCAGCTCAACATTCACAGTCTCCAGTAGTTTGCCCTGTCTCGCTTTTGCACACTTCTTCAACGGAGTCACCTTCTGTAGCAAAAGCCGGGCCAGCACTGTTGTTTAGCGATACCAGCAACAATCACAACAACAACGGCGATAGTAACGAAAAAGAGGCGGAGAAGAAGAAGAAGAAGAAGAAGCAGATTCACCAGCAGCGATTGCTGTACAACCCCTCTCGGGCTCCATCCCATTCTCCTCTTTCTATCGGTACCACATTCGTCCTTCCAGAGTTAGACCTAGACTCGGGCTTGGATCGATTGTACGGCGGGTACTTTGACCGCACAGTAGATACTGAGCAGCTTGTTGCGATGACTACTTCAACCTTCCAGTATACCCCTCCTTTTCAGCCTCCGCTGCCCCCTCCACCCCCATATTCCGAGCCTAACGCTGGAGGGAGATTTTCGTCATCAGACCTGGGGCTCCCGAGGTCTGGGGTGGATGGATTCGGTAGCCCAACCACAGACAGCTTACACGATGGTGACAGTCCTAGGCAATTCCGAAATTCTCAGCACTCTACCATGACACAACCCACCCCGGCGCAGAGCTTTTCTCGGAAGGTTTCTACAAAGATTCGGGGCTTTTTAAACCACACTCACCGAAGCAGGAGTCCGAGTTCTCGGCATAGCACTGCGACTGTTGCAACTGTATCAGAGGATAGTCACATTTCATCTTCCCTCCCTGCCGCCAATGATAACAAGGGGAGTAAGGATGTGCCGCCCGTCGTTGTACCAGTGGTGGCAGCTGTGACTACAACCATAACTGCACCCGTCACCACCTCGGTCGTCGAGCCCGTCTCCTCCACAGCAACGATGGAAGTGCCTGCCAATGCTGCTGTGGATGCTTTCATGGATGCTCACACCGCTGTGGAGGTTCCCGTCGTCATGCCGATGATGGATGCTGTAGACGATCGTCTCAAGTCTCAAGAGTCTCAGACCTTTGATGGTCATATTCCGATAATGAACGGTTGTCAGCCAGATAGCGGGGTCCGCTCCGGCCGTTCTTCATATGCTTCGTTGGATTCCCCAACGTTGGCCACTGAGTCTTCCGGTAATCCCAGCAATCGCAATTCATTCAGAAGTTTTGTGCAGGAGGAGCGACCGCGGTCGAGGTCTCCTGAAAGCCCCGTCACGCCGGATGATGATTATAGGTTTAACAATCGGATGCCAGATTCGAGACCCAAATACCATGCCGCGGCGGAATTACAGACGGAATATTCTCGCGATGAGGAGAGTACCCATGATGGCGTCGAATCGCAGGTTGTACCAGTGTACTTGGATGAGAGGAATGAATCGGGGAATAGTATAATTCCTTCGCTTCTCATCGAGACTGCATCGTCTCCTTGCAGACTTCACCCAGATCATCCAGAATCGTTTATGACCCCGCGGCCCGCCCCCCGAAGTCCCCGAAATCGGCCCGCCTCGATGCGTTCAAGATCCCCGAGCCCGGCTCCGATTATGAGCCCTTTAAAGAGTTTACTCCCGGAATCGGGCCGAGAGACCCCGTCCTTCTTAACGCCAAGGCCTGCTCCAACCACTCCGATACCCTCACCCGGATGTGGTCCAATAAAGCCTTTACGCTCTCCCACCGAAGCCGGACCGAAGCTTCTGCGAGCGAGCACAATGTCCTCTAGGTCAGCTGGGGCAAATCCTACACGAGCACCCTTGTCACTCAACCCTCGGGTGAGATCTCATGCCTTTCCGTACATACGACCATCCACTGCCACCAATTCGGTCTCGGAGGTTAGAAGTTTTAGAGAAGTATCGTCATTAAACCGCGTGCTGCCCCCGCCCGAAAGGTTGAGGGAGCACGATGAGATTTCCATCATTTCGCTTGGTCCCCCAAGCAGTCCAAATCAATTACATGATATCGAACATAATTTCCCCCCGATGCCCATGCCGAATTACGCTACATCGTTAAGGAAGTCGGGATCAATCCGCTCAGCTTCTGGAAGGGCACTTGAGATTGCTGTTCCACCACCATTAGATTCTCGAAGTCTGTATGATGCCAGAAGCATATTTGATGGAAGAAGTATTTTGGAAACCCGTAGTATTCTTGGTGCTCGAAGTGTGGAAGCCACTTCGCCAACTACAATTCCGGATGATTTCAAGAGTATGACATCGCCAAGATACCATCCTGACGACGCACCACTGTCACCGACTGTCTACTCACCAGATATAGATATGATTGAGACAGATATTCCCCCGCGAACGCCGCCAATGGAGCCCGAGGTGACTCCCACACTACTACCCACGCCAGCTCCTGCACCCACACCAGATCCTGTACCCGCTGCCGCTCCCGCACTCGTTGCGGCCCAGGCATCACCTCCCTCTGAAGTGAAGCGCCACAACACGGTTAGCAAAGGAATCCGACGAGCGTTTAGCCGTCGTAAATCCGCCAATAAACGTACAACCGGGCCAATAACTGGAGAGATCATTTCCCGACCATCTACTTCCGCTACCGCAACATCTGTGGATACAATCCCCGGGGGCGAGCCACCAGACGACACTAGGTCCGTGAGGAGTCGATCAATGATGAATCCATTGACATCTCCGCCGTCCTCACCCACGGTCTCAATATCCCGATGGAGGTCCGTACGCGGGCGAAGCTCGTCCACCTCATCAGCCTCCGCCCCATACTCCCAGCCACCAGAGATCCTCCCACCAAAATTCAAATTGGCCTCGGTTCCGGAAACCGCAAAGCTTACCCCGGAGGAATTGATCGAGATCGCACGAATGCCAGGGACTATATTTATCAGGACCAGCATGGTCAAGGAGGGCGCAGACCCGGACTCTACAAGGGAGGAAGACCTTATCATCAAAAAGCACAAAATGAAGCCAAGGAAGGGAATGGCTGGAACTGGCGTTGCGGGAAGCTGTAGGTTCTGCGGGAAGGGGCCATTCCTGAATATGTGGGTGTGCATGGATGTATGCCAGTTTGTCATGTGCAGGATGTGTGCGAACGAGAAGGTTCAGGCCGGAGAGGCGGAGTTGTTTTGAAGAGTTTGTGTGGGCGTGGTGTGTGGTGAGAGAGGAGTTGGGCGAATTCGAAAAGTCGTGGCATGTGGTTATGATAATTGTTGCATAGCGTGGTTTTTTTCTTGTTCCTTTTGCTTTGTTTAGTCAAAGTTGACTTTTTACTACGGTCTTTTCCCCTTTTGTCACGACCTTGTGGCGGTGTTGCTGGCATTATCAGCGAGCTGATATTGCAAGTGGATGGATCGATGGATATGGAATTCGATATTCCCATGATGGGAATTGTAATTTGTGGGACATGAGATAGTCTGGTTTGGTATGGTCTGGTCTGGAATTGCGATATTTCTTTTGCATGGGGGCGTTTTCCAGCATCACCTTCAACTTTGCTTATCCATTTTTTATACTTGGCCTCGCTTTCAAAACCGCTTATATACCTTTTTTATCGATTCTGTCGTTTTCTGTTTGACTTTTTTCATTTATATGGAAAATGCTTTACCTGTAGTTATTTAAGTAAACAGTTTTTTCTTTGTTGCATCCTGTTTTGCTGTGTCTGATATTTTCGTTGAGCTGGTTGGTTAGTTGCCTGCAAAGTGCGGGGGATTGGGAATGGTGTGAAGTGAAATGTTGGGGAATCAAAATTTTGACGCAGTATCAAAGAAAAACATGAGCATAGTGTGGCGTGGTGCGATGCGGGAAGAAGCGTGAGGCGGCTATCATACGGTAGTATGGCAGCCGGATAGTGGTTCATCACGCGAGGGGACTACAGTTGCCCCCGGCTATAATGAACCTGGACATAGTGGATCCCTGGCTATAATGAACGGCAAGAGCAGGAATATTCGGGCCCCACCAAATCTTGTTTGCTATAGTGAAAAAAAGCCCTATAGTGTAATGAACGGGGAATAGGGAATGAACAGGGGTAGTGGGGAAGAAGTTACATACGAACAATTTTGGCTATAGGGAACAAGAAAATAAGGATGAAAAATACGCATAGCACCCGGTCACCTGGAGTTCTGGGTACTAACTTAATCTTCCCATTCTCCTTCG
>Ga0307513_10001405_pt1 | contig 34613 bp, 20 predicted proteins | sample 15_EM_MG_FD_202174 | JGI IMG/M metagenome (GOLD analysis project Ga0307513, IMG submission 202174) | Populus trichocarpa ectomycorrhiza microbial communities from riparian zone in the Pacific Northwest, United States - 15_EM | ecosystem: Host-associated > Plants > Roots > Unclassified | place... | reverse complement strand
AAACACTGTGGATTGCTATAGTGTTCCCCCGCATGATTTTTTTTTGTTATGATTTTTTTCAAAATTGTCTTTATCGATTTTATTATTTTTAATATTGAGCTGGTTGAGAATTACAACTGTAGATTCCTCATGAAACACTATAGATTGCTACAATGTTTCCCTGCATGGTTTTTTTTCCATTCGTTTTTTTTGTTATGATTTTTTCCAAAATTTTCTTTGTTCATTTTATTTTTTAAATATTAATCTGGTTAAGAATTTAGCTTTGTAGTTTTTTCATTGAAAACATTGTGGATTGCAACAATTTTTCTCTATATAAATTTTTTTTTTCCATAAATCCATGACAACGCACAAATATGCCCCAATTTTTCCATTTTTTTTGCTTTTTTTCCCAAAATTGTCTTCTTCTTTTTTTCAAATTTTTGTGTTTTTTTTCAGAATTGTTTTTGTTGATTTTATTTTTTTAATATGGAGCTGATTGAAAATTTAGCTTTGTAATTTTTTTCTTTAAAATACTGTGAATTGTTACAGTGTTTCCCCACATGGTTTTTTTTTTGTTTTTTTATGATTTTTTTTGTTTTTTTTCCAGAATTGTATTTGCTGATTTTATTTTTTTCATATTGAGCTGGTTGAGAATTTAGCTTCGTAGTTTTTTCCTTTAAAACACCGTGGATTGCTACAGTGTTCCCCCGCATGATTTTTTTTTGTTATGATTTTTTTCAAAATTGTCTTTATCGATTTTATTATTTTTAATATTGAGCTGGTTGAGAATTACAACTACAGATTTCCTCATCAAACACTATAGATTGCTACAGTGTTTTCCTGCATGGTTTTTTTTTCCTTTCGTTTTTTTTTATGATTTTTTCAAAAAATTTCTTTGTTTATTTTATTTTTTAAATATTAATCTGATTAAGAATTTAGCTTTGTAGTTTTTTTCTTGAAAACATTGTGGATTGCAATAGTTTTTCTCCTCATATTTTTTTTTATTATTTTTTCCACAAATCCATGATAACGCACAAATATGCCTCAAGCTCGCAGCATCGCGTGGGCATGGCATCTAGTTATCCATTGAAATGTTGTTCTTTTTTCATTCTTTTGGTGTTTTTTATGTTGTTTTTTTAATTTAAATTTTATCCTTCTACATTATAATTTTTAGAATTGAGTTTTATATTTCTTTTAATTTTTTTTATAAAATTATCTCAATTTCATAAGTCAGACTACATATTTGACGGGTTAACACTCAAGTTATTTTTCCTTTTTCCTAGATGATTTTTTTTTCCCGGATCCATCATTCAATAATGGACTAATTGGAAATTAAGCTTGGTGATTTGTTTTGGTTTGTTTTCTATGAGTTTATCCCTGTCTTATGACATGGATCACAAGTTTAGCGAGATAACCCGAGTTGGCTCGCAATACTATTGGATGATCCCGGTCTCATTACCTGGGTCGCAGGGTTGACAAGTTAATTCAAGTTGACTCGACTTATTTTTTTCCTTTTTTTAATTGATTTTTTTTTCAATTTTATTATTTAATATTAGATTTATTTGAAATTATGCTTTATAATTTGTTTTGACTTACTTTTTATAAAGTTATCATTGTCTCGTGATCCGACATGTGGATTGGAAGGTTAACCCGGATCAATTCAATATGTTTTCGTTTCAGTATTTATAAAAAAAATCACCTGAAAAAATTATTTTGAGTCAAATTACGTTTTTACTAATCATCATTGGCAGGCCTGCGCAGTTGGGCCTTTTTTTCTTCTACAAAAGCAGATGACATGTCGTCCCCTATTTTTTTTGAAAAAAAAATCAGACGACACATTGTCTAATTTGCCTATATTTTAAACATTGTGGTGGCTGGAAAATCAGAGTTTAAGTTTTTTTTACCCAAAAACCCGTTTTTCAATCCTTTTTTTTATACCAAAAACACTTGTAAAACACTTTAGGAACCATGGTAGACCTATCAATGGCCTTAAAAAGCCAAAAAAAAAAAACATTCCAAAATCAAAATCAACCCAAAACCATAAATCAACCGAGTTCATATCTGTTTTTTTCATGATTTTTTAAGGTAAAAAAAATATAACACGAACTCTCCTCATCAAATAGAACAACTTGGCATAAATATCATTTGTTTTGGTGACCTAATTTGGTGTCAGCGATATATTTCTCTTTTTACCACTGAAATAAACGACCTCTCTCTCTCCTCTCTCAATTGTAGATTGAAAAAATGACAAAAATAAATTTTTGTATCAAAATTAATGTAACATCCCTATTATTTTATTTGCGACAATTTCTTAGTTAAATATGAAAATTTAAGGTTTTTTTTATCACTCTAACATTGTAAGTCATATGAGCAAACATTATAGAATGCTATTACTTAATTTAGCACCAAAAAAAATATTTTTGAAGTATGGCATTCATATTAATTACATGTAAAAATTTTGTTCGATTCATTCAATATTTTTTACATCATTCGTTCATCCCATAATACATATTAATCAACATAAACATACATAAAGTATCTATCATTCAAACATGATCTACTCTATTATTGCGAGGGTTCTGAAAATAAAATTGACATCCCATTAATATAATCATCAAGAAATGCAATACATCATTTCACTACACCCATATGATAATATTTCTTCTATATATTTTATAATAAATCATTAATATTTTACATATTCATAATCATTAAATTAATTTTATTTTAGCCTTTTCACTCGGGTACTACAACCTTATTGGGGATGCTAGCTCATCCACCCAAATATCAGGCACTAGTCTCTCAACAAGGACGTTAACCCTTCCACCCAATTAGGGCACTAGTTCCTCATCAGGGACAATAACTCATCCGCCCAATTATTAGACACTATTCCCTTGACATAGACATTAACCTTTCCACCCAAAATATCGAACACTAGTCCCTCAATAGGAACACTAGTTCATCAACCCAGCTAATGAGCATTGGTTCATCTGTTGACATCAGAATATAAAATGTAGAATTTCTAATTAAAATTAACACATGCTTTCAATTAATCTCTCTATGACAAGGTGTCATGCATCTATTTAGTGGCGGTGCTCGACTAGTAACTCTATGCTGTTGTCTAGAGCCTCCAACCTTTCTTATAAAATAACAAAGGATTAATAGTAACTTCAAGGTGTAAACCACTATTCATCCCCCTTCTTCTTCTTTTATCTACCCTCTCTTCTTGCTTTTGAAGCCTTGAAAACTCTTAAATATCTCTACTAACTAGTGTAATTTACTCTAAGATGATTTTAATCACCCTAGCTTACACTTACACATGGGATTTTCCAAGAATCAGTGAAGAAAAGTGGAGAAGTTTCAAGAACGATCCCCCCCCCCCCTTTCTTTTTAATCCCCGCCGGCCACCCATGAAGAATGGGGTTCTATATTGCAAATTTTCATTAATTGCACTTTAGTCCTTACTTACCATACATTAGTTTATCTAGTCCCCAAGCTTTCCTTCTTTCTTTTACTTTGGTACTATAATACTTCAATTTCTTCCAATCTCATCATTTTCTAATTAAATTGAATTCCTCCAATTTAAATTTAATTCATCATATTTTCCATACAACATTAATTTAATTAATCATTTTTTTGTTTGCAGTGCTGGCAGCTTATATAGAGGGCCAAAATATATTTTTAAAAACTTATGACATGCCATCCATGTTTTGCGCCCTTTTTTTTTTGAGTCCATATTTTCTCAATCCCATCCTTTCATGATAAATCAAAATCAATTGTTTTTAATTATAACTAAATCGTCAAAAAAAGAAGTTTGATGATCAAATTAAAAAGATAAATTTTTTTGCACAGTCCATCCATGATAATGTACGAGAGGATAAACAGTGAAAAACTCCCACGTATTTTTATTTTTTTTGTTTACACTGCTGGCAGCTTATATGGAGGGCTGTTTTGGGTCAATTTGCAATTTGGTTGTTGAAGAAATTTCCAGACACTCATTTGTGCCATTTTTTTTTATTTATTTACTATATTTATTTTGAAAAAAAATCTTATCAAACTTCAAAAATTCTGAAACTTTAACCTAAATTAAAAAAAATATTTTAGAAGACTCCACATAAAATTTCAACTTAATTTGACGATCAAATTGAAAGTTACATGTTACAACGTAAAACTAGTTGGTTTGTGATTTTTCATCAAAAATCTAAATTTTCTTATTTTATTATTGCATAAATCATATCAATTATTTTACTCAATTCTAAAGATAATTTTCTTATCTTAAATGTATTTATTTTTTATTTTTACCATTTATTTTCTTTATAGACTTATTACCATTCCCTGGTAATGTTACCGATGTTTTTTAACCGGGGTTTACAATTAAATCTAAAAAATATTAAGATACCAAAATTGTATAATTCATATTATTTTTGAAGTTTGAGGATAAAGATGATTTTTTCAAAACTTATAGCACGCTATTTATGTTTTGCGCTCATTTTATTTTGGTCCATCTTCTTTCAATCCCACCCTATCATAATAAATCAAAATTAATTGGTTTTTAATTATAATTAAATCGTAAAAAAAATTTTAAGAATCAAATTAAAAAAATTTAAAAAATATTTTTTAAAATTTATTCTTAACATTAATATATCAAAACAACATGAAAAAACAAAAAGAAATTTAAAGAAATTAATTAAAAAATTTCGATTTTTTTAAAATAATTTTAAAATATAAAAACAAACATGCGCTTCCGTTGAGAATTGTGTTACTGTAGGGACACATGACATTTAGCGAGTCCTAAACACTAAACAGGCTTTCAAGATCCACACACCACCCAATGTTATAGACCTCTCCTGCTACCTTCAGTGACAGCGGACACCATTTCTTACCACTCAACTTCTATATTTTCCATCTGACCCTATAGATCATCTTTCTTGTCTTCTATTTCAGCAATGAAATGGCTAAAAATCCGTACCCTGCTTCTCCTCTCAGCCATTTTTCGTGTTATTCTAATTGTGTACGGAGAGTGGCAAGATACCCACATGGAAGTTAGGTACACAGATGTAGATTACCTTGTATTTTCTGATGCTGCTTCATTAATGGCTAATGGTGAATCTCCTTATAAAAGAACTACCTATAGATACTCACCTTTGCTTGCCTTTTTATTGACACCCAATTCTTTTATTCATCGTTCTTGGGGCAAATTCATCTTCTCTGCTGCAGGTAAAGTGAAAAAGTTTCAAACTTTGAATTGGTTTACCGTGGTTTTCTTGATTGGATTTTGGTTTCGAAAGCTGGGTTCGTTTTAGTTAATAGTTTTATGCAAAAGATTCGAACTTTGAAATGATCTCGCGTGTTTTTCTAGCTTGGATTTTGGTTTTAAACGTTGGGTTCTTTTTAAATTATAGCTTTATGTTATTTGATTTTACAGATTTATTTGTGGGCTCATTTATTCAGTACATTTTGAAGAAACGTGAGGTCCCTGAGGATATGTGTTTGTATTCTGCAATGGTATGGCTGCTGAATCCATTTACCTTCACCATTGGAACCCGTGGGAACTGCGAGCCTATCGTGTGTGCCATGATTTTATGGATCATTATCTGTCTTATCAATGGTATATTTCTACTTCTTTCTATGTATTCTTGTTGAAAAATGGATAATGTATGGTTTCTCTTGGGATAGATGTAACCTGTTTATTGTATGTGTTTCTAGCTGATACTTCTAAGTGGGTTCAATTCAACTATCGTCTATCTATCAATCTGTTTCGTGAAATTGTGATTCAATTTGAGGTATGAAATGTGAGAGACAACTCCTTGTCGCCTACTTTTGATGGCTTGATTGTTCTAACTACTATTGGAGAGATTAGGGGCAATAGGTTACGAAAACTAAACAAAATGCCAAATAATAGTGATATGTGGTTTGGTTTGCTAGATTCTTTTTAGGGAGTGCTCTGCTCACTCTGAAGTGCTAACTTTTCCTTTTTCAACAGCTAACACGACGATTCTTTACCCAGCTCTTATTTTTTCAGAAGTGAAGGTTTTTTAAGATATAAATGCTTTAATGTACACATATAGATGCTAAAGAAAATGCCAATTGATAGTGATATGTTGTCTGTTTTGCTAGATTCTTTGTAGTGTTTTAGGGTGTGCTCTGCTCACTCTGAAGTGCTAACTTCTCATTTTTTGTCAACTGCTAACATGACCATTCTTTACCCAGCTTCCCCCCCCCCCCAGAGTCTTAAGATATAAATGCTTTAATGTTGGCATATAGAAAAATTAGATTGTTAGGCTCCTCTCCATTTCTTTTTTTCCTGCACATAAGGGAGGGGGAGGCAATGTTTCGTGATGTTTTCCGTGATTGGTATTTGCACGGTGCAAGCACATCTAGATATCCAATTCTCTTGATACCGTGCTATTTTCTGTTGTGCAGGTAATGTTGTCCAAGCTGCATTTTGGTATGGATTGGTTGTCCATTTCAGGATTTATCCCATAATCTATGCTCTTCCTATAGTTCTGGTTCTTGATCCGCATTCCTTCCAATCTGGTCAGAAGCCACGTCTTGTGAATTGGAAATCTAGTCAAGATAATGCGTCTCACGGTCGCAAAGAAGTATCTGAAGTATATGGTGTATGGACTGCATTGAAAACCATATTTACAAGAGGGAGAATTATGTTTGCAATGGTCTCGGGATCTGTTTTCATGCTATGTACTGGTCTTTTCTTCTATTTATACAGATGGGAGTTTTTAAATGAGGCGTTGCTGTACCATCTCACTCGTACAGATCCAAGACATAATTTTTCCATCTATTTCTATCACATATATCTCCATGTTGAACATGAATTTTCAGTAGTGGAGAAGCTCATCTCTTTTTTGCCCCAATTGATAGTGCAGCTGGTTCTTATTATTCGCTTTGCTCAAGACCTTCCGTTCTGCCTTTTCTTGCAGACAGTGGCTTTTGTGGCATTCAATAAGGTTCGTTTCAGTCACTTATTGCAACTTTACTGAACTTCCATTTGCTATGTTTATCATCCATTAAGTACCAGAACACATGATTTGCAAGCTTTGTTTCTTTTAATTGTTTGTCGAACAAGCTTTCCGTTTATTTATCTGTTTATCTTCATGGCCCTCTCTGTGGGGTAAATCAAGTTTCTGGTGACAACAACACTCATCAAATTTTCTTAGAATCATGTTTTTATTAGTATTTAAAGAAAAAAAATACGGTTCCATATTTGATTTAAGTCACATTTATGTTGGTTGACAGGTAATTACCGCACAGTACTTTGTATGGTTTTTTTGCTTGTTGCCTCTAATACTGCCATGGAGCAAAATGAAGCTGAAGTGGGAAGGCTTAAGTTGTGTACTTCTATGGATGGGAGCTCAGACCCATTGGTTGTTGTGGGGTTATTTACTTGAATTTAAGGGGAAAAATGTTTTCCTCCAGCTTTGGTTGGCAGGCTTAGTGTTTCTGGCTGCCAATTCTTTTCTTCTGATCATGTTCATCCGGCACCACAAATACTCTCCCGTATTCAAACAGTTTGCGCCAGCAACTTCAGGGAATAGAGATAAATCTGAGTGATTGAACCTATGATTAATCGACATTCTGGATCCTTTTAGATGCATCGATCTGATATTGCTTTCAGATGCTTGTATAGTTCCAAAGTAAGAGGAAAATTGACATCAATCTTGCCTTTTTAATGATGTTTCACTTGCTAGAATTTGACCGATACATATGACTCTAGCAAAGATCATCTGATGGAGTTAGTGTCTTTCTTACATTGTATGAGTGCTTGAGATGTTAATTGTTTTCATGGCAACGCCAAATAGTGCCAATGCAAATTAACGCTTACAAAATTTTGGAGAGATGATGATTTTGGGCGTATTCATTGTCTCAATTTTTTGTTCTTTGTATGTTGTGTGGGAAAACATTCTGTTTCCTTTTCTTTAGAAGTTTTATGCTATATATATATATATATATATATATATATCAATGTTCGATGGAACATGTTGACATGAAAATTTGCTCACCTTTGCTGAATTAAACTGGTAACGGTGTTTGATTAGAAACAAAACAATGGATGTAGAATAAATATTTTTAAGTATAAAAATTCGTTCAAAAATCATATATAAATTTATTTTATATTTACTTTTCTAACCAAATGTGTTTTATGGTTTTTTTTTTTGTCTCTGGCGTAATTTTGGGGACATCCTTGAAGCAAACAAGATAAACAGTTTCGTTAGTACTGAGCTAAGTGGAACAAATTTTCAAATCAACAGCACAAGGAGAAAGTATGGATCAAGCATGACAAGAAAAAATTTGGAGAGAGACGTTGGGAGAAAAAGAGTTTTTATCCTGGTATCACACGGCCTTGTAAATTTTCAATTTGAACGAAGAACAAGTATTCTTGCTGGACTAGAGAACTGCATCACAATATGAGAAATTAGAGCACGGTTATTTTTGTATTTCAAATGATAAAGATCAGAAGATCACATTGATGAAGATGTTCTGCATAGAAGATCAGGAAATTGATGAAGATGTTCTGCATAGAAGATCAGGACAGCATGGGATAGCAGAGTTGGAAAAAACATATAGTGATTCCAAGCTTAATAGAATCAGTATAAAGGGATTCAATTATTATTAATAATTATTCAATATAAAAATGAGCTGTACATCAAATATTTTCCATCAAAACCTCCTCCACCTGTGGTGCACCTTGACCAGCTGCAGACAAGTTTCTCTTTCAATTAATCGCAAGTCCCAATGCAGCATTGCGCATCCCAAATCTAAACCTCCATTGCAGCTACTGTGCATGCAACGACAGTGGATGTGTTTTTGTCCACGGTATCCGACATAGAACGCTTAGCTACTGGCATGCACCACCTTGTGCATATTTCCAAAAGTAGCGTGGCCAATAGCAAAGTTAGTATTACACCACTGTAGGCCAGCCTCCAAAATTTTGCAGCGTGCAATATGTCAAATCCTTTGTATATGTTGAATATGCCTAGGATAAGTGTTGAGCAACCCGCAAGCAAGTGAAACCAGTTGAAGAAGGGGCGATACTTGCTGTCTTTGTCAGGTCTGACCAGACCACCAAACACCTGTGCTGTTGCAAGGCAGAAGAGGACAATGCCGATGATTTTGTGAGAGCTATGTTCAATTCCATGAGACCTTGCGCCAAGAAATATCCCACTCCCAAATCCAGCTAGACCACCAAGAATATAGGCCAGCAGTTGACAACTAACATGCAAGTAGAACCATAAAGGGTTTGCAGATTCGAACCTTTTCAAGTATCTTGCAATGACGGCCCCTATAGGCATTAGAATACCCCAGCTTACTGTGTTCAATATTCCATGGATATTTCTCAGTGTGCTTGAAGAACTTCTTGTCGTTGTAATCCTTCCGGAAAGGAAGTCCAAACTCCCCATGGATTTAACATTGGGACTGGATGGAGCAACACTATGCATCATTGGAGTGTTTTCAGACATTGGACCTACTTGCCAGAGATGATTGACTGTACTGATGTTTCCATGGAGCTCTAAACTTGCATAGATTATCATCTCATTGTTCTGATTAGTAGCAGACAAGTCCAAGACAGGAAAGCTAAGATTTCCTTGTTCCAATCGCGTTCCATAACTTGTTATCGGCGAAGTATAAACTGCAAGTCCTCCATCCGTTCTCGGAAAAGAAACGATCGCTTGCGAACCAACCATCCCTCCTGAAGTTGGATTGATAGCCCAAGCAATCCATCTGCGATCAGTCACACCAGTATGCCTAAAGGCAACATCAACTCTGTTGGATGATGGATGGTAGTTCCAGTGAAGAGAGGAACTCAAAACAGACAAATCGCTGCAAGAAGAGAACTGTTTGTTGTTCGAAAATTTGAAGGTTGCGCATGGTTGTTGCTGTGCTATGCATGACAGCATACAAAAAGCAAGAAAGATGGCCATCGGAAAAATCACATAACGAGCCATGTTTGTGCAGCAAAAGGGCTTGGGAGAAGAGAGATCGCTGATGACCAGAGACTACAGAACACGGCAAAGGAATCGATGGATGTTTTTGGATTGAGAATTGTAAGGCTGGCTGAGTGAATATATATAGGGATCTTGGCTTCCGTTTGTGACTCGGAAAATATAAAAATCCTAATGTAAGAGGGAAAACAACAATACGGGCCAGTCTTCTATGACATTTACAAGAGCAAGCCCAATACCAAGACCAAGAAAAAGCCCATTACAAAGACAAAGCCCAAGACAAACGAGCTGGCCTGTCTTTGTACGGAGTCAAGAGTTCGATCTGCTTTCTTCTTGGGCTGCTGCTCCCTTGACACAGCTGCTTCCCTCTCTTTCCTTCAACTGCACTCACCGCACCAAAATCACTTGCCAGTACTAAAGTACAGTGCGGTTCGTGATTTTTAGGCTTTCAGTGTAGTTAAACTCTTCAACATGGTAACGATTTCTTCTTCTTTTTCCTGTCATTAAATCTGTGCATTTTTAATTTCTTTTTGGTGTAGTTTTTGACATTTTTGTTAGGGTTTCAGTTTCATATTTTTTTGAAATTTAATCAACTTTTGATCTCAATTTAAATGGTCAAATAGAGAATAATCGGTAACCTAATTGTGATTTTAGTCGTTAATTTTAGTTACAGGTTTTACAAAATTTCAAAATTTTGAGGACTTTACTCACTCTTGTTGATTTTTAATAAATATTATACTGTCGTTTCCTTTTTGTTTTCTATTTGAATGATGGTTTATGGTGGTTTTATTTTTATGCTTCTTAGGAAGAATTCAGGAGGGCTATATTGCAGCCTGGGCCAGTTGAAACTTTTGCTCTTAAGACTGTTCAAGAATTTATTAAACCTCAGGTGATTTATCAATCTTTTTATTTATTTCAATATGGATAGACTAATAAATTTGGAATCTTTTTGTTTTTGGTTTTGACGCGTGAATGCGTATTAATTCTTAATTGAATGATGATTTTAGAAGCAAACTAAATTGGTGCAAGATGAGAATCAATTGTTGGAGAATATGCTGCGGACGTTGCTTCAGGAGCTTGTAGTATGTTCTTTTATATACAGATATAGGCATAATTGTGATTTTCTTTTCTTGTTGCTTGTTTCTGTTTGTTGAGCTGAGAGATTTTGCCTTTGTTTTTGCTGCAGTCTTCTGCTGCACAGTCGGGGGAGGAAATTATGTTGTCTGGGAAGTCAATTGATGATGAAGAAAACTCTCAGGGTCAAATTCCTCGTTTACTAGGTACATGTCAAGCTAATTGTTATTTAGTCCCTCTATGTGTGAGTGTGCACGGGCATGCCCGAGATTCTGAATTATGTTGTTCTTAATTTGGTAAAGTATTTTACAAGGATCAAAGTCGTGGAAGATGGATATTAATAAAAAGTATGTGATTTCATTGCCTTTTTGGTCTCACTTTTTTCAGTAGTAGGAAATCTTTTTGAGCTGGGAGGATTGAGCATTCCCCTTTGGATGCAGAATATTACATAAATACCTGAAAATTGGTTTTGTGAGAGCTTTCTTATTGTGTTGGCTTGCTCTGGTTTAGTTGATTGAGAGAATTCATGCAAAATAGAATTGCTTAGTTCCGCAAGAGGTTTTTTTCTCTTATCAGTTTTTTCCCTCTTAGACTTGTAAGAAATTGTGGAATTCGCTGTACTTTATTCAGGAATGGGTCTAAGGCAAAAATTGATCTATGTCCAGCTGACTTACAAATTTGGTGTTTCATTTTGGATTGTCTTTGAACAGCCAAACCAAACAAGAGTAGTCACATAGCTGAACACATATCTACACAGTATACAAATGTATGAAGCTATCGGAGTGCTGGTTGATATAAATTTTTGTCTTTTCTTTATAGAAATTTAATGATTTTAAAATGTAATTTGGTAAACAAAACTTGTACAAAATTGCTCCCACACTAGGTTTTGATGATGGAGCGTGAAAGAGTTTTGCAAATCCTTAAAACTGTCATCTTTGTGACGTTCAGATCAACTTTGAGTTAATTTGACTTGTCTCATTCAGTTCTCTAACTATTGCTTGGATTGTGAAAGGATTGATGCAAGAGCTATAGACTCCTGAAGTGCAAATGTTTTAGAAACTCCCTCTTTAGCAAACTATTCTTTTTCCGGGACGAGACTCCTAGAAGTTGTCTGAATTTGTAAATGATTTCTGTAGTGAGTGACCAAGTATCCTACCTGGTGATGGCTTAGTCTTTTTATTTATAATTGTATATTTTAATCAATCTGAAGGACTTCTTTTGGTGGACTTGAATAGAGCTTGAACCAATGATGTAGATGTTTCATTACTTTTTATTGGGTCTCTGATTCTTGTGGCAGCACCAAGTTGTTTATCTTTTGCACATATCTTATTATCTCATTATTACATTTCAAAGTTCAAACTTCTTTTTGGTGCTGCCAGATGCTGTTCTATATCTATGTGAGAGAGAACATATTGAGGGTGGTATGATATTCCAGTTGTTGGAAGATTTGACCGAAATGTCTACAATGAGAAATTGCAAGGATATTTTTGGTTACATAGAGAGTAAGCAAGATATACTTGGAAAGGTATATGCTTTCAAATTGTTCCAAATTTTTGTTTATCTTCTTATCCATGCCATGATATTGACTAGACTCTCCAACACCAGTCCCGCATATTCTATCACGACTAACAGTTGTGTTTGTTTTGATGGTCGCTTTGCATATAGCAAGAACTTTTTGCTCGTGGAAAACTTGTAATGTTGAGAACATGCAATCAACTTCTCCGTCGCCTTTCAAAGGTAGTTTGGTCCATCAATATATATAATGCATACATAAGCCTAATTCTTGCACACAAACTTATACCAACAAAAGAATTTGTATTGGTTTGGCCTGATCACGTTAGAGAGTAAAAGCTGTTTATTATGAATCTTGGATGAAGATTTACAACTGTTCTCTTTATTTCACTTAAAAGAATGTGTCCAACAGTGATTTTCAGGTAACGTTAATTGTGGATTTAGCTCTTTATTCAGTTCTTTATTCTTGGTGGGGTTAAGTTATTTTAGATGATCTTTGTAGGTTGGAATTTCATAATGAAGCAAACAGAAGAATGCTCATCCATAGCAATTTGAACAACAAAGTCAGATTTGCCTTTGTCTGAATTAAAATAATACAATTATAAATTCTTCTTTTAATTGTTTTCCCTTCTCCCTTTTTTTTTTTTTTTCGGTTAAAGGAAAATTTGATAGGGGCTACTACCTACTGTCTCCTTAATGTTTGATTCTAACATATTAACTTTACAGGCAAATGATGTCGTGTTTTGTGGACGAATTCTTATGTTTCTGGCACACTTTTTTCCACTATCTGAGCGCTCAGGTATGTATTTATTTTCAGCTCTTGTATTTTGATAGAGATTGCTTTCGTTGGATTAATATGTTACTTTGGTTTGCTTAATGGCTGCAGCTGTAAACATTAAAGGAGTTTTCAACACATCAAATGAGACTAAATATGAGAAAGAGCCACCAGCTGGTACATCATAGCTACAGAAAACTTCAGTGAACTTTGTATTGACTTGTGCTGTCCGTTACCTCTAACTTTATTGTGGGATTGTATGTGCTACTCTTTGGCCCTTTTTTGCAGCCATTTCTCTTGACTTCAACTTCTATAAAACCTTGTGGAGTTTACAGGTAGACCTTGCCTCTACAATCATTGTTAGTTTAGAAAAGGATTGCATTCTCTTTTACCAAAACACATGCTTAACATATTCTGTCAAAACTCTATTACAAAATCTGGGGGTATTTATGTGAGAAACTACTTATACATGATAATTGATTCAAAGAGGAAACACAATCATGCATTTAGCTCCTTCTTATGGGGAAAAGAAATAAAATATGCAAGGAAAACAGAAAATTTTAAATTATTTTAATTTGTCCTTTTATTCTGTATATCTTAGTTTTTCTTATAAATCTTGTCTATTTAAGAATTTTCTTATGTAGGAATCTTAATACTATTAGAGATTTGTGGTTTATTGAGGAAATTAGAAAATTAATTAAGAGTTCTCTACTATGTTCGGTTTGCTTTTCTTATTTGACTTTCCTTTTTTTCTCTTGCTTAGAACTATTAGGATTTTGGTGCCCCTAAAAGGATGACCTATTTTATTTTATCATTAGGAGTTTGATAGCTGTATTCCTTTCTCTCTAAGTGATGTTTTCTTCTGTTTCACTGCTACTTGATCTAATTACTCTGATGAATTTGTCTGCTTGTATTTTCAGGAGTACTTCTGTGACCCTTCCCTTACTCTTTCTCCTATCAAGTGGCAAAAGTTCTCATCGAGTTTGATGGTGACTTTTATCTTTCAATGAGTTTTATGTTTTGCCTTTTATTATACCAAATTTATTACCTTTACAATGAAGATTTTTTAATTTTTGAGATATATAGGTTGTCTTGAATACCTTCGAAGCTCAGCCTTTGAGTGAGGAAGAAGGAGATGCTAACAATTTGGAGGAAGAGGCAGCAGCATTTAACATAAAGTATCTCACAAGCAGTAAACTGATGGGTTTAGAGGTGACTGGTGTTGGAAACCGCTGCTGAACAATTTATAAAGAACATCCTGATCTAATGTTTAGCTTATCACTTTTTTTTTATTTAATTTTCCAGTTAAAAGATCCTAGTTTTCGCCGCCATGTTCTTGTGCAGTGTCTCATACTGTTTGACTACCTTAAGGTAATTACTGCTGGATTATCTAATTAAAGCCTTTTGTGTGCTTCTCATTTCTTTATTTAATCTGTTGTCTTCTTTTTCTACACTTGTATTCTTCACTAATTGATGAACTCTTTTTTTTTTTGCAGGCTCCTGGAAAGAATGACAAAGATTTAACATCTGAAAGCATGGTTAGTGCTGTTTCATTATTGATTTTGTAAGTTATACAACAATATGCAAATTATTTGCACACATGCACATGAATTGGATGTTTGTGTGCTCACGCATGCAAGATTGATTCATGCTTGTGTTTTGCCCACTATTTATTTTCATCATTGAAGTTCTGATATATGCACTTGTTTGAATATTAGGTTTCCAGAACATTCTGAAAGCATGAGTTTGATGCTGTTGCATTTCATCAAATTCTCTTGAGATTTCTAGCATCAACGTCCCAAAAAAGTTGAAACATTGAGGGCTTCATGCATGTGTTACTCTTCTCATAGCATATGTTTGAACTGTTTGGCAAGGATGAAATTCTGGAAAGTATCCATTTTTTCTTTATCTTTGCTTTTGTGAAGTTATTAAAGCTTACATGTGGCAGATTCTAGATGTGTAAAGGCATTGCATTGTGCATGTACTTGATAAAATGGGTAATTAGGGAGACTTAGGTGAAATATGAATGTTTTTCTCTATCCATTGCTCCCTTTTTAGGAACCTTTTTTAAGGGAAACAAAAACATATTACCAGCATTAAATTCCTGCTTGTATATTTCTTTACAGACAATATGCACTTTGAAATCCACATTGCTTTGATAATTCAAAACCAAACGAAGAGAATGAGTAGTGCAACCATAACAACAATCTGAGTAACTCTTGATTACACATCAAGGATGATAATGAGAATGTGAAATGACAATCTTACCATGATAGTTAAATAGCATAATTAACATAACTAATCAAGCTGAGCATTTACATTCTACTAATCACAATAAAAGCAAGAATGCTTCCATGGCGAGGTAACAGGTGGTTTGCAAGCAAACTTCTCCATGCACTTCATGTTTGTAAGAACAAAATTGAGAGTGACATTACCTTCGCATGGCATATAAAGAGAGGAGCGTGTCTCATTCTCAATTATGATTAATAATTTAAAGAAAGAGAGAGAAAGAAGAGAGGGGACTCCAAATTTGTTATATAAAAGTGCACAAGCTGTGCTTGAAGAAAACTCCTAAGGTAAGAGTAGCAATAAAATATATGAAATAAGAGAATGGCTTGGCACATCTTGAGAAAACTTGGGTCGATGCCTTCAATTGAAACAGATTGGTGACACAAGCTTTGAGGCAGAGACCTGCTCGATTTCAACTTTATGTGCTTGCAATATAGGCATGTTCCTGCCACATGCATTCTCTTGCATTAAGAATGCCCGGTTCTCCTCACAAACCTCTTGCTGATTCTTTCTGCTCTTTACTCGTACATAATTGGTGCACAACACTACCGCACCATGTGCTCCGAAGAACCTGCATTGTTCTGCAGTCTGTATATAAGATCATCGTGCTTTCTGTCCCTCTTCTCCTTGTGCTCTTCCCTTTGAGAGAAAAGGAACTGCTTCATCAAGAACTCCACCCTCCTTGTACAATGTTATATCATTTGTATTCTTGTCTACTTGACTAGAATTATGTATTATTTTTTACTTGTGAATAATGCATATATGGGATGGATAGAATGACATGATTGTTATGACTGTCTTCGTTCTGCTTGTTCCAGAAAGAAGAAATAAGATCTCGTGAGGAGCATGTTAAAAAATTACTTGAAATGACTCCACCTAAAGGGAAAGATTTTCTTCACATGGTTGAGCATATACTAGAACGTGAAAAGAATTGGGTAAGAATATGCTTATTATGTCTCTCTCCCTTTATAGATATCAGATATGCATATCTGTAGCTTATGTTGTGAGATGACCTTTGTTTAGAATAATAACAGTTTTCATTCTTTTAGTTGTGGTGGAAACGTGATGGTTGCCCTCCATTTGAAAAACAGCCAATAGAGAATAAAACAGTCCAAGATGGAGGTAAAAAACGGTATGCAAGTTGGCTGCTTCATTTTTCCTTTCATGCTTGACACTTATACTTTTAGGAATGTGCTCTAAGAAGGATGCTGAAGACAATAGGATAGCAAGCCACTTGATTAGCATTCTGCTGCCCTTCAGAATATTCAAGTGGTTATGCATGGGCTATTTTTTATTGGATACATATAATTGGTTATAAAGCCGCATCTGCATAATGAAATAATTAGCTAAAGCTTATAACTTTGAAAACTAAACAGCTAATATGAATTCACAAGCTCTGATATGTGGTTCAATATGAAAGTCATTTTGCAGTGGTCTACATTGAAATTTTTTATGGTTGATAAAGTTGTAAACACCTCTAATCCTACTTATTTACACCTAGCTTTCTTTTGCGGATTACAATGTTTTTTTTTAAAGAAAAAACAGTGGAAATGTAGTTTTATAATTGCCTACTCATAATCTCAACCAGAAGTTTGTCTTTTGACCAAGAAAATGAGGGGAAATGTGTGCACAGTGAAACACATTGAGCCCTGCAATGGCATCAATTACATTGATGGCCCTCCAACTCATTATTTGAAAATCAAATTTAGGACTCCTGTAATTTTTTTCCCCATTGTATACTTCTTCACCCCTGATGGTTATTTTACATTTCTGTTCAAAGTTTTCATCTATTATTCTGAAACATGTGTGCTCTTCTTAATCCCCCAGTAGGCCAAGGTGGAGGCTAGGAAATAAAGAACTCTCTCAATTGTGGAAGTGGGCAGATCAGAATCCGGTTGGTCTTATTCACTGATTGAGTTGATGTTTACAATATGCAAATGATTTGTCATATGACCGTCTCCTTGTCCTGTCATGTTTCATTCAACAGCAAAACTCATTGCATTGTGTTCTCGGTATATTGCATTACTGAATTTTTTAATTTATGGCATGATAAATTATATGGATATTTGTGGTCAAAATGCCAAAAAAGCTCATAATGGTGTGATTGCCCAAATAATTTATAGTTTTCTTTCCTGTTCTTTTGTGATGTTATTTGATATTGTGCTTGTTCAATACTTCTAGATCATCAACTTAATACAGGTTCTTTTTTTTAACTTCTCCAGAATGCATTGACTGATCCTCAACGTGTTCGTACTCCTGCTATCACAGATTACTGGAAACCATTGGCAGAAGATGTAAGCACCCTAATAGGCCTTTCCAAGTTAAATTAATAACCTGATATTTATTTTTACTTTTCTTTTATACAGATTTTGACATGTCAGCTATCTGAATAAGTTTGTTTATTTACTGAATTTATAGATGGATCCATCAGCTGGAATAGATGCTGAATATCACCACAAGAATAACCGGGTATGTTTTAGCTCATAAAATTGATGTTAGAACATCATTTTTTTTTCTTTGGATAAAACAGAACTTTTTATTCCATATTTATGGTGGTACTGAGTCGTTTTACTTTTTCTATCATTGTGGTTAGCTACAAGTAATAATATTAAATGTTACTATCTGATATCACTTGTAACGTGGTAATTAATTTTGGAATATATTGTTCTTGGGGCTGAAAAAATAAATTTCTTGAAGATTAAGGGAATCGGTGTAGAAGTTTGATATGGAAACGATTGAAAAGTAAACTATTCTATAAATTCTGGGGAGCATGAAAGACAATATAAATTGCATAATGGGATATAAATAAGGGTGTTAGGATGTTAAAGGGATGTTCTTTGAGGAATACTGACCACCTAAACTAGAAGACAATAATGGGTAGCTAGAGAGGTCTATCATGGATTGAAAAATGAAAAGAGGGAGGGAGGGATAAAAGATTTGCGGTATTTTGACTTGAACCTTATTTGATTATGGTCAGTTAATTCATATCTTGGAGGGACATTTGCCTGTGCTGCTAAAGGATCCAAGGAGTGGTATCATGATTGGTGTCTTGCCTGTTGCGCCTGACAATTAGGACACTCATGGTCTTGTGACTAACACATCTTTTTAGTTTCCCCTTAAAAGTGAATACATGGACTCGAGTATAAATGCTCCAATAATTTAGTGAAGAGCTGTTTTGTTGGTATCAATCATCCAGCTTAATAAAAGTAAATACATGTGCATGGAATCTGTATAAACGTTGGATCATCCACATCTGCTCTGAGCTTTATGGTCAATTGAGTTGCATGTGGCTCCAAGGTTAGTCATGTTAATAAATCATATGATATCTATTTTTTGAGATATGGACGGGAATGATGGGATAAAGTCATGGATGACCCAAAATTCTTATACTTGCCCAAGTTGTGATGTGTTGAATTTTATGTCAAAGTAGGAACTTAGTGTGATCTGCTAGCAATAAGCACACACTTCACTGCTCATTTTAGCTCCTCTTAAAGGTAAACTGTGTTGCTGCAAGTTGAATTGTTGTGACGAGTAGTGTGGATTACTGGCCGCAAAAATTATAATTACTTCTGTTTTCCCAGGTTTATTGCTGGAAAGGTCTTCGTTTCTCTGCTCGGCAGGATTTGGATGGTTTCTCTCGAGTATGATGGCAACCAATGTTTCTAATGTATTTTTTTTTTCATAAAATCTATTGGCTAACAGAATCTATGTGAATTTTGTTGCAGTTTACTGACCATGGTATTGAAGGAGTTGTTCCTTTAGAACTCTTGCCACCAGATGTCCGGTCCAAATACCAAGCTAAACCTAATGACAGGTCTAAACGTGCCAAAAAGGATGAGCCAAAGGGTGCTTTACATCAAGTGGAAGATAATCAGGTATCTGTCTTTAACATAAGCTCCCTAGTTCCATATGGAAATGTGAATTTGTAACAATTTATTTGAACTAGTTTATCTTAATATAAATAAAAGGTTTTTTTTGGCTTGCAATCATTTGAGAGAATTGATTTGAGTTGTTGGGGTTCCAAATAGATTGTTTTAACTGCTTGAAGCTTGAGTGTCTGTCTGTCTAAAAAATTGCAGCTTCCTAATGAAATTATAGATTCCTATTTATAACCTGCAATAGGCTGACTTTTTGGAAACCGGACCCACTCAATATTTTTCATCTGATAAAACTAAATTATTTCATAAATTATACATGGGCATCAAACATGTGATGATTGACAGAGATGGGTTGACTGTTCTAGTTTTCAGCACGTTGCTTACTGCCACAATAGGGTGTCTCATGTTGCAAGGGAATCTTATTAATCAGATTCTGGTACTTGGCCTACTCTTTGATGACATGAGATGAGGTTTTTGGAACAAACTAGGACTGTAGAAAGCTCAAATAATACAGAGAATTACAGGCAGTCTCAAACATCGATTTTTACTGCACTTTGCAGTTTAAAAGTTCACGAGTGAAATCTGAGATGTTCAGAATGTAAAAGATGGCTACCAGTAAATCTCAACTCGTGAGATGTGGTAAATTAGAGGATGCTAGGGGCTTTATGTATTGGTAATCTCTACAAATGTGTTAGGACACTGTTTTCTGGTCTTTAAGCAAGTGTCTTTTGCTAGATATCAACACCTGCAAGCGAGATTGACGGTGAAGGAATTAGAATTGATCTTGAAGCCTCTGCTGCACCAATGGACACTGATGTCACAGCCACAACTGGCAGTATTTCACAAAGCGGCACTCCAACACCAGATGAACATCAAAAGCAAGGCTCCGACACGGATGGTGGTCAAGAGGCAGGCCAGTTAGAAGCAGACGCTGAAGCAGAGGCAGGGATGATAGATGGAGAGACAGATGCAGAGGTAGATTTAGAAGCAGTTGGCTGATCATGGAGCGGCTTTTCACTCCCGCAATACTGGGTGTGCAAGTTGCTTTTGCAAAAGAAAGTACCAATAGACTCTGATCTAAATACAGTGGGCTTTGTATTTACGTTGAATCATTACACTTAGCAGTAGTTCAGACCCCTTTTGCCCCATCAGTTTTGTTTAGTCTGATTAGTTCAGCTGCAACAATTCTCTTTTATTCTTACCAAGCTTTCTTTCCTTTACAAAAAGAAAAGGGAAATAGCCAAATTAGAAATTCAAATGTGGCATCCAAAATGCTATTGGTCCTGTCCTTCGATTTTCCCGAGTGAATTCATCAAATAAAAATTGAATTTTTAATGCCTGTAGAGGTATTATTTGCTAGGGGAACTTCTCTTAAGCGATTTAACACTAAAAATAGGGTATCTGGACATGAACTGGGATCCTGCTGTCTGTTTGATCTCTGCATCCATCAGGTACCAAATATTGCTCTTCGTTTCAGTACTACATATTTAAAGTTGCTAGGCGAGTCTTTAAGGATTATTCTGTATTACTCTCTAATACATGGAAGGGTTTGAAACTAGATAATGAGACTCAAACTGTGTTTGTTTGATTATTAATTAAATAATTATCTAAATTTAAAAAATTAAATTGTTAGGGAAAGCTCCAAGAATGATTTACGTTAGTCTAATAACATAAATACAACATCTAAAACTTCATTCCTCTTATACTACTTGGAAGCTCCCAAGTCTAATAAGAAAACTTGTTTTGCACATGTTTGTGCTGCTCAAATCCAGTTTCCCATCCTCCAATCTATTCATCAACTATAGAAAAAAGATGATTCTTGTGTGGTTTTAATTGGACCTCATCAAGCATGTAGACCAATTACAAGAAATCAAGAAAATTATCTATCCTACTTTAATTTAGTCCAAGCTTTATTTCCATGAAAGATGTTTTGTTTGGAGATTGCGTAAGGGTTCTAAATGCCAAGGCAGGATTCTGAAATTAGCTTTGTTGATTCTTTGAATAATAACAAGTGAAGGATTTGAACTCAGAAACGCTCTTCCTTTCTTTTATGGAGAGTACAATTTTGAGTATAGTTCATTGTTTTATATGCTTTGAAATCATGCAATGTTCTCCTCTCTCTCTCTCTGATTTTTCTTTAATATTGATCCCCAGAATGTTTCCATTGGTATCCCAATTTACAAGGACCTGTATGCATGAAATCAAGTAATAATCATAGAAAAAGGGAGATTCGGATTCAAATTTAATTATATATATGTTGCAATAGAGAAAAGATGTGGCTATCAATTAAGCTAAATGCTTTGACCAATACCAAATTCAGTGAGGTAGAAGATTCAGAGCTAGTCCATTTATAGATACGAAACTCAAAGCAACATCATGCTGATGATTTTTTGTGTGAGATTGATGTCTTTCTTCTTTAATTTTGGACGTGATAACAATTTATGGCGACTAATTGTCTAGCTCAAAATCGCATGCATTTTCATGGCGAGGACAAAAGGCAAGTATTATCAACTTAAACATCCCATGTTGTTTCGATTTTGAGTGGACTATAAGGAATGGAGGAGGATATAGTGTTTATCCATGTGTTTTTCTTTAAACTTTGATATGGTTTTGTTTGTGGACAATTTATTAAACTCAGAATTTGCTGCATTTTTTCCGGATAAAAGACAAGTCTAGCAATGTCACCGATCTCAAGCCTTTAAATTCATGTGGACTGTAGAGATCGGAAGACTATTCGATTGACGTCGTGCATAATTCTTGATAATATCCTAAAAAAAGAGCTTAGAAATAAGGTTTATATGTTGTATAATTAATTAATTTTTTTAATTTAACAGTTTAAATTAATTTTATAGTTAAAGTGGTTGGTAACTAGTGTTTAGTAAATTAAAGTAACTGATAATACGTGGTTGATGCTTAGTAAGCCGAGAGGGCTAGAAACTAGAATTTGTAAAATGTCATCTTTGGTAGATATAGAGATTCTTAGATACTTAAATAAGTATCTTTGTAGAGAGAAAAAGTAAAATAATATTTTAGAGAGATAAACACTAAAAATATATATGCAAAAAATATTGAGAATAAAGAGATTATGAACCTTAATTTTGAAGGATTCATGAGATATTTATAGTCAACGAGTCTTGTCTTTTTGTGGAGAGAAGGTAATGAAGTGTAATTTTACCTTAATGGTTTCTTTTAATCATGCATTGATGAGAGATAAATATCCCTTATACAAACATTCATAAGATAAAATATTGTAAAAATATCCCAAAAGAATGTTGGGCTCAGACGAGTTGCCTAAGCCTGTTATAGATGAAAAATGAGCTCAGACACATTGTCTGTGCCTGTGGTAGTTAAGCTCGGGCATGCGCCTGAGCCCATAAGGGTGTTGGCCTCGGCATAGGTGCCAGGCATGCTAGTACCCAAGGCATTTGGGTGATGGGTCTCATGCTTCTTGGGTGATTAGTCCCCAAGCAGTACCAATCACCCAAGAAAAATTAGATTTATAGCCAAAATATTCAAGTTTAATTGTGAATTTATGGTGGCTAATCAAAGTTAATAATGATGTGAATTAATTATTATTGTTACCAGATTTAATTCTTTAATTTATAACTTCTAAAATCTACTATAAAAAAGATGGTGAAAAAAGAGTTTTACATAAAGATAGTTTCTTAGATTTTACACATTCTTCCTCGCCTTAGTTTTAATATCTTTCTTTTCACTTTAAACTTTAGTTTTCCTTCAAAATCTAGAGTTTAGATTCACTTTGTTAAAAGATTCCGATAAATGTAAGGACCTGAATAGTCTATTCTAGAAGTATTTTTCACAAACTTGAACAATTTTTTCAGCTAATTTTTTTTAGATTTATGGCTAAAAAAATCAAGTTTAATTCTAGATTTATGATGGCTAATCAAAATTGGTAATGATAGAAATTATTCTAGTTGTTATCAGAATTAATTCTTTAACCTTTTAAATTTTAAAATGGGGGTAGAGGAAGAGTTTCACCTAATTTTTTTTTCTCTTCAGTTTTACTCATTCTTCCTCACCTCAATTTTAGTGTTTTTGATCTTAGTTTACGCATTGGTTTTCCTTCCATATCCAGAGTTTAGGTTCACTTTATTAAAAGATTATTGAGTCCATTTACTTCCATTCAAAAGTCTTATTTAGAATTGCATCTCAATAAAGTGATGTTGCTGGAATCTTGAAAAGATTATTACAAACATTCTACTTGCACAAAGTGAGGAGCAATGAACCTTTAAAGACAAATGATTCATCTTTGACAATAACAAAAGTTTTATTATTTTAAAGTGTTTCAATAAACAAATATCCTTTTTAGTTTTAATTCAAACATATATAATTTATATTATTAGTATGCATGCTAGAACTTTTGATCTGATATCAATTGTAAATTTAAATATATACTTAGTATGCATGCTAAAATTCTATTATTATATCTGTGTTGAAAACATGTTTGTTATAAATTTATTTTTTGAATGTTTATAGATTTAAACTTGTATGATCACTAATCTAATATTTTTTTTTTGAGAAAAACTGTATTTTTAAATGTATCATCATGAAAAGAATTACTCTAATATTGAGCAATAAAACACGAACCCTAATTACTATATTGGAGAACTAAATTTCAAGAATCCAACAATGAATAGCATCACAAAGTGGTAGTGACAAGGATAAATGCTCAAACGCAGCACAATAAAAATGAACATTAGGTTTTGGAGGAACATTTCACCTGGACACCACCAAATAAATATTAGTCGGTGCCATTTCGGTCCAATCCCAATTTTCTTACAACAACCTGGGACAATTTGCATCGTCATCGTCATACAAGTCCCCGGAGTTTGTCTTAACCTCCGTACCACACAAACTGCAGAAACTCTGTGGCTCTCGTCTTCTTGTACTAAAGGCAACTCACCCATCCTTGACACCAACTAACACTGTACTAGATCCCTGCTCAATGCAACGTGTCAAGATCAAAGACATTGCATGTTGCCACGTGTCCCCCCAAAAACCCATCAGGGAAGCGATACGTGGCCCCCTGGAAACCATCCACGCAAAAGACCAAGCTAGCCACGTCCACCATTGCAGGTAGAGAGCTTTGGCCTCTTATTAAAAAAGAAGGGTATTTTACTGTTTTTGCTCGAGAAAGGAAAAGTCTTCAACGGGGATTACTTTACTTGGACGCATCACAAGCAGAACACCAGGACCATGATTTCTAATTTGGTGGGTCCAGATTCTAATACGTGGACCAATGAGAGTAAAGATTTTGATGGAGGTTCTCAGCCACAAATCTCAACTTAAGTTTTCAGCCACTACTCACTTTCTCTCTCTACACAAGTTAGCCTCACTTTCTCTCTCCCTACTCTGCAAACTATATTACTATAAGGTGCTGCAAAGGAAAACAGGGCCGCCTCTGTTTTACATCTAGCGAATAGCACTAATCTTTTTCCAAGGCAACAAAAACCTCCATCAAAGTTTGTATTTTTTATCGTTTCTTTGCTGTTCTTATCATCTGGGCTGCTTCATTTCTCTATATTAGCAACTGGGTCTTGGTCATTCTCTTAATCGAAACCCACCACCCAACAATCTCAAGGTTTTTTTCTTCTTCTTTTGATGCTTATTGTGTATATTTAGTTCGGTTTATAGTGTCAAAGTTTTAGTCTTTGGCTTGTGAGATATGCATGTATGTTATGATGAATATGTGTTTGTGTGTGATTACTTTTGTTTGATTTTCATAATTTTTCTCTTTGTTTTGTTGATTGTATTTATATGATTCTTACTCATGATTTGAAGTTTGAATTCTTTAGTATAATTACTTTAAGCCTCTTCAATTTGTTGGTGGATTATGATTTTTTTTTTGAGGTCTTTGGGTTGATTTTTATGCTATGTGGTCTTGGTTGTTCTGTTTGGTTGATAAATTGTGATACTTTGTCTATGTGTTGATATTCTATCGGTTTTTAAGTTTTTGGTTGATGGGAAGTGAAAGGAACTGGAATAATCAAAATCATTAATTGCAGTTCACTTGCTTATTTCTAGTTTTAAGGTAGAACCTGCAGCTCCACTTAACTGATGAAGTTAAAGATTCAGGCTTGTATTGTATGATAAAACAAGTTCTTCGCAATTGTGATTTTGTTCAAAATCTTGGATTTAGTAATAAAATTAGGTGTACTCTTTGATATTGAATTAGATATGAACTGTTTGTATTGCTTGGCTTTTCTACTTTTATTAGATTTTTTTTATCTTTATGGTACCTTTTTTGACAAATGGGGATTGTTTTCTTTTCTTTTTTCTGCAGATAAAATCTCATGGAGTGGTATTCTGGAAGTGGTATTGATGATTTTGTGGTTCCAGAGGATCGAGAAGTATATGATAGGCTTCCATCACCAGAGAGTTGGTCGAAATGGTGTGCAGATGCATCAGAAAGTCATGAGTTTTCTAACAAACGCTTTCTTATGGATTCAAAATTGACTGGGGAGGAACTCAAATTCAATGGTGAAATTTTGAGCAAAGAAGTTGAAAGTTTCTACAATGGTAAAGATCAGTCTGGTGGTTCAAGCATCAGTGGAAGATTATCTGAAGAGTCACTTCCCCAGACTGCTCTTTCATGTGACCAGCCAGATTACCAGCTTGATGATCTTTCAGAAATCGAACAACTGGATGAATTTTTCCTGTACAAGCGTAACTTCTGGGATTAATTTAATGCCTTTAAGAAATCATGTAGTATCAAATGTGCTGTAGCTTGTCATATTGATTTGCAGCATGCTCGGACACCCCATGGAAATCGAATGCTCCCTTAGTTGTGTGCGCTAAAACACTACTATCCATCATGACAAAATGGGTAGAATTCTTGGTTCCTACAAATGGATTATACCAGTATTTGTGGTGATGGCACCTATCTTTGTGCCACCTTCATTATATGGCAATCTCTTGTGCCTGCAGCGCTACATGTGACCTAAAAGAGCCATTCAATATCCATGGGGTGCCCAACATCTCCCTACATGTGGTTGTTATTTCTATCAAATATGATGCTTCCTTGTCAATCTTATTAATCTTTTCTCATTTCCATTTGTTGCAGGAGTTCCTTTCTCGAGGATCTACCCAGGAATGAAAATCTTAACGGCTCGTTTTGCTTTTCTGCCGAAGCAGAATGTGGCATGGCATCTGCTGACAATCGCTTCACAGACACAATGTCAGATTTGCAAAGTATCTCGAATGATGCACATGGCATGGGAAGCTCAAAGTATCTCAAAACACATGCATTTTCTCCATCATTAAGTTGGGAGGAAGGTGAAGTTGCTGCTTCACACTTCAATCCATGCAACTCAGACCAAAAGGATTTGGCACCGGTAAAGGTGAGATTTTCCATCTCTTTATTACCTTTAATTCAATGATTGACCATATCTTTTTCACGTATTTCCTATAATGAAATTCATGGTTCATACTAAATCTTTGATAAGCTTTAAAGACCCTAGCCCTGTTGCCTGTACTTGTTTCTTGGATGAAGAGAGGGTTTTATTGTTGTAGGTATACATGCATATGCACATGTTTTTTATTCTCTGTGGACCTAGCACAATTTAATCCATAGTTCTGTATGAGCTCCTTGATTTGGGTTTAGAAAAATATTGGTTTTTTTTTTTCCCGTTTCCTTCGCCTATCTTAACAATAATATTGACTAGGTTCTTTCATTTCTTGCTTATGAAGATATCCATTTTAATCATTCTAGGAGAATGACTTCTTTTACTCTCGTCTTTGGCAACACAGAGAATTCAGCTCTGCTTGTTGCTGGGATACATTTTATGTAAAATTTGTTTGTTGTATCATGAACACAAGGGTGCGTTTAAATCCACAAGGGTGGAGTCTAATTTCATGCACCTATCATGGACATATTTGGACGAAACATCATCAAAGAAACCACAGGCACGTGGAATTAGGCTCCAGCCTTGTTTAGACCTGACCTAGATTTTGTTGTTTGTTGTCACACCAGTGTGTCTCCAGACATGAAAATTAGACACAATCACCTGCAAATTATGCCCATTAGATGAGAATGGGGCAGTCAAGGCCTCAGTGTCTTAGGCCTGCCATTATCTCAGCTAATTGTGATATAAATACTCATTGGTTATGACCATAGCATGCTTTCTATATTATTTTTGAAATTTTATTTCATCAATTTTTTGTACGAGTCAACATTTGTTTCATCATGTATTGTTTGCTCATATAATGGTACTAGCTATATTTATACACTTGGCTTATATTTACTTCAAGAAACTCCTTTCTCAAAACATGCTTAGCCTACATCGACTCCAAACACCCATGCCATTGAACAGTGGGTTGAATTTCTAAAAACTTTTTCTGGTGTAGTCCGGAAAATTAATAACCTTATATGTCGGTTGTCCCTTTTTTGCATAACAGTAGATCTTAGTTAGCATTCTGCTTTCATCTATATACACATACTGCCTGTGACGAATAGCGATAGAGTAGAGAGTAATGCAAGGACAGATGCCTATTGGTTCCAATGAAGATTTTTAGTTTGTGAGACTTGCAAGTTCAACTAATCATGGTAATGTTTTTTCAAGGCATCGCTGGTTAATGTCTTGGTCCCTTCTGAGCATGATGGTATGATTGGACTTGTTGACGAGGAAACAACTCTTCAACAATCTGCGCTACAGGAGCTAGAAATGGTTATGGCCCAGGTATAACACAACATCCAAGAGCCCCCTTTTTTTAACAAGCAAAACCAAATCCTAATGATCTTTTTTTTCTTTTCAGTTAAATGATAAGACTAGAATTTGCTTTCGTGATGCCTTGTACCGGCTAGCCAGCAATTCAAAGCAACATCCAATAGAACAGGACCAAAATGGAGACCTGTCCATGGAAACACCGGGTACTGGTGAAGATGAGAAAATGGGGTACTTGCACAATATTTGCCTAATGCTTATCCCACTTTTTTTTTTTTTTTAATTAGAATGCTTATCTCATTATAATTTAAGGCCTTAATATTTTAAGGTTGTTCTCGTAAACTGATTGCTGTCAAGTACTGACAATCAAAATAGAAGTATATCTGGGAATGGGTTGATGACCAGAGCTCTTATCTCTGTTAGTCTCCAACTGATCCTGAGATTTTGTTATATATGTATCAGCTGTTAACCGGTAAGCGTACCCTGAACTTTTTTGGTAAATGGTTGACATTATCTATCTTCACATATACTACTTTCATGTTGCTCTCATATCAATTAGGATTCAACATTAATAGCATCTGGAAGTAATTACATAAAGTGACAACTCCCATGTAAATCTCTGCAAACAAAAACAAATGCATCACATCAGTGGTATTTGGGTGATCAAGCATCTGTTGAGTTCCATTTACTTCACTGCATATGTCCTTGTATAATGCATTGGTAATTGAGCTATCTTGATAAGAAAGTGAACTTCATGTTCAGGTCTGGTGGAAAGACGACAGTCGAAATGGAGACCAACGCCATTGACAGAGCCATTGCAAATCTCATGTTCAGTAAGATGGACCTAAACATACGAGATTTTCCTGTCTCAGCACCAGTAAATTCCAAGCAAGGAATTTCCAGAGAAACAAAACCCCTAAATTGCCGCTGGAATGAGCCTCAAGGCCACGATCTCCCTTCCTATCCAAATTTCCTAGGTGATGCTGAGGTTCCAATCCTTGGTCATGGATATCGACAGATAAGAGCAAATCCAGGCAAGCATATGTGAAGAAATCCTGAGAGAAGATTTTCTAAGTTTATAGTAATGTTTTTCAAAAGTAGGACGAAGCCAACAATCCTTGAATAAGTATTGTACTCCTCTAAAAAAAGCTTGAAAGATCCTCTTGAAGTGCTTATCTCATATGTATATACCAGGGATTTATGTATAATTAGTATGCATGGTTAGGTGCTAGGTCGGATAACTTGCTGCATCCACTCAGCTCAGTTTTGGTAGGTGCATATACAGATGGATTCAGTAAGCAGTGACATACAAGCTAATGTATTTGTTGTTCTTGTTTACTCTCAGTCCAGCAAATTACTGATCCATGTGTTTGAGACTTGTCCGTCTTCTTCACTGCATGCTGTAAATATCCATTTGTGTCTTCAACTTAAATCAAGTTTTATTGGCTTTCAATGAGATGTTCGAATTCAAGATTTTTTAAAGAAAGGACATTGATTTGTTCACGGCCAGAATCCTCTTTTTTTTTTCTTGACTCAGGAAAACAATACGAAAAGAATAGACATTTCAAAAGCTTTTTTCCCTCAAGGAAATTGTCTATCTTTTTTCTATTTTACATTTTAAATTTATTTTGACTTCTGTTTTTGGTGAATTTATTAATGCAATTGTCAACCATAAGGTCAGCTAAACCAAAAATAATAAAAATAAAAACAAGAATCCTGAGGGTAACTGTATAGATGATAAAAATTTATTAATGAATTTAAAATTTTTAGATAATTAAGCACTGATTTGCATTTTGGCACATATGATATTATTTTTTTTAACTTTCTTCTTTATTTATTTATTTTAATTTATCCAATGCTTCAATGCAAAATTTCCCGAATATTAGCAACATTTATAGTGGATATATAATGATCCCTATATTTTCATGCCAATCACTGCTTTTTTATGCCCTACATGTCTGCAACCGCGCAAGATTAATAGATAAAAAGTATAAAAATCCTTAATTAATTAAGCATGCCAAGTGTTTATGCATAAGCAACAAAATCTTCAAGATAACACTGTCCAGTTCAAAACTTTTTTTTTTGGTAAATATTTAAATCTTCAAGACTTCCGATATTGGATTTAAAAATTTTAATTTTTGAAATCTAATTTAAATTAAATTTTAAATTGAATAAACAAATTGATTTAGTCACATTTAGGAACTTCAATGTTAATGATAATAATTTATTTTTTAAAAAATAAAATAATATTTTTTTAATAAAAATAATTGCTCTAAATTTATCGAGAAACCATAAACCTAAATTGTTTTTTCGAGTTCTTCCTCGAATTTGGCAACTATCCTCTAACATGGATGTAATTAACTTCTTTTTTATTTATTTTAAATTAGGGTAGAATTAGAGATATATTTGGTAAGATCAACCAACAAGTAAAAGTTTTACCAATTCATCATTCAATTATATGTAATAAATTAACAAATATATTGATAATTTCGCTGGCAAAAGTAGCAAAGTTTTCAAGTTGTTCAGCTAAAAGAACTACCAGATTAGCCTATTAATTCAATGGCTTCAAGAAAGCATCAGATCTTTGCCAGCAGTCGATCCAAGAACTACAACTATCAAACTATCTTTAGGGTAATTACAGAACTAGAAATTCTTAACCATAAATCAATTGTAATATAAGAACAAAAACTGAAGAAAGTCTCAACTCTTCCTTACGGAAATATTTAGAAAGTCAAGAACAAACCACCTTAGTTGAACGTGCATGCCTCAACTCTATTCTTCTTATATATGCGCCACCGCCACCGCCACTAAGCCTACCAAATTAAGCCCACCAAGGACTTACAAGCCTCCACCATGCCAACCCCACCATCAACCCCACCATATCCTCTCACGCCGGTACAGACTCGGTCCCGGTCGCCATCGACCTTTCCATCACCCCCAACCTCCCCATCTTCTGGAATGACGAACCCAATGTCTCCAATCCAGCCTGCTATCTCCCTCCATCAACCAAATGGCAAGAAAGGTTCATCAAAGCACAATAAGATATTCCGCCGTGTCCGGGCTGTTTTCCGGTCATTCCCTATCATCACTCCAGCATGCAAGATCCCCGTCTCGCTCCATGGAAACCGCCTCCATGACGGGCACGTTGGTGGGACCCGCATGACCGGAACCCTGTTTGGGCATCGGAAAGCTAGGGTTAGTCTTGCCATCCAAGAAAGCCCCGGGTCCCTACCTATTTTATTGCTTGAACTCACAATTCCCACAGGAAAACTCCTTCAAGATATGGGAGTGGGGCTTGTTAGGATTGCCTTGGAATGCGAGAAGAAGGCAAATGATAAGACGAAGATTGAGGACGAGCCGATATGGACATTGTTTTGTAATGGTAGAAAGTGTGGTTATGCGGTCAAGAGAGAGCCAACCGATGAAGATTTAAATGTAATGCAAACCTTGCGTGTTGTTTCAATGGGAGCTGGTGTAATACCTACAGGAGATGGTGCAGATCAGCCTACAGATGGGGAATTAACGTACATGCGGGCATTCTTTGAACGTGTGGCAGGGTCCAAAGACTCAGAGACCTATTATATGTTGAACCCTGATGGAAACAATGGACCAGAACTAAGCTTATTCTTCGTCAGGCTTTGATCAGAAAGGTAAGGCAATGTTTGTGGACTAATTCTAACGATTGAGATTAATGCCTTCTGATCCTTCTGCTGAAGGTTTACAGAGTTGATCTTTCGGTGCAAATGAATTGGTAAGTTAATTATGAAACTGTTGATGGAGGTTATGGGAAAGTTCGAAAGCAAGAGAATTAAGGGCAAGACAAAATCTTCTGCTATTGGATTGGAGGGTGGCCTGGTTTCTGGGGGAGGAAGGGCTGATCACTTTGTTTAATTTGGGTGATTATTTTCAGGGAATTTTTTCTTTTTTTATTTCTGTTACATTAATACTTTTAGGGACTTAATTTTAGGGTTGAGGGGACGTGAAATCCCAGTAGAGATCTTGTCATGCCCTTTGAAAAAAAGGCAGAAACAACCATGTAAAACTTGATTGTACGTAACACATTAACTGATCATCATTAATTTCATGAGAGTAAATGTAAAGAACAATGGAAGAAAAGTATAGAGCAGCTCTCAAATTAAATTAATTGTGTGTGTTAAAATTAATGGAAGTCAGATTTGTTTTTAAAAAGAAATTAATCTGGCTCGATCCGATTGACCTAAGACAGCTCGGGGGAGGAGGAAGAGGCCTTTCTTCACAGCATACATTGCTGTCATGGAGCAGTATGCAAAACGAGGTGATGTACATAGTACGGAGAACTTGTTCCAGAGCATGAGGGAGATAGGTTATACAAACCGTTTTAAGCCATTTGAGATTCTGATCAATGCTTACATCAATGCAGAAACTCCAATCTACGGGTCGCAAGAGAGGATGAAGGCGCGCAGATAACATATACCCTAAAAAAGAAGATGCAGGTAAAATTAATGGCACTGGTAGATGGTTTCAGAAAGACTGAACTATCTATGTTGCTTGATTAAGTTGTGCCAGAGGTTGCTGTAGAATTTCCGAGTTAATGTACAGAATACAGTAAGGTGGTGTTGATGTCCCAGATATCTGTTATTTAGTGTTTGAGATATATACTGTGGTTAATTAATATGTTTATATATTTGGATTTTTCTTTTTAGACCAAGAAATTCTAGTTTCTTAGTAAAAGTTTGAGTATTTACAAAATATTTTCAATTAGAGGATTTAAAAACCATATAAAATTGGTATATTTATGAGAAAAATAATAAATAATTTAAAATAACTTTAAATTCAAGAAATAAAAATGTTTATTTTGAGTTTTAAGATGATTAATGCTCTGAAATTTATATAAGTTTATCTTAAGAAATAAAAAGTTCTGAACTCTTACCTGGATGGTTCTAGAGTTATTTATACCCGTTGAACCTTGTCGTTTTAATAAAAAGAAAGGACAAGAAAGTCCTCTATTTTTGGTGACATTAATGAGAAACAAATATCTCTTACATATCATTAATGAAATAGTTAGTATGTCACTTAAAAGATATTGTATACACCTATGAGAATAAAAAAATTATTACATCAGATATGAACGATTCATATAATTATTTTAGAATGAGAAACATGACAGTTTATTATGCTTTTAATACTTTTAATTTAAGAGATCATCTAAGATCAAACATATAGTCTTAGAACTTGATAATGATTAAATCCAAATGTTTTGGGTCTAACTTGTTTGTCAGACCAATAATACTTTGGACTTGATTGACCGCTAAACTCAAGTTTTTTGGATATGATATATATATATAGTTGCTAGATTTATGCTATTTTAAGGTTGACTCATTACCAAGTTTAAATTTTATAGTTCTAAAATATTTGCAGAATTATTTTGTTTTTAAGATTATATTTATTTATTAAAATCTATAAAAAAATAAAAATAAAAATTGACTAATCATGTGACAGGAATGCCGTTTGAGTTAGGGTCATGGCATGTTAGTGATCCGTAAGATTAATTATTTCAATGTCGGTTGCCTTTAGCTAAACATGTATGTTTTAGAGTATTCTAGCCTCCTGTGCTGTCGGATTGGATATTTTTTAAAACAAAAATTAATATTTATATAGAAAAAATAGATATAAAAAACTATTTATAACAAATATGTAAAAATATTAATTAAAGCTAAGCTAATATAGAATATCTCGTTAAATTTACTGTTTAAATTTTGGTTATGAAATAATCCGATTAAAAATAAAAAAAATTATAATTTTTTTAAATATGTTAAGTTTTTTAAATTTATGATCCGAGTCATTAAACTTAAAGAATATAATTTAAAAAAAATTACAAAATTTATTTTCCAAAACATTAAATATTAAAAAAATATTGAAATTAAAAGAAATTCTAATAATACAAAGATTTTTTTTTAAAATAATATTTTAAAAAATAAAAATCAAGATTACGATTACGACCATTATTATTATTATTACTATTATTATCACCATAATTATTGTTAATTTTATTATTATTAGTAATAATAGCAATATTTTTACAATCAATACCATAATAATTATTATTACTACTACTATTATTGTTATTATTTATACTGTAACGATAAATAAAAATATATAAGAGGGCTATAGTACATTTCCTATATTTATTATTTACTTAATCCTATAATTGATCCAGATAATGCACTGTACAATTTAAAAATATTTTTTAATTAAAAATATATTAAAAAAAATATATTTTTTATTTTTTATATAATGTATATATAAAAAAAAACCTTAAAAAATATTCTTGATATAAAAAAAGTAGAATCCAAAACAGTCCCCTGGTTGAACTCTCGGGACTCGAAATAATCCAATGGCTCAAATTCAATCTTCCCTTAAACATTTTCTTTTTATATTTTATAAACCATTATCCCTCCCTCCCCTGTAATTCTTACGCAATTCT
>Ga0307513_10001404_pt1 | contig 34652 bp, 26 predicted proteins | sample 15_EM_MG_FD_202174 | JGI IMG/M metagenome (GOLD analysis project Ga0307513, IMG submission 202174) | Populus trichocarpa ectomycorrhiza microbial communities from riparian zone in the Pacific Northwest, United States - 15_EM | ecosystem: Host-associated > Plants > Roots > Unclassified | place... | reverse complement strand
CGATGCCATCGTTGACGGCGCGCTCGGCCGCCTGCGTCCGGTGCTGATGACGGCACTAGTGGCTTCGCTGGGTTTCGTGCCGATGGCGTTCAACGTGGGCGCAGGATCGGAAGTACAGCGACCGTTGGCGACCGTGGTCATCGGCGGCATTATTTCTTCCACCTTCCTGACCTTGGTGGTGCTGCCGGTTCTGTACCGGTGGCTGCATCGCGATAGGGGTCGGAAGCACGTGCCTGCCGCCACCGCTTGAGAAGTAGAGGCCCTGCCGAGAGCAGGGCCCCTCCTCCAAAAGTGCCTTCCTTCCTGGCGGCAGCCGGGGCTTGCCATCCGCTTTGAGGCGGTTTGGGAGTTCTTGTAACAGCCAGGCGATCCAGATCATTTTCGGAGCTACAATCCTTGCATGTCGTTCTCCCCGCTCCTCCGCCGATCTGTGCTTCTGCTGCTTGTTGCGGCCTTTCTGCTGCCGGGCGGCAATTGGCCGTTCCGCGAAGCCGGACGGCATGAGGCCTCTGCGACAGAAGCGATGGCGATGGGCGATATGCCCTGTGGCGAAGCCATGGGGATGAAGATGCCCCCGCCCGAACCCGACCGCGGTGAGCCCTGCGACGAAGGTTGTTGTCCGCAGTCGTCCTGCGATTTCTCCGCTTGTCTGGCGACGGGGGTTCTTCCTGCGCTCGCCTGGATGCCAGCTGCGTTGCCGGACGCCTCGTTCGCGCTTGTCTGGCAGACGGCCGAACCGCCTGTGCGGCCGGTAGAGACCGCGCTCCGACCTCCCATCGCCTGATCCCCGTCCGACCTAAATAGATCCGCTTTCGGCGGGTTCCGTGTCGCTTTGCGCGGCATTCGACGGAGAACAAGAAATGAAACTCAAACTGAGCTGGGCAGCTTGCATGCTGCTCGGCAGTCTGCCGCCATCCGTGGCGGCAAAACCGATCGCGTTCGCGAAAGGCACGACGGTCATGGCCGAGTACGGCGCCGGGACCATGAACGAGGCGCAACTGTTCTACGCACCGAAGTACTGGTATTCCGTAGGGGGTGGCTGGCTCGAGCTGAAAAGCGAGGACGGGCAGAAGCAGCGACACATCACCTATGTGCGCGGAAACCTCCTTACCAAAAGATGGAACCTGCCGGGCGCACAAGCGAACATTTTCGTCTGGGGCGGTGTGGGCCGTGCGACGGGCAACGACTTCGAGGGTAGTACCTTGTCGCGCAACGCCGGCTTTCAGGCCGACTACGAAACCCGGCGCCTCTACAGCTCGCTGCGCTCGGATCTGCAGGAGAGCGATGAATTCTCGCATCGCATCGACACCGTGCAACTCGGATGGTCCCCTTACGCACACGACTACGACACGCTGGCTACCTGGATCGTGGTGCAAGGACGCCAATACACGGGCGATTTGTACAAGGGCACCGAAACCGCACTGCTGGTCCGCCTGTTCAAGGGCCGTACCTGGCTCGAGTTCGGCGCCACCACCGACGGCAAATTCCAGGCCATGGCCATGGTCAACTTCTAAGCACAGGACACTCTCATGAAACTGATGACTACAATCGTTTTCTCGCTACTGCTCGGCTTTTCTTCGTTGGTTTCCGCCAAGACCATCGAAATGGATGTGAATGGATTGGTTTGCGCTTTCTGCGCGCAAGGCATCCAGAAGACCTTGAAGGCGTTCTCCGCCACTGAAGCGGTCTATGTGAGCCTCGAGAATCGGATCGTCGCCGTCCAGCTCAAGGAAGGCAGCGATATCGACGATGCGACGCTGCGCAAGGCGATAACCGATTCAGGATACACAGTGGTGGCCATTCGACGCACCGATACTTCACTCGACGCCATCCGCAAACGGGCGGCCCACCATGGATGAACTTCATTCGGCCAATGCGCCGCTTCGCCGCAATGTCGGGGTGACCTTTCTGGCCCTGATTGCAAGTAGCGGAACCCTGATCTGCTGCGTGCTGCCGGCTGTCATGGTCGCCCTGGGCGCGGGAGCCGCCTTGGCGGGGCTGGTTACTGCGGTTCCGCAGTTGATCTGGCTTTCTGAGCACAAAGCAGGCGTGTTTGGTCTGGCCTTCGTAATGCTGGCCCTGTCTGGCTTGCTTCTGTGGCGGGCGCGTTCGCTTCCCTGTCCTGCAGATCCAGCACTCGCCCACACATGCGCTAGGTTGCGACGTACAAGCGTGGTGCTGTGGTCGTTCGCCTTGCTGTGCCTCATGGTCGGATCGGTGTTCGCCTTCCTTTTGCCAGTGGTGGCATGATGCTTTTGGGAGGCGGTTCCACCGCCTCCTTCTTTATTCACATGTTCGCAGAATGGAAGACTCAGTCGATCAGCGGTCTGTGCGATGCGGCACGTGTGCGGCCAGCATCGCGTCGATGCGCTGCTGCGCATAGTAACGATCTGCTGGATCGGCGCGCGCCATGATTTCTTGCGCCAGCACGTCGAACTGGGGCCAGAACTGCGCCTCATGGCGCAGTTTCTCGCGCCAGGGCGGGAGCATGCGCTCCAGGTTGTCCAGCTCCGCTTCCAGTCGCAGGCGCGCGTTCATTGCGAGGGTCGCGGCCAAGTCGCTTCCACATGATGGATGGATTGATCGTCCACCAGCTGGAAGCGCAGGCTGTGCTGATCGAATCCGTCCACGCTCAGCGTCGCCGCACCGTCGTCGAGTTGCTTGATATTGATCAAATACAGACTCTCGCCGTACCGGTATTGCAGCTTGTACTCGGTCCAGTCGGTGGGAATGCAGGGCTTCAGCGACAAGTGATCGCCTTCCCGATGCAGGCCTAACAAAGATTCGGTCAGCAACCGGTACATCCAGCCCGCCGAACCGGTATACCAGGTCCAGCCTCCGCGGCCGACGTGTGGCGCGACGCCATAGACGTCGGCGGCCAGCACATAGGGCTCCACCTTGTACACGTCGGCCGCTTCGGCGGTGCTGGCGTGGCTGATCGGATTGATCATGCCGGCCAGCTCCCAGGCTTTTTCGCGATCGCCCAGGTGCGCGAAGGCCATCGCCGACCACACCGCCGCATGCGTGTACTGGCCGCCGTTTTCGCGCACGCCGGGCACGTAGCCGCGGATATAGCCGGGATCGTGCGGGGTTTTGTCGAAAGGCGGATCCAGCAACTGGATCAAGCCTGCCTCGCGCTTCACCAGATACCGGTCCAGCGACGCCATCGCCTGCCGCGCGCGCCCAGGATCGGCGGCGCCGGAGAGTACCGACCAGCTCTGCGAAATCGAATCTATCCGGCATTCGTCGCTCTGCGTGGAGCCCAACGGTGTGCCGTCGTCGAACCAGGCGCGCCGGTACCAGTCGCCATCCCAGGCGTGGGCTTCCAGATTCTCGCGCAGACGCACCGCCGATTCCGCGCAGTAAGTAGCGAATGCCTCGTCGCCGCGCGCCTGTGCGATGTCGCCGAAGCGCATCAAAATGTCGTAGAGAAAGAAGCCCAGCCACACGCTTTCGCCTTTGCCCGCTTCGCCGACCCGGTTCATGCCGTCGTTCCAGTCGCCGGTGCCGATCAGTGGCAGGCCGCGTTCGCCCAGCAGCTCGGTGCCGCGCTTCAAGGCGAGCACGCAATGGTCGTAGAACGGTTGCTGGATGCCGGAGCTCACCGGCAGGTCGTAATAGGACTCTTCGTCCGCGTTGACCAGGCGCCCTTCGATGTAGCGCACTTTCTCGTCCAGCACGCTGAGGTCGCCGGTCACCTGCAGATAGCGGCACGCCGCCAGCGGCAGCCACAGGAAATCGTCCGAGCAGCGCGTGCGCACGCCGCGGCCCTGCGGCGGATGCCACCAATGCATCACATCGCCCTGCGGGAACTGGTGCGCGGCGCTGAGCAGCAGGTGTTCGCGGGTCAATGCGGGTTTGGCATGCACCGTGGCCATGGTGTCCTGCAACTGGTCGCGGAAACCGAACGCACCGCCGGATTGGTAATAGCCGCTGCGGGCGACATAACGGCAGGCGAGCGTCTGATACAGCAGCCATCCGTTGGCGAGCGCATCGACGCTGGGGTCGGGGGTTTTCACCCGTACCGCATTCAACGTATCCAGCCAATGGATGCGCACGCTGTCCAACGCATCGTGCGCGGCGCCCGGGCCTTTGTTCTTCTGCGCCAGTTGGATCGCGCTACGGTAGTCGCCGCCGATGCCCAGGCGGAACACGATCTCCTGCGCTTCGTCGACGGCCAGGCGGACCGGCACCTGCAGCGCGGCGCACGGATCCAGCCCTACCCCCAATTTGCCGGACAGTTTCTCGCGCAGCAGCGCCGCCGGCTCGCCGAGACTGCCGTTGCGGCCCAGGAATTCGGTGCGGTCGGCGGTGAAAGAGCGGTTGGCTCCGTCCACGTCGAAGAACGCCACGCGCCCGCCGAACTCGGTGTTGTACGGATTGCGCGCGGTCAGCACGTTGCTGCCGCCGTCCAGTTCGCTGACCACGTGCATCTGCGATTTCACCCGGATATCGCCCAGCACCCATTCCACATAGCCAGTCGCCGACAGCTTGCGCGTGCGCCCGGAAAGGTTGCGCAGTTTCAGCACCGAAAACTTCACCGCGTCTTCCAACGCCACGTATACCCACAGTTCGCTGGCGATACCGTCTTCAACGTGTTCGTACACGCTGTAGCCGAAACCGTGGCGCGTCCGATAGGCGCCACTGCCGCGGCGCGGCAACGGCATCGGTGACCATACCCGTCCGGTTTCCTCGTCGCGCAAATAGAAGGCCTCGCCGCCGACGTCGGCAACTGGGTCGTTGTTCCATGGCGTCAGGCGAAACTCGTGAGCGTTCTCGAACCAGGTGTAGCCCGGCGCGCTTTCGCTGACCACCGTGCCCAGCTTTGGATTGGCCATCACGTTGGACCAGGGCGCGGGCGTGGGCGCGTCCTCGCGCAGGGTGATCACGTATTCGCGCCCATCGGCGGAGAAGGCGCCGGTGCCGTTGTCGAATAGGAACTCTTCGGCCATCGCTTCGAACGGCCAGGGATCGTCTTCGCTCGATGCGCCCGCAGGGGGCAATCCCGACAAGGGATCTTCGCTGGGCGGCACCTCCGGCAGCAGGACTGTGCCCTCGGCGAACAGCAGCGGAATACTGCGCTCTGGCGCCATGTGGCGGCCGACCTGTGCGGCCAGTGTGCCGCGCTGGTCGCTGATGACCACGCGCGATACGGTCTGCAGCAGGATGCGGTCTTCCTGCGAGATCTGCTGCGCGGGCCGCACGAAGATGCCGCCCGGACGGTCCAGCACGTTGCCTTCCGGTCCGGCCGAAACCAGGCCCAGGATCTGCTCCTGCAATTGCTGCCGGTAGCCGGCCTGATCCTCGTTCCAGATCACCAGATCCACATTCAGGCCTTTCAAGCGCCAATACGCGTGCGCCTGCACCATCTGCCTGACAAGCTCGATGTTGGCCGCATCGGCGATCTGCACCAACACGATCGGCAAGTCCCCGGAAATCGAATGCCCCCACAGTCCCGACTGCCCGCGACGGTTCTGCAGCAGCAACGCGCTGTCCGCGCGCAGGAACGGATGTGCGTACACCATCAACCCGGCGAGGCGTTCATAGAGTTGCGCGTCCGATTGCGAGGCATTGATCTGTCGGCGTACGACCTGACTGTGCGTCCAGGCCAGATCGAATACGCGGTCGGCCAGACGGCGGTCGCGATACTTGTCGATCAGCGCCGCACACGCGGTGCGATCGGCGCCGACGCCGGTGACCATGTCGACCATGGCGATCTGGTCCGGCGCCAACGTGATCCGGCAGCGGATGGCGACGATGGGATCCAGCACCGACCCTTCGGAATCGGACAAGGCCTCCAGCGAAGACAGGGCCTGCGGGTTGCGCGGGGTATTGCCGCGGCCAAGGAAGCGCGCGCGATCGGTCTCGTAGGAAATGCTGTCGATGTCGGCGTCGTGCACCGCCACCAGATGCAGCATCCACGGCGGAACTTCGTCGTGCGAACGCGGACGGCGCGTGCACAGCAGCGCCTGTTTGTCGCGGACGATCTCGCTTTGCACGAACAGGTTGCTGAAGGCTGGATGCATTTCGTCGGAGATCGACGGCGCCAGCACCACTTCGGCATAGGTGGTGATCTCGATGGTGCGGGCGCGGCGCGAACGGTTGCGGATGGTCAGGCGACGCAGTTCGATGTCGTCCTCGGCCGAGATCGCGATCTCCAGATGCGAGTCGTAACCCCGTTTGCGTCCGCGGAACTCGGCCTTGGCGTCGGAAAAGATCGCCTCGTACTGGTCCACCGGTACGCAGGTGGGTTGATAAGCCGCCGACCAGAACTCGCCGCTATAGACATCGCGCAGATAGCAGAAACTGCCCCAGTGATCGCGCGTTCCGTCCTCGCGCCAGCGGGTCACGGCCATATCGCGCAAGCGGCTGTAGCCGCCGCCGGCACTGGTCAACAGGCCGTGATAGCGGCCGTTGGACAGCATCTGCACCGCGGGCCTGGCGGTGTTGGGATCGCGAAACACGCGCAACTGGGTTTCCGTCGTCATCGGCGTGCTGCGTACGCCGGTGGCTTCGGCCTCGTGCGGATGGAAGACGCCGGTACGCGGGATGCGTTCCTGCAACAGCAACAGGGTCGCCTGGAATTCGGCATCGGCCATGAAACGCTTCTGCATAGGCTGATCGCACAGCAGGTAGCCCAGCGCTAGGAAACCCATGCCCTGGTGGTGGGCCATGAACGAGCGTATCAACGCGTGATCCTGCCCCCGCGGAACCCGGCTCGGCGTGTAGTCGATGGCCTCGTACATGCCGTAGCGTCCGCTGAAACCGAGTTCGGTGAGACGTTGCAGGTTCTGGCACGACGCTTCCGGCGCCACCATCAGCGCCATCATGCTGGCGTACGGCGCGATCACCAGATCCTGGCCCAGGCCGCGTTTCAGACCCAGGCCGGGCACGCCGAATGCGCGGTACTGATAGTTCATGCGCGCATCGACGGTGTTGTAGCCGGATTCCGAAATGCCCCAAGGCACGTTGCGGCGCGCGCCGAAATGGATCTGCGCATCGACCGCATGTTTGGAGGTCTGGTCCAGCAAGGTGTCCGGATAACTGGGCATCACCAGCTGCGGCATCAGATATTCGAACATCGAGCCGCTCCACGACAGCAGCGTGGCATCGCCGTCCACTTCGGTCAGCAGCCGTCCCAGCGCGAACCAGGTTTCCTGAGGGAGCTGGCCTTGGGCGATGGCGACGAAACTGCATAGCCTCGCCTCCGAAGCCAGAAGGTCGTAGTGACCGGGGTCCAGACGCCGTTCGTCCGCGTTGTAGCCGATCGACAACAAATGACGGCCACGGTCGTACAGGAATTCGTATTCCATCAATGAATATTGGCCGGCCACATGCGCCAGCCGCTCGAGATCGTGGATGCGCGTGCGCGCACGGTTCTGCACCAACGGGTCGTGGGATTGCGCGCGTAGTTCGCGCAAGGTTGGGATGCGCCCGCCGGTCGCCACCTCCGGAGGTTCGCCCGTCTCGCTCGGCGAGGCGAGCCAGGGCGCGAACAACAGCAATTCCTCATGCGCGGCGCGGCAGGCGTTGGCCAGCAGACTTGGCCAGTGCGGCTCGGCGTCGAACTCCGTGGCTTCCGGCGCCGGCCACGCGGCCAGGATCGTCGTGGCCAGGGCCGCCAACAACGTCAGCACGCGGTCTGCGTCCAGCAGCGATACCGGCGGTTGTTCACGCACGGCATACAGTGGTTCGCGAAAAGCGTCGAGCGCCGCATCCAGCTCGCCGCCGCTGCTGACATCCGCAGTCAGCCGCGCTTCTTCCAGCACGCCCAAGGTATCGGCCAGACCGGCGAAGGTGGAGCGGGCCAGGATCGGCGCGTCCAGCAGCGCCAGCAAACCCTGGCGCAGGGTCAGCAAGTGTCCGGCCAGGTTGCCGCTGTCCACGGTGGAGATGTAGTGCGGCGGTAGCGGCCGCAGGGTTTCGGTGTCGTACCAGTTGTAGAAATGCCCACGATGGCGCGGCAGCATTTCCATGGTAGCCAGCACGCGCTGGGTGCGTTCCATCAGTCCGCCCATTTGCAGATAGCCGAAGTCGAAGGCCGACAGGTTGGCCAGCAGCGATAGGCCGATGTTGGTAGGCGAAGTACGCCGCGCGACCACCAGGGTGGGGTGCTCCTGGATATTGTCGGGCGGCAACCAATGGTCTTCCTCTCGGATCCAGGTCTCGAAGAAGGCCCAGGTGCGGCGCGAGAGGCGACCCAGGAAGGCGAGTTGCGAACGCGACAGTTCGGCGAACTTTTGTCGCGGCGGTCTGCCCATCCACGCCATCAGCACGGGCGAGACAAACCACAGAGCCAGGATCGGCGTAGCCACCCACAGCGCCATCGGATTCAACTTCACCAGCAAAGCGGCGGTGGCGAAGGAGAACATCGGGGCGAACCACATGCTGCGCAATTCCGTGCCGAAGCCGCTGCCCAGGCTGCGCTCCACTTCGCTGGAGGGATTCCATTGCAGCAGATGGCGATGGCTCAACCCCATGCGCCACAGCGTGCGCGCGATGGCGCCCAGACTGAAGAATGCTTCGTAGGGCAGGCAGGCCAGGTTGACCCCAGCGCGCAGCAGTTGGCGCACGCAGGATTTCAGCACCTGCAGCAGATGCGTCTCCAGCGCCATGTCCACCGGCCTGGCGAACACGTCGCGCAACGCCGGCACCAATACCGGCAACAGCAACAGGCAAAGTACCCACAACGTCCATACCAAGGCCTGCGGCAGTAGCACCCAGCCGAGTACCAGTAAAGTGGTTGCCGCAGCAGGCACCAGGCTGCGGCGCAGGTTGTCCAGCAACTTGCCGCGCGACAACCTCGACAGCGGATTGCGCTCGAATCCGCCTCCGTGGCGGGGCACCCATGGCAACAACCATGGCAACAGCTGCCAGTCGCCGCGTATCCAACGGTAGCGGCGCTTCACGTCGGCGGCATAGCGCGCTGGATAGTCCTCGAACAGACGCACATCGCTGACCAGTCCCGCCCGCGCGTAGCAGCCTTCCAACAAATCGTGGCTGAGGATCCGGTTCTCGGGAAAACGGTTTTCCAGCGCGTGTTCGAACGCATCCACTTCGTAGATGCCCTTGCCCACGAACGAGCCTTCGCCGAACAAGTCCTGATACACGTCCGACACCGTGCGTGTGTACGGGTCGATGCCCGGCTCGCTGCCGTACATGCGCGCATAGCGCGAAGCGATGCGTCCGCTCATGCTGCTGCCCACGCTGGGTTGCAGGATGCCGTAGCCTCGCGTGACCCGACGCTTCTTCTCGTCGAAGCGCGCACGGTTGAGCGGATGGGCCAAAGTGCCGACGAACTCGCGCGCGGCATCGCGCGGCAGACGGGTGTCGGTGTCCAGGGTGATCACATAACGCACATTGGTCAGCACGCCGGTATTGCCGGCGATCTTCAGGAAGGCCTCGCCACCGCCAGTGCGCAGCAGATGGTTCAATGCCGCCAACTTGCCGCGCTTGCGTTCGCGGCCCATCCACACGCTCTCTCGTGGATTCCATTCGCGTGGACGCTGGAACAGGAAGAACAAGTCGTGGCTCTCCGGCGCATAGCGCGTATTGAGGCGCTCCACCTGAAGCGCCGCATGCTCCAGTAGCGCCTGGTCACCCGGCAGTTCTTGCTGGTCGGCATCCAGGAAGTCGGTCAGCAAGCCGAAGTGCAGATGGGCGTCGCGATTGGCCAGGAAACGCACTTCCAGCCCTTCGACCAGCGCATCGATGCCCTGAATGCTGCCGATCATGCTCGGCACCACTACCAGCGTGCGCGCGCCGGAGGGTAGGCCTTCGGAATAGTCCATACGCGGCAGCGGCTGCGGCGCCACCAGTACCGTCGCCGTCCAGTTGATGAGGGCGATGCCCAATTCGCTGAAGGCGATAACGCCCAACGCGCCGATCAGGCATAGCCAGGCCCAATCGAAGCGGCCGGCGCTGGCCTCGGCTACCAACGCCCAAGTGAAGGCCAGGGCGACCACGATGATGGGCACTAGGTAGACCGCCAACGGAATCCTGCGCGGTCGCAAGCGCACCGGTTTGCGCGCGGTCTCCAATGCGGCCACCGCCGCCTTCATCTGCGCGATGCCGTCGTCCACCAGGTAGTAGCCCACGTGCGAGTGGATGTCGCGTGCGATGGCGTGCGCCTGCGCCAATTCCAACACACTGCGCGCCACTTCTATCTCGCTGGCGCCGCTAAGCCGGGCCACTTTTTCCACCACGTGCCGGTAGAGGTCGCGGGTGCTGAAGTCCATGGACGCGTAGGTGCCGGCCGGGTCCTCGCGCAGGGTCTTGTCGACCAGGCTCATGGTTTCCACGAACTCGCGCCAGTCCATGTTGGCCAGGAAACGCAGGCTGCCGATGCTGTTGCTTATCGACACCTGGTCCGACGCCTGTTGCTGGCTCTCGGCATGTACCAGCGCCTCGATACTATGGCCGCTGTCGGTCACCCATTGTTCGACCCAACTCATCGGCATAGCCAGTACCGCGCTGCGCCCGTGTATGCCACGGGTCAGTTCCGCTACGAATGCGCCGGACAGCGGCGGGCTGGAGCGCGCCATGTCGGCTACCACCAGCACCACATTCTTGGGAACGTTGTCGGCCGTTTCATTGAGCAGGTCGGCCCATTCGCCGGCCAGGCGATGATCTACGCCGTCGCGCATCACCCGCACCGCCATGCGCCGCAGGTTCTCGATCAACGCCAGCCGCAGCATGATGGGAATGGCCCACAATTCGCCCATCTTCAGCGGCGTGACCGATTGATAGGCCGCCACGAACAGGCTTAGGGTCTCGGCGTCGATACGGCCGTCGCCGTGAGCGATAGCCTCCATCGCCAGTTCGTAGACGCGCGGCAGTCCGGCCGAAGGACCTTGGCTCAATGACGGCAGCTCCCGGCTATAGCCCTTGGGCAGATGCCGGCGCGCGGTGCGGATCTGCTCTTCGATCAGGTAGTAGTTGTCCAGCAGCCACTCGCCGGCGGGGGTGATGCGCACATCGTCCTGCACCATTTTGGTAAGCAGGGCGTTGGCGTCGTCCAGCAGGCCTTCGTTTTCCTTCAACCGCGACAGCAACAGGTCCGGTTGCGGGCGCTCGTGCACGCGATGCTCGCGCGCCAGCGCTTTGCCGTGCCATTCCATTTGCTCGGCGCTGAGCAACTGTGACCGCAGCGGTTCTTCGGCCGGCAGCGGCTTCTGCAAAACGGTGGGCTGCCAACGCCGTATGCGCCTGCGCAACCGCAACCAACGACCGAGGATCCGCCAAACAGTGGGCATGCCGAACCCGTCACCATCCAGCCAGTGGGGTTTTGATCATTGCATGGCGAGAGTAGTGGCTTGTGAATACGCGGATGGCGGGCCTGAGTCGCCTGATAATTCATTCGAACCGAACCGGCGTCTTTTGCCTTGCTGAAGCGTCGGGTTTCAGTTGTACTCTCTTCTCGCCGCCGATCCGTCGCGGGCCGGCTCAATCCAGGCGTTATAGTTATATCTAGGCCTGCGAGGTTCTTATGAAGATGACACGTCTCATCCCGATGTTGCCGGTCAGAAGCATGCCTGCGAGCGTCGAGTTCTATCAGAAGCTTGGCTTCAGCGTTGAGCAGAGAAATGACGATTGGCGTTGGGCGATGTTGTGCTTTGGCGAGTGCCGTCTGATGGTGGACCAGTCGATCAACGTCCATCCGGAGATTCCCCGCACCTCCGTTCTCTATTTGTATCCGGACGATATTGGCGAGTACCACCGGCAATTGCGCGAGAATGGGTTGGATATTCCCGGGTTGGAGGTGTCGTTCTACGGCATGAAGGAATTCCGCTTCGATGATCCGGATGGGAATCGGTTGTGGATCGGGCAGAGCACTTCGGCGAGCACGTAATGCATTATGGCAGTAGATCGTGGTTGGATTCGGGTAATGACGTCAGACGACTCATTACCGAGTTGGGCGTTTCAGTTCATATTTTTGGGGAGAAAATGAAGTATGGGTGGCTTAAGTATTTGGCATTTGATAATCCTTCTTGTGATGATCGCGATCCTGGTCATTGCTGTTGGCGTCATCTGGTTCGCGACACGTTATTTTCACAGGCGATCGGCCGCTCGAACGCCGCCTGCTTTATCCCAAACCATGTCAACGCCGACTCCCTCGACAACCGAGTCTCGGTTGCAGCATCTGGCCGATCTGAGATCCAAGGGATTGATTACGGATTCCGAGTACGAGCAGCAACGCTCCGCGATCCTAAAGGGTATTTAGACGGCGCGAATTCATAAGGCCGGAACGCCCACAGGTCCGCCTCCCTCCAGCGTTACCCGCCATGAAAGTGCTCGCTACGCTCAAAGCCCAAGCCAAGCAGCTGAAGCAGCTCACGCTTACCGTGTATTTCGCGGCCCGCGATCCGCGAACGCCGTTTCTGGTCAGGATTTTGGCGGTGTTGGTTGCGGCATATGCGCTCAGTCCCATCGACCTGATTCCGGATTTCATACCGGTCATCGGCTATCTCGACGATCTTCTGCTGATTCCTCTGGGCCTGGCCTTGGTGGTGCGACTCACGCCGCCTGAGGTGATTGAAGCGGCGCGGGCGCGGGCGGAACAAGCCTCGATCAAACCAGTGAGCTATTCCGCAGCCGCGGTCATCGTTGGCGTATGGCTTATTATTGCGTGGCTCTTCACACGCTGGGCGCTTGGCCTGACGCACAAAGGAAGTACATGAATCATCTGCAGACTTTGACCCGTTATAAGGCCTGGGCCGACGAATTGTTCCTGTCGACGGTTGCCCAGCTGCCCGGGAAGGAGCTGATCGCGCCGCGGCCGATCCTGTTCCGCAGCATCGTCCGCACGCTTCATCACTCTTATGCGATGGACCGGGTATGGCAGGCTCATTTGCTCGGAGAAGCGCATGGATATACGACGCGCAATCCGGAGGAGCACCCGGCATTCGAGGAACTAAGGAAGAATCAACTCGCCATGAATGCCTGGTATGTCGGTTACGCCGACTCTCTGGATATCGATCAGCAGGAGGAGATGGTCGACTTCGAGTTCATTGGCGGCGGCAATGGCTCCCTGTCCCGCAACGACATTCTGCTGCATGTGGTCAATCACACGACCTATCATCGGGGACACGTGGCGGACATGCTCTATCATCTGTCCGTCTTCCCGCCGACCACGGATCTTCCCGTGTTCCTGAGAGAGATCGCCAACAGAACCTGACGCATCCTCCAGCGATCGTCGGGTGCGAAGTACCACCACGCATAGGGGCAAAAACCATGAATATTCTGGCGGTGTTGGTCGCTGCGGTTTCCAGCTTCCTGTTGGGCGGCTTGTGGTATTCCCCGGTGCTGTTCGGACGCCTCTGGAGTGCCGAGAACGGCAGCGTCAAACAGTCGGGTCATCCGGCCAAGGTCTTTGGTGTGGCTTTCCTCTTTTCTCTGGTTGCGGCCGCCTGCTTCGCCACCTGGCTGGGAAGCGCTCCGCCTCTAGAGGTCGCGCTCAAGGCGGGCGCCTTGGCGGGTATTGGTTTTGTCGCCGCCAGTTTCGGCATCAATTACCAATTCGCGCAGCGCTCGTTCAAGCTCTGGCTCATAGACGGCGGCTACCACGCCCTCCAGTTCGTCCTGTTCGGGCTCATTCTGGGTCTGTGGCATTGAGGCTGGTCTTCCCCCTTTGAAAAAGGGGGATTGAGGGGGATTTGCTCTTGCTCTTCGTCGCAGAAGCAAGATCAAGAGCAAATCCCCCGTGCCCCTTTGCAAAGAGGGCAAAAGAAAATCACGCGTACTAGCGCTCCGAATGCCCGGTCTCGTCGTAGCTGCGACGCGTGAACAGATCCGGCTGGATCAGCTCGATGAAAGCTCGAGCCTGCGGCGAAAGATACTTTCCTTTGCGCACCACCACGCCATAACTACGGGCGGGGAACCATTGGCTTAGCGAGCGCGCGGCCAGGCGGTCGCGGTCGGCGTCGGTCAGGCAGATCGAAGTGATGATGGAAATGCCCATGCCCATGGCCACGTACTGTTTGATCACCTCCCAGCCGCCCACTTCCAGCGCCACCGTATAGGGCACGCGATTCTGCTGGAACACCAGGTCGACCAGGCGATAGGTCACCAGTCTTTTCGGCGGCAGGATCAATCCATAGGGCGACAGATCCTCCAGCTTCAGCGTGCGCTGCTTGATCAGCGGATGATCGGGCGGGGCGATGAGCAGGGGCTCGAAACGGTAGACCGGCTCGTAGCTAAGATCCTGCGGTACATCCAGCATCGAGCCCACGGCCAGATCCACTGCGTCGGAGCGCAGCAGGTCGGTGCCGTCCGCGCTGACCGCGTTGTGCAGGGTCAGGCGCACATCGGGATGCTGGCTGCGGAAGTGCTCCACGATCTTGGGCAGCAGATAGAGGATCGTCGAACTGTTGGCGGCGATGTTGAGTTCACCCGCGTCCAGGCCGCGGACTTTTTCGCGGAAGGTGCTGCCCAGCCCATCCAGACTTTCGACCAGCGGCTGGGCCAGCTCGTACAGCAGTTGGCCTTCGCGGGTAGGGGTCAGGCGTCTGCCGCTGCGTTCGAATAACCCCACCCCCAGCTCGCGCTCCAGCGCCTGCAATTGCAGGGTGATGGCCGGCTGGCTCACATACAAAGCCTCCGAAGCGCGCGAAACCGAGCCCAAACGTACGGTCTGGCAGAAGGCCCGCAAGGGCTTGAGCCGATCCGATTTGTAAGGAAATCGGGGGGTTGCGATAGGCTTGTCAGGCATTGCGATGCACCATATAAGCTGAGCTTATTAATTGCATTGATAAAACTGTGTTGTCAAATAGATAGTGCGGGAGCACGGTACGGGCCCAGCTTGAGCACACCAGGAGCCCGTCATGTCCGCAGTACTCGCCCACCCCGCCCAAGGCCCCAATGGGGTCGAAGTGACGGCCAGCGCCCCCGGGCAGGACGCCTTGCTCACTCCGGCCGCCCAGGAACTGCTGGCCTCGCTGCACCGCTTGATCGAACCCCAGCGCCAGGCCCGCCTGGCCGCTCGCATCGAACGGCAGGCTTTCTTCGACGCCGGCGGCCTGCCGGATTTCCGCGAGGACACCCGCGGTATCCGGGAAGGCGAGTGGAAGGTCGCCGCCTTGCCGGCCGCCCTGCAGGACCGTCGCGTGGAAATTACCGGCCCGGTCGATCCCAAGATGGTCATCAATGCGCTGAACTCGGGCGCCAAGGTGTTCATGGCCGACTTCGAGGACTCCACCTCGCCGACCTGGGTCAACCTGATCGCCGGCCAGCAGTCGCTGGTCGGCGCCGTGGCTGGCACCCTGCGGTTCACGGCGCCCGCTTCCAATGGCGCTCCCGGCAAGCAGTACACCCTGAAGCCGTTCGAAGAACAGGCCGTGCTGATCGTGCGTCCGCGCGGCTGGCATCTGGATGAGAAGCACGTGTCGATCGATGGCACGCCGATCGCCGGCGGTCTGTTCGACCTGGCTTTGTTCGCCTTCCATAACGCGAAGCTTCTGGCCGCGAAGGATCGCGGCCCCTATTTTTACCTGCCCAAGCTGCAATCGATGGAAGAAGCGGCGCTTTGGGAAAACGCGCTATCGCATATCGAAGCCGCGCTGGGTCTGCCGCAGGGGCAGATGAAGGTGACGGTGCTGATCGAAACGCTGCCGGCGGTGTTCGAGATGCATGAAATCCTGCATGCGCTGCGCGGCCGCATAGTCGGCCTGAACTGCGGACGTTGGGATTACATCTTTTCGTATCTGAAGACCTTCCGCCGCCACCGCGACAAGGTGCTGCCCGAGCGCGGCCAGGTCGCCATGACCCAGCCTTTCCTCAAAGCCTATTCGGAACTGCTGATCCAGACCTGTCACCAGCGCGGCGCGCACGCGATGGGTGGAATGGCCGCGCAGATTCCGATCAGCGGCGACGAAGCGGCCAACGAGCAGGCGATGGCTCGCGTGCGTGCCGACAAGCTGCGCGAAGTCACCGCCGGCCACGACGGCACCTGGGTCGCCCACCCGGCGCTGATCCCCATCGCACGCGGCATCTTCGACGAACACATGCCGGCATCGAATCAGCATGGCGTGCTGCGCGAAGACTTCAAGGTAAGCCGCGACGATCTGATCAAGCCTTCGCTGGGCACCATCACCACCGCCGGGTTCGAGGGCAGCGTGGAAGTGTGCGTGCGCTACCTGGCCGCGTGGCTGGACGGCAACGGCTGCGTGCCCATCCACTGGCTGATGGAAGACGCCGCCACCGCGGAGATCTCCCGCACGCAACTGTGGCAATGGCTGCATTCGGAAAATCTGCATCTTGCCGACGGAACCCTGATCGATTTCGCCTTGCTGGAGCGTGCGCTGCTGAACCTGCCGGCGCGACTGGGCGACACCGATGCGCTGCCGGGCGGCAAGCGCATCGCCGAGGCCATCGCTTTACTGGACAAGCTCAGCCATGACGACGAACTGGCCGAATTCCTGACCTTGCCCGCGTACGAATACCTCGATTGATCCCAACCGAGGAACGTGGGAGCGGCGTCCCGCCGCGAGCTCTTCCTTCCACAAGACGATCAGCCTCGGACGTCCCAACCTCGATCCAGAAGCTCGCGCCGGGACGGCGCTCCCACCAACCAACAACCCACTTTACGGAAGAACGACCATGAGCAACCTGCAGACCGCCGAACAGATCCAGACCGACTGGGACACCAATCCACGCTGGGCCGGCATTACCCGCAACTACACCGCCGCCGACGTGGTGCGCCTGCGCGGCACCGTGCATGTGGAGCATTCCATTGCCCGCCTTGGCGCCGAAAAGCTGTGGGGCTATCTGCAGAAGGAAGACTTCGTCAATGCACTAGGCGCGCTCACCGGCAACCAGGCCATGCAGCAAGTCAAGGCCGGTCTGAAAGCCATCTACCTATCGGGCTGGCAGGTCGCCGCCGACGCCAACCTGGCCGGGCAGATGTATCCGGACCAGTCGCTGTACCCGGCCGATTCAGTGCCGGCGGTGGTCAAGCGCATCAACAACACGCTTCTGCGCGCCGACCAGTTGAACCATGCCGAGGGCGACGACAGCGTCGATTACCTGCAGCCCATCGTGGCCGATGCCGAAGCCGGCTTCGGCGGCGTGCTCAATGCGTTCGAGCTGATGAAGGCGATGATCGAGGCCGGCGCCGCCGGTGTGCATTTCGAGGACCAACTGGCCAGCGTGAAGAAGTGCGGCCATATGGGCGGCAAGGTGCTAGTGCCGACGCGCGAGGCCATCGAGAAATTGAATGCCGCGCGCCTGGCCGCCGATGTGATGGGCGTGCCGACCCTGCTGGTTGCGCGCACCGACGCCGAAGCCGCCGACCTGCTGACCAGTGATATCGACACCAACGACAAGGCCTTCGTCACTGGCGAACGCACGGTCGAGGGCTTCTACAAGACCCGCAACGGTCTGGACCAGGCCATCAGCCGCGGTCTGGCCTACGCGCCCTATGCCGATTTGGTGTGGTGCGAGACCGGCAAGCCGGATTTGGAGTTCGCCAGGAAATTCGCCGAGGCCATCCACGCTCAGTTCCCGGGCAAGCTGCTGGCCTACAACTGTTCTCCCAGTTTCAACTGGAAGAAAAACCTGGACGACGCCACCATCGCCAGGTTCCAGAAGGAAATCGCCGGCTATGGCTACAAGTTCCAGTTCATTACCTTGGCCGGCTTCCACGCCCTGAACTACTCCATGTTCAACCTGGCCCATGGCTATGCCCGCCGCCAGATGAGCGCCTTCGTCGAGCTGCAGGAGGCCGAATTCGCCGCCGCCGACCGCGGCTTCACCGCGGTCAAGCACCAGCGCGAGGTAGGCACGGGCTATTTCGACGCCGTGACCCAGGCCATCCAGCAAGGTCAGTCCTCGACCACGGCGTTGAAGGGTTCGACCGAGGAGGAGCAATTCCACGGAGACAAGGCGGCCTGAGACCGGAAAGCACCGCCCTTTGCGTTACCGGGCGGCAACCGGATAACCGGTCTGCCGGCTGTGCTTTAGGGGCGCTTTCTGGTGATATCCTCCGGGTTCGCGAATTGGGGCGTGAGATGAACCCGGAGACCGCAGCGTTGGTCGCTGGCTACCCGCCAGTGCATCCGGCCGCAGAGGAACTGCCCAACGATCCGACCACTGCAGTGCTGTCGGCGGAAGAGTGCGAGCTTTTTGCGCAGATCGGCCGCGTGCGTCCGGTGACCGTGGGCGAGCGGCTCTTCGCCCGCGGCGAGCTGGGCACCACCATGTTCGTGATCCTGCAGGGCGGGGTGGCGCTGGACTTCGGCGAAGACCTCAATGAAAAACATCTCGGCGCGCGCGAATTCTTCGGCGAGTTGGGGTTGCTGATCGGCGATCACGCGCGTACCGCTTCGGCTACGGTCATCGCCGAGGGCGTACTGCTGGAATTGCAGAGCCAGGAATTCCAGGTGCTGGTCGATCGCAATGCCGGGCTGGTTTCGCACTTCCTGCGCCGCGCCATCATGCGCGTGGTGTCCAACGAGCAGGGCCTGATCCATCGTTTGCGCCGCCGCAATCAGGAACTGCAGGCCGCGCTCGACAGCCTGCGGGTCACCTCGCACCGTCTGGATAAGAGCGAAGAGCTCAACCGTACCGACGAACTGACTTCGTTGTACAACCGCCGCGGCCTGGCCATGTTCCTCGAGCAAGGTCGCAACAACGGCGGCTATCACGACTACGGGTTGTTGCTGATCGACTGCGACCGTTTCAAGGATGTCAACGACATGCACGGGCATTTGCTCGGCGATCGTGTCCTGCAAAGCGTGGCCAACATCCTGCGCTCGCTGTCTGCTTCGCAGGATTTCGCGTGCCGGCTGGGCGGCGACGAATTTTGCCTGCTGCTCAAGGCCCACAATCGCGAAGAGATGCTCCGTTATGCCGATTTCGTGGTCAGTACCGCGCGCGCGCTGCAGCAGATGCAACCCTCGCCGCCGCTGATCACCACGCTGAGCGTCGGCGCCTGTCTGATCGACCCCAGCCGCGATTGGAACGACTGGTACGCGCAAGCCGACCAAGCGCTGTATCGCGCCAAGAGCGTCGGCGGCGACCGCGTCGAGTGGCAGGACTAAAAGGTGGAGTCCTGACCGGATGAACGATATCGGCCGCCTCCCTCTCGAAGGTCCGCAACTGCGGACATTGCTATTGACCGATCTGGTCGATTCCACGGGTCTGGTAGAACGCCTGGGCGATACGCCGGCTTCGGAACTGTTCCGCGAACACGATCGCCTGGTACTGAAGCTGCAGCAGGAATGGCGCGGGCGCCTGATCGATCGTTCCGATGGCCTGCTGCTGCTGTTCGAACGTCCCATCGACGGCCTGGGTTTCGCGCTGGACTACACGCGTGGCCTGCGCGAGCTTGGTAAGGCGCGCGATCTGCAGTTGCAGGCGCGCGCCGGCCTGCATGTCGGCGAGGTGCTGACCTGGAAGAACAGCGATGCGGCGGTCCTTGTCGGGGCCAAGCCGCTGGAAGTGGAAGGGCTGGCCAAGCCGATGGCCGCGCGCCTGATGACCCTGGCGCGCCCTGGCCAGATCCTGCTCTCGGCCGTGGCCGAATCGCTGACCCATCGCGCTGCGCGCGAGCTGGGTGAACGTGGGCAGAACCTGCTGTGGAAGTCCTATGGGCGCTGGCGATTCAAAGGGGTGCCGGAAGCGCAGGAAATCTACGAAGTGGGCGAAGTGGGCATCGCTCCGCTGCGCTCGCCGTCCAGCATCGCTAAGGCTTGGCGCGACACGCCGTTGTGGCGGCGGCCGGCGGCGCTGGCGGTGGAGATTCTGCTGATCGTCGGTATTGGCGTGGGCGTGTGGTTCGTAACCAAGCCGCAACCGGCCATCGCCTTCGCCGAACGCGACTGGGTAGTGGTGGGCGATCTGCGCAACCTGACCGGCGAGAAGGTGCTGGACGATTCGCTGGCGCAGGCGTTCCGCATCAGTCTGGAGCAGTCGCGTTACGTCAACGTGCTGAGCGACATGAAGGCGCGGGATACGTTGGCGCGGATGCAGCGCAAGCCGGGGACGTTGCTGGACCGGGCGGTAGCATCGGAGATCGCGCTGCGTGATGGTGTGCGGGCGGTAATCTTGCCGACGGTGTCGGAGGTGGGTGGGCGATTACGCGTAAGTGCGGAGGTCATTGATCCGCATACCCAGACGACCGTGTACGCCGAATCGGTAGATGGCACAGGGGCGGGTTCTGCATTGGAATCGATCGATGCGGTCACCATTGCTTTACGCGGCAAGCTCGGCGAGGCGTTGGCATCGATACAGAAGGATTCTGAACCGCTACCGCAAGTCACGACCTCCAACATGGACGCGTTGCGCTCTTACGCCTTGGGACAGAAATCATTCGCCTCAGCACAGTACGAGCAGGCACGGTCGTTCTACGCGCGTGCGATCGGTCTGGATCCGAAATTCGCGCTGGCTTATCTGGGATTGGTGCGCGCACACAACGGAATGAGCGACTTGGCTGGCGGCAAGCAATACCTCGACAAAGCCATCGCGTTACGAGATCGTCTCCCCGCTAGGGATCAACTGTATCTCGATGCGTGGACGGCTCAAATCAACGATCCTTCCACCGCTTTGCAAAAATGGCAGGAGATGTCCAGCCTTTATCCGGACTTCTATCCCGCCATCGCGAATGTCGGCAACGCCTTCTATCTGGATAACCGGTTTGCCGAAGGAGTTCCGTTCGCGAAGCGCGCTACCTCTCCGCAGAGCGAATTCGCGCCGTTGTCCTGGGACCTGGTTGGCCGCCTTGCGCTGGGACAGGAAAAGTTCGCGGAGGCCGAAGCGGCTTTTGGCAACGCGATCGCCAGAGGGTCCAAATCCGCAGTGGTTCGCCGCGCGAACACGTTTGCGGCGCAACGACGCTTTGACCAAGCCACAAAAACCTGGCCGCTTTCATTGAAGGTTAATGGCGTTTATTTCGACAGGGTCTCGCTATATCTCGATCAAGGACTGTGGGCTCCGGCTGTTTCCGAGGCGCATGGACTGGAGCAGCAGGCGCCTGCGGGATCGATGCGGGCGCGGTTGGCCATCTATCCGTCGGCGGTCGCGGCATGGACGCAGGGCGACTATAAATCGACACGCAAAGAGATTCGGAGAATCGCCGACTTGACGCTGTCCGCCGTCGCTAATCCGACGAACGCGGCTGATGCTGCCGACGATGCGTACGCCGCGGTTAGCGCGGGCATACTCGCGCAACGCATGGGCGATACGGCAGTCGCTCGTAGCGTTACGGCCGAACTGATAAAGAGAAAGGAGCTGCTGGAAAACCGGCCGTTGCGCGATTTGGCGGAAGTATCCAGGGCAAACGACCTGCGTCTATCGGGGAACGCAGAAAAAGCTATCGCATTGCTAGAGCCGCTGATGAATGGAAGCGAGCCTTTCCAGACCCATGCTGCGTTGATGGAAGCCTACGCAGCCGCAGGGCTGATCGACAAAGCGGTTGGCCAGGCGCGCTGGTTGAGCAGTCATCGTGGCCGGGCATATATCGAGATCGGTTGCGCTTGGTGCCAGCAGCCATTAGATGTGTTCGATACGACATATGCACACCTGCGAGCAGCGGAACTGCTCGCAGGCGCGGGAAACGAAGATCAAGCCAAAAAGGAACTCATGGCTTTCGATTCAAAGTGGAACGAAAGCCAGTTGCCGGATCATTTGCGGGTTCGGCGCAGAGCGGTACTCGAAACGTTCAACTGAATCGGCGTCATCCCCAAACCCGCCGTGAGCATGCTATGCAAGGCATCGCGTGCCTTGATGACATCGGCCTTCGGTGCAATGCTCTGTACGGCCATACAGCAACAGGTGCGCTCCAGTTCCGCCAACGCTGCGGTATCGCCTTTCGGCAACTTGTAGCCCGCCTGCACCAAAGCCGTCTTGGGGTCTTTCTTGAACAGCCGGCGAAACTCGTTGTCCGTGCTCAGCTTGTCCAGCAGCTTGCCCGCGACCTTCGGATCAAGAGGCGCGGCCTTCCCCGACGCGCCCGTCTTCTTAGTTGCCATGTTGTCCCCAGTTAGAGGCCTCGAAACGGGCCTCTTGCGCGACAATCTAGCCTTGTCCGTGTTGCTAAACAACCGTAGGGTTGCGCGTCCATGTCGAAACAGGGGAAGGCACCATGAAGGTGCGGCGTTGCAAAGTGCTGTATCTGGAGCCGCGGGAAGAGGTGGGTTTCGACCTGGAAATGCTGCTGGCCGGTGGCAACGGGCTGCGCCGGGAGCTGAGTTGGATAGCGCTGGCGCCGCATCTGGGCGGGGAAATCAGGGTGGATGCCGCCGAATGCGAGCTGCTGGGTGCTTTGAGTCCTGACGAATGGATCGACAGCCGCACGCTGGCCGGCCAGGAGGCATTGAACACACTGCTGAAGAAGGGCCTGGTAGTCGGCGCCGGCAAACGCCACGCCGTCCATCGCCAATGCGACGAGGCCTTGCGCAGCGTGTACTGGCATCCGCTGGCCGCGACCCTGCACGCTTTTACCCGCTGGGAACTGGCCGATGCCGTGCAAGCGATGCAGGACACCGGCACCGAAACCGCCGGCGAATTGCGCCAAGTCCTTGGCGCGCCCCCAATGGAAGCGATGGGCCGCAGCGACGAAAGCCAGCGCATCCCGCTCCCGCGGACCGCCCGCACCGACTTCGACCACCTGCTTGCGCGCCGCGCCACCTGCCGCAACTTCGATGCAGAACGTCCGCTGCCCTACGCCCTGTTCGCGCAACTCATCGAGCGTGTATTTTCCGCGCAATCGCACGTAAGGGTCAGCGACGACACCGTCTTCCTCAAGAAAACCAGCCCTTCCGGCGGCGGCCTGCACCCGGTCGAGGCGTACTTGATCGTGCAGAACGTCGAAGGGCTCGCGCCTGGTCTGTACCACTACCACTCCACTACTCACGCGTTGGAACCATTGCCCTTACCCGAACAACCCTTGCACGAGCTTGCTATGCAGGCCGTCGCCCAGCAAGATTGGTTCGCCAACGCCCACGTCATGGTGTTGATGGCGCCGCGCTACGACCGCTCTTTCTGGAAATACCGCAACCACGCCAAGGCTTATCGCGCCATTACCCTGGAAGCGGGCCATCTATCGCAGACCCTGTACTTGTCGGCCACCGAAGCCGGCCTCGGCGCCTATATCACCTGCGCCATCAACGAAGTGCCGTTGGAACAGGTATTCGGCTTGAATCCCATCAGCGAAGGAGCGCTGGCGATCTGCGGCTTCGGCTGGCGTGGCGAGGAGATGGCGACGATGGAGCTGGATCCGGCGGGCGAGGTATGGCGCATGGAAGGTTCCGCCTAACGGATATTCCTTGTAGAGCCGAGCTTGCTCGGCTGCTTTTTAGCGAATAACCAAGAGCAAGAGCAGCCGAGCAAGCTCGGCCCTACAAAACACGAGGCGTGGCGCAGGCTTTAATCAGTAAAGATCCTGCGATCCGGAAATCCAGCGGCACCACCATGCCGGATAATCCTCGATCCTTGCAACCAGGCCCCTACGCAACGGGTTCTCGACCAGATAGCGGGCCTGCCTCAGCAAGTCCTCCTCGTTCCTGAGGCGATGGTCGTAGTATCCGGGCCGCCAGAATTGGCCGGATCGACCCATGCGCCCATTGAGGGCATGCGCGGATCGCGATTTGAACCGCTGCATGCACTGTCCAAGCGATCCGTGCCGCAGTTGGAACAGCCAATGTACGTGATCGGGCATCGTCACCCAGGCGTGCGTCAGAACCCTGTGTTCCTGTTCAATGCAAAATCGTTGCTCGCAGAGTATGTCCGCATTGCCCAGCAACAACAGCAGCGGCTGCCTGCCGTTCACCACAAAGGTGACGGTATAGCAGGCGTCGATCTGGGAGAAGCGTCCGCGTAAGAGGGAGGGATTGGCCATGGAACTACTATCATGCCGCCACGCCTGACTGAGTATCGGCGGTTCTTGCAGCCATGCGTAGGCCGATTCTCAACCAATCTCTTTGTAGAGCCGAGCCAGCTCGGCTGCTTTGGCGGACAAGCAAGAGCAGCCGAGCAAGCTCGGCTCTACATGGCGGGACGTCATTGGCTGCAATGACAGTGCGTTACTCATTTTCCGGGTAGCGTGGCTTCGAGTTTCACGTCGCCACACAAGCATTGGGCGTTGGCGATGGCCGTGGAAAATCTTCCACACGATTACCCTCGGTCGTCATCCCCGCCTGCGCGAGGATGAAAACGAGAAATATCGCGGGATCGGATTATTACTTCTTGATTTCCTGCTTGTGCGTCTTCAGCGCCTCCACCAGTCCCGGAACGCCGTCCGCGCCGGTCGGCACACTGATGCTGGAACCTTCGAAATCGTTGCCGATCGGTTCCGCACGCCCACCCAGGCACTGGCCCAGAAAGCCTTCCGCGACCGCATTGAAGGCTTTGCTATTGGCTGGCCGGGCGAAGCCATGGCCTTCGTCGGGGAACAACACGTAGGTGACCGGGATGTTCTTGGCCTTCATCGCATTGACGATCTGGTCGGCCTCGGCCTGCTTCACGCGCGGGTCGTTGGCGCCTTGGCCGATCAGCAGCGGTTTGGTGATCTTATCGGCGCGGGTCAATGGCGAACGTTCCAGCAGCCATTTCTTGCCGTCCTCGGTACGCGGATCGCCCATGCGTTTGGCCAACTGCTCGTAGAAGCTGGCCCAGTACGCAGGCACCGTGCTCAGCAGCGTGTTGAGATTGGACGGACCCACGATGTCCACGCCGCACTTGAACGCATCCGGCGTGAAGGTGACGCCGACCAAAGTGGCGTAGCCGCCATAGCTGCCGCCCATGATGGCGACCTGGTCCGGTGTAGTGACGCCTTCCTTCACCGCCCACTGCACCGCGTCCAGCAGATCGTCATGCATCTTCGCCGCCCATTCGCCATTGCCGGCGTTGGTGAACGCCTTGCCGAAGCCGGTGGAACCGCGATAATTCACCTGCAGCACCGCATAGCCGCGATTAGCCAGCCATTGCGGGGTACCGCTGTAACCGTAGCCGTCGCGCGCCCACGGACCGCCGTGCACCATCAGCACCATCGGCACCGCGGCATCGGCCTTGCCATCGCTGTTGGCGTCGGCGCTCTTGGGCAGGGTCAGGTAACTGACCAAGGTCAGGCCGTCGCGCGATTTGATTTCCTGCGGCCATTGCGGAACCAGCGGCTTGCCGTCCAGCGCCGGACGCGCGGAGAACAGCTTGGTCAGCTTGCCGTCGCCACCGCGGTCGTAGCGGTAATACACGACCGGCGCTTCCGCCGCCGAATACGCCACGATCCAGGTCTTGTCGTCGTAGGTGCGGGCGTTGACGCCGATTTCGCCCGGACCGATCGCTTCCAGTTTCTTCAGATCGGCGGCGATGCCGGCGTCCAGCGGCGACCACTGCTCGCGCAAATAATCGACCGCCACCGCCTGCACCACGCCGGTCTGCGGGTCGGACAGCGAATTGCCCACATCAGCGCGTTTGTCCTCGAACACCAGGGTCTTCTTGCCGCTGGCGACATCGATGGCGTACAGCGCCGCGGTGTTGCGGCCGCGCGAGTCGACCATGTACAGGGTCTTGCCATCGGTGGTCAGTCCGGCGGGCTGGGTGGAAAGCGAATCCTCGAACGGGATATCGTCGTACTTCTTCCAACCGCCCTTGCCGTCGGGCTGAAGCACGTCCTGGCCGCCGTCGGGACGCGACTTGGTCGCGTAGCGAAGGTTGTAATCGTCATCGACCAGGTAGCCGCCGATCTCGTCCTCGTTCTTTTCCACCAGCGTGCGTTTGCCAGTGGCCAGGTCCACGCGATAAAGGTCGTGCCACTTGGGGTCGCGGTCGTTCATGCCAACCAGGATCGACTCCGGATGTGCGTGACTGGTGCCGGCCACCTGCGCGGTGGTCTTCGGGAACGGGGTGAGGCCGGTAGCCTTGCCGGTGGCGACATCCACACTGAAAAGATGGAAATCCTCATCGCCGCCGCTGTCGCGCAGGTACAGCAGAGTGTCGGGCTGGTACGACCAGAAATAATTGCGGATACCGCGCGCCTTGTCGCTGGTGACCGCACGCGCCTTGGAAGGCTCGGCGGCGGGAGCGACCCATACGTTCATCACGCCGTCTATCGGCGCCAACCAGCTCAGAGTCTTGCCGTCGGGACTGATCAGCACGCTCGAGCGTTCGGGATTGCCGAACAAAGCGTCACGCGAGATCAGCTCGGTGCCGGCGATCCGTTGCGCGGCGGTCGCCTTGTCCTGGGCCAGCGCGGTGGAAATGGAAAGCGACAGCAGCAAGACGGTGGCAGGCAACAGGAAACGCTGAGCAGAATTAGTCGACATCGGGCGGCTCTCCAAAGCAAGTGAAAGATGCGGACGGCGAGCATCCGGCAGGCATGGTTAAAGCGGGGTGGCGATGAGCAATATGCAGTGCAGTGGAGCATGCGGCCGCGGTCGGCGCATGTGACGCAAGGCAGGGTGCAAAGCTAGGCTGCGCTGCGGGTCGCGCCGCGATCCACGCGTCGGTAACCCAGCGCCTCGGTCAGGTGCGCCGTACCGATCTTCTGTTCGCCGGCCAGGTCGGCGATGGTGCGGGCGACCCGCAGGATGCGGTGCATGGAACGCGCCGAGAGCTGGAGGCGCTCGATCGCGCGTTCCAGCAGAGCCTGATCGCGGTCTTCCAGGCGGCAGAAAGCCATGGTTTCGGATTGCCCGAGTTGCGCGTTGGCCTTGCCCGCGCGCGCATGCTGGAGCGCGCGCGGCTTCCACGCGTAGCCGCACCGCAAGGGTGGGCTCGCCCGCAGGCGCGTCTGGGCGCAGGTCCTGCGGCGGTAGCCGTGGCACTTCGATATGCAGATCGATGCGGTCCATCAGTGGGCCGGAGATCTTGGCGCGGTAGCGGCGGACATTCTCCGGACTGCAACGGCAGCGCCCCGACGGGTCGCCCGCCCAGCCGCAGGGACAGGGGTTCATCGCCGCGACGAGTTGGAAACGCGCGGGGAATTCCGAGCTGCGCGCCGCGCGCGAGACGGTGACGGTGCCAGATTCCAAGGGCTCGCGCAGAACTTCAAGCGCTTTGCGGTCCCACTCGGGCAACTCGTCGAGAAACAGAACTCCGTTATGACTTAGCGAGATCTCGCCTGGCCGCGGATCGGCGCCGCCGCCCACCAATGCCACCGCACTGGCGGTGTGATGCGGCGATCGGTACGGGCGTTGCCGCCAGCGGGCGGGATCCAGTCCGCGTCCGCTCACCGAGGCGATCGCTGCGGTCTCCAGCGCTTCGGCCTCGCTCGCTTCAGGCAGCAACCCGGGCAAGCGCGATGCGAGCAGTGTCTTGCCGCAACCCGGCGTGCCTATCAACAGCAAATGGTGGTTTCCCGCGGCCGCCACCTCCAGCGCGCGACGCGCATGCAGTTGTCCGCGCACATCAGCCATGTCGGGGATTAGAGTTAGCTGCGGTGGCGGGGCGACGGCGATCGGCAGTTGCTTGGTGCGATTCAATGCCGCACAGACTTCTAGCAAGGTGCGCGCGGTGTAGGCCTCTACTTCGCGCGCTAGCGCGGCTTCGGGACCACTACCGAGCGGCACGATGAGTTTGCGCCCGGCGCGTGCGGCGGCCAGTGCGGCCGGGAGAATGCCGTCGACGGTGCGCAGCTCGCCGGTCAGTCCCAGCTCGCCCAGGAACTCGTACTCGCTCAACGCGTTGCGGTCGATCTGGCCGCTGGCGGCAAGAATGCCGAGCGCGATGGGCAGATCGAAACGCCCGCCGTCCTTGGGCAAATCCGCAGGCGCCAGGTTTACGGTGATACGGCGCGCGGGGAATTCGAACTGTGAGCAGAGGATGGCGGCGCGCACGCGATCGCGGGATTCGCGCACCGCGGCTTCGGGCAAGCCTACGATGTGGGTCAGCGGCAGGCCGCCGGACAGGTGCACTTCCACCCGTACCGGAGGCGCGGACACGCCGGCGCGTGCACGGCTGTGCACCAGCGCAAGACTCATGGCGGCGGGCGCTTAGTGCTGCGGGGGGTGCGAAGACGCGGGCGTTTCCAGCGCGGCGACCGCGCGCTCCAACGCTTCGAGCTTTTCGCGGGTGCGCAGCAGCACGGCGCGCTGCACGTCGAACTCCTCGCGCGTCACCAGGTCGAGTTTGGACAGGCCCGATTGCAGCGCGCTCTTGAAGGTCTGTTGCAGCTCTTCTTGCGATTCGCGTAGACCGGGCGGCACCAGGTTGCTGAGGCGGCGTGCGAGGTCGTCGATGGTGTTGAGGTCGATCATGTGGGGGCTCTCAATTGGTATGCCATCCGGCTGTGGGACCAGCCTGAACGCATCGCCGCGATCGTGCTATCGGCTTTGTCTGCGGCGTGGCGTCAGGTTATCCCGACGCCAGGTGGGACCTGCATTGAACTCGACCGTCCCGCGGCCCGCAAGCATGGTCCGCTGAACCGGGATATCCTTCGGCCAGACTTCTGGAGGCAATCACGCATGAAAATGATCATGGCCATCATCAAACCGTTCAAGCTGGACGATGTGCGCGAGGCTCTGGCCGAGGCGGGCATCACCGGCATCACGGTGACCGAAGTGAAGGGCTTCGGCCGCCAGAAAGGGCATACCGAGCTCTATCGCGGCGCCGAGTACGTGGTGGATTTCCTGCCCAAGGTGAAGGTGGAAGTAGCGGTCTCCGACGACCAGGTTGATAAAGTGACGGAAGCCATCGTCAAGGCGGCGGGCACCGGCAAGATCGGGGATGGCAAGGTGTTCGTTTATGCGCTGGATCGGGTGGTGCGGATACGCACCGGCGAGCTGGATTCCGACGCACTCTAGGTCGGAGGTCGAGGCTATGCCCTCGACGCGGGCGGCGTCCGGACATCGCGCTAAAGAACAAAGCCCCGCATTGCGGGGCTTTTTTGGCGGTCCGGATCGCGCAGCAGTTACTCGCCCAGCGCCTTAGCCACGAACGGCGGCGCCACCAGCGCGCCGGTGTGTAGGTGCGCGCTGTAGTACAGGGTCTCGAACGTCTTGCTGCTGGCATCGCCTTCGCGGAAGTCGAAATTGCCGCCCTTTCTGGCCAGGGTGACGCTCCACCAACCGGTCGGGTAGCACGGCTGGGGGAACGGCAAGGTCTTGAAGGTGCTGAAGCCGGCCTTGCGCATCTCGCCGCGCATCTCGTTGATCAGGTCCAGCAGCGCCAAAGGGGACTCCGACTGCTGCACCAGGATGCCGTCGTCCTTCAGCGCGCGGAAGCAGGATTCGTAGAACGCCTTGTTGAACAGGCCCTCGGCCGGGCCGACCGGATCGGTCGAATCCACGATCACCACATCAACGCTGCCGGCCGGGCAGTTGGCCATGTAGGCCACGCCGTCGTCGAACAGCAGCTCGGCACGTGGGTCGCTATTGCTGTCGCACAGCTCGGGGAAATACTTCTCCGACATGCGCGTGACCTGTTCGTCGATGTCGCACTGCGTGGCGCTCTGCACGCCAGGGTGCTTGAGCACCTCGCGCAACGTGCCGCAATCGCCGCCGCCGATGATCACCACGCGCTTCGGGTCGGCGTGGGTGTACAGCGCCGGATGCGAAATCATCTCGTGGTAGAAGAAATTGTCGCGCGTGGTCAACATCACCGCGCCGTCGATCAGCATCAGGTTGCCCCAATCGGTGGTGCCGTAGATCTCGATCTTCTGGAACGGCGACTGCACTTCGTCCAGCTTGCCGGTGGTGCGGAAGCCGATGGCCGAGCCGGTGGGCTGGAAGTGTTCGATATACCAGGTGCTGTCGTTCGTCATCGCCGGGGCTCAACGGTCAGGGGGCGCGAATTGTACCGGATGCCGCGTTACAGCCCGGCTGCGATGGCTTAGCATCCGGCGGGAACTGTGGGGGACTCATCGAATGCAATCAGCGCAAGCGCGACGACGACTGGTCGAGCGGCTGGAAGGCGAGGCCGAGCAGGCACCGGCACGCTATCTGCTGAAACTGGCGCTGCTGGCCGCACTGGGCTATGCGGTGCTGGCGGTGACGCTGCTGTCCACACTCGGCGCATTGGCATTCATGCTCTTGTACCTGCTGCTGATGCGGCCGGCGGTCGACCCTTACATGGCTTTCCCCCTCGTCGTCCTGGGCGTGGCCAGTACGGTCGTGCTGCGTGCGCTGTGGATCCGCTTCGTGCTGCCTGAAGGCCACGAGCTGCAAGCGGACGAAGCGCCGGAACTTCGTGCCGAGGTGGAGCGCATCCGCAAAGCGGTCGGCGCTGCGCCGCTGCACGGCATCGTTATCAATCGCGAACTCAATGCAGCGGCCGCGTTTGTTCCGAGGGGACTGGGCCTGTGGGGCCAACGGCATTACCTGATCCTGGGGCTGCCGCTGCTACAGGCGCTGGACCGGCGCGAACTGGCGGCGGTGGTCGCCCATGAGTTCGGTCATTTCCATGGCGGCCATGGGGATTTCAGCGGATGGATCTACCGGCTCCGCCTCAGCTGGCATCGCCTGCTGGAAGGTATGGCCGGCGGTGGCGTCTGGGGCGGACAGCTGTTGTGGGTATTTTTCCGGTGGTACGCCCCGTACTTCGAGGCCTACAGCCAAGTGCTGGCCCGACGCCAGGAATACGCCGCCGATGCCGTCGCTGCGCAGGTCGCTGGCGCCGATGCGGCGGCCAGTGCGCTGGTGCGCATCGAACTGGCGTCGGACTGGATGCAGGGCGAATTCTGGCCCGAAGTCCGGCAGTTGGTGCGTGGGCAATCTTATCCGCCGATCGCCGTACACACGCAGCTGGCGGAACAACTCTTGCGGAAACTGCGCCGGGATGCACGGCTGCCCGCGGGTGTGCTGACCCGGCAGCCCGCGCCGGAAGACACCCATCCGACTCTGCTCAAGCGGGTGGCGGCGATGCGGGCGGAGCCGCAGCAATTCATGGGTGAAGCGATCTCCGCTTCGGCGCTGTTGGGCGGGCTCGACGCGCGCCTGCAGGAGCGTTTCAGCCTGGAATGGCGCAAAGAGGAAGAATCCGACTGGAAGGCGCGCTACCAGCAAGCGCAGCGCGAGCGCGTACGCCTGGCCGAACTCGAAGCACATCCCTCGCATACCGCAGGCGAGGCCGTGGAACTGGCCTGCCTGGCCGAAGATTATCGGCCAGGCGTCGACGCCTTGCCGCTGTATCAGGCAGCGCTGCTGCGCGCGCCGTCCCATGGCAGTGGTCACTTCCGGCTGGGCGCGTTGCTGCTCAAGCGCGGCCGACAGGAAGAAGGCCTGCAGCATCTGCAACGGGCGATGGAACTGGAGCCGACGCTGATCGATCCAGCCTTGCGAGCGCTCGATGTGCATGCGCGTGGACAACCGCAGCAATCGCCCTTGCACTCCACCCTAGAAAGCCTGCACACGCGCTATGCGGCTAGCGCCGGGCAAGCGCAAAGCCACGACGCCGAAGCGCTGCAGCCGCATGCGCTGGACGCCGGACAGTTGCGCGTACTGGCGCGGACCCTGCGCGGCCACGACAAGATCCGCCAAGCCTGGGTGGTGCGCCGGCCGCTCTCCGGCTTGGAAGTGTTGCCGCATTACCTGGTGCTGCTGGACTGGGCCGGCTCAGTGGCCAGCGAGCGTGGCGCCTTGCCGCACATCGCTTCGCAGCTCCAGTTGCCGGGCAGCTGCTCCGTGCTCAGCGCTTCCAGCGATGCCGAACAGGCGCGTGCGATCCGCAGCAGCGCGGGCAAGCCCGCCTACCAGCGGCCGTAACCGGAGCGGCACAACGACGGCGTTAGAATGCGCGTCCGTTTTCTCCGACAGAGCCCGCCCCATGTCCAGCTGGTCCCTAGACCAAGCCCGCAAAACCTATTCCATCCCGCATTGGGCGGAAGGGTATTTCGACGTGGATGCGGCCGGCCATGTGGTGGTCAGTCCCAAAGGCGCAGAAGGTCCGTCGATCTCGCTGCCTGAAGTGGTGGACACCGCACGCGCCAACGGCGCACGCATGCCGCTGCTGGTGCGCTTCCCCGACATCTTGGGCGACCGTCTGGGCAAGCTGCAGGCCGCGTTCGGTCAGGCCATGCAGGAGTGGGAGTACGCAGGCGGCTATACGGCCGTGTATCCGATCAAGGTCAACCAGCATCGTGGCGTCGCTGGCACGCTGGCCTCGCACAGCGGCGAGGGCTTCGGCCTTGAAGCGGGCAGCAAGCCGGAGTTGATGGCGGTGCTGGCGCTGTCGCGGCCGGGCGGGTTGATCGTCTGCAACGGCTACAAGGACCGCGAATACATCCGCCTGGCCTTAATCGGCCGCAAACTGGGCCTGCAGACCTTCATCGTCATCGAGAAGCCGTCGGAACTGGCACTGGTGATCGAGGAGGCGAAGGCGCTGAAGGTGAAACCCGGTCTGGGCGTGCGCATGCGCCTGGCCTCGCTGGGCGCCGGCAAATGGCAGAACAGCGGCGGCGACAAGGCCAAGTTCGGCCTCAGCCCGCGCCAGGTGCTGGATCTGTGGAAGGAATTGCGCGACAACGGCCTGCAGGAGTCGCTAGGCCTGCTGCATTTCCACATGGGCTCGCAGATCTCCAACGTGCGCGACATCGCCAACGGCATGCGCGAGGCCACGCGCTATTTCGTCGAATTGTCCAAGCTGGGCGCCAAGATCAGCCACGTCGACGTCGGTGGCGGCCTGGGCATCGACTACGAAGGCACGCGTTCGCGCAGCTATTGCTCGATCAATTACGGCCTGAACCAGTACGCTTCCAATATCGTGCAGCCGCTGGCCGAAGCCTGCGAGGAACACAAGCTGGCGCCGCCGCGCATCGTCACCGAATGCGGCCGCGCGATGACCGCCCACCATGCGGTGCTGATCGCCAACGTGTCGGAAGTGGAACAGGCGCCGGAAGGCCGCGTACCGCCATCGCATACCGACGAGCCGGCAGTGATCCGCCATCTGCGCGAGATCCACGACGAACTGGATTCGCGCCCGGCGGTGGAGCTTTTCCACGACGCACAGCACCATCACAGCGAAGGCCTGTCGTTGTACGCGCTGGGCCAGATCGACTTAACCCATCGTGCGCGCATCGACGACTTGTTCTATGCCATCGCCCACGCGGTGCGCGCGCGCCTGAGCAGCGACGAGCGCAGCCATCGCGACCTGCTGGACGAACTCAACGAACGCCTGGTCGACAAATATTTCGTCAACTTCAGCGTGTTCGAATCGATCCCCGACGTGTGGGCCATCGACCAGGTGTTCCCGATCCTGCCGATCGAGCGTCTGAACGAAGCGCCGCTGCGCCGTGGCGTGATCGCCGACATGACCTGCGATTCCGACGGCATGGTCAAGACCTATGTGGAGAACGAAGGCCTGGATTCCTCGCTGCCGCTGCACGGGTTGAACCACGGCGAAAGCTATCGTCTGGGTTTCTTCCTGGTCGGCGCCTACCAGGAGATCCTGGGCGACATCCACAACCTGTTCGGCGATACCGATACGGTGGAAGTGAAGCGCGACGGTACCGGTTTCAGCATCAGCCAGCAGCGTAGCGGCGACACCACGGATGTGATGCTGGATTACGTGGGCTATGGGCTAGCCGATCTGCGTGCGGCGTATGCGGAGCGGGTGGCCAAGGCGCAGCTGGGTGCGGAAGAATCGAGGATGTTGGCAGAAGCGCTGGAAGCGGGCTTGACGGGCTACACCTATCTTTCGGACGAGCCGTTGGGCTAGCTTTTCCTTCTCCCACCGGGAGAAGGTGGCGCGCAGCGACGGACGCCGCGGAGCAAGCACCCTTGGGGTGTGAGGGAATGGCAATGACTTGCCATCCAGCTTTCACTACAAGCTGACAATCCATTCCCTCATCCGCCCTCCGGGCACCTTCTCCCAGCGGGAGAAGGGAGCGATGGCTATTTCCTATCCACTTGAAACCCCGCGAACGACTGCGTCACCGGCATGATCTCCAGCCGGTTGATGTTGAGGTGTGGCGGCAGGGTGGCGATGTAATAGAGCTGCTCAGCGATGTCCTCCGCGGTCATCGGATTGGCGTCGCCGTACATTTTGTCCGACGCCGCCTGGTCGCCATGCGTACGGACCAGGGTGAATTCGGTTTCGGCCATGCCGGGTTCTATCGAAGTCACACGCACGCCCGTGCCATGCAGATCCGAGCGCAGCCCCAGCGAAAATTGCTTCACGAAAGCCTTGCTGCCGCCATAAGTGTTGCCGCCCGGATACGGATAGCTGGCGGCCACCGAACTCATGTTGATGATCACGCCCTTGCGCTCGATCAGGCCGGGCAGAAGACGATGGGTCACCGTCACTAGCGCGGTGATGTTGGTGTCGATCATGGTGCGCCAGTCCTGCAGGCTGGCTTTCTGCGCGGGAGCCGTGCCTAGCGCCAGGCCGGCGTTGTTGACCAGCACATCGATGCCGCGAAAGGCTTCCGGCAACTCCGCCAACGAGGCTTCCAGCGCGGCTTCGTCGCGTATGTCGAAGACGGCGGCATGCACCTTGTCCGCACCGAACCGATCGACGAGAGGTTGCAGGCGTTCGGCGCGGCGGCCGGTGGCGATTACGCGCCAGCCTGCCTCGGCAAAACGGTCGACGGCGGCAGCGCCGAAGCCGGAGGTGGCCCCGGTAATGAGGACGGTTGTGGTCATGTGGGATCTACCAGCGACAAGAGTGAGGGACGGGCTGTCAACTTTAATCCGTTCGCGGTTCGACAGGCTGACCACCAGCGGGATTTTCCGTGCCGGTCACCAAACGAACGGAATAAGCCGCTTGGTCTGCCGTGCGTATTCCGG
>Ga0307513_10001403_pt1 | contig 34686 bp, 22 predicted proteins | sample 15_EM_MG_FD_202174 | JGI IMG/M metagenome (GOLD analysis project Ga0307513, IMG submission 202174) | Populus trichocarpa ectomycorrhiza microbial communities from riparian zone in the Pacific Northwest, United States - 15_EM | ecosystem: Host-associated > Plants > Roots > Unclassified | place... | reverse complement strand
TTACACACTGTGACAAGTATGTATATATATATATATATATATGTATATATATATATATATATATATATATATATATGTTTTCGTGCATACGGCCAATACCATAACATGTTTTGAACGTTTTTTTTATATAAAAAAATATTGGAAGTTTCAAAAATATGTTTTTGCATGGATTTCTTAAACACAACAAAAATTATTTTCTTGCATTTCTGGATTTTACAACATGTTTGTAAAACTCCAAAGGGTATTGACCAATATTTCAAAAAAATGAAAAATCTTATTTTGGGGGGAATTTATCTATTATTCACCGTTAATGTTTGGATAAAGAAATCCCAAAATATTATTGTGAATAACTTGTTATTATTCACTGTTAATATTTGAATAAAGAAACCCAAAGTGGTAGATATCTAAAATAATTTTCTAGGAATAATAAGTTATCACACATCCTTGAAAGAAGCCTTGATTATAATCAAGGACATTTCAATTTTTTTTACTCCACGGTTTATGAGCCGTGAGAGTATGAACCACTAAGGCAAAAATAGGTTTTTAAAGCGCCCTGAATTTCCTTATATTTTTGTCCCTCCTCCTTGCGATTTACGAGTCGCAAACTCTTGAAATACTAAGGGAAAAATGAGCTTTTAAAGCACATGAAATCTCCTTGGATTTCTATCTTAATGAATTTAGTTTGAATCAAACCTAGGAAAACTGATGGGATTAGAAAACACCAACACCATAGTAATTATAAGGCAAACCGAACACCAAGCAGCTTACCTTAGATAGGGCGTACTAGGGGTGTTAATACCTTCCTTTTACGCAACTAGTCCCTTGCCTTAGAATCTCTGAAAGACCAGTTAAGGTTTCTAGTGACCAAAATACTAGGTGGCGACTCATTTATCCAAAAACAAAACAAAGACCCCGAAATCAATCGAGGGTCGCCGCGCTCCGCCGCGAGGGTGTGATAGAACTTTTAAAGCAATAGATTATAATTGTGATGAATGTAGACAAGCACTAGTAAAAATAGTTATAATTGATGAGTTGCCTTTTAATTTTATGGAGGGTAACGGATTTAGATTATTTTCTAGGACCATGTAACCTAGATTTGACATTCCTTCCAATTTCATTTTTATGAGAGATTATTTGTAACTTTATGTTGAAGAGAAGGAAAGATTAAGGACAACTCTTAGGGTTTAATGATTATGCTTAACAACAGATACATGGACATCATTCCAAAACATTAACTATATGTCCTTAATGACTCATTGGATTGATAATGAGTGGAATTTGCATTAAAAAATTCTCATTTTTTGTCAAGTTTCCAATCATATGGGTAAGACAATTGGTCAAGTTATTGAAAATTGTTTGTCAGAGTAAGGGATTGATCAACTTCTGACTGTTACAGTAGACAATCAAAGCTCTAATAATATGAGTATTTCATATTTAAAGAATGTAATGAAAGATTGACCAACTAATATATTGTCAAATGAGCATTTGCATGTTAGATGTTGTGCACACATTGTAAACCTCATTCAAAATACAATTAAGTTTGTAAGATCTCCACCTTCTAGGCAACTTGCATTTAAGAAGTGTAGAAAAGTTGCATATAGAGTGTAAGAAATCATTGTGTTTGAATGTTGCAACTTAATGGAATTCAACTTATCATATGTTAGAAGTTGCTAAAAAGTTTGAGAAGGTGTTTGTGAGCTTAGGTGAAAGTGAACCTAGGTATATGAATTACTCTTTGGAGGTTGATTCAAAAGGGAATAAAAAAAAACATAGGGCCACCTAGTTACGATTGGGAAATTGTTAAAACTTTGGTGAAGTTCTTAAAGATCTTTTACGTGATTACATTGAGATTTTTTGGCTCATTGCATGTCACATCAAATTCTTTCTTCAATGAATTGATTTACATGCATACAAACTTGTTGCAATTATGTAAAAATAAAGATAATGTTTTAAGTGGAATGACAATGAACATGATGTTAAAGTTTGAGAAGTATTGAGGTTGTGAAGTAAATCATAATTTTTTATTATATATGGCTAATGTTTTGGATCCACATCTCAAATTGAAATATGTGAATCTTATTTTGGTGAGTTGTATGATTATAACAAAGCACAATTGCTAACAAAGAATGTGAAAGATAATTTGGTGAGCTTGTATGAGTTTTATTTGAAAGTCAATGAAGTGGTGGATGATAATAAGCATAAATGAGATGTTAATGATGTCATTGATGACATGGAGGTAGATGTTAAAACTTTAGCTCGATTAAAAAGGCATTTACAAGAGGAAGATAGTGTGGAAAATAGAAATAAGGTTGAGAGGTATTTGGTTGATGGTTGTGAGAATCTTAATGATGATAAAATAGATATTTTGGGTTGGTGGAAGAATAATGCTTTTAAAATATAAGATACTTTCGAAAGTTGCACAACATGTTCTAGCTATTCCTATATCCACAGTGGCTTCTGAATTAGCTTTTAGCACGGGCGGTCGTATACTCGACCAATTTCAAAGTTCTTTTTCTCCGGCAATAGTTCAAGCACTTATTTGTTGTCAAAATTGGTTGCATCATGGACTAATTCAAGTTGATATTATAACATTAATGAATGATTTTGAAACCTACAAAAACCTTAAATCAAGTAATTTTTCTTATAAAATTACACTTTTTATTTTATGATTTATTAATTAACGCATTTTCATTATAACATGTCTAATTTTTTTATTTTGTAGAATTTGATAGAAAGTTACATCTAGCAATGAATGATAATTAGAGATGATGTGCACAATGAAGATTTATTTTTTTGACTTGGAGTGTTTTATAACAATGTTATTTATTGTTTTTTTTTTAAGTCCTTTGAAGGCAATACTTTGTAATTTGAATTTTAACTTATTGGTGTATGTTATTTAAACTCTTCTGCAGCAAGAGTCCTGCTCACTCAAACAAAACATAAGAAAAATATTAGAAAGGTAAAAAACATATTGAAGACAAGATTGGCACTAACAATTTAATATAAATGAATATTTAGTGACAAAAAAAATTAATAAACACAAGATTGGCACTAACAATTTAATACAAATGAATATTCAGTGGCAAAAAAAATATAGTGGAATCTTATAAGAAAATTAGACAACATTAATATCAATTTAAAACCCATCAAAAAGCCCATTAAAAACCCATTAGAAAGTAAAATAAAAACTCAAATTTTTTTTTTTGGGTTTTGACATAAAAAACCAAACCGAACCAGTCGGTTGAATTTAATTTCAATTTATTTATTATTTTTTTAAAAAAATTTATTTATTATTTTTTTAAAAAAATTAATTTATTATTTTTATATATAAAAACCAAACCAAACAAAATATAATCACTCCTACACCGGACGTTAGTAGCAGCTGCCTTGGTGGAGTTCCATGCCCTAACTAATGAGGAAAGTGGTGCCTCTTTCCATGCCTTGGGGTTTTAAGAGACAATGAAGAAAGCCCAATTGGTTAAAGCAGAGTAGCAGACTGTAGACCCTATTTATCTCCCTTATTTACGCAAAATTGCAAGCACATGCAAATCTTGATGACACTATTTTATTACCATTTTTCTCAATGATTTAGTAAGGGGTTCAACTTCCATGACAACAATTTCCCAAATAGTGTCCTGTACAATGAAGATTTAAACACACCAGTTGGCTTGTTTACTAAAAGCTTGTTTGAATTTTTTAAAGTTCATTTTTATAAATAAAATACATCAATATAATATTTTTTTATTTTTTAAATTTTATTTTTAACATTAAAACATCAAAATGATTTAAAAACAATAAATTAAAAACTAAATAAATAAAAACAAATTTAAAAATACAGTTAAACAGTAATAACAATAAAGACCTTAACGACAAACAATTAAATTTCCGTTAAACAATTTTGAATTTTCCAACTTCTAAGTGTTTATTTGGTAACATGAAACATAATACTTATTAAAATTAATTTTAATTTAAAATCACATTAAAGTAAATTTTTTATTTTTTATTTTTATATCAAAATCATTATAAAAAAATAAAAAAATCAATTTTCTAAAAATACTAAAAACTTAATTTGAAAAAAAATATGGATACATATTCAAGTCTCTACACTCACCCGAGCCGGACCTTAATCTCACCCCACTAGCGGTAAGACGTAAAAAATAAAAACCCACAAACTGTGGGGAACCATTGGTTGGAGCGTCTCATGGCCCTCGACAACAACAATCATTTACAAGAGTTCGGTCCAATACTTTCACCATGGCATTGCCAGCAAGAGAAACGCGAGAGAGAAACGGCAACTTTAGGCATTTGTGCACCTGCCTTTAACTGGAGGCAGGAGTACAACAAAATACAAAATGGCGATGGCTAACAGCCAAAAGGTCACAGACAAAAAAGAAAACCCCTGTAGTTAAAACATACAAGTCAACCACTACTTGTTCTACTAAATTCAAAACCTTGAAGTGTGAGTGAGCGTAAGGGTAACTTACAGGAATCCTTCATTAACATGAAGGGCACCAATCCCTGCCCCATTCCCTTCAATGGTCATTAGAAGTTTTCGACGAGTAAATAAATTCCTACGATTCATAGAACTCAGGACCAGTAGCATGCGCCCATATAGATCCACCGATACATGAGAAACTCAGTTAATGGAGCAGGGGAAGAGTAAAAAAAGAGCAAACATTAACCTTTATGTGATTTGTACTTGATAACTACAAACTACCCCAATATGTCTTCTAACTTCACTTTGGTGTCAACAGGACCTCCATACATCTCTTGACGCACCAAAATTGCGGGGGAGCTCGTTGCCACCACCATCCATCACTCAAGTCGAGACAGTTTAGAAACCAAAGAAACCAAGTTCACTAGCCTTCTCCTTTTCAAAGGTCTCAAAGTACTGATAAATGATCGTAACTGCAAGTAGTATTCCTGTCCCTGATCCGATAGCTCCCATGAAATCTGCCAATACTGTCAGTGCCCCAATGCAAATACCTCCGAAAGCTGCAGCAGTGGGTATGTAACGGTTCAACTCTTTCTGTAAGTTGGACTCCCGATGCCCAGGCATAACCATTTGTTGCTCCTGCATGAGGAAACCACGTTATTATTATACATGTCAAGCTGATAAAACTCGTCAAGCTGATAAAACTCAGCAGATTATCGACCCATGAATCCCCATAAATTGAACTTTCATAATTTACAGGAAATAAAACATGATGAGATTAGGATAATAGCTGCGAGCAGGAGCTATTGTAGCAGTAGAGGAAAAACAAAACGTTAATTCTAGCAATTAATTCAAAGGATGCAATATCACCAAATCACAACCAAAAAGGAAAAAAAAAACAATAAACAAACAAGGAATGAACAGCAATCATCCAAAGTTCAATTTCTCATGCTGGCTAGACACCACAGAGATTGATACTTGAAAGAAATTGTTTTATTAGAAAATTCTGACAGAAATCCATTACTAGCAGGCTTCTGGTAAAGCAAAATGTAGAGGCACGGGCAGACTTTTCAATCCAGAGTAAGCATGATAAAGTAGGATACACTTTATAATTGGTCAATATCCTTCCTAGTCTTAAGTCCCATTCAAAATTTGTGCAGGAAACAATGAACTCTTAGCTTAAAAGTGGTCATATTAAAATTCTTAATTCAGTGAGCATGACAATTCAATCTCAATTTCCACCTCTGTTAAAGGCTAGGGAGAGACAACCCTTGCAGCAAATCCACATTCAATGTCCATGGCTTGGAGAATATAGATAAGACACTTAAAATGTCAAAAGGCCATGTGTATGTATCATGCCAATGCCATGTGTATGTATCATGCCAATGCCATGTGTATGTATCATGCCAATGGCATTGTACACTTTAGTTTTTTCTTAGGATGGCCTTTTGACATTTTAAGTGTCTTATCTATATTCTCCAAGCCATGGGGCAAAGTACACTTTAGTTTTTTCTAGGAGGTCACTATGGTTCAAATTCCTAGCGTTGGTGTTTTCCTCCTTGCCTTTTTGGTTTAGGAAGAGGAAGAGGGAGAGAGAGAATGTCCAAAGACATGCAGGGGAGATTGATTTTCACATTTGAGAGAGAGATTGACCAAAACAAATTCAGACAGTCGTTCATCCTAAAGACTGGGTGCCACTAATTACAATTATGTAACCTGGATGGGAGACAGTCAAACATGACCTGACAGTAGTTGGGAGCTCCAGACCAGCACATGCTGTCATTTTACACATTATCATTACAATATAGAGAAAATGCAGTACAGTTAGTAATTGTTGGGCTCAGGTTCATGAGACAGAACTCAAGTATCGGGCTAAAGGTGCTAGTGCATATGCAGGTAACAAATAAAAATAATCCTTGGAACATGCAAACACAGAAACCTGATGACCACATCAAAATTTACCTTATCCTAGAATTCAGAAAAGAAAAATCCCTGCATGACCTAGTCAGGCTGCCCATCTTTATAAATTCTAAGGCGTTGACTATACAAATGAAGAGATTAAAGTACAAAGGAGGAGCTCCCATTTTCATAACCATGTGTTGGAAAAGGAAATTTCCTAAAATTGCAAAAAAGGGATTCACCAAAAGCCGTCAACTTTACCTAATCACATTCTAATCCATTAACTGAATATGGCTAATTTGCATATTGTGCAATCAATTCTGCTTAAATACATAATGAGACAGCTAGAAGTTAAGTTAATAACAGGCGAGGCTAACAACTGATCAAACCATAACCAACCTGCTAACCTTTTATATAAAATACATTATACAAACAATAGCACATGATGCCTTTAAATACTTGTAGATACTTTAAGCTTTGTAATCAAGCTTCTACTGATCAGATTCAAATTCCGATGAATTAGTAGATCTTAACTTTTATTTCAAGTTCTTTTTACATGCATTTCGACACAAAAAGACAAGTAACCACCTATACTTTGAACATAAATATGTTGGCAGGTTTAGTCCTGTCTCTTAACAAAAAAACAGGCACATCCATGACTCAAACCAACAACAAACCATGATTATGGTTGAGCTTGGTATTGTGGTGCCTTGTAAGCCACTTAAGCTACAGTACAAGGTCTCCAGTTGGGGCACTCCACTGCAGGTACCTTACCAGTGGCTTATAAGCAACCAAAATACCAAACACCTACTACATGTCTTTGACAGTAGATTTAAGCCAGTATAACTGTTGATGAACCTCAAGAGTCCTAAAATTCTGGATAGTACAATAACTGGCTTGAATTTTAAAAACATTTACATCATTGTCATGTCTTAAATAAATGGATCAAACAAGATAAATGGCAGTTGTTTAAGTGGATCCAACTACTCTTCAGTTCTAACATGAGATTGAGAGTTTGTTCAAGACTCTTTGATTATTAGGTCACCTGCTTATGATCCACACACCAAATATATGAAGAAGTTTGGTTGTTTGACATGTAGCACGCATAAAGTTGCACAGAAGACTTTCAAAGGATCCACTAAAATGTCAGCAAAGACAAGCCCCATACAATAGACTGAAAATCCTAAGATACAAATGCAACCAGAACAAAAGGTCAAACTGAAATCATATTATGCAATGCAAAAGCTGAAAAGATGTGTTGTGCTAAATGCAAAGTTAGAATTTTTTTCATCATAGAACATATGAAATAAAAAAAGTCCACATACCTTGAGCTGCTTGGCCACGTCTTTGGCAGATGATCCAGACACTTCAATCCAAGTTTTTGAGAAGAGGGCACATGCTGACAACATAAACACGAAATAGAAAAGTGCATGGAAAGGATTTGCTGCCATATCAGCTAAGCTGCAAAAAATTAGAACAAACATGTTAAACCAGCATTAGCATTGCCAACAGCAGATAGTTATTGGCAATCAAATATAAGGCAGGAAAATTATTTATGAACCCATATGAGTGCAGATAAATAAACCAAATGGAAAAAAAAATCTCGAATGAAACAATCTCAGTTACCTTGAGGGCGCAGTGATATAATATGCAAGGCCACCAACAGGGACAAACTGACCACCTGAATATTCAGATTCCTTCCATTTGCCCAAAAGATTCACAAGGAAGTTTCCGCTGTACCTCCTGTACAGCAACTGTAAACAAGCAAGTTAATAGATGAACTGGAAAACCAAATCTCAAGCAGTACACAAAACCATATAACCTCAGTACCTGAGAGATGAAGTAAAGGTTAGATACAAGAGCAGACTGCAAAATAATGGGCATGTTTGAGGTGTAGAACAACTTGATTGGATATGAACCCTGCTGCCCACGAGCATTCTTTGACCTCACAGGCAAAACCACACGGAACCCTTGGAAGTAGATGACAATGAGAAAGATAAGCACTGTAGCAAGCAGATTTGTCACATTTGGAAGATTCTGCCGGTAAAATGCTTCTCGGAGAGCACGAACTTTGTCTGTTCGAGTTATCAGAAGATGGAATAAAGCAATGACAGCTCCTTCAAATTCAGCACCTCGCCCACTATTAATGGTGGTTGGACTAAATGCTTTCCAGATAATATTTTCACTGAAAATGAACAGCACTATATAAGTATCCAAATTTTCATAGAGATGGTAAGGATAACTCCACAAAGCACATTAATCTCACAATACTCAACACAGAGAAGGAAATTACACAAGTGGATCCATAAACAGAAGAATCAAACTCACCAGATATTGGTTGCAATGAAAAGAGAAATTCCAGAGCCCAGACCATATCCTTTCTGGAGAAGTTCGTCCAAACAGATCACAATGATCCCGGCAAAACAAAGCTGAATGATGATAAGAATGGCATTTCCTACTCCAAGTTGGCCAACACTTCCATACATCCCTGAGAGCACATATGCCACCGCTTCACCAACAGCAATCAAGATACCCAATAACTTCTGTGCACCGTTCCTGTGAGAAGCAAGCATTCATCATGTCAATGCAAATAGCACAAGCAAGTTGCATTGCCACAAAGTAAATGATAAAAAGCCATCTTAGTGTTTGCTGATGAGAGAGAGCCCCAAGTAAGGCACAAGCATCCCTGATCACAAGGTGCAACATGGAACAAAATCATCCTAGAAATTGACTGAAAATGCAGTACACTTAAATGCAAATCACCACCCAACCAAAATTAATAAATTAAGACAATTTATACATAATATCAAGTAGCCAAGTGAAATGAGGCATCTTTTAGTTTTTTCCAAAGTTCATTGTTCACGGAAAGACCATTACAATAAATTTGAACCCGATTGTAACAAGCAACGAAACACCAGCAATGCCACTCGGATGATAATATGCATAATAATATAACATATAGCACAAGACACTCTAAGAGGCCCCCATCACAGAATGACATAGAAAACAAAGCAACTTCAACTGAGAGAGCACCAACATGATTTTATCCGCACAAGGATACTTACAATAATGCACGATCTTCACGCACGTTGTTGTCCACTTCAATGATCTTTGAACCAGCAAGCAGTTGCATCACTAGTCCAGAAGTCACAATTGGAGTGATACCAAGTTCCATGACAGTACCACGGTTCGAAGCAAGAATGACACGCATCCAATAGAAAGGATCCGCACCGGTTGTTGAATGAATGCCATACAACGGGAGTTGACTGCATACTAAGAAAATGAAAAGAGCAATCACAGTGTATATGACCTTCTCACGAAACGGGATTTTTCTGTCAGCACTCTGAACTTCGGGAAGAAATGAGAGAAATGGTCTGACAAGGTGAAGCACCCTAAATCCACCTCCCATCTTTTTTTATTATTCAGCCTATAAATAAATGACAGATAGATGTGATTAATTATCACAACCGGATCCAACTAAATATCACAACTGGATGTAATTAATTCAGGATGAATAAACAAATCGCAAAAAATCGCAGAAATAGTAAAAATCTAAATCTCACCATCAACATTTAAAAATTTAAATATTATAATCAAACTTAATATTACGGATCATTTACAGGATTACGAGATTCAATTCAATCTCAAACAACCTAGACAAAGCTAAACAAACAGATCTGTATGCATCCATAAAACAATTCAGTAACTCTCTGTTCGGATGCCGAGAAACTATGAGAAAATTTCATTTCAGATCTCTTAATAAACCAATCAGACCAAACTGTATAACATTGACACGGATTCAACGAAATCAGATCTGAGAAAAAAAATATAAAAAGTGTAAATCGTGAGATCTGAGGAACTAACCGTACGTGATCGTAACCGTAGAGAAATGAAAAGTATCTGGATAGAGAAAAGGAGGAGAGCTGTGATCTGAAGGTAGAGATAGTTTTGTTTTTTTTTTTTTTGTACTTTTTATAGGGGATTGATATAGTAGAGGTGTTCGCGTGGCGTAGAGGCCACGAGATCATGCCAATAAATGAATGCCACGTGTGACTAATAGTGATGTGGATTTAACGTGTGGGGGAGTCGGCACGTTTGACCGAGCAGATTGATCGGGTAAAACAGGAACACTTAATTGGCAGGTAATGAATGGCGTGGCCAGTTGATTGATCGGGTAAAAAAGAAACACTTAAGGTGGTCCAATTGGTACAGTGAACAAATTTATTTTTAAATTAATACAATTAAAAAAATAATTTTTATTTTAGCACAGAAATAATGGAAATGCATGGAGCACATGTGGCACCTTTAGGTCACACGTAATAGATTTACAACTTAGAGATTATTCATGTATTATATTTTATATTTGCAACAAATAGTCGCGTATATATATTTTGTTTGTTTTCTAGAAAGTAATTTCTAGAAAATTATTTTTTAATTTTTTTATGTTTGTTTGTAATTAAAAATTATTTAACAAAAAATATTTTCCAGTTAAAGGAAAATTTGGCTTTATTTTTAAAAAAATGTTTTCCTGAAAAATTTGGACGGAAAACACTTTCTGAAAGTTGTAAAGAATTTAGAAATGTCATATTATTTGCTGATTATATCAAATTTGATCCTCTCATTTTTTATTTCTCTCTCTCTCTCTCTCTCTCTCTCTCTCTCTCTCTCTCTCTCTCTATATATATATATATATATATATATATATATATATATATATATATATATATATTGTTTTGAATATTTATTTTTCAATTTCATCTCTTAAAATTTAATTTGTATATTAACTTTAGTTCTTATTTTTATAATTTTTATTTGCTTTTTCCTTATCATTTTTTTATTGAAATTTTTTATCTATCAAATTTGATTCTCATTCTTTTGATTGTTACTTATTTTATTTGAAATAATTTATGAAATGTTAATTATTATTATTTTAATTTTTTCATCTTTTATTTTTTTATTTTTAAATTTGATCTCTATTATTTTTATTATTATTTATTTTATTTGAGATAATTTATGAAATTATATTTTTTTTCAATTTCATTATCATTCAACTTTTTAATTTATAAGATTTGTTCTTCATTATTTTAATAAACTTGAGAAAAATAAAACATCAATAAGTTATTTTCCAGCTCATTTTTCATGACATAACCAAACACTGAAAAATATTTTCCAACTTATTTTTCATTACACTACCAAACATAAGAAAATAATTCACTTTCCAAAAAAAAACTATTTTCCAGCAAACAAATGAGGCCATAGTAAATTTATAATAAGTAATCGTGTGTATGTAGTACATATGCAACTAATTAAAACCTACCACGCTGCTGGTCTCAGCCATTTCAGCTTCCTGCCCGATAAAAACACAGTTTTACAAAATCATAAAAACAACATTTATAGTTCAAGCCAACGAAATCACCTAATTTTTATAGCAGGTAAATTTATAATTAGAAAAAACTTAATCTTAAAACCAAATAATTCATCACAGTAAACAATATCAATTCAATTACAAATTAGTTAAATTACATAGATAAACATCTAACAAATTAACATGTTGATGAGCCTGCACCATTAGAACCACGGGCATGTTGTCATCGTGCATGATAAACACGGCTATCCTCCTCTATTGTGTTGTCCAAAGCCTAAGCCTTCCCAACCTTGTTAATTGAAGAACGGTACAATGAGAACCAAGTTTTGAAAGCACAGTGCACAATATCGTCAGTAGCATCATGAATTGCGATCGCAACTCTCAAACCCTTGCATATTAAAAAATTCACCTAATATATTAGAAAAGATTATATTATCATTTATAAGATATAAATAATATTTTTATTACATGTTAAAAAACTAATCCATACATACCAATTTATGATATCTTGGTTCACAAAGCTTATAATTATCTGAATTAAGTGTTGGCTAACACAAAGTGTCACGTGGACATCTCATAACATGCTTCCATGGTGGTGTTATGAATCACCTTGTTATGTTTATGTACCAAGACATGTAGAAATTTAACTTAATATGCGAATATAGCTATGTAAATATGCGATCTCCAATAGGATTTGATTCTTTCAAAACTAATATCATCCTAGGCAGCATTTGAAAAGACTTCTCATATGATCTAAACAACCTCTCTAATATTTTCTATTTAGCTAACCAAGCTTTTTTATACGATATATTATACAAAAAATCTTTATGGATAGTTGCCTGGATGGTTGCAATTTTAATATTTATTTCAGCTTTGACAATAGTAAACATCATATTAATAGAATTATTATGACATATATAGGGCTCTTTCAATTCTGAAATCTCAAATGAATCAGAATTCTTGTGATATCTCTCACGCAAATACCATTGACATGATAGTTTATACTTACATTGTAACTGCACATAAGTTGTGGTTGAACGTTTCATTTTGTATTGAAGTGAATTTTTTTACATGTCACCACTTAACTGCATTGGTTAAATCAACCTTGGTTCAGAATATTTGTCCAACCTCTAACTCGGTACTTAAGCTTGAATTCCTACGACTCAAAACCCAATCAAAACTCATCATATAAGTAGACCTACTAGCATCTTCGAATTCAAGAATAGGGGGTCTTATTGTTTGGTTTGTTGGCTTACCTTGCTTTTCTTCCTCAACTACATTGTCAATATGGCAATCATCTTCCTCATCCTCGGTTCAAATTCATCATAACAATATGGAGTTATTACCATACCCAACCAAGGTTCCTTGTGTATCATTTCTTGAATCGATGTTAGATTCATTGCATCATTAATTGTTCTAGATGGACCTGCTGCATGTGATGATTTTGTAGTCATTTAACTGTAACTTAGGACCCGAGTCAACTCCAAACTCAAAAAGTTTCATACTTTTGGGTTTCTACTTAAATAAAGCTCTAGTATTTACAACCAATTTACAGTGATCAACCCAACCATTCCATTAAAACCTATATCACTACTAATGGGCACACCGGCAAAACAATTCGGATGGCCCCCACCCAACATCCTCCAAGTAATATTAACATCAAATTCCATCAAATTCCACCAAATTCCTTCACAAACTAAAATTTTAAATTCATCAAATGAACTATCTAATCCCAAGCTACATAACTCGGTATTTCCTCCATGGTAAATGATATTATTATTATTATCGATGATTTTACCACTATAATAACATAGAATTCACATTATAGAAGACATGTTTTGTGAAAACCAAAACAAAACACAATGTTAATTTTTCAATATAGCAAATTATTCAAATTACATTAAAAAAATCCAAAATTAACAAAATCATTAACTAAACCCTAACACTAACATAATCAACACAACATAATTCATTTATTTTTCATACCAAATCAGACAATGGATACACTTACTTAACTAATTTTATATCTAATGAATCTCAAATTATAGTTCAATTAAGCAAAATAAACAAAAACCCCAACCTAAATCCTAAAACCCTTATCCTAGAAAATTCATAAATTAGCCAAGTAAAATAACAAATTAATAAAGGGGAAGGTGAATATACCTCAAATTGGTTAAATGGGGTGCTTGTGGGTGGTGATGGCAATGACAATGGGGAGAAATCGGTGGTTGTCACTGGTGGATAGCGAAAGAGAGAATTCACAGCTGAAAGAGAGAGAAAAGTGAGGTTTGTCATGGGGAAAAGAGAGAGATAGTTTTTTTAATGGTAGAGAAAGAGATCATCTTGCTTAAGTTAAGAGCGACGCCATGAGGAAGAAGGAGCAAGGGAAGAAAGAAAAAAGTAATGAAAGAAGAAAAGAAAGGGAAATTGTCTTCAAAATACTTAACTAGGTGGTTACGCATGCAGTACATATGCAACCATTGTTTCTGTGCTAGAGTGACAATTATTTTTTCAACTATGCTAGTTTGGGAAATAATTTTGTCCACTATGTTAATGTGGGAAAAAAAACTCAATTTTAGGATTGTTAAATTAAACAAAACCTAAAAAAATCAATTTTTCATGTAGATGAGGACATAAAATATTATGGATTGAAACAATATAATGATGATATTACCCTTCTCTACAAAAATTAAAGGCCTTGTTGATGGGATAACAAGGTCTTTTCCACATGACTCATTGGTCATTACCAAATTAACTGGGAAAAATTGGATTTTTTGTATTTTTTTTAGCATAGTAAAATTACTTAATTACCTTTAAAAGTGTAAAAAAAACTAGCATCCAGGGGCTTATTCGTCTTTTTATTTTTAAAGCATGATGAAATGACATACTTACACTTTGAATAAAAAATTATTAAGCAAGGGTGTAGAGGTTTTTTATATTTTCAACTTGTTTTTTTTTGTTATAATCAAGTTAAAATAGGAGCAATTTGGTATTTTAATTAATATAAATATTATTTTATAAGAAAAATGGTTGGCGCATGCAACGCACATGTTAACGGATAAGAGACATTTTTGCCATTTAGGCAATGCATGAGGCTTCTTCCTGTGGCCTAACAACGACTTCTAGGGTGTCATTTGAATCATCATTGTCGACCCTTCATCTTAGGGTAGCGCGTGTGGCTCATGAACCTTTGGTTTGGCATAACAGCCTTTTTTTCATTATTTTCTCTCTCCCTTGATAAGTTTTTCCTTCAAATTTCATCATTTTTCTTTTGATTACTATTTGTTTTATTTGAGATAATTTTTAGAATTAAAATTATTTTTCAATTTCATCCTCCTTTAATTTGTTCATATATCATATTTGGTCCATATTCTTTCGATTGCTATTTTTTTGGTTTTCTATCCTTATCTTGAATTATTTAATTTAATTTTATTTAATTCTATACCAGATTTGATCCTCATTATTTTGATTGCCATGTTTTTTTTTTTATCATTATCTTGATTTATTTCATTTTCAAATTCATCCCTCATTGCTTTATTTCATTTAATTTTTATACCAGATTTTTTTCTTATTTTTTTAATTGCTATTTATTTTGTGTTTTTTAGTTTTGAATGATTGAGAATTTCACTTCATAATTATTTCAGATTTTTCTTCTATGGGTTAACCTGGTTTCATAACCCGAGTCACAAGTTTTGAAGATTACCTTAATTTGTCATCGATATTTTTTTAAATTGATTTTTTTTTCATTTTCGTCATTCGACATTAGGTTATTAGGCCTTCGACTTCGTGATTTCTATCACTTTCCTTTCTATGAAGTTATTATGATCTCATAAGGGTACGGGTAGTTGAGTTAACCCGGGTTAACTTGGGTTTTTTTTTCTTCAATTTTTCCTTTTATTATTTAGTTTGCTTAATAATTGACTTCCATTGTTTTATTCAATTTATTTTATATGAGGTTACCTAACCTCACAATTTGGTTGCAAATTTGACATGCTGACTCGAATATAGTTTTTTTTGTTTTTTTTTAAATTGATTTTTTTTTCAATCTGTCCTCCAGCGTTTGATTTGCTGGTAATTAAGCTTCTTTTTTTTTCTTTTTATGAGGTTATTTTGTTCTCATTGAATTTTTGTTTTGTAACCAAATGAGATTGTTGAGACCTTTTAAGAAAATTTAAAGAGTATCTTTTTATAATATTGGCAAACATTCATTTTTCTCGATTAGCCATTGTTATTTTTTTTCCTTGAATTTTTTTATAATCATGTTAGTACCCATTTTTGGGTTCCCGCACAAAAATGAGAAAATAAAAAATATATATCAAAAGTATTCGGAAGAAATCCAAAAAATAATAGCAGCGAGAAAATGATGCTGAAATGCCCATAAAATAGCTAGAAATTGGTTGAGAAGGTTCATAAAATACAAGGATTGAAATTTTATAGTATATTTTTTACTGATGAAAGCCTTGTTGACAAGGAAAATTCAATTTGAAGAAGAAAAGTCCAAAATCAGATGTTTATGGACTCAATTAAATTTTATTGAAGGTTTAATTGAATTTATAGAGGGTTTGATTGCAAGAAAAATTGTTTAGTCAATTTCGGCTTTATTTGGAAGAAATTAAAGTTCAGGGGTCCAATTACAATTTATCCAAGGACTTGACTACAAAATTTCAGAATTTGGGTGACCAAACTAAAAATGGCCATTTCACATCTCAAAACAGCATCGTTTCAAAAGACATTGTTCATCACCTTCTTCATTACACTAGGGAAGCCGTTTCAGCAGAAAGAAACAATTAGCCTCAGCTGCCCACGATGCAATACGTTACTGAAACGTATGGCATTTATTCAGCTATAAAACCAGAGAAAAAACGTACGCCCCTGCCATCGCCGTCCATTACCATTACTCTTGCAATAATGGTCCTTAATGTCTTTATTATCAAGGAAAACACATGCATTCTCTGGCTAGAAAAGCCAGAGAAGGGACCGAATAGAGAGGGGTAGAAAAAAAAAAGAGGAGGAGGAGAGAGAGAGAGAGAGTATAGGGGAGAAGATAGTAGAGGAGAAAGAAAAGGCTGTTAGAACCTAGAGAAGAACTAGAGCAACAAAAACAGAGAGCCAAAGTGAAAGAAACCAGTAGAGAGAGAGGGAGACGAAAAGTAAAATATAGAGGAGAGACATAAAGAAAACAAGAAAGTAGAGAACCAAGAACGAGCGAACGAAGAAGCAAGGAAACTAGAGAGAACAAAAAAACCCAACAACATGCAAAGAAGAAAGACAGAAGCGTTGTCTAAAGCACGCTATTACCATTGTCTTCGACTTTGTTTTCGCCTCCAGGTTTGTTCTCCTCGTCTCTGTACGTGCATTTCCATTTGCATTTTACTGTTCAAGTGAATTATAATTCATTTGAACAGTAATTGAGCAAGCACGCGTGAGGAAGCTCACACGCACCTCTTGTTTGCCCAGCCGGGTCACTGGAAGCCAATGACCCGACTAGGCCTGCTGGGTCCAGCCCAGCCACATGGGTCGAGCTGGACCCAACCCAATAAATAAATAAAAATGAGATTGGTGGTTTTTTTTTATCGTGTATTTATTTTGTGATTGTAAAGATATAAATTTGATATTAAAATACTCGGTTTTCATCGAAATGTTGCAAAAACAATGTTTTGTTTTCATGCATACGCCCAAGTCTAGAAATAAAAAAAGTCATATCGTATTTTCATAAGACAAAAAAATTCAAAATATGTGTTAACATGCATTTCGGCTTTAATAACCAGTTTATTAAAGTCATGAGAACTAGGCCAACATTTCAAAAAATCCAAAAAAATTATTTTTTTCTTTTAATATCTGGGATTACGAACTTACACGTAAGACGTACTCCTAATATTAAAATTATTTTCTTTGGTTGACGTTAGAACAGTTAGGTTTTACCCAATAAGATAAGGATCTCCTTATCAAAGATAACTTTTCTTAAACCATAGACAAACTAGCAATTAGAAATACAATAATACTTTAGATTTTATCAGACAATTAAATAATGCGGCTTACCTCATGTAAGATGTATTTGGGGTGCTAATATCTTTTCTTTACGCAATCAGTCTTCGTATCTGATCTCTGAGACCAGTTAGGGTTCCTAGTGACCAAATACTTGATGGCGACTCCCATTCCATTGATAAAAGACAAGAATTCATCGTCTCTCCATGTTTGCCAGATAAATAGAATACACTATATGAGAGTGGATTTTTTGCCGCGATGTCATATAAGTGTGATAATTATATTATTAAATTAACCGAGCTTATTGAAATCATTAAAATCAATGACTTGGATACTAAATTTTTTTTACTCCTTTAAAAACGTTATCATCACATGGGAATTCTCTTTTTGTGTCAGGAAAGATTTAATCACGTAGTGTTGGACACTTATGTAATAAGATATCATCATATTTATAGATTTTGATATCATTATATAAAACAAATGGATTTAATGGATTACCACGTTACATTTATAAGCTGGGCTAGATTTGTATGCTTTTCATGAAAAATAAATAATGATTAATTGTTGGTTTTGGGTGAGTTACATGAGCTAAATCCTTCAAGCTTCCGTGATACTTAGATGCGTTGATATAAGATTGAAAATTAATGCAAAATTTTGTAAGGTTAATTATTATGAAAATTATTAAAGGTGTAAAAATTATTTTTAAAAAATATTAGGTACATTAATAAATTTTGGGTGAGTTACATTAATAAATGAAACGTTAAATTGTTAATGATAAATGAGAAAATATTTCAAATATTAAGTTTTGAGGTTATAAGCTGTAAAGGATTTTTTTTCTCATCAATTTTATTCATATATAATTTATATCTTCCGTTAAATTATTGATATTAAAATTTGGCGCAACCTTAATTAAATTTATACCTAAATCATAGACATGTAAAATAACTTTAGTGGCCCAACAAACATCTATTACAACATATACTACAACTAAAATGCTTAGGTAAAATATTGTAGGAATACATCATAGCCATAAAAAAAAATCACCCTGAAATGTTTTTTTTTCAACCGTTGCCTTTTATGTCTAAATTAATGATTAATCTGTCAAAATCTCTTAAGGAAAGATGAAATTCGACAAAAAAGGATGAAAGTATTAAACAATAAGAAATCTCATAACCAATCTCAAATTCACTAAAGAAATTTGGTTTAGTTCCCTACTTTCATTTTCTTTCCTCTATAGTTTTTATAGCTTTTGCAATTTTAATTTTGGTCAAAAAATTCATTTTCTTAATATTTCAGCCTCTGAGTTTAAGAGAGAAAAGAGAAAATAACCTGAAAAAAAAAAAGAGAGAGAGAAAGTTGTTAGTTTAGCAACTTTCATTGAAATGTTTTTTGAACCTTAAAGTTGTCTAAAAAAGTAAATCTAATTGAGAGAGAAAAAAACTTTCTCGGTATAACTTTGTGTTTTTGGATTTTTTTTTTTTAGGTTGATAAATTGATTTTTGACAATTCTAACTTTTTAGGTGTTTTTAGATGAAAATGAATCGAAAATGGATTTTTAGGTAAAAAAAAGCCCTTTCAATTTTATAATAACTACAAACTCTAAATGGTCTTCCTAATATTTGGAATTCAATGCTAAAACAAGAGATGAACTTCATGCAGAGATCATGAAGGTCAATGATAAAGCCAGGTTCAAGGCTATGATATCATACCCTAGTAGATCTATGAGAGGTTGTGAGGAGAGTTTTATACATGCCATCACTCTTTTATGTTACGAGTTCTCGGATGCTTCTAATATTTTGTATATGTTTTCTAAAATCGATAAGTCCATCGTAATTATCTAAATTAGCCTTTTCAGCAATAAGGTTTTTGGAGAGATGAATGTAATGATATATGACAAAGTGGAGAGTCTCGCACCTGGTGGAAATGATGTTTAATTTTAGAAGTAATCTCATCTTGCATCTGGTGGGAACATACGAGTGCGAGTTAGAGGAGGATTGATGGAGATAGTTACACTTGTGGCTAAAATCTATGAACGAGTGCTTTTCATGGGAAAAATAAGCTTCTTCATAGAGTTGAAGTGTTATGTATACTTGTATATCATTTTGTCTTATTATTTATGGAATTGAAGTTATCTTTGTGCATCTTGTACACATAATGGAGTTGTTTATTGAATTTCATGTTGATGGAATGGAAGGGTATGAAGTTATTCTTGTATGGCTAGAATGACATTGTTGAGCACCTGCACTTGTTAGAGACCTAGGGAACTAGATTCCTAGTGGTAAGGAGATCAATTACTCTTTATTGTCCTAGAGTTTTCTTAGTCATGAAAAATATTTATAATGGAGAGTGAAAGATAATGAACAAGCTTTTATTTTGTTCTTGCGCACTCGACGCGACGACCTTTAAAAATTAAATTGCAAAAATAGCAATTTTTTGGCATCTTGCTCTTGGATGAGAAATGTCTTGTTTAAGGAGTCACCACCTAGTATTATGGTCACTAAAAACCCTAAATGGTCACCAGAGATTCTACGGTACGAGATTGGTTACATAAAATGAAAGATATTATCACCCCTTAAGCATTATACCTGAGGTACGCTACTAGGTTGTATTGCTGGTTTTGTCTTAAATTATTAAGGGTTTATTGTATTAGGCTATCGATGGTCTACTTGTAATATTCCTGACTTTGACGTCAATGAATACTCGACTACGGATACTTCCAACTTTGGCGTTGGTAAATATTTTGTAGCAAAAAAAACATACGGTGTTCCTGACTCTGATGCCAGTGAATGAACCAGTAAAATGAATTAAACGCAAAGCTTACATATATATTTTTTTATTTTTTGTGAATAAAAAAAGACATGCATGTATCGCATAATAGATTTGCATTTCATAGTAAAATTCATAAATCAAATATACAGTGAAATCATAAAAAAAAAAAAAAAACATGAGGGACCCACAAATAAATTCAAAAGGGTCCACAAAGCTTTTTTTGGATTTTTTTTATATTAAAAAAGCTATGTTTGGCTAGATATCAAAACAAAAAGGGATGAAATAAAAGGGGTAGAGCATAAAGGTGTGTTTTGTCAAACACACCCTTGACCCAAAACAAATTGAGCTGGTTGGGCCAGAGGCCAAGGCACATCTCGACCTCAGCTGTTCTTTGTTTTTTTTTTGTGGGGGGGGTGGGGTCTGGATTTAGGCTAGTCATACGAGCTGGTCTGGATCCAGCCAGCCCGACCTAGTCACGGGCTCAAGACCGAGCTAGTCACTATAGCAAGCATGCGTGAATTAATCATGCATCCTTGCAACAGTGACAGGGTAATTATATTTTGCAAGCGGGGAAAACAAAACAAACTCACCTGGTGCAATAAGAGATGAAGCTGATGCTTGGGGATGAAGACGATGGTGAAGCTCTTTCTGTCTGATCGGGTGACGCTAGAAACTGGTAGCATGGCAACCGTCTCAACCTTCCCTTCATTCTTCTAGTTTTTTTTGTATTTATTCTCTCCCTTTTCCTCCATGGCTCTACCTGGCTAATACTGCTCTCTCTTCTTTTGTTTCTTCTCTGTTTTTTGTTTGTTTTTTTTCTGTGTCTATATTCTTTTCTTCTGTCATTTTGTCTTGTGCCTCTTGTCTTTGTTCTCTTTTTTTATCCCTTGTGTTTGCTCGTTTTCCCTCTCCCTCTTCTCCTTTGTTCTATGTGTATCTTCGTTATTCTCTACATATGATCCCCCTCCCCATTTCCGTTCTCTCTATCCTCCCTTCTTTGTGGCCTTTCTATAGCTTTTATAAAGCCAAAGAATGTCATGTGTCCGTGCCTCGGTAACGACATACATCGTGGCGGTAAGAGAGATCATGGGCAACTGAGACATGACCCATGATTTGCTGCAGTTTCTGTTAAATCGGTGGCATGAAAAAAATGAATAGTTAATTTTGAAACGGCACCGTTTTCACCTAAAATGGATATTTTAAATTTGCCCCCTGAACTTCTGACATTTAGCAATTAGGACCTTATAGAAATCTTCTTTTTTTTTAATTTCACCCCTGGATCAATTGCAAGTGAACCTTTGGATTTCGATGCCATTTATAAAACAGTCCTTAGTTTCCAATTTAATCAATTCAGTCCTTAATTGGCTATTCAACTTTTAATTCTTTCAAAATTACCCCTAGAAAAATCAATTAACCCCCTATGGTATCTTCACCTATTCAATATGGTCCTTGGACTTTAATTTCTTGTAATTTTGACCCAAATTAGCCCCAAACTTTAGTATTTCTTCAATTAAGCCTTTGATTGAATTAATTAAATAAATCATAGTTTAATTAAGTCCATAAACTTATCAATTCTTCTAATTTTTGATCAAATTGACTCTCAATTTTATAATTCATCCTTATTAGTCCTCAAACTTTCAATTTGTGCCGTCTTGACCCAATTCGCAAATTATTTTTCATTCATTTATTTTTTATTATTTATTTATTTTATTTTAAAAAAATTCAAAAATTAGGTTATAACAATTCCTATAAACAACACCACTGATATAATCATGAAAAAATGTTAAGCTTTCCATGGCTGAGTTGATTGGCTTAATTGGTGGTTGTTTGATTTGCTTAAAAAAAAGTCTTGTAAGGCATAGGAAATTTCCTGATGCTTAAGTCAATATGTGTATGTAGAGAAAAAAAATATACAAGAAGAGAAAAATAAAATGAAGGTAATGGAGTGTGTATTTGGCCTATAAATTGTATAGCCTAGTCTAGTTTAAGTTGGATTTTAAGGTCTTTGGCTACATAGGACTTGTCTTGTTAGAAATTTCTCCCTAACTTGTAGGCTTGGTTGTGCTCTGGCTTTCTTGCCTGTGTGACTAGGTGTATTTATACACCCAGTGTCAAAAACAATTTCATGGCAAAAAAGTACGTATCATTCATGTAAAAATTAGTGTTGATATTGGTTGTTAAGTTGCTCTGATTTGTTAGTGCTCTCGATGTTGCCATTGGCCAGCCATGGTTTCTTGTTAGTTGATGTGTCATATAGTGGTTATTGTGCCACACATGTAATTGATGAAAATGTTGGTGGTGGAGAATGTTATTGGTGCAAAAAATGGTGTATGGTCTGTATAGAAAAACTCGTGTGCATGAAAAGTTTGTGTGAACGACTCATGGAAACCAAAAAAATCCATAAAAAGGCATGCTGGGTAGGATTGGACAAACTGAGTCTTTGTTAGATTTTTAGGTTTAAACTCCAATCGTTTCGGTCAAGCACAAATGACTTAAGAAATATATTTTTTTTGGAAAAACTTCCCTTTTTTGTCATCGCTTTGTTTAATATGATTTGTTAATTCTTAATTTTCTAAAATTGAGTCAAATTCTGTAAGTTTTCTTTAGCACATAGCATGTTGTGTAGATTACGATTTGTTAATGCAAACAAATTATTTAGTTACAACTAACTAGTTAGTACACCCCGCGTTACGTTATCAGTAAGATTCCTAGCTAATTTGCTACACAAAATTAGAAGGTTTTAGCACTATCGATATGTTTTTCAGTAAGATAAACATTTTTAATTGAAAAATTAAAAAGATGATGCTTGCATTTTATAAAACAAATTGAAAAATATATGAACTCATAAATCATAGAAACAATTTTTAACACTAATTAAAGATTAGAGTAAGAAGTTGATCTTCATTGCAAGAAGCAAAAAATAAATGCACTTGTAAATATTTTAACCTAATGATGTGGGTAGCTTTTCAAATTTTTTATTTAATTGTGTGAAAATAAAAACATATATTCATAAGAAATACAATGATTTGAATTTTGTAGAAAATATATTTTTTAGTCAAAAATCTCTTTTTTTATTCATGTATTCTTTTATTTAAAAAAATCAAATACTTTTTTATTAGCAATATGATTTATAAAACAAAACATGAGAAAACAAATTAGAAAAAATTATATTGGTTGGAAATACAAAGTAAAAAAATATATCCCTCTAATCAAAGCTTTGTTTTCTCATTCATATGTTACCTTTATATATACAACATGTTTTTTTTCATTAGAAGTATTGTTTTTTAAAATTAAAACTTATTATAATTTTAAAAGCAAGTTTCAATAATTAAAAAGCATCTTAAATCAATAATTTTTATATGAAATATCAAAAAAATACAAAATATGAGAAAAATATTAAAAATATATATATATTTTTTATTTGCATTAAATTTTTATGAGGGATTTTTAAAAAACAATGAAGCATGTTAGGTTCATTTATAATTATTAAGAAAGTAATTGTTAATATTACCCTAAAAGCTAAAATGTTATTATTATAAGTAAATCTAAACGTATGGAGTATTCACCGTGAAAAATGCATTGTGGATCTCATTACAAGACATTGTGGATAGATTATTCACAATGTTTTTTTTTTTTTCACTCCTTTTCTTTCTTTCTTTCATTTTAGCTTTTATTGAACCAAATTGTAGGCCAATTTAGGCTAATCTTGTAGGGGAGGGTGAGATTAAAAGACATGGGACCAAAGTTAAAGAAGAGAAGGAAATAGGTGGTATTTTTAGAATTTGGGGTAATTCCTGTTTTTCTCTTAAAAAAACCAAGAAACCATTTTATTAGGGGTAATTCAATGATTTCACAATGGTCCATTTGGCATTCTAAAATTTAAATGGGGTAATTACATCTTTTTGTTTTTGTAATGCACAAGGAAAAGACCTTTATACCCTTAAATTCAATTTTTTTAAAAGCTTACGTCTAAGGGCGTTTTCATTTTTTTTAATGAATAGTAGAATAACTCACATGCACTTGGGAGTGGATTTTATATAACTTAAGTTCAGGGATATTTTTGTATTTGCACTTAGGCTTTTTTGTAATTATCAAATTGATTTAAGGGTAATTGTGTAATTTAATATATAAACATTATTAAAAAAATTGTTCACACATGTATTGCACGTATCAGCGAGTGATGGCCCTCGCGCCTTTCGGGCAGCATATAAGGGGTCGTTCGATGGTCAAACGCCGTCTTTCATGATAATATTTGAATCGTCTTGGCATTACCTCCTCAGAGAGGTGGTGCATGTGGCCAAAGGCCGCTCGGTTTAGCGTTGAAGGCATTTTTCTTTTTTCTTCTTTCTTCTCTCCTTTTTGATTTTCATGTATGCCCCTTTAAAATATCAGAGAGGCCCTTCAAATTTTTTTCTCTTTGGATTTTGTTCCTTTTTTTATATATAACTATTTGTTTTATCTGGATTTATTTATAGAATTGGAATTCTTTTTCAACCTCACCCCTTTTAATTTTTTTATCTTTCAAGTTTAGTCCCCATTCTTTTGATTACTATTTATTTAGCTTAAAATAATTTTTAAATTTGATTTTTTATAATTTCATCCTCCTTAAGTTTTTTTTTCCTATCAAATTTAATCTCTATTATTTTGATTGTTTTTTTTATTGTTTTTTCCTATCAGATTTCACAATTGCTAGTTTTAGAAATTAACTTGTGTTTAAGAGGCTCACCCAGTTTGTCTTGGTTTTTTTAAATGGATATTTTTTTTTATTTTATCCTCCAATATTAGATTGATTTAATTTTATTTTTTTTGCTATTCAACATTGAGTTGTTTTATGATTGAGCTTTACAGTTTTATTCAATTAGCTTTCATTAATGATTTGTTTTTACCTTTTACTGGTACAAATAATCATTTAATTGAATAAAATATTTATCATAGGAAACAAAGTTATTACATGACCTGTGTTGTGAGGTCAAATATCTTAATCTTAGTTATTTCTTGATCAAGTATTAATTTTAATTAATTAGATGCATGTATAATCATTTCAATTTATGATTGAGAATTTTTTATATCCAAAAACATGTTGGAAAAACTTGCATATTCATTTGTTTTACTAAAAAAAAATTATATGACCCGCAACGAAGCGTGAGTCAAATGACTAGTTTGAAAACTGTGACATAATTATATAATTATTTTAATATCATTTGAATAAATTTATTTGAAGTTAATTCTATTATAAAATTTAAAAACAAATTAGGGCCATTTCCTTTTTTAAAAAAAAGATAGATGTGACTAGCCTAAAAAGAATGATATGCGTGTCTGACCCGAAATTATAAAATCCAAGCGCACTTGGGCTTGGAAGGCCAAATTCGTTTGCCTAGTTTTTTTTTCTTTAAAAAAAGATAGATGCTATATCTTTTGCCCGTATATTTTTTTTTTAAAAATAGCATGAACAATATGTCTTTCACATAGACAAATTATGTATTATCTACCTGTTATATTTTTCAATCATTAAAGGTGTTTCAAGTGATAAAAAAAATTAAGGTACAAGTTTATGTACCCTAAGAATTAAGTTACAAGTTTATGAATTTCAACATTTGTTTTTTTTTTACCAAAAACATAAAAAATATCATATGGACCTTTAATTCCTATTCCTATACCTATTTTTTTTTTAAAAAAAAAGGGTGCCTTTAATTTTAGCCACCTTTAAGAAAAGGGTAAGCTCTCTTCCTAACCATATAAATTGGCTAAAATTGATGTACCATTTTTTTAATTGAAAAACTAAGATAAGGAAAAACTAGTAATTAAGGAAGGAAAAACTAGTAATCAAGAGAAGGAGACATAAACAAACTGAAAAGGCGCAGCCAAGCATGCAAAGTAAAGCTATTAAACCTTACAAGTCCTTGACTACTAGATGCTCCAAATGTGAATCTGGATGTCAAAAACTAATAACAGAGAAAGCATTGGAAGTGAGATAGATATCTAGAAAGGGAACCAAGGAAAAATAATAGTGAAAAAACTAAAATAATTAATTAAAAAATAAAAAAAAATAACTTTTTAGCATATTTTAGCATATTTATACGGCAAAGGATATTTAGGCAAACTAAAAAGGGCAAATAAAAGATAAATGTTAAAAAATAATATTAATTATATTTTAAAATTTCATTTAATAATTTTAGCTTTTGAATTATAATGATTTTTTAATATAATATTGAAGTTTTAATACGAAGTACTTTAAAATTTCACTACTTTTATTTTATTAATAAAATCAAACACAAGATAGTAGTAATTTTATTTAAGTTTCAAACTTAAAAGATTTTTTTAAAAAATATTATGAACACATTTCTGGACGAGATTCACGGGTGAGCGGCTACTTCTAAAAGCCAAACTACAGGGAAGAATCCATCAACTCAAGATTTACTCTCACTGCACACTTATATGTGAGTTATGAAATACAAATAGTAGAATTCGAATTAGTGATGTTGTTCACTATCAACTGCATAATTATATCTGAGTTATGAAATTTAAATAGTAAAATTTGAATTAATGATGTTATCTCCTTCTAATTAACTTCTTATTATTTGATTATTGTTAACTAAATTACAGGTTTGTGAGGATTTTTGCTTAATATAATTTTTTTATATAATAAATTATTTGTAATCTAGTTTTAAAGGTAACGAGAACACCTATTATTAGTTTAATTTACAATAAAGGAATGGTTATATAAAAGAGAAAAAATAATAATCTAAAATATCTCATAAAACAAATTACTTCATATATATTTAACTTGAAAAATTATTTTGAGAGTCACGCTTTAATATCAAGCCACCAATCCTAAAAATAAATTGATTTTTAGATTTAGTTCTAAGAAAAAGTTAAATTCGACACCTTTAATGATAACGGGCATTGTGCATGAAATAATATTGAATAATTAAACTGGGCCAAGCTCATTCCAATTTATTAGAAAAATAAAAAATAAATAAATAATACAGAAAGATCAAGGAGAAGACATTTTTTGAAAAAAAAAAGGTAATATTAAACTAAATTTGACTAGCAATGATGAAGGCATTAAATAAATAGTTTCTAAAATTAGAGGGATTACTTAATTTTTTTTTTTAAAAAAAAGACTAATTTTAGCTGAATTATTATATTTTTGCTTGAAGAAGATGTCAAAAAAGAAGAAGGATGCAAAGCAATAACCAATCAAGAGTATCCACGATGACACAGACGACAACAAAGGTGGAACCCCATGTAGAAGATCCTAGCCATCTCTTTCCTCTGTCCTCCTTTGGAATTTCACTTTCTATTTATCCTATCTTTTTATTATTATACCTCTAAAAGAAAATGAAAAAAAAAAAAAAAAAAGAGGATAAAAAATCCACATGCAAAGAGAGATGCCAATAAATAAATAAAATAAAGCTGCTTTATTACACAGTAATCACTGCTAGAAACGAGCTAGCTAGATAGCTGCCAAGTAACAGCTACAACGCACAGTGCTGCCAAAAATAATGTCCGTCCCGTTCTCTTCTTCTTGATAATCTAACCCCATAAATTTTACTGCTAGACTACTAATCTCTCTCTCTCTCTGTCGTTATTTTTTGAGTTTGGGTTTGTCTGGAGAGAGAGAGAGCTATGAGAAGATCGCATTTCTACTCTACTTTTATACTAGCTCTGCTACTTTCTGTGGCTTGTACTTTTCAATTCCAAGCTCATGCTGCTCCTCCAGGTTTTTCTCTCTTGTCCTTAGTTTTGATATGTTTTACTTAGAGGGGTTTGGTTATTTTTCTTTGATTTTTTTCTCGTTCGTGATTTAGCTTATTTTTTTTGGTATTTGGATGCTTAGCACCTTTGATTAAGCACTTGTCTTCTCTTCTCAAATGGACCACCACTGTGGCATCCTCAAAAACACCCCATTCAGGTTTATTTGAATTACCCTTTTGTGTTCTCTTCTTCTTGTTATTTCATGATCAAGCTTTATGATAATTTTTTCTGCGTGGTTTGCTTTTTTTCTGCAGATGGGAATGTTCTTCAGTTTGAGGATGGATACTTAGTTGAGACTGTTGTGGAAGGAAATGCAATGGGAGTGGTTCCTTACAAAATACGCGTTTCTGAGGATGGTGAACTGTATGCTGTCGATGAAGTTAATAGCAACGTTGTTAAAATCACTCCACCATTGTCACAATGTATGTATTTATGCTTGTTGCTTTCCTTTCTTTTGTTGCAGTTTATTGGTTTTAAGCTGTGTTTGAATGCTGTGAAAATGTTTCAAGACAGCCAATTTATTGTTGAGGTTATGTTTCTTTATAGTTTAGCCTTTCAGGGCCTGAAAAATAGTAGATAATTCATTCTGTTAAGCATAATTCAACCGTTTGCTGCAAACAACGTAAAACAGATGTATCGATGGGCCTGCTATTGTTGGCTTTCTCAAAAAGTAGAATGAGATAAAGAATTCTTTTAGGTGCATTTCCTATTTTAAGAGCAACTCAGTTTAAAATCCAACTCTGTGAGCCTATATGATGCCTTCTTTGCACTGAGTGAGGAAACGGCAATTCTATCCACAATAAATAAATGAAGGTTTGAGCTATAGATTTGGTGGACTTTTTGTGTTTTGATCTGTAATTTTATTTCTTATAGATAGTAGGGCAAGATTGGTGGCTGGGTCATTTCAGGGTTACACAGGACATATTGACGGAAAACCAAATGAGGCTCGTTTTAATCATCCCAGAGGTCTAACCATGGATGATAAAGGGAACATATATGTCGCCGATACTTTGAATCTAGCCATCAGAAAGATTGGAGATGCAGGTATGAAGAGTTTGCACAAGATGTGAAGTTGTAAATATTAGTGTTTTTTATGAGAAAATGACTTAATTCAACTACATATACGGTGTGTTTGGCATTGCTTGCGTGGACAAATCTTGTATGGTAGCTTCCCCCAAACCATAGTATGGGATGTGGTCAGTTTTCCATCCACTCATACTGCATTGATAGCCAATCATTTTTGGGTTTCTAAATCATGTTTTGGGTTGAAAAGGCCTTTTATAGCACCCTAATTCTGTGCCATATACACTCATAAGGTGTATAGTTCTGTATGGAGTTACTGGCATGTGATCAATTTTGACAATCCTTGACTAGTTATAATGTAAAAGATGATGCACTAAGATTTGAAAAATCTTAATTGTTGAAAGTTGAACATTTGAGTGTATATGATGGAATAAAGATGTTAAGTTTGGAAATTATCTGCAGGTGTCACAACCATTGCTGGGGGGAAATCAAATGTTGCAGGTTTTAGAGATGGGCCCAGCGAAGATGCCAAATTCTCAAATGATTTTGATGTGGTGTATCTTCACTCTACCTGTTCTTTGTTAGTTGTCGATAGAGGAAATGCTGCTCTTCGGCAAATCTCGCTTAACCAAGAGGATTGTGATTATCAGTCCAGTTCATTTACTATGACAGGTATGATTCCATATTCTTTTTTATCACCTTTCTTTTAAAGATGGGGCAGTGATTAAGTCATGTTGCTGGTTTGTGGCATTAGATTGTTTAAACTTTATCTGGAATACAGTCCATTTCAACCAAGCCAAGAACTACACGTGGAACAGAATTTAAGTTTTGAATCTAACTTTACCAGCCTAGTCTCTAGTTTGACCTTTGCCATGGATTAGTCATTGACAGAAAATGTGTAATATGGTAGTTGGCTGCAGGGGAGGTGTTTAGTTTATCATAGTGAAGAGATGTACACATCCAATCAATAGAGTGCACAAGGAAGACAACAATAGAAAGCAACAGACTAGTGAGCAAAACAAGGTGTTGGGGTGTTCTCTTTGATTGTCCATGCCTTTGCTGCCATTTGAATTTTTGTCTCCCATGATAAAATCTTTAGCTTTAGTGCAAAGATATACTCAAATTTTCACATAATTTGCGACTTCCTGCTGTAACACCACATAGGAAACAGAGAACCACTAAAACATAATGAGCTATGGAACCAAAATACCTATGGGTCAATCAACGCAATTCATGTGTATGCTGCCCTACTCTGGTACAGGATTTGGTTGCTTCATGCTGGTTGTAACTTTTTTTTATCATACCGTCAATGATCCACCGGTCATTAACTTCTGTTGAAAGATTGTGCAATGCATGGTATTCTTTTAGTGAATGTCATTTAGTCTTTTTGGATACAAGTTCCCAAGCATGTGCTAATGATCCTAGAAATGTGAAAAAATGGATTGGTTCAGCAACCAAAAACATGATTGCATTTTGGTTTCAACATTGAATCTCCAAGTCTCATGCCCATTGTCCAAGGCCCCAAGCATATCTCCCATACCCAACCCAACCAAAATTCTTTATTTTCTATTTTAGGCATTTATTTTTGTTGTAATGTTTCTTGAGGTCAATGGAATTAAACACTGTTTTACATCACTTGGATTTTGAATGCCATTTGGGACTATCCCTTACTGACTGATGTACTTCATGGATCTTTTGGAAGATGTGATTATGGTTGTTGGTGCCGTCTTGATTGGATATGCTACATGCATGCTTCAGCAGGGGTTTGGGTCTTCTTTCTTCTCAAGAATGGTATGATTTCTTATGATTTGTCTGATTTCCTCGAAATGGTTAATCTGGGATTCAAATACCTACTTGTTTCATCCTCATTAGCCTTACGAAGATATCATTTCTTTCCTTCAATTCAGTAACTATCTGTTCGGCATTCCATTAAGTAGCCAATTTAATTTTAAAAATAATTCTGACACGGAAGCAATCTTGAGGGAAGCTTGTATGCTGCTTGAGAATGTATGAGCATCTTTTTGGCTGTAGTTATCTGATTCTATCTGTTGTTGAACTGTAGATTAGAAGTGAATTTGGCTTTGTTTCCATTATCTGTAGCATTGATATAGTTTTAGAAGTTGTTTTGGTTTGGTTAGGGAAGGTTAGAACATATACTAGATTGTTACTCCAATGGAGATGCATGTTTTCAGTTGCATAATAATGTTTTTCCTTTTGGATTCTTCTTATCCTGTTCTCTAAATCCAATGCTTATAATGCAGAAACAATCTTCAGAGAGTGAATTTAAAAAGAAATCAAGTAAGGAAAAACCCATTCCTATTATGGAGAACATGAAAGAGGAGCCCAAGTGGCCATCTTTTGGACAGCTTTTGATTGATCTATCTAAGCTTGCTCTTGAAGCATTGGTTGGTATACTCCTCTGTTTTGTTCCTTCTTGGAACAGACCAGGTGAAGCCAGAACAGGCCTCACCCCTTTGAAAGATTCTCTAACACTGCCTGAAGATAAAGTTGAGCCTCCATCAGTTCAGAGGCAGAGTACTCCTGCTCCTGTATCTGAAAGTCGCCAGGTCCGTACTCCAACTACAAGTGATAAATACTTGGAAGGGAAACCACCAAAGATCAAGTCTGCCAGTTTTAAGGATCCTTCTTTCTTAAGCAAGCATTGGTCTTCAAAACGACAAGAATATGCAGGATTCTATGGTTCAGGTGAGGTTCCGTCTCATGGTGAAGCCAGAACAGGCCTCACCCCTTTGAAAGATTCTCTAACACTGCCTGAAGATAAAGTAGAGCCTCCATCAGTTCCGAGGCAGAGTACTCCTGCTCCTGTATCTGAAAGTCGCCAGGGCCATACTCCAACTATAAGTGATAAATACTCGGAAGTGAAACCACCAAAGATCAAGTCTGCCAGTTTTAAGGATCCTTCTTTGTTAAGCAAGCATCGGTCTTCAAAACGACAAGAATATGCAGAATTCTATGGTTCAGGTGAGGTTCCGTCTCATGGCAGGTCAAAGAATCACAAAGAAAAATCAAGGCATCGCCAACGAGATAAAAGTGGTGAAGTAGTTTTCGGAGCAGTAGGGGCTGAGCCAAAACCTGCTGAGATGAAGCATGTGGACTACGAAAGTCCAAAATTTGAGCATTACAATATCAGAAGCAAGTATGGGCCTGATAGCTCCTACCGATTTTGATAGACCACTACTCTCAGTATTATACTGCCTGCCAAATCCAGCTTAGCTTGTTTTTTTCTCCACCCTTTTTGTACCCTTATGTCTGTTATTGAACTAATATCTAATTCAAGTTTAAACTTGTAAGCAAGGGTTTATCTGTCAGACACGTTCATAAAGGAGTTCATGATATTTCTTAAACTGGCTGCTGCAACACAATCCATCTGCAGAACGGGTGCAAGAACTGATGAGCATTCAGGAGTTGAGCTGCTGGTAGTCCAAAAGGGAACTGATCATGCATTCTTGCTTTCTGGAAGCATATATTTGTTCAGAAGAAACTCTCCGTGCGAAGGTTGAGCGTCTTTGTAGACTCATTTTGCTTTCTTTATGTAGTCGGCCTTTTAAATCTACAAAACTTATTTAGTATATGCTTGTACTCTAGATTATTTTGAAGTATTGCATTTAGAGGGTGGGATTAGTCTGGCATTGGCATCATGTAACAATTCATCATCATACAAGGATAAGCTTATGAACACCGAAGGTGTATTTATAATTTTTAAAAGTGTTTTTTTAATTGAAAATATATTAAAATAATTTTTATTTATTTATGATATCTAAACACAAAAAGAAATGGGCTTGGGATTCTTGTGTTTAGAGATGATAACTTTGTTTAGTTGGACTGCAAGATTTATGCATGGGAACAACTGTTTACACCATTTTCCCCCCCTTTTCAATCCCAATGAAGGTTAACAGCAATAAAAAGAAAGAAGCTAATTGATTAGATTTTGAGTTTGTTTTATTATTATTTAAGTTTTATAAATTTTAGGGTTCTCGAAGGTTTATATAGTTGTTAATTTTAAAACCCGTAAAATTAATTAAAATGTGCATAAACTGATTTGAATATTTATGTTAATTTAAAAATAAAAAAAAAACTTTTCATTCGCAACATGTGATACGCTTCAGACTGACTAGGATAAGTTCCTTTGTGAGAGATAAGAGCTCGACTTATCTTGCATCACTGAAAGTGGATTCATTAAAAAAATAGCAACGACTGGAAAGTGGGATTGATAATTGGAATTTGGACGGTGACACAAAACAAGAAGATCGAAAGAGCTAGTGCTGATGTGATGTCTATCAGCATTTTTCCCAGAGATTTTAGTGGAAATCAAGGAATTCACGTGATAAAGAGAAATCTATCAGCCCAGAACCCTTTTGCAGGGTTCGTCATTTCCAAGGTGGCACAGTGGCGGATACTTTTCAAGTGTGCCATGATAGATAACTGTAAAACGCTGTTGGGTTTTCGCATCGAGCCATGCCGCAGGTCAAAATCTTCCCGGCTGCCATGTGAAGTGACCAGAAAATATCCACTAACGTCACTATTTTGACCACTTGATATGTTTTTCTCATGCCTCCACTGTATCCATCTACTTCTTTCCAATGAAACGTGTACAAGTTTGGCAATGCTATTCTGATTTAAAAAGTCAATAAAAATTATAGTTTTTAGAAAATTGATCCGGAAAAAGATTTTGATTATTAGGTATATCTACAAATCAATGGATGAGTCAATGACATGCATCAATTTCAACATAACTTCTAATCTCTACACATTTAATTGATTCAAAAAACAAAAAAAACTATTAATCAAATAAGATTTAATTGACTTATAGTTGACTCGATCAAGTTTAGCCAAGTTATTCTTTTTATTCAAAATCTTATCAAATCAAATAAGTGTTTTATCATTTTAAAATCTCGATCGATTTAACTAATAACTTAACTTGGGTTAAATTTTAGATCTCAAATATCCTGAATTAACTCGACAGACTGAGTCAAATTTTATAATTATGATAAAAATAATAATGAATACCTATATCATTAAAATCAATGTCTTATTTTGAAAGAAGCAGTTCAAGTATATTACCAAATGTAGCTAGAAAACACTAATTTTATCAAATATTAAATCCACACCACTCTATGTAAATCATCATCTCACGGATTCAAATATAAAAATCTATTAATAATAGGTTTAGTGCAAGGTATCACTGCATTTTAGATTAGTTTAATTCTAATATAATACTTGAGATTTAGGTTTTAACTCAGTACATCGATTATTATAGGGTTGTACATCTGTAGCAGGATTAATGCTTGGACTTCCTTATACATATAATAACAATTCAACATACAAATGAAAACTCGGGCTATAAAGCGAAAAAAATAGAAATTGGACAAGCGGCTAGCTGCTGGATCTAACCCTTTTCTATGTTTTTGGTTTTTTTCCTTTGATTTGTTTT
>Ga0307513_10001402_pt1 | contig 34691 bp, 43 predicted proteins | sample 15_EM_MG_FD_202174 | JGI IMG/M metagenome (GOLD analysis project Ga0307513, IMG submission 202174) | Populus trichocarpa ectomycorrhiza microbial communities from riparian zone in the Pacific Northwest, United States - 15_EM | ecosystem: Host-associated > Plants > Roots > Unclassified | place... | reverse complement strand
CAAGAATGGTCTCACCACGGGAAGGGAAGGGTGGTCCTTTTGAGTGCGTCCCCAATCTTGAAAGTTGAATTCTCTCCTGCTCGCGAGAGGTGCAGTTCTCGACGGGGGAAGGACGAGGTTGAGCCAATATAGCACCGGCAGATTTACCAAGCTTGTGTATTACCGGTGGGCCTAAGGATATAGAGGGTGTTCCTGGAATGCGATCAGGGTTTGGACCCATGGCGCTCAGGTTAGGCTGTTTTCGAGGAGGAGATAGCTTCTCTTTTTGGCTGGAAAGATTCTTACCACGCAGAGTAGGCTGTGGTTGTACGCGGTCTTTGAGATGTGGATCTAGAATGGATTGAGCCTTAAAGGTGGGAGTTGATGCTAGGGCCTGAGGGAGAAGAGATGGCAATACAGAGAGCCCAGTAGAAGGGGTAATCGAGGTGGGCTTTCTCGTCGCAGCTCGGAGCTTGGCGATCGTCCATGGGTTCGACTTGAAGACTGCAGTGTCTTGACGCGTCCCGAGATCAAGATCGCGGACGAGGCGAAGCTCTTCTGAGATAGGACGATCCGGTGATGGTGCGGGGCTGTTGTGGGAGCCGGCTGACGCGTCTTCCAGTTCGGAATCGGAATCGCCTTCGTCAGCCGTGCAGAGAGAAAAGCCCCATCCCATTCCTGTTGTATTACGCGTATTACGCGTATTTTTGAGGAGATCAGTGTCAGTCATTAGGGAAAAAGGAAAGCACGGAAGGGAGAGTCCGAAACAAAGCAGCCGTTTTTCGACGTCTTGCCAAAACCCAAGGTTGGATTGGAAAGCAGTGGGCGGCCTCCATGTCGCGCTGCATATCTTCAAGTACCTCCTCGTCGCTCAAACTAGTGTCCCAAAGGACTTTCTCAGCGCCGGCCCTATCGATAGCCCCGTGCATCCAGTCTTGTCGGCGGCAACCCACGAGTATGTCGGGCTATTGGACACTTCTTCACAGTGCTCATCAAGTATACTTGCGCGTTATTTTATTGTTTACCTACAGGAAACAATGACCATCGACGTGGTCTTGGTGCGACTTCAGTTACCACTCGCCCCAGACCTGACCCTCGAATATCTCAACCATCACGGACCTTCTCGTCTTCTTCGGCGTCTCATGCATGGGCAAAGGGACGAAGCCTGGATAAAGAGGAGCTTCCAGCCCCAACAACCGACGATGAAGTCGTCGACTTTTTTCGTGACACTCTTCCGCCATTGCATTTCCCTAAGGAGGTGGCGTTGCGAATGATAACGCATTCAACGTGGAGATACGGTAAACGGGGGCATAATAACCGTCTCTCTTTCATTGGTATGTCCTCCCGCTGGTCCATGAGCCCTCCTCACACAACACTTTTGGTCTAGGTCGACGAGTTTTGCATGCATATCTTACTCTCTTCCTCCATTCTCATGATGCGTCTGGTCTTCCCGTCTTCGACAGAGAGACATCGGAACAGATGACTCTGCCTCAGCATAATTACGACGAGTTGTGCAGAACAATAATCAACACGTATGCTCTTGGTGAGCACGTCGGTCGAGAGTGGCAATTAGAACGTATAATGCGCTGGACGCCTGCCCATGTAAGCCGCCCCATGTGAGACTTGGGACGACGTACTTAGTACGGACTTTATAGCGAACCGGAGCTTCAGTATTACTGAGCTCTGGCCTGCACAAAGTCCGTGGTGTTGCAGTAGAGGCGATAGTGGGAGGGGTATTCCATCAATTCGTGCGTTTGGTTTGATTCGACCGGTTTCACAGGGCTGACACGGACTTAATTTGATACAGGGTGGTAGCGCTGCCCATCGCCTCTTCCACACCCAGATCCTCCCCATCCTCGCTTCTGTACGGACCATCCCTCTGAGCAATGAGCTGCGCACCGCCATAGATGATATGTGCAAACAGTTTGGCGGCCAGCGGGCACCCATACTACCCCTCACTGAAGAGAGAAAACTCGCGATACCAAATCAGCCACACAAAACCGAGCATAGATCGGATCCGGAGGTAGTAGGGGTGTCCCAGCAACAGCAACGTAGACTATACGGGCGATAATGATTTCGGGCTATTGCAGATATCAGTATTCGAGGGTGTCATCAGAAATGTCGCGCTGCAATCTAGTTTGTTCGCTCTTGTTCTTCATCCACACCCGCCAGTTCTGTTATGACCATCGACTGGGATATTCTACCACTGCACGTCAAGGAGAGGATAATAAGGCTACTGGATGACTCTTCGCTTGTTACGGTTGCCTGTGTCTCCCGTGCTTGGGCGGAAACAGCTTTGGCACAGAAATGGTCTCGCGTATCTTTTACTCAATTGCTTCGCGTATTCTCCAGCCAGACGATGCTGGATGTAGGTCCATCAGCACCTATGGTGCGTATTTGGTTGCCAGCTAATGGCCGACTGACGATTATGTTTCTCCTGAACCAGCGTTTCCTCCAAAATCCAAGTATGATCGAAACCAATCACTTCTTCGGATACGCCAAGCGAGTCAAAGAGCTTTTGTACGCCCATGGTGTGCAAAGCACCTGCCACCGTCTCATCGAACCTACTGTAATCGCAACTTTGGATGCTTGTCGGCCAGCGACCATGCCCTGTCTATTTCCTGACCTACCAGGTTTGACGTTCGCTTCCTCTACTATCCACGGATATACGTCTATCTTCCCACTTCTGATCGGACCGGCACTCGCAGAGCTCACTTTGGATTGTCAAAGACCCATCCGAGGCAACCGGGAAGACTACTACGTTGCATTGCACTCAAGCTTGGAGCTACTAAAGCGAACCGCCAGCCAACTATCCGCCTTTGTCGTAAAGATGTCTCAAAATCAAGACCCCGCGCCATTGGTGACTATATTTACGCGGCACGTTGCGTCCTGGACCTCACTGAGAAAGGTAGTTGTAACACTCGGTGGTATTGGAATGCCAGCTTCTATACGAGCCCTTTCAACTCTTCGAAATCTCGCGGATGCCGAGCTCGTCATATTCACAGACGCAATCGACCTCGAAACTGTTACATTCCCTGTCAACGCATTCCCGAGCTTGATCAACTTAACGATAACTAGCACAATTTCTATGCTCTTTCTCATTCTCCGCTCGACCCAATCCGGCACACTGAAGAATATACGGATCCGCCTTAACGAATTCTGTCCTATCCCAACAGCGTCCCTGCAACAACTCGTCCAGCTCGTATGTTATGCATCGAAGGAATTGCATGTCTTTGCTCTCTCGGTTTCTGCTCCAGAAAGCACACGTCCAATTACGAACCTCCCAACTGCGACCGTTTTTCTCCCGTTACTCGACCACCACAACCTCCTGGAACTTGTGTTCGAAGTTGGGATGCCTTTGCTAATGACCGATGCAGATGTTGACACGATGGCCCTCGTATGGCCCGAGTTGCGCACCCTACTCTTGGGAGTGGACGACTATAACCCTCTCCCAGACTGGAAACCACGGACAACGTGCCGGGCTATCACTTCTTTACTGTTCCATCTCACTCACCTCCGAACGTTGGGCCTCGAATTCGACGCCAGCTCTTTGGACGCTTTCACAGCGAGTGAAAGGCAAACTGGGGAAGGCAGCGATGGTCGACCTAGGGGCTTGGACGACGGGCCCGTCCGAAGGAGTGAACTCGAAAAGCTCCAAGTCGGATGGTCGCTTCCAGGAAACCCCTTGAATGTAGCATGCTGGATTGCCCTCATGTGCCCCATGCTCAAGGGTTTGACCTGGCACGAGGCAGAGGGGGAGCTAGAATGGAGAGAGACGAAGGCGATGCTCGAGATGTTAACGTGGTTAGAGGGTTAGAGGACACTTGGCAGAGAGAGTGTGCATATCACTGGATACAATAGCGCAACACTGACGGTACAATAAGTATATCGAGTCGACAGGAACAGAGGCTAAAAAAAGCCCCACAAAGAACAGGGATACACCTGTTCACACAAGAATGGGTGTGACAAAGTCCTAAGGTAGTCTTAGTTATCCGTTTGGTTTATCTATCCACGGTCATATCCAACCCGAAGGGCTGTCCCTGCCAGTAACGGGATTTGTTCGAAGGGGCGAGGGCACAGTCGGAGAATGACTGCGTTCACTAAAGTGATGTTTAGGGGGGTGAGCGCTTGATGGAGAGTTATATTCTTGCATCAGCGGTGTGCTTGACGGGTCGTTGCCTTCGGCGGGAGAAACGGGCACTGAGGACGGTCGGCGCTGATTGGCAAATCGTATCCTTCCATACCCCGCAGATGGTTCGTGCACTCGGGTACCAGCGCCATGGAGCTCGCTCTGTTCGTTGGTATGTATGCTGCCCGCCGCAGAACCGCCGCTCGGCTCCTGGCCGTGGACCAGCTGGACGGTCGAGCTGGACCCTGTGCCCATACGTAGCCGCTGTGCCCGCTGCTCACACTCGTGGTCCTGCTTGCGCTGGCGCAGCTTGTTGATTCCAAACAGTACGCAGAAGAGCGCCAGGCCCCCGAAGATGATGCCGAAGACCGAGCCTACTATCATCCCAAGGGGCACCCCGCTTGAAGCGGCTCCGAATGACTGCCGTGACTTATCCGAGTCGGTGGTCGAGTCGAAGGGGTCGCGCATGGGTAAGGGGTTGCCATCTGGGCCAATGCTATTAGAATCATATGAGGAGCTTTCGGGGCTGATTGTTATGACCGCTGCGATATATAGAGAAGAAGCCGTCGACGTGTTGGGGCGAATGATATCCCAAGAGCTTGAGGACGTTGAGGACGTTTCACTGGTGGTAGTTTCAGTGAGCATTTCCGGCTTCGTCGTGGGGAGTGTAGAAGTCTGCTTGGTGGACGTTATAGGCGGTGAGCGGGATGAGGAAGCAAAAGAACCCGTGGATGATAGAGGGCTGTAGATCGTATTCGAGTACATAGAGCTGCTTGCCTCGTCTGTACTCGAGGCGAGCGGTGTCCCGGATGTCGCGCTGGTTGCACCTGTTTCAGACGCCGATTCTGAAACTGGCAAGGATGTGGGTGTACTGTAGATTGTATCCGTGTTCGTAGTGGTTTCCCTGTCGGTAGTCGAGGCGTGCAGTGTTCCGGATGTCGCGCCGGTTGCACCTGTTTCAGACGCCTCTTCTGAAACTGGTGAGGACGTGGGTGTACTGTAGATTGTATCCGTGTACATAGTGCTCTCCCCGTCTGTAGTCGAGGCGTACGGTGTTCCGGATGCCGCGCCGGTTGCACCTGTTACAGACGCCTCTTCTGACACTGGTGAGGGCGTGGGTGTACTGTAGATTGCATCCGTGTTCATAGTGGTTTCCGCGTCTGTGATCGAGGCGTGCGGTGTTCTAGACGTTGCGCCGGTTGTACCCACTACGGGCGCCTCCTCTGAAGCTGGCTCGGGAGCGGGTGCACTGGGAGCAGAATTGGAGTCGGTTGGGTCTATGGAGCCATCGGACTCGGCGGAGGTGAGAATACTTTGCCATTCGGTCTGGGGCTCGGAGGAAGGCTCGGTGTCTGACCATGTCTCGGACGTCAACTCCGACCCCGTATAGGGTGTGTGATTCTGGGTGTCTCCTCTGTCGTCGTCATGTTCACTGTCGTCGTTGTCGTCGTTGTTGTCGTGTCGGTAGGGGGGACGCGGTTTATCTATTCGATAGATCAGCGATAAGGGTCGGGCAGAGTGGCTAGGACAACTTGCGCTGGTTGCGTACTTACAGTCGGTATCTGAGAGTGAAGTTGTGAACTCATGGTGTCTCCATGGTGTTCGTTTCGGGAGGGCGTGTATGCGCCTCCCCACAGCCGCATCCCTGACAAGTGGTGAGGGGGCATCAGGGACTCTGTGCGTCGTCAGGAACGCTGGAAATGGTACTCACCCAAAATTTTGGTCTGCGAAGTGACCAACGTCGCTTCTGTCTGCGATCTCGTTCGACTGACCGCCTTGCCCTATTGGGTATGCCTGGGCCGGCGTCCGTATTTTCGTCCATAGTAGCAAGAAGAGGAGCTCCAGTTGGTGCATGGGTGGGAGTAGGAAGAAGGATTGGGATGGTGGTTGGCATTGGCACTTTCCGCGCTTTACATTTACATAGTGACTTCAAAAACCAGTCAAAGGACTAGCGGGGGAACATGCTTTTGCAAAGGCTGTTTGAATCCGGAAAGGGCGACTGTTCGCTGGCACCCATGGCTCACTGTACCTGAATAAACATGAACAGATGGAACAGCCTCGAATGGCGCTCACACCTGGGCGCGTCGCTTCTCGCTCCCTCCGCCCAGTGTCATCGTCATCGCCCGCCCAAACGGCCCGATTTAATGCTTTGACGGGCACGTGATGAGGTCGTCGAGTATTTAAAGTGTCGGCGGATGCAAGTGGGTAGTACAACTTATGTACCTTCCAGCCCAGTCGCTCAGGGGCCTCGATTCATCTGGTGGATCGCACGCTGGGAGGACCAGAACAGGAACAGGAAAGGCTGGAAGAGCAGTACACGAGACGGGTACGTCTACAGGTGAGAAAGAGCGATCTACTAAGATATAAAGGGCTTTCTGACTACCCCATCGCGCGGCTAGGTCTTGCGTGGTCTTGCGTGGTAGCCGGGGTAGGTACATGCGGGCGGGGCGGAAGCTTGGTGGGCGGAGGGCACTACAACATTAATTATAACAGAGTTGAATAACTTTTCTGTTCGTTTGTTTGCCGAGTAAACAAGTAAAGACAGCCGGAATGGGGCCATAAAGGCCGGACGACGTTTCCCCAAATCGAGCTTTCTATCTTCGACCCAACCTCCCCCGCCTTGCCTCGACAAAAAGTATGTCTTCAAAAGGTCTGCCCCTTCATCTCTCCTCGCCGGCACGCCCAGTGAGCGCGTTTACTCCTTATACTGACCACTTTCGACCCACGCCTGTCCGCTCTTCGTCCGCATTGCCCACCCAGGTTGGTATCCTTCTCGCTGTCTCAGGCGATGCCCAAGCATCCCCTTTATCCATTCACAGTGCCGAATAACGAGATCTCTGTCCGCTGACCCCCGATCCTTTTTTAGCCATCCATGAGTACGACGCGAAGCTCCTGCTTGCATACTGGCTCGAGCGTGCCGTACCTATCGCGGAACACGCTACCGTCTCCCCTGGTTTCGTGTATCCTTCCCTAAAAGTCGCCCAGATCACCTGGGATCTACAAACAAACTCCATTACGCCCGATACCCAACTTCCCCAATGGGTGCACACCTCCAAGCTCGTCGCAAAACCCGATCAGCTCATCAAGCGTCGTGGAAAGAGCGGTCTTCTCCTCCTCAACAAGGAATGGGACGCCGCAAAGCAATGGATCCAGGAGCGCGCCGGCAAGCAAGTCCAGGTGAGTGCGCGTCCCTCGCACCAGCAAGACAGTTTTCGATTGCCTAGCATCGAGGCACAATCTGCAGACAGATCGGACGCGTCATTGCAGGCCGCTGGCGCGTGCTTCGCCTCTCATTTCAGCCTTGCTGCTCCCATGAGCCTCGCACCCACTTCTCTTGGCCTCGTGTTATCACATCAACTCACTCCACTAACGTAAAAACACAATCCAGGTCGAGTCCATCAAGGGTACCCTCAGAACCTTTATTGTCGAACCCTTCCTGCCCCACCCTTCACACACTGAATTCTACGTTTGCATCAACTCCGCCCGTGAAGGCGATTATATCCTCTTCACTCACGAGGGTGGTATCGATGTCGGTGATGTAGACGCCAAGGCCCTCAAGCTCTTCATTCCTGTGAACCAGCCCTTCCCCACCCGTGAAGAAATCAAGGCTGCACTTCTTACTCACGTACCCGAACAGAAGAAGGAAACTCTTATCGATTTCCTCGTCCGCCTCTACTCAGTATACGTCGATCTCCACTTTGCCTATCTTGAAATTAACCCGCTCGTGTGCCTCGATGGTGTCGATGGCAAACCCCCCACCATCCACTACCTCGACATGGCTGCCAAACTTGATCAGACTGCCGATTTTATCTGCGGTCCCAAGTGGGCCATCGCGCGCGACTTGACCGTCTACGATGCTGCCGCTGTCTCTGCCACAAAAAAGGGTGTCATTGCTGCTGACCGTGGCCCTCCGATGGTCTGGCCCGCTCCCTTTGGTCGTGATTTAACCAAGGAAGAAGCGTACATACAGAAATTGGATGGCTCGACTGGTTCCTCGCTCAAGCTTACTGTGCTCAATGCCGAGGGCCGCATCTGGACCATGGTCGCTGGTGGTGGTGCTTCCGTCGTCTACTCTGACGCTATCGCCGCTCATGGTTTCGCCCACGAGCTCGCCAACTACGGCGAGTACTCCGGTGCTCCAACCGAGGGCCAAACGTACGAATATGCAAAAACCATTAGTACGTCCTGAATACAGTCTTCTGGTAGAATAAAAAATTCTAACATTTTCCGCAGTCGATTTGATGACCCGTGGCACTCCTCACCCAGAGGGCAAGGTGCTCATCGTTGGTGGTGGTATCGCCAACTTCACAAACGTCGCCGCAACTTTCAAGGGCATCATTCGCGCTCTCAAAGAGTACAAGGCTTCTCTCATTAACCATTCAGCCCGCATTTTCATCCGCCGCGGTGGCCCCAACTATCAAGAGGGTCTCAAGGCTATGCGACTCTTGGGCGAGTCTCTCGGCGTCCCTATCAAGGTGTATGGCCCCGAGACCCACATCACTGATATCGTCCCTCTTGCTTTGGGTATCACCAAGCCGAAGCGTACTCCTGGCACCAAGAGTGTCGCCCCCTCTGCTCCCGGCACTCCTCCCACTATCAATGCCTCCATCCAGGAGCCCGAGCAGGCCGTTGGCGTCCTCGGTCCCCAAGGTGAACGTGTCCAGCCCAATGACAAGATCGTTCACTTCGACGTCCACTCCTCTGCTCGTCCCACTTACCGACCATTCGACACCAATACCCGCTCGTTCGTGTACGGTCTCCAGCCTCGTGCTATCCAGGGCATGCTCGACTTCGACTACAGTTGCGGCCGTGAGAATCCGTCCGTCGCGGCGATGATCTATCCCTTCGGCGGCCACCACATCCAGAAATTCTACTGGGGCACCAATGAGACTCTCCTTCCCGTCTACACTTCGATCGAGGACGCCGTGAAGAAGCACCCCGAGGTCGACTGTATCGTCAATTTTGCCTCCTCGCGCTCTGTCTACTCCTCGACCTTGGATGTCCTCCGCTTCCCTCAGATCAAAAGCCTCGCTCTCATCGCCGAGGGTGTGCCTGAGCGACATGCCAGGGAGATCCTCCATCTCGCCAAGGAGAAAGGTGTCCTCATCATCGGTCCTGCGACCGTCGGTGGTATCAAGCCTGGCTGCTTCAGGATCGGAAACTCTGGAGGGATGATGGACAACATCATTTCCTCGAAGCTCTACCGCCCCGGCTCTGTTGGTTACGTCTCGAAGTCGGGGGGCATGTCCAACGAGCTCAACAACATCCTCTCCCTCGTCACCAACGGCACCTACGAAGGTATTGCCATCGGTGGTGATCGTTACCCTGGCTCGACCTTTATCGATCATCTCCTCCGCTATGAGGCGGACCCTGACTGCAAGATGCTCGTCCTGCTTGGTGAAGTCGGTGGTATCGAGGAGTATCGTGTCATCGAGGCTGTCAAGACGGGCAAGATCAAGAAGCCGATCGTTGCCTGGGCCATTGGTACTTGCGCGAAGATGTTCACCACCGAGGTGCAATTCGGCCACGCTGGTTCTATGGCCAACTCGGACATCGAGACTGCTGATGCGAAGAACGCCGCGATGAAGGCTGCCGGATTCGTCGTTCCCGACACCTTCGAGGACTTGCCCGCTGTCCTCAAAGAGACGTACGACGTGCTAGTGGCTAATGGCAACATCGTTCCTAAACCCGAGCGTGATCCTCCTGTCATCCCTATGGACTACAAGTGGGCGCAGGAGTTGGGTCTTATTCGCAAGCCAGCTGCGTTCATCTCGACTATTTCCGACGAGCGAGGACAGGAGCTCATGTATGCTGGTATGCGCATTTCGGATGTCTTCAAGGACGACATTGGTCTTGGGGGTGTCGTCTCGCTCCTCTGGTTTAAACGACGTGGGTCTTGCACTGGTGCATAAACACTGCGTACTGACAACTCCACGAATTCAGGACTTCCTCCTTGGGCGACCAAGTTCATCGAAATGGTGCTCATGCTTACCGCTGATCACGGCCCAGCTGTCTCTGGTGCTATGAACACCATCGTCGCCTCGCGAGCCGGCAAAGACCTGATCTCGTCGCTGGCGTCCGGTCTACTCACCATTGGTAGCCGGTTTGGTGGTGCCCTTGATGAGGCTGCTTCCATGTTCTCCAACGCTCATGACACCGGATTGACCCCTCGCGAGTTTGTCGACGAGTCGCGCAAAGCCAACAAGCTCAGTACGTACTGATACGCGTTAGGGGCAACACTTAGTCATTGATGATTTCCATAGTCAGCGGTATCGGCCACAAGATCAAGAGCGTCAACAACCCCGATTTGCGTGTCGAGCTCGTCAAGGACTACGTTCGCAAGAGCTTCCCCAGTCACTCGTTGCTCGACTACGCCCTTGCCGTCGAGAAGGTCACCACTGCCAAGAAGGATACCCTCATCCTCAACGTCGATGGTTGTATTGCGGTCTGTTTCGTCGATCTCCTGCGAGATAGCGGCGCCTTTAGTCGAGAGGAGGCAGACGAGTACATCCGCATTGGCACTCTCAACGGTCTCTTCGTCCTCGGGCGCAGCATTGGCTTCATCGGCCACCATCTCGACCAAAAGCGTCTCCGCGCTCCGCTGTACCGCCACCCCGCTGATGACATCTTCATCTCTATGACCGATGTTATGCAGCCCCGTGTCATGGCTCAGGTGAACCAATGAGTGCCGAGAGTCGCGGCGCTCCCTTGCATGCGATTTTTTTTTTTCATTCATTTGCTTTTCGCGGTTGAATTCTGCTGCATGTACGGTGTTATGCGTACCTGTGGCATTTACAATAATCAAAAATAGAATTTCCTTGTCTCCTCAGGTGCGCTAGTCCCGACAAGCTTGTGGACAGCTGAGACACTCTTGATCCAAGCTTAGTACTGATATTTGTAATGCCCGTTATTAGTACGTAACAGTCGTCTGCACTGGATCGAAGTTTTTGTCGAGCGTGAGCACCCCTCTCTTGGTGCCATTCTCCATTCGGATCCAGGTATCGACTGATCCGGTCGAGTTGAACTGCTTGAAGGCGATGTTGCGTACACCGAATCCCCACCATGTCTGACCATATCCACCGTAGCTGGAAACGCATCATGAACGAGTCTTACGCCGCATTTAACAGGACAACACACCCGCTGTGCTTGGCGAAACAGTAGACGACCGAGTCAATTCTCTTGCACCATTCGTTTCCGTGGTCGTGACCAGAAACCAATGCGTGAAGGTTTGGTATTGAGCGGAGTGCAGACCAGAACGGCTCGTCTTTCCCTTGTGCTTGACTGGATCCGTTACCCATAGTGTCCTCTGGAGGGACAAATAAAATCAACCTCTGCTACCATCCACTGGAAGTACCCACCGTTCAACCCTGGGCTGACGGTGCTATTGAGGGTCGCTTGTGCAACACGCACGCGGAATCTGAAATGCATCAGGCACCACCCAGAGTTGAGTTTACTCGACAACTACTTACGGAGGGATATGCACAAAAGCAAGTGCACCTCGTGAACTGGACGGGCCCCAGTACTGCTCCAAAACGGAACTTTCTTTCTCAATCCAATCCGCAACGGAGACATCGACCCAGTCGTCAATAATATGTGTGGTCGTCGCGTTTCCGAGGGACTTTCCGCCTCGGGAGTCGAAGAACCAAAGGATGAGAATCGGTTTGTCGTCTGATAGCGATCTATACACCTATGACAGGAAATAGGAAACAGGAAACAAACAGGATTAGAGGACAGAAGGCGGTGGAATTGAAGGGTACTACGCACCGGCACCCAGTAATTCCCCTGCCCACCCTCGCCACCGACGCCCTCGGGTGCGAGGCGAGTATAGGAGTAGGGGGCGACGAGTATCTCGCGTTGTATTTCCATAGAGTGGCTGATATTGGGTTGATTGTCGTGATTCTGGGAGGAATTTCTCATTCTCTAGTATTTACGATCGAATGAAACGAAATATACCCCATGCACGCTAGAGAAAGGGATGTTGAAGTCCACCAGTGGCTTGACAATCTGGTCTATGAGACGGGTGGAGTTCTCCTTGAAGGTATCTGGTCGGAGGAATCAGTCGTGGTCCTGATGTCTAGGACTATTGGCAGCTCACTCTCGCCCGTAATCAAGTCTCCGTCGAGGACGCTATCATAAGATTAGTTAGAAACCACGCGAGAATAACCTGACTTACACATAGTCTGGCTTCTCCTCTCCCAAAACCTTGCGCATCTACGGGGCCTCGTTCATGCCGTCTGTTCCAAAGTCAGGAGAGAAACGACCCACTAAGGCAATACTATTCTTGTCCTGTTCAGGTCCCCAGGCATCCCATGGGTTCTCACCGAAATGTAGGTCTGCCATTACGAGTAGTTTGAACGACCCATCAGGGCGGAAGTGAACCTTTGGTTTGTACGGGTATGGGTTCAAATCCTCAGGTCCTTGCCGTATAGCGGCCTCTATGGTACGCGTTAGGCGTCAAGTGCCCGACAGGAGGTAAAAACGAACGTGTGGTAGCGCACGCCTGCGCAACGGAGAGCAGGCAAGTCCACAACATCACCAGGGAGACGGAAGTAAAGGCCAGGGTGCGAAAGATATTCCGGTTCGCTGGATTTATGTGCCAAAGTTGCATGCACGTTTGACGAACTCGGTGCAAGTCAAACGAGCACCATTCATAGTTCGGTCCGTTCGATGGGAATTAAACACATGGTTTCAAAGCAGGAAGTCAAGACGTCCTCCAATACCATTACAGACAGAGTGGTAGAACCTCTGGCGCTGTCGTTCCATACACAGCCTGATGGGGCTTCGCATTTATCAAGGAAATAGGCAAAACATACTACTGACAGCGTGACTGTACAAGGCAATGAAACAAGTATAGTCATCAAGCAGTAGGACGCGCCTCGCGAGGTTCTGCGAGAAATACCTCAGTGTCTGATGAATACCATAAATAGAGCAAGACTTACGTGACCATTGGCAGTTGAGAATTAGGTTATCGTAACCTAAAAACGGGTCAGTGAGTGCGCGGACAATAGGGGAACACAGCAAAATACGCACCCATGCCATGTATCCTATGCATGGCCTTCTCCGCCACCACTTTATCCTCGAAGCTAACAAACGCATATCCCTTACCAATGCCAGTTTCCCGATCGCGGCCAATGTACACACGATGCACGCGGCCGAACCTGGAGAATAATTCCCGTAGGTCATCCTCATTGGCATCTTCCGATACGTTGGTGACACGGAGGGTGGGAAGATCTTCGCGTGGTCGGTTCATCGACTCGCCGACGCGACCCGCCCCAGCGCGCATGCTTGGTGGGACGTACTTGCCAGTACCGGATGCGGCGGCTGGAGCATCTGTTGATGGGACGTCTTCTGAAGGGGGGGCATCTGGGTGATTGTCAATGATCCAATGATCGAGAACGGGAAAAGGAAAGGGACAAATGAATAAGAGATGGGGCTTACCGCCACGGATGCCAACCAATTCGAGCTCCAGCCGGTACGGGCACTTTGACGTAAAGTGGTCGCCCTTGCACAGTCGACAGCTGACTTTCTTCAGTTGCGCGGTTCTGGCTTGCTCTTCGTGCTTGTCCTGCTCAGCGACCTGCATTGAATTGCGCCGGTGAGGACAGCCAGAGCAATATTAAAGAGACCAGGAGGTACCTTGTTACCCGCAACGAGTTTCAAGGTGACGTTCTCGCCAACAGTGGTTGTAGCATTATCGGGACCAGGCTTCTTGCCCTTTTCAGCACCGAATTTGGGCCAGTTTTTGCGCTCAGCAACCTTGTGGTTTACTAGTGTGCGCTTTTCTACACGACGGATCCTGCGGGTGACCTGGGTAATGTATCTCTATAAGCAAAATACTTGACGCCAGGCTCGATGCGAGTCTCCTCGCGCATAATCTTAATGGAGATCATCACGTACTTTGACCTTCTTTCCATCGTCGTTGGTGATATACTCTACAATCGTGCGGATACCGTTTGCGTCCACGGTTTCTTGCCTCTGTTCGGTTTCGGGTTGCTCTAACGGGCTCCGTCTCAGCTGGTATATAATGAACTCATAGAGTCATAGGTCACTGACCGTTCTCGTCGACGAGCTCAGCCCACGAGGTTTTACTGGCCGAGATGCCACTGTAAGCAGGTGGCTCGGCAGCGATGGATCAAGCAAATCCTCACGGTTCGACAGCGACTGACATCTCGATACGGGTTGTTTGGTAGTATGGCCTCTAAATTCTGAAGTGGCCTTTTGGACAAAATGCAAGTGGTCGTGTTTGACACACCAAACACAGACAACATCCAGCCCAGAGCTATGTTTAGCCTTGGTTGCTGGTCATTCTTAGCTCACTGCCATGTCCTCGTCCTCGTCGACACCGTCACCGCTCCAGCCCCTCGACGCTTCCGCCGCTCAAAATGAGGAGGAAACGGAGAAGAAATCCAACTGGCTTGTCCGCCATCTCGCGCGCTCTATGGCAGGCCGCGTCGTTATGTCCGCGTATGAGACTCTTAGGGCAACCGGTACAAGCGTCGTCTGCTTGAGTCCTGTGAGTCGGTGCTATCTATCGATCCGATCCTCGTTTGACCACGTCGGTGCAGTGGGGAGATTCGTCTCCTTTGTTGCTCCCTTGCATTCGGTTCCGGGATGTTGCTGTAAGTCCTTTAATTCCCGCCTTTCTGCGAAGACTGATCGAAATGGCCGAAAGATCCATACTGCTATCGTCGCTACAGTGCGTTTGCTAGCACTCTTATAATAGTATACTGAGAAATCGATAGGGCGGCGCAGCTGCTATAGCCTCTCCTTTCATGGGTTCTGCTGCCGAAGTGGTCGTCGACTCCTTCGGAAGCTCGATTCTCGTCGAGGTAGTTGTCCATGCGGGTTACGAGGCTGGAGGATCGGTAAATAGACTACTCTACACACAGAAGGGTTCCTAAAGTGGCTTTTCAGGTTGCAAATCATTTCCTAATCAGCAAACCAGTCGACAAGCTGATACCCGCACATGACAAGCGTTTGGAAACAACCGCCATACTCACTCTCACAATCACTCTCACCTACAAACACTTCATTGAGGATGCCTCAATGGGATTCTTCCGGGCGTCAAATCACACCGACCCGTCCCTTTTCAGCAGTGTCAAAGATTACCTCGCGATTGAGAAAGGCTGGTTCAGTCCTTACCTCTTTACGTCCAACAGGCGCCCAATAATACCGCGGGCTATGAAGCCAGATATCGTCTTTTGCCACGGCCCATGGCTGAAGGGCGATTATGACATCGGCGAGCGCTTATTGGCAGAAAGCACCAACGTGATGGTCCTGGCGGAGACACCGGAGAAAGTACCTGATGTGGCAGACCCAGGCCTGATCGCGAAGGCGCTCAAATCGCTGAACATCGGAACTTCTCTTCCAAACGAGGCTAATGAACCAACACGAGGGGACATGGCACCACCGGCTAGTACTTCTCGGCCACCCTCCCCTTCGTCACTGAAGAACCGATTGAGCGGGTTATTTTCGAAAGGGGAGACGCCAGGCCCGGCGACTGGCTCCAGTACACTGGCTCCACCGGCGACTGGCCTCCCTCCAGGTCCGGACGACCAATATCCACACAACGTGCCCAATATGCAAGGAGGCCCAACCACCATGATCGACAGGCTGACTGAACAACTCCATGCCTGGCGAACGAGTAAAGCACAGTCAGGCTCTGGCTCTGGCTCGCCGATCGGCACGCAAGATGTACCGAGTGAGCATGAGGCGCCTGTCGCCCTGCCACCACCGCAGCGGCGGATGGTCATCCTCGCCGTCGGGATCGCTCCTCACCGCGCGGGGATCTGGACGAGCTCGCAGCGGCCGGGCGAGTCGATTATGAACTACACGCTGCTGAATGGGTGCCCTGCCATGGTTGTGCCCATCCGAACGGGCACGCCGTTGATTGCCTGGCACGCATGCACACTCAAGATGCTCCAGACAATGGAGGGTGGGGTGGAAGGCACGATATTTGACCAGGTTCTTGCCCGGCTCGGTGAGTACGTCGAGTTGTGTGTCGATTGGGGGAGGGCAGTCTTCCCCGAGGGGACTAAGGGCTCGGGGGAGAGTGATGAAAGCGCTGGACTGCGCGTTGTGAAAGATGGACTGCGGCTCATCTTAGCGGGCGCAGTGCGTAGCAAGGATAGTGCAGAGGCAAAGAAGAAGATTGACGGTGAGCGTGCCGGGATCGTTTTCTTCCGCATTTAGATGCCACTAGTTGATGTGTTTTGAACGAATACGTGTAGAATTTCGATTTCATTTGGGAAGCATGTTGGAGCGTGGAAAGCACGAGGAACAGATGTTCTCTGTCACCTTGGCGTGTGGGTTGTAATTTGAGAATTTGAGAGTAAACGCGCTGGTTTGTGGCTCGAGATTGTGGCTTAGTTTGAGCATCTGAAGGGGGTTATGTGGATGGGTCAGGACAGTCCTAGGGGGAGGCTAATGACATTCACGCGCCTAACTAGTGAGACAAACGCTATGGCAGGGCAGCTAGAGGGCCGGACAGACGGGGATGGCTGTGGCAGAGGAAGGCCAGACGCGCTGGAATAGAAAGTAAATATACGAATTGTAAGTTATAATGAGCTGCGGTGGTAAATCGGAGTCAAGTAATATTCCGGTTACACCCACCTCGCTCTTCCCGCGTCTTGGACCCTCCCTTGGTGGTACCGCGCTCGCCTTCGTCTTTATTGTCGCCTTACAGCCTCTGTCGCTATCTATCCCCTCGATCCCACCCACTCCCACGTCGAAAGTCCCCAGTATGGTCGCGCTGTCGTACGCAGAACGCGCACGATTAGCCCAGCCCAAAGACGACGACAGTAAATCCGCCCAAAAACAAGATCACAATACCATCGTGGATCAGATCCACTCGCAGCCCTCGACGAACCCTGGCTCATCAGCGACGTCAACGACAGGGACTCTCACTTCGTCTCCGCCTCTGTCCGCCCACACCCAGCTGCCGACTCCAAACATCCCAAACATCCCAGAGCTTCTCTCTAGTCCCTCATCTTCTGTAGACACAAAGCACTCGATCGATACCTCTGCACAAGACCCGCCCGCGCCTCTTTCCCGGCCAAAGCCTAACGCCTGGACGGCTAGAAAACAGTCCCATATGGCCTCAGTTATTTCTCCGCAAAAGCAGCTTAATGGCTATGCGCAGCAGCCAGCCATGACTCGCCCAACCACCACCCATCATGCTGACCACTCGCGTCTTCTACCCCCATCCCCCTTTTCTTCCTCGACAAACAAGCATCCAGACTCGGATTTCGGATCAACTAATCATAACTCTCTTCCGCCGCTCAACGATCCAGACAACTGGCCGGAGATGGGCAAGGTCGTCGCGTCCACCTCGTTACATCGCTCACGGCAGTCTGTCACCTCTCTCCCGTCCGCCACTATGATTTCTGGTACTCAGAACCCAATCACAGACCCTTCCGCCGTCCAGGAACACCCATTACAAGCTGATGAACCAGCGTCTGTGAAGAAGCCCAAAGGTGAGCCGCAAATCGTCGATACCCACTGGTCTAGCTCAGAGATTCCGGCCACTCTGGGTCGGTTGTTCTGTCATTTTCCGATGGCGACGATGGCCCGAGCGCTCATTGCATTTGCCACAACGGTCAATTCTGCGAGAACTCCTTTCTCTCTCTCCTTTTGCTCGTCAGATCCATATACGATCCCGATCCTGACATAAGTTCATTGTTCTCATCAGGCGAGAAAACAAAATGGAAACCCATTCCTCCTGAGGAGCTCCAAGCGGCGGCTGATGCAGCGAACCGGCCATATTCGCACTCAAACTCGAGTAGAACGACATCACGACAGCATTCGCCCCATGTCAATGGACGAGGGATGCGCCGATTGCCCCCAGAGGATTTTCATCCCGAGCGAAGTCCTGCAATGAAAAGACAAACAAATAGACCGGCTCCCGAAAAGGTTGAAACGGTGATGCCTGGAGGTTCCGGATCGCGGAATGAGCATGGCGCAGGCTTGGACCAAAGGGGCGCGACGGGGCCCCGGGTGTCCCCTCTGCGGGGAGCCTCTCACCTTCCGAAGGTACCATCAAGCCAAAGCAGCCCCATTGAAATGCGACATCCTTCCCGATCTGGCAATACCGGTCAGCCGAATCACCACCACCCCGCCGGATCAGCTTGGCCATCCCGCGGACGTAACAATCGTGGCTATTATGCGTCGTATTCACAGCACGGTGGTCACTCATCAAATCACAGACCCCGATATAACAATGGCGTCAACGAAGCTGTCGTGTCACAGTCTTCCGGGGTTTCTTCGTACATACCTTCATCGAATACCTCTGCTATCCCTCCCGCTCAACACCTTCATGTCCATGGACAGCAGCAATCTTACCCGTCGTATCCGCAATTGTTTTATTTCCCTCACCATCCTACTTATCCGCCCACACATGCACACGCACAGGCGCCGCGCCCCACTCACGACGCTATAAATATGTACTCTATTGAAGATGGGCAGTCTCCGGCGAGACCGCGAGAGAAGAGGAAGCGACGACCGTATCCAAGCGAGGCTGTTGCTGTTGCTGGATATCGAAGCTATTATCCTGAGGTCCTCATTGTGGACCTGGAACAACTTGAGGGTGGCCCCAAGTTCTGGGTCGTTGTTGAAGATGAGGAGACGCTAATATTATCGGACGAGGGAAAGCATCCACGCTATAGACCACGACAGCAGGCACCATGGTCAATCGGTGTTGATGACTCGTTACGAGTGCAGCGGTGGCCATGGAGTTTAGACATTATGGAGGAGAAACCTGAGGCAGACGGAAGTATGGAGAAGGAACGAACATGGACGTTCGGAAGTGTAGGCGAGCCGGCTACCCCGCCTAGTCTCGTGGCGTTAGCAGCAGATCTGAAGGTAGGGGACGCAATATTGTCCGCCTCCTCGCCGGCAAACGAGACCAAGATGCAAGATACAATGGTGCAAGCGCCACATGCGGCTGGATGGCCAGCACCTGGGGCTGGTCCATCCGCATTGGATATTGGTATGGCGATGGGAATGGGTGTGATGCCTCACGCGACGCCTCATACCGTTGGAATGCCTGCACCACCGATGCTTTCGCTCAATATGCCCCCACCTTCCCATCCACATCCGGGATCCCACCAGTCGCCGAACACAGCTGTGACGTCTAATATGGAGTGGGCGATTCGGGACGATCCCTTTGTTGTCGTTCCGCCGCCGTACCAGCAGCAGTATCGGCCTTACGGTGGACCTGGATACCAGTCGACCCCTCCGCAGCGCGATGCTGGACAGGAGACGTATACGGGGGGTTACGGTACTGGACGAGGGAGGTACGACGGCGAGGGGTCAGGCTGGAAGAGCGACCGCGGGTTTGGCAATGGGGAATATAGAGGATTCGGACGCGCGCGTGGAAGAGGGTTTTCGAGAGGTCGTGGATTCCGAGGGGGGTATGGCGGGGGGTACCACAGACAGTATGGTGGTCCTCCTGGGGTTGCGCAGGGTCCCCCACCATTGCCACCAACCGGAACTGTTGTTTACATCCGAGAGCCGATTATGCCCCCGCCATTTACGCCCTATACGCCTACTATACCAAGCGGATATGGCGGGATTTACGGCGCCGAATCTCCGATTGGTCCCGTTGCCCCTGCCGCGAACAATGCGAACGCTGCTGGTGCTCCTGCTAGGAGGCCATCACCAAAACCGCTTTCGAGCATCCAGTTCCCTCTTGACGCCATACGCTATAAGTTGCTTGGTCAGGTATGCTGGAATATTTGCGTTATTACCGACCGGCTACTGATATCACGCCCAGATTGAGTACTACTTTAGCTCTGATAATCTAGCAAGAGATTTATACCTGCGAAAACATGTGAGCGCTCACCAGTCGCATAGTCTATGTCTGACAGTCGCAAGTAGATGGACTCGCAAGGATGGGTCAGTTTGGAAATTCTCCAGGCTTTCCCTCGCTTGAAAGAACTCCAAGTGTCAACGGATGTCATTCGAGAGACCTTGTTCTTGTCTCAGTACCTCGAAGTCCGCGCCAACTACGTGCGGATGGTTAACGACGGATGGAAGGCATTTGTTATGCCGGACGCGGAAGAAAGCAAGGTAGCCGCAGTAGCCGCAGTAGACACCGGTTACCACCCTTCAGCGGTTTATAGTGTGCCACCATCTCAACCCGGCGTATGGTACCCTCAGCAGCAGCTTCAGCACCCTGGGTACGTCGTAGGAGGTATGATTCCTCCACCGTACTACCCTCAACCCGGTTACTCCCCTCACGCAGGGTATCCACCAGCACAACCGTACATACCCGCTCCGTCGCAGGATGTCGGGGAGAATCAACCTGGTAACGACTCAAGGGGAAGCGGAGAGAACGAGGAGGGGATCACATCGGAAGAGGACGATATTGAGATCGTAATCGCAGAGGCCGACCACAACCTTCATGCACTACGACCAAGTCAGCACGCCACTACCACACCCTTGGCTCGTCCAGAACAAAGTATCGCGTAGATGGCCTAGAGAGCGGGACCCCTCTATTCCCGCATCGTCTCGGCTGAAATCGCACCTGCGGACAGCCGTATCGGTCCGCACGGCTCGCCAAGCACCGGCTCTCCCTTAGACCATTTACACCACAGAAGCGGCAAATCACGTGCGCGGCTACCTAAGGGCACTTCTGCAAGTTCTTGAATGGACCGTGGTGATATAGTATTTATGCTTAACCCCCTTCCGGCTTTCACTGGGTCCCCTTCTTCGTTCCTGGCGTCTTCTGAGTCTTTGCCTCAATTCATCGGTATCCTATGGTGATTTCCCTGTCTGTCGTTTTCACTCTGCCGTCACATTCCTCTGTCTTGTCTTTACTGTTTTCTTGTGCTCGCCCCGATCGATTTGTCGCGTCGTCTGCCCGCTCACCCCATGTGAGCTCCCGAATTCCCGAATTCCACCGCCTATCCATCTATCCATCCATCGATCAGACGAATAGCCTTTACTATCCGTACAATCAACCTTGTGGAGTGCCCTAACGTCTTTCGGTTTAGGTGATCGACCCACCTGCGCTTCTCGTCCTTCCCGTCCTTCCATATGTTGTTAAACAGAGGCCGCATTGAAGCACGAGCTGCTTGCGATTGTATGCACTTGATAGCCTTGCCCCCGTCTCGGAGTGAACCGTTGCCACCCACTAGCCGCGAGGCTGTCTGATCGCCGTGCGTTCCCCGCAGAAGGACACGCGAGGGAGGGCCCGGCACATGACTTACATCATACCTCACCCTCGCGCTCGCTAAAAAACTGAGCGGCTCCTGCCTTTCCTTTCGCTTTCGCCCACACCATCCCCCGCCCACCAACAAAACGATGAACCGACGAAACTCTAGCATAGACACTTCGCGTCCTCTTCTTTTCGATGGCCCCCCCGCCTCCCCCTCCGCAACGCCACCCTCCCTCTCATCCCTATCCCTCAAGGATGGCAATCGCAACCATCGGCGCGGTTTCCTTGCATCAGACGGCACTCAACACCGTACACCATCCAGCAAGTCAGTCGACCAGCTCATGGCCAAGTTGCTCGTCCCAAAGTATGCGACTTTGTCAAAGACCCCGGCGAAGCTCCCTCGTACGCGGACGACCCTTCGCGCACGTGTGCTCGAATTTGAAATGTTCACTGGAGAATACGTTGGGTCCACTTCCGACTCGGGGAGCAGTCGCGGGAGTTCCAGCAGCGATTCTGACGAGTCTCCGGAAAACGCACCGGTTGTCCGACGAGCGAGCCATTCGACCGGGTCGCGGTTGGAGTACTACGAGTCTGGTGTCCTACGGCGGGTGGCGGTCCCGGAGAACTACTCGATAGCCCACCTTGCCGCGTTGGTCTGTATGGTGATGGGGTGGCCGCTCGCTACGGCCATTGCGACGTCGGTTTTACCAGCATACAGGAGTGAATCGACCGCCCATAGGTGGGGGTTCCCTGATGAGCAGGAAGTGTGGATGCACTTGATGCAAAACGGGGAGGACGAAGTCGTATCCTCGATATCGGGAAAACGACGACCAGAGGAACGCGTTCGGCTCTCTGATATCTGGCCTACCATAACACCCGGTCCAACCTACAAGGACGCCCAGGCCCAGCGACGAGAGCTTCATGGCCTCGATACTGCACGAATTGTTAGTCAATTTTATTTCTCGCGAACCTCCTTCGAGACACTGACCCATAGTTCTGTAACTAGCGTCCTAGTACCATCTGCATACGCATACGGTCCCTCAGCAACAGCTTCTACCCACTCTCTCTCCCCACTGACGAACCCCATGAAATAATTGGCATCGGGGCGGTACGTCAAATATTTCCGGATGGTAGAGACCCACCACTGACTACATCATACTGCTATCTAGCCACCAGCATCGTTCCTCCCTCGTATTCGCGACGTCTATCAACCCCTGGAAGAGCGATACGGCTCGAAGCAATTCAACGGGGCCGACTTCCAACCCGGCATATTCTGGGACTTTGTGGAGGGCTCGGTTATTTCAGAAGTAGATGTCCAAGGCGTGAGTATCTCCCCGCATTTGAGTTCTGAACACGGAGCTGAGCTCGCTTCGCTGTGTCCCATAGGTGTGGCTCTGGCGCCGGTACTCGCCCGAGTTTCTGAAGAGACTAAACGTACTCGAACGAAGAGCAAATGGGGACTGGATGACCGATTTAGAGGAGGAAGTCCTTACCTTCTGACCACTTGTTGCCGGTTGCTGCGGACGGACCGTAGCAGTTGCTGTTTTGATTATCTAAATATGTTCTATCTAACTATAGACGGTCTCCGGTGTTGTATTATACGTCGTTGGATCACCCGAAGTTGCAACCAAGTTCAGGCCTTTGTCAATAGTTCTTCGTGGCGGTGGGATCTCTCATGAGATTTCCTCCGCTCCTCAGTGGTCCAAGCAGGTTTGCATGCTTTGTTCTATTGCATGCTCAAATCACGTATCAACAAAGAAATCGTGGCCACTCGACCAACCAATCCATCACATCACGTCCTAACAGTGGGTCTAGCTATATGTGCCAACCCCTAATAACGATCACCGAAAAACAAGAAAAACAAGAAATTGGGGCTGACTTTATTGTTTCAGCGTTAAGCTTTCAAACTCACCCTCATCCTCGCTCGAAACCGCACCATCGCTCAACGGTGGACTCGGTGGAATCTCGACGGCGCCATGCCGCTGCGTCAGCTTCTCCGCATGCAGGCAGTCTGCGCTGGTGGTAGAAGCAGATGGCTCAGGGTGCAGGGCGGCGTGCTTGAGCTCAGCGAGACTCTGGCCACGGATAATCTGCAGACGCTGGCTGGGTGGGATGATTTTCTCGGACTCGAGTTCGAGGCCGCCATGGAGCACACCGACACGCATCATCGCGAGCAAGTTATGTGCAGCGTTCGAGTGGTTGTAAACGCCGCCGAAAAAAGCAGTGGTTGCGTCTTTGCCGATGTTCTTCACGAGCAGATGGCGACCACCAGGGTGTTCGTCAAGGAAGGAAGAGACGTCATGGATGAAGCCACCAATAACGACGAGCGGGCGAGTCTTGGCTTGCTCTTGGACTAAAAAAGGTCAAGTTAAAAGGCGTCCATAAAGTGGAAATGAGCGGCTCGACTTACAGCTCTCCCAGCTGATAACCGGGAGGTGGTCCGAGCTGGTGGGCCAATTGAGATCCACAGACTTTTGGTTGAGCCTCTTGAGTTCCATTGTTAGCTGTCCCTTCTTGATTTCGTTCTCAGGGAAGACCTTGAGGTGTGAAGCAAGACCGAAGAAGCTCATAAATGTGATGAGCCACTTGGTGGGGTCGTACTGGTACCACTTGATGGCATTGCGATAGTCCATTGGGAATTGGTGATGGAAGTTATGGTAACCCTCTCCGAGAGTTACAAACGCGGTGAACATGTGATCGCGAGGAGTGTGCTTATCGTCGAAGGGAGTGTCACCAAGCCAGTGAGCGAGCGAGTTGACACAGAAGGTCGACTAGGTACAAAAAGTGAGTCTAAGTGTTCCTACTGGTCGGTAAAGCAGACTCACGTGGTGGACAAAGAGCAGACGAGTGAGTGCCGCATAGAAGTAGCCGCCACGCCAATCGCCCCAGAAGTAACCGGGAACGACGGTAGGGATGGCAATACCCATCAGGAGAAGGATCCAGACAAACCATTTGTGCTGCCAACGGACGATAGGGTTGCGGTTGAGATCAGAGATATCAGCAACACCCGGCTTGCGACGGGGCTTGAAGACCATCCAACCGATGTGCGACCAGAGGAGCCCGTGGTGGGCACCATAGGGATCGAGGTCGGTGTCAGTGTAACGATGATGAGCACGGTGGCCGCGGGACCACCACTTGATAGAACCCTGAATAGCACCTGCTCCAGCGAGAGCGAGAAGGTATTCGAGAGGACGAGAAGCATTATAGGAACGATGCGCCCACAGGCGGTGGTAACCCGCAGTAATACCCAAACCAGTGAAAAAGTAGTAGGCGACAGAGAAGAGGGCGGTCTTGAACTGGAGGGGAGTAGTGAACCAGCCATAGATAGAGGCGATAGGAGTGAAGGTGAGGGCGAGGACGGAGATCCATTGAACGTCCTCGTACAAGGTCTTCCAAGTAACAGGGGGAAGCTCCTTTTGGGTGGCGAGAACGTGCTGGACGTAGTTATCGGGGATGTCAATGTCTACTGGGATGTTCTCGTCACGGAGATTATTTGACGAGTGGCGTGGAGTGAGAGGTGGGGTGAGCACCCGGAGACGGGCTGTCGACGATGCCATGGGGGGCTGCCCTTCTGTCGTAAGGAGTGATAGGCTACTTATACCTGAGAATGCGTGCTGAATCTGGGGATTGGGGAATCAGGCAAAGCGAGTCGCTCTGGTATTACCACGCTCACCGAGCTGCACGACGCACGCGAATATCCAGAAAATTACTGATTTTCGCTCGCAGAACGCGCAGAACGGTCTATAGGAAAGGAAACCGCCCAAGTGAGGTCGAGGGGGGAGTTGAAAAGGGTTAAGAGGGGGTTGAGGGTGGGTGAGGGTGAGATGGGTCGACCAGCCTCATTCATCTCATCCCCACACCCCAAAAAGATGCTGGCCGTGGGCCGTGCACAAGACCTGGGGTGGGGCTGGAATAACCGGTCGCAATAACCGGTCGCAATAACCGGTCGCAATAACCGGTCACATGAATCTTGTTTGCAGCGTTGGTAGTAACACCTGCAATCACAATCAGCCTGTGCGGAATCCCGAGCAGCCGGGTCTACTTCGCGTCCGTAGGAGGCCGTTGCCATCGCTCCGCCACTTCGTAGTGACACCTCATTCCTGTGCAAGCAGCAAGGTACGCAAAAGATGGAACGTCCCCCAAGATCGTGTGTTTGGCCCACTGTTTGCTCAACATTATCCCCCCCCCACTTCCCTCAATCCTCAGGTTCTACTTCCCTAACAATCAGGATGAAGAGAAGACGCGGCGAGACACGTCACAGCCCGGGGTCGTTGGCGCAGGACGCAGGACGGCTCGATATTTCGTCTGCTCCCCGCGCAGCCGGCCACCCCGCCACTCGGCATTCATTGACAAAGAAGAGGGCTAAAGTGATCAACAGTGCGTTGGCAGTGTGGTTTCCCAACGTCCACGACATGCGGCGCATGCCCTGGAGGAGACCATTTGATCCGAACTTGAGCTCAGAAGCGAGGGGCCAGCGCGCGTACGAGGTCTGTACTAGTGATAGTGGGCAACCTTAGCCAACAGAATAACGGCCCGGAACGGTCTAGGTATGGGTCTCCGAAATCATGCTTCAACAGACGCGAGTGGAAACCGTGATTCCCTATTACAACAAATGGATGCAACAGTGCGTTCCTAGTCCCTCCAATGCTACCCTTATTGAATGAAGCTCTCTTCATTAGGTTCCCCACTGTTCGAGACTTGGCGGCTTCGAATCAGGAGACCATCAACGGCCTCTGGAAGGGCCTGGGCTACTACGGTCGAGCGGCTCGTCTCCTCTCGGGGGCACAGACGGTCGTGGAAATGTACGATGGTCATTTACCTGAAGACCCTGCTGTGCTTGAGAAGCAAATTGCGGGCATTGGCAAATACACAGCCGGCGCGATAACGAGCATCGCATACGGCGTATGTGCACCCGTGGTACGTCCACTCAACCAATTTTCTTAGTTGCAGTCATCTTGTTTCGTCGCTCATTTATTTTCTCTCTAGCTGGATGGAAACGTTGAACGGCTTCTATCTCGGCTTCTTGCAATCCGTGCATCTCCAAAGTCAAAGGCCACGCTTGACCTACTATGGTCCGCCGCCGCGCGGATAGTAGCAAACTCGCCCGTTCCAGGAGCAATAAATCAGGCACTCATTGAACTCGGAAGCACAGTGTGTACACCCCTAAACGCTAAATGCGGTGGATGTCCTATCAAGGAAGAGTGCACGGTATATGCCCTCCAATCCAAAATAACGCAAGACGCGGGAGGCGCAGTCCCGGACATTGAGGACTTGTGTATCAAATGTGAAGCCATACCCGAAGGACAAAACGTTCAGGTCACGGACTTTCCACTTAAGGTGAAGAAGCAAGAGGTGCCAAAAGTCACGGACATTCTGTGCGTGGTGAAGTTCAAGCCAAAGAATTTGAGCTCCGCGAAGGACGCAAAAACGAAAGTTTTAATACGTAAACGACCTGCGAAAGGTGTGGCAGATTCTTATGTATGCTCCAAAGTCACTGTGCCGAGGCATCTTCTGCAGGACTCTTAGCAGGACTCTGGGACTTTCCGGTCGTCCCAGACGTCTCACCATCGCCAGATTCACCTGCTTCGACCTTTGAATCTCAGGCATGCAAGCTAATTAACTCCGCTATCCCTTCTTGTTCATCCTCAACACCCAATGTTCAAATTATCTCCGTGAAGCATATTGGCTCAGTCGAGCACATATTCTCTCATGTCCGAAAGACATTTGAGATAGTCATTGTGGAGCTGGAAAGTGAAAGGAACGAAGAGCCAGGTGTAGAATGGTCAACATTTGTCGACGAGCGGCCGAACGAAGACAATGATGAAGGGGTAAAGAAGCCCGCTAAAAAGAAGAGGAGATTTGACAAACCTCAGGAAAAGGAGGGCGAGGGCGAGGGCGAGGAGAAAAAAGTCAAGTGGGTAGTTGAGGATGAGGTAGCCAATGCCAAGTAAGCCCTTGCCATATAGTATCTAAGTCAGAACGATTTCTGATCATGTGAGTAACCGCAGCCTTGGCACTGGGACGATGAAGGTCTGGTATCTAGCTCAGAACGGAGGAGCGGCGGTTAGGAAGACTAAGGGAAAGGTCAAAGCACGTCTTGAAACCAAGGACACGAAGCTTCAAAAGAAGCTCACATTCCAGAAGGTCGTCAAGGTACAGAAGGGAGTGGTCTTGTCGGATGATGACGAGTAGTTCATGGGCATTGTTCTGATATCGAAATGTCTGTCTCATATATTCCACATATATTTCATCCTGGTATTTCTGGTCTACTTACAAGGCCGACCACTCGAATTGGCAACTAGATTTGCCTGCATAACTGAGGCTCAGCCCCTCCACTTCTAACGATCCTCCAACAGGGGTTGTCGAACAGTCGAACAGTGAGGGGAAAAATGTTATGCACCTCCCGATCCAGAACAGGGTGAGCGTTACTATTCCGCCAACCAGGCGGTGGTGTCTTGTTGGATTTCTTTCCAAGACCGACCTTGCGGCAAATGGTCGCTGCACCGTCTCAGCCATTAATGCGGGTAGTAATTCAGTTGTAGACGCACAGATAGTCTTCAGGTAACGAAGCTTTCCCAGTTTTTTCGTCGAACTTTGCAAGTGAGGTGACTTCGATTGCGGGTCGTCCAGAGCACCTGAAGGTGTGTTAGTCCAAGAAGGCGACATAAAACGCTGGTCTAAATATACACTCTAAATATTCTTGGGATAGGATAGCATTTGATGATCCCTGCCTTCTCTGCAAGCTCGCGATCGCATTCAAACATCGTTAATTCTTGCAAGACACATCCTTTTCGGTCCTTTTCAGAGATAGATTCGAGTTCTGCCTTTTGTCGCTTTACTTCCTTTGGGGTTTTGGCGCCACTCATGAAAGGGGTGATTGATAATCAACTCCAAGTTCGAAGATATGCTGTCTTCGGACTTTTGGAAGGTGGATGTGTAGGTTTGTCTGGCGTTTGTGGTATTCATCGGCAATTCCTGACAAGTCTTCTGTGAAGTCTGGGCCTCCACTTTGTGGGTGCCGAGAGCATCAATCGATTCCTCGATTCCTCGGCCTCGAGGGACGTCGAGATAGTGTGCTAATGTAATTGGACCCACCTCAATACCACCCTAAGACACGTTCATGCAACATCGAAGCACCTTCGACCAATCACGCACCGGACATACCCGGCACGCAGTCGAGGCACGTCCTGGTCGATCACTGTGTCCGACTTCTTGGCCAGTCGGGAAGTTCGGAAGGATGGGACGGTGACCAATCAAAGCCATTCGACCTTCCATTAAAAAAAAAACGAACCAGCAACCAAACAACACCCCCAACTTGCCCTTCAACTCCGCCATCCAAGGTCGCCCATTGTCTCTTGCTCCAGATATGTCCTTCAAAGTTGCTGGTGAGCGCGTTCGCCTTCGGCTTCCCTGTATGAGTCGTTGTTTACGAACCCTTTCCACAAGACATTTCCCTCGCCGCCTTCGGCCGCAAGGAAATTGAAATCGCCGAGGTTAATACCTATTCCCGTTTTCCTTTCACGTGCTCAAATGCTGAAAGTTCTCTTCCACCCTTCCAGAATGAGATGCCCGGTCTCATGTACATCCGCAAGAAGTACGCGGCTACTCAGCCCCTCAAGGGTACCCGTATCGCTGGATGCCTCCACATGTCCGTTCATACGTTTCCTGATTGTCTTAGCGTGATAACCTGACAGTTTTCCCGATTTTGTAGGACCATCCAGACTGCAGTGCTCATCGAGACCCTGACTGCGATCGGTGCTGAGGTTACTTGGTCTTCCTGCGTGAGTTCTTGTGTCGTAAAGGTGATCCCGTGACACAGCCTAACCTTTCTTCCAACCTTCAGAACATCTTCTCCACTCAAGACCATGCTGCTGCCGCCATCGCTGCTACTGGCGTTCCTGTCTACGCCTGGAAGGGGGAGACGGAAGAGGAGTACCTCTGGTGCATCGAACAGACCCTAGCCGCTTTCCCCAACGGTCAATCCCTCAACATGATCCTCGACGATGGTGGCGATCTCACCTCGATGGTCCACGAGAAGTTCCCTCAGTACCTCAAGGATATCAAGGGTATCTCCGAAGAGACCACTACCGGTGTCCATCACCTCTACAAGGCCTTCCGTGACGGGAAGCTCAAGGTTCCTGCCATCAACGTCAACGACAGTGTCACCAAGAGCAAGTTCGACAATTACTACGGCTGTCGCGAGTCCCTGGTCGATGGTATCAAGCGTGCCACCGACGTTATGCTTGCCGGTAAGGTCGCCGTGGTTGCCGGCTATGGTGATGTCGGCAAGGGAGTAAGTCACGCCAGATTCCTCGATGTCGATTAGACTGACGGCACTGCTACAGTGCGCCGAATCTCTCCGTTCCTACGGTGCTCGCGTTCTCGTCACCGAAATCGACCCTATCAACGCTCTCCAGGCTGCAATGGCTGGTTATGAAGTCACTACTATGGAGGATGCCGCTCATCGCTCCAATATCTTTGTGACCACCACTGGTAACAGGGACATCATCACTGGTGCTCACTTTTCTGTGATGCCTGAGGACGCCATCGTCTCCAAGTAGGTCTTATTCTTCGCCCTCCCAGAATTGCTCTGTGCTTACGTGTTGGCTTTCCAGCATCGGTCACTTCGACATCGAGGTCGATGTTGCTTGGCTCAAGGCCAACGCGAAATCGGTCGTCAATGTCAAACCCCAAGTCGATCGTTACACCATGCCTAACGGTCGCCATATCATCTTACTTGCCGAAGGTCGTCTCGTGAACCTCGGATGCGCCACCGGCCACCCATCCTTTGTCATGTCCTGCTCTTTCTCCAACCAAGTCCTCGCCCAAATTGCCCTCTGGACCACTCCCGAGAAGTTCCCTATTGGTGTCCACATGCTCCCCAAGGAGCTCGACGAGGAGGTCGCCCGCGCTCATTTGGAGCAGCTCAACGTCAAGTTGACCGTTCTCACCGAAACTCAGAGCAAGTACCTTGACATCCCTCCCAACGGCCCCTACAAGGCCACTCATTACCGCTACTAAGCCACGCGTTGAGGCAAGGGAGCAACGACGACTAAGGGATCACGTAAATTGGGCATTTTATGGGCATCAACTGCTCGTTCATTCTCTGCAGTTGTTTATTTCGAAGAGGGAAGGTGACGGAGGTGCGTGAGGTTGCGCCACGAGACGCGAGGCGCAGGCGGGGAGGAAAAAAATTGCAAAACATTTCATGACGGGGTTCAACTCCCGCATACGAGTCGTCGCTTCGCCGCGAATGGACCAGATGCAGGAGCCTCAACGGCTCGAGAGAAAACCGTTCGGCCTCTTCCATCGAGTATTTTTATGATTCTGTTGAGGGGACCCCTTTGTCGCGATGTATCGTTGCTCTTACAGGCCTCAACGAGCCGCTCTGCGTATCATCTCGTCTTGTTATCAACTATCGATCGTCAATGTAGCATTTACGCTGCACTATTCGAAAGGGACTTAGTTCTCAATCTGAGTCAACGATGGGGTCAAACTCGCTCAAAACCTATTAGTCTAACTCCAGGACAAGAAGAATAGTCAGGGAGCCATAAAGGTTCTGACTGGCGTCCTCTCACCTAGTTCCTTACAAATGGTGACGTTCAAGGGAGTAAGTTGTATCGAGGAGGAACACTACATGTAAGGTTTTATATAGGGTGCGCATGAAGACCGTATCACTACATGCACGTGACCCGTTATGGTAAGGCGGCCTTTACCTTTACCCGATGCTCACTGAGTAGACTGGGGCATCCGACCAATAAGAGTGGTAGTATCAACCTTACCCCCGAGTTGGGCATTTGAAATGCTAATTTGCAGTCCAATGGGATCGGTAAGTTCCAGGAGCGCGGGGCCCGGGACTATATTTGCTTCTTCTTCCATCAGGTAATTCACACCAGCTGGTCATTTACGCTTACTACGGTGAATCAGACACAGGCAACCTTACAAATTTGGCCTTTGGTTGTAGCAGTGTAATAGGTATTCGCAGTTCACGCCCCCCATTGGTTTGGACGACCCCTGATATTTGTACAAGAGCATTATAAGTGCTGTGCCTCAGCAATACGCACAGTATGTGTTGCTACCCAGTTGGTAAGTCCCACACAGACAAGGACCAAATTCCGAACATTGACCACCATCACACCTAGAGGTCATTCTGTTAGTATAGATGACGATGGTGTCCGCTTTACGCACCAGCAACGCTCCGGTTCGGCACAGTGCAGGTCACTATAACCCGCCGGGCATTGTGTAGTACAGAGCCACTGACGATAATCATGGCAGGGAATCTTGACGTCTACACCAGGTGCACCGTCTTTCCAGCAGGCTGAACAACCGGTGTTGCAGTTCAACCCCATCGCTGCCTGGATGAAGCTACTGGCGAAACACAAGCTGAATGCTACCTGGAGAGCTTTCATTGTGGTGCTATGAACTTCGGTTAGCCTGGGGGCATCTAGAGATTCTTTTCAAATACTCCCATGAGTTGGCCTGGTTTTGTGAATGAGGAGCGTGTTTCAAGAGACAGTGAGTCGTTGGTAGGGTTCACCAGTTCGCCACCTCCCCCTTTTATAGTTGGATGGAGCATAGAGCATACGGGTTCAGCAGGTTGGCCAGAATACATCGGCTGGTGGCGGAGCGATAATCATTCTCTAGTGCTAAATTCAGTCACTCTGGTGCTATTTAAGTCACTCTAGTGCTAAATTTAGTTCTCTCGGAGGGCACCATGAAAATTGGCGTTCTTACGAACCGGCTGTGCCACTTGTTCTTGACGCAAGCACATCGTCTTCGGATGCCAAACATGCGAGGAACACGGGGGTATAATTAACGAGGGGGCCCCAGACCACCAGCTAGCAACGCTCTTCGGTATAAACGCGGGAATAGATGCCCTAGCCGAGTTTGTCAAGAAAAGCAAGGCGTTCCAAAAATAAAAGATCTAGGAAAACCCATAGGTGACACTAGCTACAAAACTATGCGAAACGACACCTACAGCGAACACAAACAACAAGAGAGCAAGTCATATGACTATGCAGGGTGTAGGGCACCTAAAGTCCTGAAAAAATCAATATGCAATCTCATTACATTTATTATTATTGAATATCTATTGAATACAAGTACAGCGCTGCTGCATATTATGGCAGAAGGGGCTGCGTCGATGAGCGGCAGGTGGTGAGTTCCAGTACCTTTATTTCTTCATTCTGCTTACCACATAAAACGCGCTATTCGCAGACCAAGCGTGAATCTGCTATGAATGAGAGCCATTGCACCTAGACTATTGCTGATACGGTCATTTTTTGCGGGTTATTTGCCATCTTTATTTTCCACTCGCCACCAATCACTCCCTGCCATCATGCACGACATAGCCAGCACGTCACAAACAACGACGAAGGATGAAGTGAAGGTTCAGGTACCTGGACTAAGAAAGGTTACGCCGTATTGGCACGCGTTCGCGACCATGGCCAAGCAGCGGTGGATCGGGAGGGAAATTCTCGAGCTAGTTTCAACCGAATTTCGGGATCGAAGTATCGAATACTACGTGCGTGTGTGCCGTGTCATTTTGTGAAAACTCATGGAAATTGCGTGCTCAATTCCACCCAACAGCGGTATGCCATTGAATCTGGCGTCTGTTCGGTCAACGGCAAGCCAGCTAAAATCGGGACGGTCATCAAGAATGGTGACCGTATCGAGTGAGCTTGTGTGACTTCTGGAAGCCAAAAATGGATTGCTGAGTAGGTGACTGAAAGCGCAGGAATATCGTCCACAGGCATGAACCGCCTGTTACTTCCATCCCAGTCAAAGTCCTACTCGTAGACACGGAGCGGGAGATCATAGTTATTGATAAACCTGGGAGTATTGTGCGTCACACTCTTATATTTCTAACAAAACGTGGCTGACTTGATCTAGCCCGTCCACGCAACTGGAAGATTCAACAAGAGTAGCATAATCAATATTTTGCAAAACGAGTTCGGGTTTGAGAAGGTCTACCGTGAGTTCTACGCTGTATTTCATGCCCCTTACACTGACTTTGGGTTCACCAGCGGCAAATCGATTGGATCGTCTCACCTCTGGGTTGATGATCATGGCACTTTCGCCCGCTAGAGCACGTCAGATGTGCGAAGAGTTCTTTGCCGGGGGAGTGAAGAAAGAGGTCAGTCCGGCCTTCTGACCCGCCAGTGGTCTAACGCCACTGCTAGTACATCGCACGGTGCAAGGGCGAATTTCCAGAGTAGGTAGTATCATATCGTTCCCTTCATGGTTTTACCGAACCACCTAGGACGGAAACGATTTGCGAGGAACCAATGCTCACTGTCGATCGACAAATGGGTTTGAATATTGTCCACCCTGATGGCAAGGTAACACTCCAGCGTCCCTTGTGGGTGCATCAATTTACCTCCTCTTAGCCTGCAAAAACTTCTTTTACTCGATTATTATATGATCCGACCACGGACACCAGCGTCCTACATTGTAGGTTCAACCCACTCCAGCACTTGCATTATTTGACACTGTTTGTAGGCAGGCCGTTTACAGGACGATGTGGGTTTAGTTCAGGGCTCTCATTTTTGTTCTGACACCGGTGAAGCGCACCAGATTCGAGTCCATCTTCAGTACCTAGGCTTCCCAATAGCCAATGACCCGGTTTACTGCAACAAGGCCGCGTGGGTTCGTGATTTCTCTGGAATGTTCGGCTCTTTTTAAGCATTCGAAACAGGGCACGAAAATGGGGAAGGGCGGAATCGATCTCACCCCTTCATCGGAACGACGGCCCCCGACGCCTCCACCTCACCTTCGACCGGAAGAGATCGTGGCCAGCGAAACGGCAAGCCCTGTCGCCACCCCGCTTGTTTATACGAACAATACGTATGTGGGCAAAACGAACGTCATGCCACCCAATGCCGCGCACGCAGAAGCAATATCGGTCCTGAACTCAGAACCTACCAGAACGCTTCTCCCCCGCGAGACCGGTGCAGACGTGGGCTTCGCGTCGCCGGTCCCGCTGTCGGCTGAAGCAGTGGCCATCATCATGGCGCTGAGGAATATGAAAGATGAAGATGAGGACTGGGGGCGGTGGAGGGACAATATATTTAAGGAGAAGAAGCCACTTGTACCACCAATGGACGTCGGCCTTGGGTCGTGCGAACCTCTTGTGAATACCGCAGCTATGGCGATGCGCGAAATACCCATAGTCGAGGGTACAGCGTTAGAAGAGCAACGCCCAGCCTGGGAACCCGCGCAGCAGGAGGACAAGTGTGATACGGACAGTAGATTGTACTGTCCAGAGTGCTACATGCCTCTCCACCCCGATCCCTCTGCAGGGAAGCTTTTCATCTTCCTTCATGCCCTACGGTATACCACAAGTCTCGGGTGCTTTGAAACGGAGATGCCGTGGTGGGCGCAAGAGACATGGCACGGGGAGGGCTGGGAAAAGTATTGAGAGTT
>Ga0307513_10001401_pt1 | contig 34697 bp, 33 predicted proteins | sample 15_EM_MG_FD_202174 | JGI IMG/M metagenome (GOLD analysis project Ga0307513, IMG submission 202174) | Populus trichocarpa ectomycorrhiza microbial communities from riparian zone in the Pacific Northwest, United States - 15_EM | ecosystem: Host-associated > Plants > Roots > Unclassified | place... | reverse complement strand
GAGCGAAACCAGAACCGGCACCAGGGCGCGACCAGGGGGGGACAAAGGGGGGAGGGGACGACACCTGAGTGATCCGATCCTCAGGGCGGATGTCACCTGCAGGAGGTGCATAGTCCTCGTCCGACGATCGGTCCAATCGGAAGTTGCTATACAGCTTCCGCTCACCAGAGGAAAGTCGCTCAACAGGGGAGGGAAGACGCCGTTGGCTATCGTCAACCTCGACCACAGAAGGAACGTACAGGGGGTCCTGGGATCGGTCCTCGTCAATGGACGGCCAGGATGCAGAAGGGACCATGGGATCAGACGCCATAGTCGAATAAAAATCCGAGCTCACCACACGGGAGCTGGATGGGGCGAAGGACTGGGAGGAGCCTTCGGGGGTGTGAAATCGGGCGTAAAAGCCCAAGGTATCGGTGCGGTCGACGTGGCAACGCGCAGAGGAGGTGTCACCAGTAATGCAACAGCCGCGAGCAGCCATGATCCCAGTGCAAACAGACTCAACGGAGTCAAACGAACGAAGGTCGAGGTGAGAAACAATTGCTCGAACCTCAGAAGTAAAGAAAAGGGAGTCATTCTGACATCCCGAAACATGCTCAATGTGGAGACCTAGGTAGGCCCCACCTGGCGCAGCGTAAGATAGCTTGACAGCCGGGATAAGACCACGGCCGCCGGAAACGGGCATCCTGCCCGGGACAATCTGTGTGCCCGGAGCAGGGGAAGGGGAAAGATGAGGGGGGGCAACAGAGTCACCCATCGCGAAATTTCACCTGTAGCAAAGGCCAGGCGAGCCACCAAAAATTGGGGAGGAGGAGGAGGAAAAAATTCACCGGTAATAAAAGCCCGGCGAGCCACTAAAGGATATTGCCCGAAGGCCAAAGAGCTCCAACGCCCGAAGGCAAAACAAAACCCCACCAGCCCGAAGGCAAAAGAACGCGACCGTCAACGAAGCGTGTTCACGATAGTAAAGCGTGGTGTTGAGGGTGGCGAAACCGTGTGTTCTGATTGGTTGCAACAGACGGTCAGGAAAATAGGGGGAAGGAAGCATGGCGACATAGGGCCTCGCTGTCGTAGGTACTGTACGGTACTAGTACGGTACATACAATGCGTTGATGGGGGGGATCTATGTAAAGTGACAGCCCCGGTACTCGAGTATGCCGAAATTGCCGCTTGTTATGCTTTGCCGCAGGAATAGTCTATTGACCAAGTACTAGTACAGTAGCAACACGAAAACTCCCAAATTCTTCAACATGGGTAAGAGGGGATAAAGCGCTGAGCAATCTCTACGATAAATCTTTTCAAATCCTGGCATCCAACGTTCCCTTCGGAAAAGAAAAAAAAAAACACATCAACGCCAAGGAAAGCAAGTAACACGGAGAAAAGAAATGGGAGCGCGAAAACATCCCGGTGGAACGGCCCACACCCGTCCCGTCCGACATCCCAAAACTCCAAATAGAAGAGTCCGGCAGGATAAGACGGTATCGTATCACAAACCGACCAACGAACCACTGAACTGCGCTATACTCGCGTGATACGGGCGGAACACTCCAGCATTGGAACCTGAAAAAAAAGACCACCGGCCGGCAAAACACGTAAAGGGTGCATTATCATGGGAAAAGCCCCCAATTTTACACAAGCACACGTACAGGCACACACAAGCACCCTACCACCCTGCTGCTTGTAAGACCCCACGATACACCGCTAGCCAGGCATACCCGTGTTCACCCAATCGTGCGGAAGCCTAGCACGTCATTCACATACCGGTATGTAGCAAGAACAAGAGGGGAATTGAGGGAGAAACCCCCGCAGGAAGGTATTCCCTTTTGGTGAAGCGAAACAAGAAAAGGCGGGGAAAAGAAAAAAGCCCTTCCCCACACTTCATCACGATGATTCTCCAAACTTTTTTCTCCATCCTCTCGCCTAAGCGGAGGTACCCTCCCACCCCGGTAGGGGGGCAGGGAAAAGGAGGGGAAAGAAGGTGAAGAGGGAAAGGGGAGAAAGGGAGAAAGGGAGCGGAAAGAGGGTCCTTGTGTAGATAAATATAAAATTGAGACCATAATGATGCTTTTTGGAAGAATAGTTAACGTCACAGCTAAGCTAGCTGCTTAATCATCACCATTTCCAGAAAAGCATCACGAGATTACTCTATTGCGGAGAGAAGAACTCTCCCTCTTTCACCGTGCCAGCTTTTCATCCTGAGCCCTGAATATGGCTTAGACTCACTCTCCCTGTCTTTTTTCGCCCTGCTATCGCGCAGGTCGTGCCGTGGTCCTCAGGATCGTAGCTCTATCGATGGCATTATTTCTAGGTTTCCAATTTGCTTGTGGTCAAAAACCCAAGAATGGCTGTGAGCCAACTTAGAAAAAAATGCCTAGGATAGAAAAAAATATATGTCCCATATTCCAGTGTTGAATACAAAAAGTCGCACATGTTTCTCTCGCGCTTTCTCTCCTTCTCGTCCACTTTCCTGACGTTCCGCAATGAGTCTAACTACCGTCGTATCCTAGCTTTGATCCACGATTGACCACTTAATAAGGTGCCGAGCACGATGGGGTAGCGAGAACCCCCTCCTCCCTCGCAAGGGAATTTCGCACCTTGCCTGAATGAGAGAGGCCAGCTGATGGATAGCTTGCTGTCCACTGGGCACCCTATCTTGCGCGGCACCCTATCCCGCCCGGCACCCTATCCCGCTCGGCATCCTCTCACCTCGTCTATCTGATATGGTATCAACACAACAGACTCGATGCGTCGGTACAATACGTAAAACTATCCGACCTTCACGTTTGAAGAAAGGATATCTGTAGTCGTAATACGATACCCGTGAAATTACTAGTGGCGGGATTGCCGGCAATGCAAATTATGAGCCATCAGAGCAGGGAAATCCTGCGTGATGCAAGCCTCTTTTTAACGGAGAAGTCCGTGGGCTGTGAAATGCCCTAAAATGATGGAAAGGATGGACAGGGTATGGATGGACTAGGGCCCAATCGCCCTGACGACTTGTGAACCGATCTCTGATTCGGAATTCCGATATCATACCTGTATACTCACTCGTATTTGCCAAAAAGTGCTTCTGTGAGCCGAATAATTTGGTGAGGACTCCAGCAAGGTATTTGCTGGCGGGGTCATTCTTGGCAAATATGCGTGGGTAATGTCTGTTTGTTTATTTCGTTGATATCTCACGATTGTTAACCGCCCTCCCTGGAAAAAAAAATGACAAAGAAAAGATTTCCAGGGAAAGAAAGAAACCCCCACTCCTGCATGCTCGAGTGCATACGCCAGGGGGGGGAGAAGAGATCAAAGGAATAACTTTAATTCCCACGATCTACCACTCTAGGGTCGATTTCGATGCAGGATGTGTGGATGAAACCCTGGTTCTGATATGCGTGTTGTGAAGGAAGTGAGCGAAGTGAGCGAGAGTGCGCCACGCTTGGACCAATCGGTAGCTGCCGTATGGCGGGAAGGAAAGGGTAAGGGGTATGCGGTGTACCGTACGGCTGCCGATGCTTTGGGTTTGGCAAAAAAAAAGTCACTCACACAGCTAACGTAGCGAGGAGGAATGAGGAGCGGCAGGGAAGAGTTTGTGTGTGTGTGGGTAATTTCTTTGCTTTTCAGTGACGACAGGTCGACGTCACGGCTAGGTCTGGGCGCGCTGGGCGGGTTAGGGTAACTTGCCCATACCGGATCCGGGGGAGCTGGGAAGGGTCATGGAAATGATGGTCAGGAACGTTTGGATAATTAATGGATGCCTTTAGGGTTTGGGTACTGTAAAAGTACTCGAGTACTACTGCGGTAGGTTAGTGCTTGTATAATATTATGGCACTTTTGTTACTTGCGGAACCAACACACAGCAATTCGCATACTTAGGCCAGCACAACCCCACAACGCTAGGACTGTGGGGATGACACTACTACGCGGCCGAGCCGAAGCCGGACTCTTGTGTGGTAATTCCCAAGTACCAGTAGCCCCAACATCAACGACCAGCCGCGGTGCGCGGAGAACCATTTTTGGGACATAGGTGAAGATTTGTTGGGTGACCCTGATATATATAGCTAAGTTGGTCTACGGCAAAGATTTGCATCGTTTCTATAGAGCCGAGCTTGAACGGGGTAGGTGAAGACCCTGAAGGGTGGAGGAGGAGTGGGAGGGAGGGAGGCCCTTGGGATGGGGTGAACATAATGGGATATCTAGCCCGACCCAGAAACACCGGATGGACCCTGGAAACTGCGGCGTATTGAGATGCGGTGCATATGATACCCCGCGTTACCCTACTCTCGCAATGCTCTTACACGACCTTTATCAATCAGGGTACCATGGCTACCTTACCATGAAATGTCTCTCCCACTTTTCAAGCTAAGTGTGAAACGGAAAGGGGGGAGCTTGTTGCTGAAACGTTACCTGAGGGAACATCATATACAAGTAAACCCCTCTCACCACCTCTCACTTTCTCTTTCTCCCTCCTTCTCTCCCCCCCTTCAACGCAACCTCTACTTCGACATGCAACGACCTTCCAATACTGCACAAGTTACACCTTATCAACAAAACCCAAAAGCCATACTAACGACAACCTCACCATACCATACCACCTTGCACCCACACTCACAATACCGGCACCTCCCCTCCCTCTCTCAAAGCGGACAGGTACACACTTATCAAGCAGTCATCAAACCCTTACCTTACTTACGGTAGTCGACTCCACCTTGCCGGTAACCCTACAACCCCTCTCCCCTGCCCCCACAACTCTCTCACACCTTTCTACACCCAATAATAATAACGTCACTCCCTTAAACACTAGCCTACCGGCACATCACATAATGCCCTAACAAACCACCACCACCATAAAGAAAACGAAGAGGACACATGATAGGAAAAACAAAACAAAATCATACCCTACCGGTAACGACAGCGGACTTTGGATCCGTAATCCCCACCCTCGGACCCTTTTTCTAATACTCGCATGGGCAGGGTAAGACCCCATCCATACATTCATCCATCCATCCCGTAGATATGGTTTTCCCCACAAAATGCGTGTCGTCGATCTGCAGGAAAATAGTCCGCGCTTTTCTTTTCTTTTTTCTCTCTCTCTCTTCGACTTCTCTGTGTTAATGCTGTTTTTATTATTATTATTATTATTATTATTATTATTATTATTATTATTATTATTATTATTATTATTATTATTATTATTATTATTATTATTATTATCATCACTATTATTATTATTATTATTAATGGAGGAAATAATTATAGAGGAGGGAAATGCGGTGGTGATGTATTATAGAAAGGGAAGAAACATGGGAAAAAACTGGGGACTAAGGAAATTGGGGAGAGCTTCTCTTGCCTGCTGGGTTAGCCCAGGGGGGTGCACTGTATATATACATATATGTATGATAGGGGGGGGTAGGTATTATAGATAGGAGGAATGGTGATTATGATAACATCTTTCCCATCTCCCCTCCCCCTTGAACGTTTTCATTTCTACAGTATATAACTTGACCACAACCGGAGATGGTTCCTTCAGCTTTGGTCAGCAGCCGCTTCACCAATTAATCAATCAGTCGATCATGAATTAATTGAAACCAACTTCGCACATTTCTTTTCTCGGAGGGGATTTTTATTCTCTCTCTCCCCCCTCTTCGTTTGAAAATCGAGTTGTAAAAATACCATAGAAATAACTGAACGAACAACCAAATACATCACGAAGCCCCCCCACCACCGCCAAACCAACCGAAAGGCATAGATAGATGTACTAGTACAAAAGAGATAACCCCCCATCAAAACCTAAATGAACATGGAGATACTGGTACCATAATAGTGGAAGCCGATTCGTGTTTGGCACGATGCTGGTGATGATGGTGATGATGGTGACGATGAGATGGGGCGTAAACAAACAAAACAAACCGGACAGGGATGGATGAAGAGTACTCGAGTAGAGAGGGAAGAGATAATGAAACGGAGAAAGGAAAAAAAGACTCCATACGCCGTAACTACCCAATGCGATCCAGCAAGATAAACCCCCCTGTCCAAAGAGAACCCGTTAAAAAGCAAATAACCCACCCCACCCGAAAACCGTTGGAAAGTTAAAAAAGAAAAAAAAAGAAAAAAAAGCCCCGGTCCCAGATGGAATAGAGAAAACCCAAGATGAGAACCCTTTTTTATTTCGTACTTGTGCAGTGGAGAAGTAAACCACGACCTGAACAGAGTTCTCACTCTTTTTTCTTTGTTTTTGTTTTCATGTTTTTTTCTCACTCTTTTTTGGAGAGCAATTGGGGAGCAGAGGGAGGTTGCGGTAAGAGGAATATACTTTGCTTAGGGCGAGTTCAAAAACGAAAACTGCCTGGGGAGGTGGGAGAAGAATGCTACAGGTGAAGAGAATCAGGAGGAAGGGGAAAAAAAAGAAGGGGAAAAAAAGGGAAAAAAGAGAAGCCGGGTGAATTGAAGGGAGGAGAAAGGGGGAGGGAGAGATGGAAGAAAAAAAGACAATAAAGGAAGTGAATAGATCCCGGTGACCAATGCGCCGAACGGAGAATAGAGTGAACCAAGGAAGCGAAGAAAGGAAGCCACTTTTGTTTTAATTAGAAGCAAAAGGATGAAAAAAAAAAGGAATGAAAAAAGAGAAAGCTCAAGGATACCCTGAGATAGCAACGTTCGCCAGAGCTGTGAGCCCCCCATCAAATGATTCTGAGTAATGACTGTAGGGAACCGGTTGCGGAGTGTGATACGAGTGCATTCGCGGGTGCATATCCGGCTTATTGACAACGGCTTCCGCAGACTCAGCCGACATCCTCCGCTTCCTAGCAGCCCTCTTACTCGCCGACCCGCTCTGGTGCGTGCGGTAGTGCTGCATGCAATTGTCCTGCCTGCTGAACCTAGCCCCGCACCCCGTCTCCGGGCAAACGTAGTTCTTCTCTCCTGTGTGGATTCTCGTGTGTCGCGCCAGATGTCCGGACGTGGTGAACGACTTTCCGCACTGACAGGTGTACCTGCGCGACGTCCTCTTGAGTGACGACGGGTTGGCACTCGCGGACTTGGGCGATGGCGGCGCGGAGGAGGTTGGCGCTTGCGAGCTCGTCGGCGATAGCTCCTCCAGTGTTGCTGCCATTATTATCCCGGGACTGGGTATGGGTGAGGAGGTCACGGACGGCGTGGAGGAAATATTGGGGAAGTAGGAGGCTTCGGGAACGGGGAGGAGCTTCTCGAGGGGTGGGAGGCTTAAGCTCGGGGGTGTTCGCGGGGAGTACAAGCTGGATCCTAATGAGCTGGACGAGGACGAGGCAGATTCGATCGAATCGTGGCGGATGGTGTAAGGTCTATGACGGTAATCCGGGGAGAGAGGTGGTGTTGGGGATGATGACGAGGAAGCGTAGGAATATGCATAGTCACTCGCAGCTTCCTCCTCACAAAGGAGCGAAACTCGTCGCCCCGAAGATGTGGATATAGTCCAATGGTTATTCATTTTAATGGAGAGTTTCTTAGTGTTCTTCTGCTTGCTCTTCTGCTCCCTCTTATTTGGAACCTCTGTTTCTTTGGCTGCTGCTGGTTCGCACGATGCTGACGATACACGGGACGTAGGAAAATGGAAAGTATATTGTACGCTTTGGACGGCACTCGAGACAAATTTGGCCAGGCAAAAAGATACTGAAGAGGGGAGTGGAACAAAGGGAAAGCTCTCTTTATTCAGACGAAACCTGGGACAGGCAGTACCCAAGACAAGCAGGGAAGTAGAAATGACGCTGATGTTGTTTGATGATGATGATGGCGAGTCGAGTGAATGATGATTGCAGAGTGAAAGCGACGAAGATGTCAAGGCAAGAATGTGGGAGATTGTAGATAGTTAAATGTGGAGGTGGAAGAGAGAACCGGAGGAGTGGTGCTGATCCTTCTACAAGTGACAAATGCAAAACAATCGGTGACGCCTACTCTGGGTGTGGGTGGCACCTTCGTTTTATGTCCTCGCCGCGGAGCAAAATGGTGACCGAGGAACGTAGATGTGGATGGTACTAGCGGGGTGGTAGCAAAGACAGAGGGGGGGGGGTGTGGAGGAGGATGGAGGTACCGTACCGTACATGCTCTACCAGAAGGGGGGTTGGGTTGGTAAAGACAAGTAGGAAAGGCAGGCAGGCAGGCGACAGGGGAGCATGGGGATGGCATTGGGGTTTGGGAATGGTCTGAATTTGGTAGAAGTAGAATGATCAAGAGGATGAGGGGGGTGGAAGGGGGGGGGGGAGGAAGGGGAGGGGGGGCGGACAATGAGAGATTCCGTACACACGAACGGTAGCCCCAAGCATGGGATAGCGACAAAAAAAAAGTCAATCTTTGCTCATCTTTTTTTTGGCACTTTTCTGAGAACTCAGAGGCTTAATAGAGAGGATGTGAGGTAGGGCGTCCACATGGAATTCCGAATGCCTGCGCTTGATACCGGATTTAGTATCGCTGCTTCCTCATTCGTTCTTTTTACCGAATTCACGGCCTTTATTTCCCTAGACACACGAGCTAATCTGCTTCCGGTCAGAAAGGAACCTGTAGTTCGATATGTGCCCTAATTTAATAGCCAAGCATTTCCTTGCGTGCGAGATACGATATTATGATACAGGACGAGGACAGAGGTAGGTAGGTAGGTAAGTCCCCAACACTTCACCGAGGCACCGGTAGGCTACCAGCTCTAATATTTCCCTCGTATAGGATGAGTGCTGGAATAGGCACAGCAATAGTAGCAACAGAGGGCGGAAACAACGATAGGTTCTTGGTTCATCTGCAGTTCGGAGCCCTAGTTCGATGAAGGTGTAAGAAGAAAGGACGATAGATGAAAATCCCAAAAGTCCTCTCGCCTCCCCAATAGAGGGAAATAAAAGGAAAAAGAAAAGAAGGAAAAAAAGTACCATAAAGCAAGAGCAGGCGAAGTGCCAAACGCGTAACAGATCAGTAACAGCGGACGGGACTTCTCCATATCATCATCCCTGCTCAGTTCGCCCAACATCACACCCCCCTCACTCTGTTGTTTCTCTCTCTCTCTTCCTACCACCAATCCCATCCCCCCTGCCCCTCTTTTTTCTCTTTCTTTTCTTTTTTCTTCCTTCTTTTCTCTATTCCTCTCGCCTACCAGCGACTCAACGTCGTGAATTCCCATACTCCGAGGGGAGAACAGTAGAAAGCCCATAGCTATGCCACACCACCGCACCCCATCTTACACCCAGGGTAAAAAATGCTCCCTCGCGGTCAGTGGAGGACACATGCGTTGCACACTTCTCTACTTCCCTCCCTTCCTTCCTTCCTCCCTCCCTCCCTTCACCCTACCATCACTCACACCCTCCGTATCAATGAGCCACAAGGGAAAAGTGGGAAAAAAAGTGACCACGGTAGCACCACCCAGATGCGTTACCAATTCATCCTTCCCGTCCCGGACAACCCTTTTCGGACGCTCAGGCTCTTCCTGACCTCCTGCCGTTGCGCAACAGCCACACTTTAACCCACTCCATCATATCCAACGTTCGCTTGGCTGTTTAAACTTCTACCCATCACCTCATTTGTCGCCCCCTCTACTCTTTTTTGCTGCCTGCCTCTTTTCTATCATATTATTATTATTATTATTATTATTATTCCCTCCCTTTCTCCCACACCACACACACGCAACTAGAGCCAACCTACAAGGAAGGAAGAGGGAACCTCTTCCTCCTCTCATTCTCTCGTAAAAAAAATGAAAAAATGAAATGAGGAATCTGGTATGATAAATCGAAAATTCAACGCCTTTCAAACTGTAAAGCCTTCCGACACTCGAGATTGGCTCTCTGCCCCCCCAGCCCTGTCCCTAGTGACTCCCCCACAGGAGGTTACGATTCCATCAAGGGATCGCCTTTTTCGCAGACAATCGCGACCTGGCGATTTCGTGATCGACAATCCGAAAATGGATCTCAATACCCACTCCCTGGCTGTATGAGCACTGAGGTTGAGGAGAGTCTCTAGAGAGCGAGAGACGGAGGAAGGGAGAAAGGTTCTGTATTCTACGGTGGACTTGAAATTTATCAGCACTTGTATCGTACTGTAGGTTGGCGAAGCTACCGTAGCTCGCCTACCGGTAAGTTACCGAATTAATTAAAATCGAGCCAACGAGCAACCAAAGCGCGAGGAAGAGATGGCCTAGCAGCGGATGGATGCGTTCCTTTCTTTCTTCCTTTCTTCCTTTCTCCCTTCCTCCCTTCCTTTGCGACGTCATACCTGTTGCGCATGGGCAGGTCTTCCCTCTCCTTCTTCCCACAGTATCACAAAAGACAAGAGGGAGCCGGACGGGGATTGGACACCGCCACTGTGGCTGATCAATGGGAGCATCATACGCATAAGGGTTAGGGATAAAATAATGGTGCTGTGCATATCATAACTAAAATGTCAGTAGCAATGGTGCAGTACGCCCGATGGGAGCTCTATTTCCTCTTCGTCTCAGTCAGCACTGAAGAGAGGTAATTGAGGGGCAAAAGTGCCCTGCCTCTAGTCCAATACTGCGGTAGTACGCCAATCAAAAATAATTCTTCCTGGGCTCTTGTTAAGCAATAGAAGGTTTGGGCTTCCAGACAAACCGGACATCAGCATGCACAGCCCCTCATTCGTTTCCCATCGTATTTACCATACCGTATATATGATACCATCACCATCCTATTATACTCCAAAACCCGGTTTTGACCTTTACCGTATTTATTTTATTTTATTTTTTCCCCCCTCCAAATAAACACGTTTCTTCCTACCAACTAGATAATAGCTAGGCATGATAGAAGCACAAGATACCTTGGCAGGGGGCCAACACTTGTCATACCTAAAAGTTACTCTTGGGGGGGTTGGTTAGTCTAGTTAGTTACGGCAGTCAAATTAGTTGGACGGAAACTAACCCCCATCAATCAACTGGGGGTTGCTGGAAAAAAAAAAACCTCCAAATCGACGATATTACCATACTATCGTACCATACCTATCATATAATTGTATTACAGTAACTAGTATGATACCTCCTACTGTAAAATCCTCAGCCCGTTTTTAATTTTAATTTTAATTTTTTGTTACGTACCTAACCTAATAAACCAGCCCCATCCTGTAAAAAAACCTCCTGATATAAAAAAGCAAATAATACATGTATACAGAAACATACGGGAATAAGAAGGGGAAGAAAGAAAGAAAAAAGGAACGGGGAAGAGAGAAAAAACAAAAAAAATGTGGGAAATCATCGATTTTGTGTGAGATCTTATGATGCGATTGCGGCCCTGCGCCCGTGATCAAGTACGTACAGTACGGTACTAACCACTGTTACACCTGGAACCTACTTGTACATAGCTTTTGTTCCCCCTCCTGCAAGAGGGACATTAGAGGGTGCGATCCCACGATCTATTATCTCATAGCCCTTTTTTTTTCACTTTTGCTTTCTTTTCTTTTTCTTTCCCCTTTCTTCTACGCACCTCACCGGGGGCGATGAAATAATTATCGTAGGAAAAATATGGAGTAGTAGTTGCAGGGGAGTAGAAGAAGGGGGAGGAGGCGGAGGGGAATGGGGAGGGGAAAAAAAGCAAAGTACTGGTATTATATCGGACCGATCGCGGTGAAATCGAGTACTGTACGAGTAGTATTTTATTTTATCGTGCCGTACCGTACTGTTTGTTCTGTACGTAACTCCCCCTCCCAGATATCGTACGGTGGATGCCGGTAGGGTATCATACCGTATTGCGGATTGCAGATTGTGGCTTCGGGTCTTTCCTTATTGCTTACTGGTACGGTACTTCTTACCCGTCTCTCTGGATCTCTGTGTGTGATAGTTCTTTGATGGCATATAGTGCTGTACCGTACCGGTGTAATTGCTTCATGCAGGAGAAGGAGCAGAGGAAGATGATGGAAACTCTCGTCTAACCGGATTTCGAGGTAAAACAGGACAAATAATAACAATAATGGTAATAAAAGTAATAAAGGAAATTATTAAAATCCAGGGTCCACATCTGCAGTGCATCACGCATCACGATCAATCACCCAAAGGGCAGACATCGCCCCTTGCTTTCCTTCCTTCTTTCTCGCCTTGTCTATCTTTCGTCGGCTTGGCCTTCCGGGTACTGTCCATCATATCAAGAAGCGGAGGGGGGGTAGAGAGGGGAAGTACCGGTACTCATAAGAAGCGGCTAGGAGAAAAATAAAAATAAAAATAAGAGTAAAGGCAAAGAGAGAGGAGAAGCACCCTAAATCGCTACATCAAATTTGTATCGTTTCCCTGAAGAACTGTGCCTCAATACTGTAACGAGTAAATTCTGTACTCGAGTGTGTCACTAAGCTGGAATGATGCCTACTCAAAGCTCAGCTAATCCCGGCCTTTAACCCCCTCCCCCACGCAAGCAGGCAGGCGGCCAGGCGGCAGGTAGGTAGGCAAGCCTCCCAACATCATAAGACCCGTTAACGATTCCTATTCAGGACTTCCTTTCTATGCCCCCAAATTTTTCCGTTCCGTGCTTAGCACCTTATCATAACAAGCATGTCAAAAACCGTTGAATGGATGTAGAGATTAGGCCATGGGGGAGGAGAGGAGCGGGGGGAGGAACCAGAGTAAAAGGGTCAGCATTGAAATTTCCTATTGCTCGCTTGCTTCGCGTTGCTGTGCTCGTACAGCGTGGTACGGTGAACCTATTATACATGCAATAGTCTACATACAAAATCCTGTATCTGTGATTCGCAATACAATGCAGTGGGGGGGTATGACCCAAAGAAATATATATAAAAAAAACTAACGCGGTGGGAAAAAAAGAAAGCAAAAACAAGAGAAAAAAGAGATATCTGATAGGGTGGGAGAGAAGAATGGATGCCTTATTTTTGTTTTTACTTTCTTTCCTTCCGAGGATGGCTATCTTCTATATCGGTCGGTGTGTTTGTTGTGCTTGCATTGCTATCTTGCCATCCCGGCGGAGGATAGACCAATAGATAAGGTGCTATTAACTTTTGTTGTTATTGTCATGGTATGGTACCGGCTCACTTCATCGGCTCGCCGAAGGGTAGAAAGGAAGGAAGGAGGGAGGGAGGGAGGGAGGGAGGGAGGGAGGCAAGGAAGGAATGGGAGTAGCAAAGGAAGCAGGACCAGGCAAAACCGCATAGTGCAACTGTTCGTATAATGCCGGTAGGGGTGGACTGAAGTGGTTCATGAATGTTGCAACCCACTTCAGCCTCAGCTTGCATAGCTGTTTCCTTTGTTTAACTTGCCGGCACAGTGCTAGTACTAGTCAGTACGTTAGTGTTGTCACTACCCGCTCGCTTGATTCCCTTACCCTTAGCTGTAACGGTAAGGTACATACAGAACCTTAGGAATTTACAGGGCCGGTAGTACCCTACTATACCGATGGGTTATCAAATCTATTCACAGTATGGCATCAAGCTCTATTGCACGGTAGATTCGCAGGTCCTAATGAGCGGCGGGCGCTAGTTGGGCGGGCTCTTAGATCCCATTGGGACTAGACTATTATTTGAGAAAAAATATCGGGGCTTGATATTTTTATTTTTATTTTTATTTGATTTGATGCTCGAGCGGATTGATTATTATTAAAGTATCATACAAGTACCGGTTCACACATTATGCCTTTGCAAAGAGGGAGGGAGGTGGGGGACGGGCTTGCCAATCACGGTGGATCCTAATATCGATAGACTTGTGGCTTAAATGGATTTCTAAGTGATCGGGAATAACAAAAATGAGATAAAATAATGGACTGGTCGAAAATTGAACCATTCCCTGTGTTACTTCCGGGGTCTCCTTCTCCCCTCCCCTCCCCTCCCGGATCTGGTTCGTCCTTTGAGCCGCAGACTTGATTGAGAATGAGCAAGAGAGGATGGCAATGACGACGATGGATGATGGTAACACTTATCAAAGGTGTCAATACGCAGGTAACTGGGTCCACGCCCAGGGAGCTGCAGAGAAGGGACCCTACAGATGGAGAAGAACGCATAAAGAACGTATCTGAAATGTTCGATGTGGGGGAGAGGGGGAGGTGGGGGCAGGTCCTGAGTGTAAAATCAAAACATTCCAGCCGAGCGCTGACTCTCGCTGCCGACAGTTGGCACTTCCTCACGGCAATTTGGTCCCCAAAAGGGTCCACTCCCCCCATTCCAGCCCCTCAATCGAGCGGGTTATTTGTGGTTCCCTAGCATCTGACTTTTTTTTTTGGGGGGGGGCAATCCCGAATCTGATCTTGAGATCTCGCATATTGCCTAAAAGATAGCATTGGATGCGCTCTGGGCCTCGGTAGGGATTGGCGGTTGATGCTTGCTTGTTGCTCGCTGTTGTAGGAGAACGGACGAAACTGCGGGGAGCAAACAACTTCTGGAGCCATTTTTTGTTGTTTTTTATTTTTTATTTTTTTTAAACTTTACCCTGTGTCGATATTTGACAGATCCAAAATCTACGAGTGGAGATGTTGTCAATCCCTAATTTCTAGAAGTTCGATGCGGAAAGATCCACCACTTTCCCGTCATCTCCAGATGAGGACCCTGGGGACGGGCAGATCGTACATGTCCGCCCTGCTGTCTGCAACAATAACCCGACCCTCTCAATCATTGACAGTATCTGATTTGGCCGAAGGTTTTCCCGGGTTCGGGGTATGCCTCGCGATTTGGATAGCAGTCCCGAGGAGGGGAGTAACGCAGGAACAGGCTGGAGTCCACCAGCACATGCGGTAAATTTGATTTATCCCTAATCCTACTGTGTTCTTTCTCTCTCTTCTCTCCAAATTCCTCCATCGTCAAAGAAGGAAAAAAAAAAGGAAGTCATAACTCTTTTCTGATTCCTCCCACCACCCTCAAGGGAAGCAATAATGGAAAAGCAACAAATAATTAAAAATTATCCCATCCTCCTATTCTCGCCATATCATCGTTTGTTCAGCTATATTTAAGGTAGCCCTCTACCAGAATTTACCGCTTTCGCGACCTGGCTGGTATCAGGTCGATTCTCTAAGTGAAAATTTAATAGTTAGTGACTGCAATGATCCTTTCCCCCATTGCTCGATCACCCAACGTTATTTATTCCAGCACTTTGCGTGATTTTTCCTCACATTGGTTCGAGAATCCTTTTGTATTAGTAAAGCACTGGGGCTGCCACTTGACGTACCGGCGTATCTCTCATACGAATCCAAATAAAGATCGCTAGAGCTCACGGTATTCTTCACAGCTTCACTCGACTCTAACGCATTAACCCAAATCCCCAACCTACTGCCTGGCTCAGCCACGGGCCAGCCTCGATATGGATGCAGAACCCTTGACAGCCGGAGCAGCCAAGGAGCAATTGAGACATCAACAAAGGTTATGTATGGACCCTGTGACCGCCATCGCAGAAGGGAAATGTCAGTCCAAAAATAAATTTAAGCTCTCTCTTAGCGTGGCCGTCTTAGCAAGATTCTCTCCCGAGGCTTCGGCGGCGTATGGGTGGAGCAATTTTGGTTAGCTACAAGATCGGAGGAGCTCACCAGAAAAAACGGACCGGCAGCATCTGCTGCGTCGACAATTTTGGAGATCTGCAATGCATAACGTAGAATCGTTAGTGATCCACATATGTCAAGTGTAAGGTGTGGTAGTCCGATCTGATGGGAATTCAAGATTTGCGACTTTGGTCCCACTGTCGGCAAGGTGCAAGATGTGAGGGTTCGGCAGATGTGACATGCCAGTGAATGGCGAGATGGGTCACGCTGCCTTGCCATGTGGCTTTGGTTTGTCGCAGCACCAGGCAGTACAATACCGTACGGTATGCCACTCCTTCTCCCCATTTTCTCTTCTTTTATTTTTCCTTTTTTTGTCCTCTTTCTGTTTTTGTCGTTTCGGGGTAGCAAACTGACTAACCTCAACCCTGAGCTCTTCGCCGTATTCAGCCTGCTTCCCTTGTTCCTGCGCTTGTAGGTAACGGTAAAAACCCGGTACGATATTACGGTTTACCTGTACCCAGGTTCTGTAAATCCAATCCTAAATAGACATCTAGAACCAGGAAAACAGGGGCGTGTTTACGTGGTCCACCCATAACCTTGATGTTGCCTTCAGCTGCGGGTGCTGAGGAAGTAAAGCCGTGCCGACTTCGAGGTCCTCTAGGTATTCTAGTAAAACAGTACTCTCGTAGCATCCCCAGCTAAATCATCCGAGAAATACAAAAGCAAAACATTAGAAACCCCAATTTGGTTGGCTTATTGCACGTATTATACCCCTCAACTGCCGAGATCTCGTTGCGAAGAAACTTACTCTCCATGCTTCAATGCCGGAACAAGTCCTCTTGGATTAATCTCCAGCAAACTTTGAGGCTTCTTGTATGGGTCGACCTCAATGTATTGGTAGTTGAGTCCCTTAACTTCAAGCGCGATCCATACTCTCTGAACAAAGGGGCTACTCGGCAACCAAGTTAGCAAACGAAGACTAGACTAAACGACCGACCGATACTGCCTGATTGGAGATACGGGGGACATGTTCCTTTTTGCCCGAAATGAAGCAAGCTAAAATCTAGTAAGATAGGGTGCACAAACCAGAAACAGCTTCCAAATATTTTCAACTCGTTAGGCTTCGAGTGCCGCTTAACTGTCTGTAATGCTTGGCCTGATGCTTTCTTGTGGTAAGTTTTCTGCGAATGTTTCCCACCAAGCTCGCCTCCCCGAGGAGGTGAGGTCGGAAAGCTGTTAACAGACATATCCCTGATGCTTCTGGGGTGGGCAAGGTTTTAAGGGAACTGGATTCTGTTTGACGCTGAGATAAAGGTGATTGCACGGTATGCGTAGAAAGCGATAGAAATAATATGGAAACTTCGGGAAGATCGCTGGGAATCCAACCAGCGAGGATTCATGGAAACAGCGTCATCGCATGAGCATAGGTTATTATGTTTTGAGAGTGGTGATACTGCTTTGGGGAGAAGCGAGATTTGAAAACGAATGGCACCGTTTCCAGAAGGGCAGAACCTCGGGTATAACAATATAGGATAGGCTCACACCACTTCCTTCGGGAGAAGCCGACGTGACTGAGCAGGGGGGTGAAGAAGAGTTGGGGAGGAAAAAGGGTATGATTAATGAAGAGATTGATAAAGGCTGAGTTAAACTCACCTGTACTTTCTTCATTTCTTTCTGGCGTTTGATGCCTTCACGCTCTACTGTGCACTTTTTGATACGATCACTTTCCTCCAACGTATGTCGGTGGACTTCGCCCAATAGTCCTGGGATTCCATATTGGTCCATTTCGACAGCCTTATTAGATGCTAGTATGCCTAGGGAGTGCGGGCCATCCCCTGCTCCTGGGTCGTTTAGCTGTAGTTCATCTCCCATTTCTAAGCCCATAACATCTTCCAACTGCTGCTCCAGAACCTGTCCATCTGCCGCGGAGCCCTCTCCTCCGACGTCCGCAGGATCTCCAATCCTTGCCCTCTGCGGGAGCCCTTCCTTTCTCACTCTTTCAATAGTAAACGTCTTCCCTACACCGCTTCCATCCTCCACTATCGTCTCTACCACCTTTATCTTCATATCGCACAGATCTCTTTCCCTTGCAGCCCGCTTGCGCTTCTTTTTATTTGGATCTTGATTTTGTGGTGTCCCCGGCGGTCTCCCTTTGAGGCGGCAATCGTAGTAATGCGTTTGGAAGGGCCCTTTCTTGGATTTTTGCGTAGATCGATGAGACCTAATGAATTTCCTTAGCAACGTAGTACTAGTCGATAAGGTGAGGGGGAGGATACCAGATATTGTCAACGTAAGGCCAATATGTGATCCATCTGTTCCCGTCGGGATACGGGGTTAAAGAAAAATAAAATCGTTAGCGTTGATTCGATTTGAGATTTGTAGTGGAGGCGCGAGTTGAGGATAAGGGCAATACTCTTGCTCAGTGAGCGTCATCACCTCCGTTACGTGAAAAAGCCTGTTCCTCCACTCTTGAAGGCTAGCTGGCGAAGCGGCCATTGTCGTTGTGGGAATTCTGGCCGGGGTTCGTGCTTCCTGCGATAGGGCGAGTGATGGATCTATGAAGATTGGCGGGACAGTGTGGGGGTTAGCGAGGTCGGCAGTGCGGTTGAAGGGATGTTGCGGACGGACCGAAGCGGCGGTGGGTGTGCGGCTTTTGTGCCTGCCGCTTTGGCCGATGGTTGGAACGGTGGCTAAAGGTGGCTAGTGAATTTACTAACTGTGGCGTATTTTTCTAGCCTCGGGGCTGGGTCATGTTTGCTAGAGAGAACAAAGAGATGTTGGATTTATCCGAAGGTATGAGATAAAAAACAACTTGTAATATCCTCTGCTTGAAACGAATAAATAATGGGGATGTTATCAAAGTTATCATATATAACTATAATAGCGGAAACATTTTACAATAATATTAAGTTAGACCTTATACGTACTGTAGGAACAAAAGGAAGAAAACTCTCAAACTAACTTTCTCTCTTCCTTGTTCTTCTACGAACCCAAATCTTGTTTTAACTTTATATTAAATGACATCAGTTATCTGTCATAGCCTTATACTTATCAGAAATAAAATTAAAGGGAATCTATTAGGAGGTCTAGTAAAATGTAGTACTACGGCAATCACAATATAGGTCATAGTCCTGATTCAACTAGTAAACTTTAGCCTGTATCTTAAAATAGCGCTAATCCCCTCTTATTAGATATATAAGGACTGATGTTTTCAAAAGACTATAATGCACATCCAGAGTATCTTAGCGTATCTACCTTCCTGGTAGATATCTGTATGTTTGTCAATCGACTTGATCTCGAATATCTCCCGCCCCAGATACGGCGTAGGGATGTAGAGGCTGAGTAAGAAACTTAGTGTTTATCTAGCTAACTCGTTATCATCACCTCCCACCAGTATGATAACCATATTCTAGAGCAATGTGACCTAGTAGGGGTAGTTGGGGAAGGATTGAATTTTCTTTTTCTTGTGGAGCTGCTGGGTACTGTAGTTGGGCTCTGGTTGGGGAGTTTTGGTATGAGACAATTGGCACACGGTGGTGCTGTGCGTGTAGCGCTACAGATGCTTCGGGTTTGACGCATACCGTGTGGTTGGAGGTATTAGGGAATACGAGGTCAAGAAGTTACGAGGATTGGGCTGGGTTTTAGGAGAGGTCTTAGGAGGGTTTGTGGAAGGTGAGATCGTTGATTTGTTGGTATGGCAAATGAAGAGAAAAGAGGGAAGCTCAGAGAGAAAAGGCTGACGTCAGCTATCGTACAATAAGGAAGTAAGGTGAGGACATTCAAGCACAAATTACAACATAGTTACAACCTTTAATGTGGTGAGAAATATCCAAACTCTCTTGGCTTGGATTAGAATCACAGCATGTCTTTAAAGCCATATTTGACCCGGCCTACGATGTCATGAGAACCGTGTGTTACTTGGGATCGAGAAATATTGAGGAATAATACGAACTATGGTTGACTGAGAAGGTTACAACTACCGGCAAGTACTACGAGTTCTTCTAACCCAAATCGCTTAAGCACTACCCTCCTGCTCGCTTTGCCAGGTGCTCGCAATGTAGGGAGGGATTCCATGTTCCCAACTACGTCATCTACCATCACTCGTTCCCCGTAAAGTTGTCAATGATGAAAATCTGGGCTGCGGGGGTAGTGATTTACGGTGAGGATTTTACGCAGTTGGCTGAAACCACTTAAGTGGAGATGAGGATTATGATTGATTGGTGATAATTTGATGAAAGGAAAGGCTTGAGGAAAGTAGTGTACAGGAAGGAAGGTGTGAAGAGAGGAAAGGTGAGAAGGAAAGAAAAACAAGGGGGGTGAAGACATTTTCAGAGCTTGCGCGTCCTTTGACTGGTGCGTAATTATATGCCTCTGCGGCCACAGAGTGCGGGCACATCCCACATCAAGTGAGGCCATTAAACTGGCATTTCCAACAGTCAACTTAGCCAAAAGTTGAAATTAAACTCAAGCCTAACCTACGCTAAGCAGAGTTTGCTGAGGCCTAGCGTAGAAATTATGATACTATACTATCACATTCGGGTCGGGGTTGATGAAGGAATCTCCCATGGCCTGCTTGTGCTTGTTTGGGAGGGTGCCAATGCCCGGGTGCTTTCCTGTTGGCTCGTCCGCTTTGTCCGGAATTGGGTACCTGACAAAGTGAAAGAGATGTTATGGTTAGAATGCTAGTGCGGCCGAGTTGGGTTGGGTACTCTGTAATGGAATTGCCGCGTTGGCTGTCCAACTTCAGGGGCATAAGCAATGTTGGGGCAAAATAAAAGAGTTAGTTGACATAACTAGATGGGGAAGTACAGGGCTAAGATTCGATGATGAGATCCCCAGCGCCATGTCCACCCGAACAAGCTTGCCCACCAAGTTTTTAAACACTAGAGACGAGACGAACTACAGGCTTCTTCTTTCTGAGCTCCTACGGAACCAAAGATGGTCGCCGGTTGTATGACAGCAGATCCTCGAAAACCATTCTGTAGGAATATTATCTCTTTGCTTTTATGATATCGGCTATTGAGTGAATATAATAAACTAGGGTTGAAACAAACACCTATTTCGTACGCGGAAGTTACACAATAACTTCCTTTGCCGCAGCCTAAAAGCCTTATGATATATGATGACAATGAAGTGGGGTCAACTAAAGCCAGATATTTGCATTTGAATAGATAAAATATAGGAGGGCGGGCTTTCTCTGAGGTCTCCGGCGAGCGGCATGGGTGTACAGAGGGGGCGGGTATCCCGAATTATCTATTAACCTTTGTTGCAATATCATGAAATGGATTAAATCATTCCTTGTCGAAGAATAATCAGGAATCAGGCTATGCTTTGAAGCCCCCCTGTCAGCTCATGGGGTCTTTTGGTGGGGTGGGCTAGATACAGCGTCATTAACCTGTGGGTGTGTAGCATTCGAGAGCGGGAATTTTTAATTCTAGTATAGTTAACCCATGGAAACTGCAGAACTTCATTTGAAGCTTACACTTTCTTTATTACTACTAAAGATCTTATGAAGGATGCTGAACTCGTGGCCTGAGCTTGGATAGGGGTTATTGGGAGAATTCCGGATTTCCTTTTCTCCACACCAGATTCTCTAGAGAGGTCAGCCAGGTAGGAGAGAGCGGAAAGGAAAGACCATCAGGGCCTGTTAGTTGCAGTGTGCAGGTTCAACATGTACTCCACAAGCTAAGAATCTTGTGAAGGGTAGTGTCCCTAGCCCCCCTAGGACACCCGGCAATGGTACGGTGGGGGTTGTTGCAGATTTTCAGAGTTGAAGACCCAAGTTGGGACGTGACTGGCAGTTATGATTCAGCTAGGCTATAAGTGCTGCACATTGAAGTGTAACAACGGCTTTCCGAAGAAGCATCGAGAATAGGAACGTTTCTTTCTTTCTTTTTTTGTTGATGAAATTTCAAACCAAGTAACAACGCTAGGCTGTCTGGCGGTCAGCGGACGGTACGTGAGGCGGGGATCGGGTATTTGGCTACTGAATCTCAAACGATAGAGGGAAGAGATCAACGTCAGCCCTAGGCATTGAGTCCCTCGCTTACGGCGGTACAGAAAGCGTCAACAAACCCTTGCATATCGTAGGGCCTTTTGGACCCTTATATCACGCAGTCGTGAAACCTTGACTCCCCTCACCGGCGCCGGGCCCCCCTTGCGGTCAGTAACTTCCGAAAATCACGGGAATTGGCTGAACAAAATTTCCTATTTGATTTAAAATTTGCTCGGGTCAGAATTCAAGTGAGCCTTGTTTCATTTTGGGGGCGAAAAAGGTCTGAATGCCGGTACCTGACTGTTGTTCCAGAGGATGGTTGGTAGTGACTAGTGTAGGGAAAAATAATGTGCATATATTAACTTAGATAGTTGGTAATCTCGAAGCATAATATGCAAGAACTAAGTGTGGGGACTACTAGTGAAGGGCTTTAAGCAGTGAGCATTAGGGGGTTGGAGAGTGGACTACAAAGCTAGGAGGGTTGTTTTAATAAGGGCGAATGGTTAAAGGGAAATACTGATGGTATGATAATATTATTATGATAATTATTATGCAGATAAAAAACTGGGGCTATATCAGCAAATGTTAGGGTCATCCATAGGTGAGAATTTTAATTTTTTCTTTCTCGGGCCTGACTGACTGAGGGCCATGTCAAGGAAATTGCTCTTGTCCGACTTGCTCTATATCAGTGCCCGGATCTCTTCTCCATTACGTGCCTTCCTATAATATTCCATCTTGGCCGTGCTATTTCCCTCACTTCACTCGGATGCGCCGTGTTACTAGCTAAGGCCCCAATACGAATAAAGCTGCGGGAATAATCGGTTTAAAGCTGTCAGCATAGCTCTCACCGACAGAAATGGTTTTTGAGCAACGTACCGCAGTAGTGCTTTTGACTTCGGAATATCAGCTTATCTGCAGGACTGTGTCTACTTGCATCGAAAAAACGTCTATAGATTATTGAGGCTGCACTTGATAATAATATTATGGAGCAAATCGGGCCCTCGGGAGGCTTCCTACGACAGAACCAAGAAAAGTCTCATTTAGATTATGTATTACTCTCAACTTTTGATTTTTTGATCGGCCGGATTCCTCCTTTCGGGGGGTAAATGCGATTCAAGATTAGAGTATGCAGGCAACAAGGCAGGTAAGGTTGAAGTACTGAGTACCAGCGCATGCCTTAGGAAAATAAAATAATAAAAAAGGGAAAAGCACTCCCGACACGCCGAAAATCTTTCCTGACATCGGATTGAATCGGCTAGACCCCGATGCGTTCGAGGAGGAAAAAAAAAACCATCTCGGAGATCCTCCATCCTGTATCAACGCCACTGAGATTATAATGATGAAGGTTTAGATGTGGGCAGTCGGGGAAGTGGGGTTCTTATAATCAGCCATTTTGGTGCTCCTCAGGGTCTGGCTAGATATCATTCCGACTTTTAATTGATATGGATATTAGTTATGGCTGCCAGAAAGCCTATCGTACCTCCGCTTCTTGAGGCTCACTCTTGGAGCGGGAGTAACATGGTTTTGGGAGGGGCATAAGAATCCAAGTTTGGGGACTAGGGTCCCAATTGGAAGGTACCATACCGCATACCGGGCCCAGTCATTCGAAAAACAGACATTGTTTGGCGTGCGGAATGCAGTCACCTGGGCCAGACTACGAATTAAGGTACCTGTTTAGTAGGGTGCCTGTGGAATTCTTCGTTCCCGTACTAACGTACCCCCCGACAGCCGATCTCTCAACGTGTGAGAACTTATGATGCTAGTCGCGCAGGTGCTAGCAATGCGGGGCTTGCGGGGAGGACAAGGATCGACCAGATGCCATAAGTATTTAGCTCTCCCTCTGAACGCCGTTTTATCATATTCTCGCTATCGCTTTTATCCTCGAAAAAATTAATATAATTACATATAACTGCGGCCGAGGTACCGGTATCCAAAGTATGTACTGCTATGGAAATGGGCACAGCACAAGGGTTTCGTACAGCCCTGATATTTCTACATCATGGTCTAAATCCCAAACCTTCACCCTCAGAATCACGTGAACCAATAGTAAGGAAGTGACGTCAGCTACTAGCCAGCCACATCCCCTCACCTCAACCTGCTGCAATCCAAGTTCATCTCCACAACTTTCGCAACAACCCCAAACCACCACCGAGAGATATTACCATCGAACACTACGACAGTTATCTATAAAAAACAACAAAGAGCTCAAAAAAGATGTCCTCCAACGAAGAACGTGCTTTTAACCGCCTTCTTGATGAACAGCGTGCACAAAACAACCCCGCTTCCGTAAACGCCGCCAGCGAAGCTGAATGGCGCACCAAACTTGCCGGAAAGAAAATTGTCGACGGCCAAGCTTATTCCGTAAGATATCCCCACTTGCCCCCGGCTTCCCCTTCCAAAATACACTCATGCTTGGGAACTAATGGGTTGTTTTGCAGGCGGATACTTTCAGCAAGGGGGATTTACCTGAGAAGCATAGGGTACTTCCTCCCGGAGCGATAGTCACCAAGGATTTCCATCATGATAGGTGAGTTGTTTTTCAGACTGGCAATGCATCATGATGAAGTGAGGCCAACGAAGGATGACAACTATTCTAGGTTGAACGTACACGTCGACGAGCAAGGGAATACTACCCACGTTACTTATGGTTAAGCAAGAGTAACCTAAGGGACCGGGAATTTGGGATTTGGGGGCTAGGGAGAGACTGAATGTCTCCTAAGGGTTGGGAATTCGGTTCATTAGATGGATAATAAATTGGTTTTTGACCAGGCTTGAAACTATTCAACTCTCCCCAAATTGTGCAGCGCATGTGCGGCTTGATTGCGACAGGCAACCTCAGCGTCAACAATCTAGGTAGCGGGATCGTTGCTTCAACTCGCTGAAGTACACCCACCGAGGGCCGAATCCCATGAGATGTACCACCGTAGGTTGTTAGGCCAGGACAACTGACAGAGGATTGCCTGTGGGGCCTAAGAATGCTCCATGTCAGTCCGGAATTATTTTCCTATCCATCTGTCCTCTTATATATTCTGCCTCGGACCCTATTTATCAAAGCTCCCCGGCCAAGCCAACATACCCCACTATAACCCGGAACATAGCAGCTGTACTGGCTCCTAGCTTCAAAGAAAACTGTCTGCTTGGCGGTTGTTTAGTGCTGTAGTGCGTTCCGGGTCGCCCTGAGCTATGCCAATGGGCCATTATCGTATTTTCCAGGGCGTCATCTCTAGCCGGCCGAATCTATTACCATTTTTGCTCTCCGATCGAGTCTGCAAACACTTTTAATAGATCTTAAATTTGACAAAGGTGCCAAGACGACTCTACTCGAGTATAGACAGGCCCGTATGTAAGGAATATGTTGAAACGACTGTTTTTGATTGACTAAGAGAGAAAGAGAGAAGTGGGGGTGACCCCGGCTATGTAACAAGAAAAGACGCAGTCACGATTTCACCAGTTCACAGAGCCTCACTCGCCGCCGCATCACCGCCGCATCGCCGGCTTACATAACACCCCGCAGTCAACCATACCAGATATGGAAGGATGCTCCAACACTCCCACTCCTTCCATGTCGTATATGTATGAAAGAAAGAAAGAAACCCTCTGTAGCAGAACCACACAGCATACTAGTAGGAATAAAGAAGTAGCAACATAGAAGACAACACTGGGTAGCCTCCTTAAACCCCTGCTCAAAGCCAAAACCTTGGATAAGGGAAAAAAGCGTTTGAGTTAGGGGAAGAGTACTCAACCCGATACAAGCCCATTGTAATCCTCCCACTGAAGTCCTAGCTGTAGACAAATAAAAGAAATCTGATATTAACATTTTTAAGCCTTTAGCTCAAGAGCTGAGCCATGCATTCCCAAGCCTTTGACATGCTGCCAGTGGAGATCTGAGGGTAGCGGTTTGGTGAGAATATCGGCACTCATCTCACGAGTTGAGATGTAGTCGATCGTAATAAGTCCTTGGTTGTAGACTTGCCGTATATAGTGATACTTCAACTCAATATGCTTGGTGCGCTTATGGAAGCGCGGATTCTGGATTAGCTTTAGTGCACCTTGATTGTCAACCAGAATCATGGTAGGGGGTAGAAGAGGAGGAAGACTCCCGTTTTGACCTATCCTTGTTAAATCTTCATAGATTCTCCGAAGTGAAACGGCCTCTTTGCTAGCTTCACAGCAGGCCACATATTCGGCCTCAGTAGTTGACAAAGCCACAACCTTCTGCTTCGAAGCTTGCCAAGATATGGCCCCCTTACTCAGAAGGAATACAAATCCTGAGGTAGATTTCCTATCGTCGATATCGCCAGCCCAGTCAGAGTCCGAAAAACCTGAAAGGGTTCCATAGTCCTTGTGGTAATCAATCCCAAGGTCCGCAGTATATTGCAGGTACCGTAGAGTCCGCTTGGCAGCCAAGTAGTTCTCCATAGTTGCAGATGCATTAAACTTGCTGAGAACAGAGACTGTATAGCTTAGATCCGGTCTAGTTCCCACAGCAAGGTACATAATGCTGCCTACAATAGCTTGATATTGCTTTTGTTGTTCCGGTGAGAGTACTGCTGGTGGAGAAATAGGTAACTCAGTCTTGACCTTATGTCTATGCTGGCGGGCCGTTTCCATTGGGGTTCCTAAGCCATTGCACTGTGCCATTCCAAAGCGTTCCAGAACTGAGAGAATTAGATTTGACTGGCGAACAGTTATCTTATCCTTTTCCTGGTGAATCTCTAGTCCTAGAAACTGCCGAACAGGGCCAAGGTCCTTCATTTGATAGTAGTTGTAAAGCTGTTTCTTAGTAGACTCAACTGAACCAATATCTGGTGATGCGATCAGTATATCATCAACATAAAGGATTAGGATAACCTTGTCAGAGGTATATAGATTTGAGTCCGCAAGTGACTGAATAAATCCCATCTGTTTCAGTGTACTATCAATCTCCTGAAACCAGAGACGTGGGGCTTGCTTCAACCCATAGAGCGCCTTTTGTAACAGACAAATCCTATTGCCAAAGGAAGAGTCCAACCACTCAATCCCTGGTGGTGGCTCCATCAGGACAACTCCATCAATCTTAGGATAAAGAAAGGCAGTTACAACATCCATCTGATGAACATGCCAGTCTCTTGACACTGCCAGCGCTAACAGCATGCGTAGAGTACTCAAGCGCGCAACTGGTGCAAATGTCTCCTCATAGTCAATTCCATTGACTTGCTCGTAGCCTTTGATTACTAGCCTGGCCTTATATCTCTTCTTGCCATCTGCATCAATCTTGGTCCTGTAGACCCACTTACAGCCGATGATCTTCTGACTAGCAGTCACATGGCATTCCTGGGGTATCCACGTCCCATGCTTTATTAGCGAGGCAAACTCCTCTCGCATGGCATCCTGCCAACATTTAAACTCAACTGCTTCCTCATAGCAGGAGGGATCTAACACAGGACCAGCAGATGCACCAGGAGTTACCATGGCTGCAATCTTGGCCTGTACATGGCGCTTGCGTAGGGAACGGCGGAGGACAGGAGTGGTGACCTTGTCTTGGGTAGAGCTGGGTTCAACCGCAATTGACATTTTCGGTTGTGATATCGGAACCGCTTTAGTACTTTCTGAGACTTGATGATTTGAAGAGTGTAATCCCTCAAGTTCAGTACTAGCCTCTTGAACAGAACCTTGGTCAACCACCTCCCCCTCTCGCTCTAAAATCATCCTACTCTCCAGAGTGCCCGGGGTGCCGCGTCCAGCAACCCCGTTATCCAGCAACTCTATGCCCGGGCAGCCATTTTCAACTACATCGCCAAACGAGGCGGAATCCAAAGCTTCATCATCATCATCGTCAAACCAGACGGTATTCATAGTCTCATTCTCCTGTAGCACTGTCCTCAAGACATCTGTTCCAGCTACCAAGCTCACAAGCTTATCCTCATCAAACTTTACATCCGATACCTGAATGACCTGCTTTGTAGACTGATTCCAAAGCCTCCATATCTTTGTAGTCTGGTGCACATAGCCCAACATAATACACTCCTGTGAACGACGTCCAAACTTCTTCTCCCCACGCTGGGGCATTGGAACCAACTTGTAGGCTAAGCAGCCAAACCTCCGCAAGTGATGCACCTCTGGCTTCTCATTGTAAATCATCTCAAATGGTGTCTTTCCTTTGTTTGACTGTGAAGGCGAGCGAGCGTGTAGATACGCTGCTGTCTGAACAGCTTCAGCCCAGAACTCTGCCGGCAACCTAGAATCGAGAAGCAGCGCCCGAGCCTTTGTCGTAATCGTTCTTATCATCCGCTCACTTACTCCATTCTTATGTTGTGTGTATGGAGGAGCTGGCTCATACTGTATTCCTGTTGCTCTTAGAATACCACGGAAAAGAGAATTGTTATACTCTCCTTTCCCATTGTCACACCGGAATCTGCGGATCTTGTACTTCAGATGGTGAAAGTTCGTCCAAATCTATGAAGTGAATTCCTGAAAACGTGATGTAACAGTAGTCGAGCTCTTATCAGGAAGAAAGAATACCCAAGTATGGCGACTATAGTCATCCACATAGACAATGAAGTACTTTGCCCCACCATGCGATGGAACCGAGATAGGCCCACACAAGTCTGAATGAACCAACTCAAATGGTTCTGAAGCTCGCTTCACTTGCCTCCTTTCAAACCTTCTCTGCTGCTTCGTATTCACACACACAGAGCAGTTGACGCTAAACATATCATCGCCCTGCATGTCTCCCTTGCCAACTATCATCCTTAGAGAGCGAACATTCAAGTGCCCAAGTCGCTGATGCCAGCGCTCCAATGAAGGCACAAGTGATTTTCTAGCGACACTTAAAACACTATATTCACCGTCGCTCAAAGAAGACATTCCTGCAGGTCTGCCGGACAACTTCCAAAGACCTTGTTCTAGGTTAGCCAACACTACTGGACTACCCACACTCATGTTGTAGCGTGAGATGTAGCATGTTTGGCCTGTAAATCTAACTTCATACTCCATCGAAAGCTGACCAACAGAGACAAGCGAGGCACCTAGACTTGGAACAAACAAGGCAATCAGGTCAATATGCCGTATTCCTGGCTGCAGAACAAGTCGAATCTTCCCTTGAGCAACCACAGGAATCCAGGCCTCATCACCAAGATAGACTTTGATTTGGACAGGAAGTGGTTCCAGTGTTAGGAAGTCCGCTCGGTTAGGTGACATATGTTGCGAAGCTCCTGAGTCCACAACCCATGGAGCATACCAGCTACCAGAGTTGCCTTGTTGTGAGCAGGTAACTATAAGCGCATGACTGATCGTTGGCGTATGAGCTACTTCTGCGAACTGATGGCTTCCTCTTCCACTCAAATCTGCTCTCCGTGCCTCCAGCCCATTTCTCCGAGCAGAACAATCACGCCGATTGTGGCCCCCTCTGCCACAATGCCAACAGAGACCACTAGTAGCCAGACTTTGTACTCCCACTCTTCCGGTACTGCTCAGCCTGGTGGAGTGGGGTTGGTTCCATGAGAATCTACCCCTGCCGCGACCACGAGCCACCATTCCATGTGTCCTGTGAAGATTATAAAACCTTCCACCTCGCCGACCTCGATGGCTGCCACCTCTGACCTCTGTAGTGCTAGCCTGTCGTGGTGGCCAAGAGGTGTGGTGGGTGAGAAGAGCGGAGCCAGAAGTCATTGACAAATTCGAAGATGAATTGTCTGCCTGACGGGAGAGTAGAGTTTTCTCCCGTTCAAGCAGACGCTTGATAAGGCTGTCAATGCTGTGCTGACTTTCTTGCTCTATTAGAATATCAACATAGTTGTCATACTCCTTAGGTAGTGTGGATAAGAGGTGAGACTTGAAAGTTTCGTCGGTTATTGCACTCTCGGTTCCGGCTAGTGTTTTCCGAAAGCGAAGCAAGCAGGCCAAGTAGTCCTCAATCGTTTGCCCTGGCTGAGCTCGAGCTTGATTGAAGTTCCGGCGTACATCAAGCTGACCAGCACGGGAATTAAGTGTGTCAAACTTGTCCTTTAACTTTTTCCACATCTCAGAGGCACTGTTCACATCCTCTACATGTTCCTGAGTGACAGAGGTACAGGAGTTGTAGATGATCGCAAGTGCTTTCCCCTCACGAGCAATCCAATCGGAGCGGTTCTGCCGGTCCTCAGGCGGTGGCTGTTCTTCCTCACCCAAGGCAATAGCAAGAGCATTTTCAGACCGAAGAAAAATCTGAATGCTCCTAGCCCATTGACGGTAGTTGAAACTGTTCAGCTTCTGGGTGTCACCATATTTTGTTCGGTAAACTCCATCGGATGCCAGTGTCCCAGGAGTGGTAAGGGAGCTGGAGTCTTTTATAGTTTGCATAGATAAAGTTGAGGGAAGAGGGCAAAAAGAGACAACAATCAGAAGTAAGAAAAAAGAAACGGTAGGACAATCTGGGCGGGTGATGAAGGAACCTTTTCAGCAGTAGATAAAACCTTTCAGAGACAGGGAATATTTTTCAGCGCATATCCCGGGCTCATAACCTGTTGAAACGACTGTTTTTGATTGACTAAGAGAGAAAGAGAGAAGTGGGGGTGACCCCGGCTATGTAACAAGAAAAGACGCAGTCACGATTTCACCAGTTCACAGAGCCTCACTCGCCGCCGCATCACCGCCGCATCGCCGGCTTACATAACACCCCGCAGTCAACCATACCAGATATGGAAGGATGCTCCAACAGAATATAGTGAACCCCAACCGGAATTTAATTTGTGATAAACCTCTAAGCTCTGTTTTTTACTCGCCCCAGGTTCGAGGTCAGCTCCTGTTTGCTCTTAGTCCAGGCCTAAGGTAGCTACTCCAATAGTGATGGTAATTCATGGATCGCGGATATGAGCGTGCCGTATCTGACTACCAGTACTGGTTGAGCTAGGGTATCGGAACCAAATGAAATCATCATCTGATCAGCAACTAAGGAGACAGATGGTGAACCCGGGCCTAGAGACCCTCCCAGGGGGGGTGATGGGAACTAACGAGGGGTTCCCGGAATTAAGTGTTATATACTAGGAGAAAACGGCGCTCGCTAATCTGTTGCTCGGGTAAAATCCCTAAAGGTTAAAACAAGTACTAGTACTGTAAGCTTACCAGCCAAATACTGGAAGGTGTAAATTGTTCCTAAACCCCCCGATTGCAACTGCAAACCTTGTCTCAACTTTCAACAACACCCACTACGGAAAAAGTGAAGGTAATAACCTGAAAGGGCCTTTTATGAGCTCGTTTTGAGCCCGTTTTGCCATAATTGGATGTGATGCAAAGAAGAAAGCCCAAGTTATCCGATTTTGGGTGCGCGTTCACCTGATTTTAGGGACAATCTACATTCCCCGTTCCGCCAGCACACGCCTGGTGCAGCTCAAGACAATCCCAATCCAGTTGGTGAGGTTTCAGCAGGCGGCCTTCTGTCACTATAAGCCGAGTCAAATCAATACGGCCCAGTCCATAGAAAGCATCAGGCACACCGCCTCAGGGCCTTCCCCCCAGGCCCAACATCCAACGGCGCCCAGACCGGTGAATTCTCTCTCAATATGCACGCGAACCATGAGCATTGCTCTTAGGGCGCACGATTGCGCTAGTTCGCGGGACTCCATTGGCAGAGCTTCAACGGCGCTCCAGACAACAACTCTTTAGCGTCAACAAGTAACTTACTTGCACTGCGCCGCACTGCACCCCCTGATGTGGTAACTCACCTGGCACTGTTGAACATCAGGCCCAAGGTGGGGCCTAGAGGCAGGTAGCAAGTAGGCCATAACTCAGATATTATCAAATACTGTGCCGAGGCTCGCAACTTATATTAGCTAGTACGGTTCCCGGTATTAAGTTCGCGTGGCAAGGTACAGTATTCATCTTTTCGTATAATATCATTGCGATATTTCTGCAGGCTACATCTGATATAGGACGGTAATTTACCGTGCTCCACAAATATTCGCACCAGAGCACCAGAGCACCAGTAAGCTAACTCAGAGCCACCCATTCGCCAAAGAATCCCCCAAAAAAGATAATAATCCTCCAATCATACGTTTACAAGATCTAGCTTAGCTAACTTGGCCCACACTACACAAAGCGTATGCCCGCCCTGCTACCGGTGCCATCAGACCATTCGCCGGTATTAGAAAGAGATGCAGTACTTGTAAGTTAGGATTAGGGCTCTAGTCCAGTCATTTTGGGTCTTCGCTGATTGTATCATATCATATATCGAGTAGTAGAACCACCTGCATATTCGGAGTACGATGGTCTGGAAAGGGAACCGCTGGGGATCCCCTAATCCCAACAGGAGGAATTACCGGGATGGGGTAAACCTGCGGCTGCGGCTCACGAATTTAGGCCGGGCTTTCTTCATCTTCTATCCGATTGCATACAACGGGCTGTACTAGACTACACTATACACCACCGCCTACAAAACGCGAGACAAATACCAACCCAACGAACGATAGGACAGCGGAACGAAGAGTGAGAAAACCATAATGGGACCAAGTCAAGGGAAGAAACAGGCTGAGAGGAAAGAAAAAAACAAAAAGCAGATGGATAGCAAAGGGCCAGAACCAGAGAAATTACCAAAGCCTATTTGCATTTAAATCGGCGGAGGTCCTGCCATACCAATCCCTCGCCAGACAAGCATTTAAGGGTGTGAAGGGGAAAAGAGAAAAATGAAATGAGATAGGTTATGGTAAAACTCCAGTCGACGGCGAACGAGAGGGCTAATTGGGTGTTAGGATGAGTGCCAGCTTTCCCTAAAGGGTGCTAGAACTTCAGTGACCACATGGGAGGGTGTTGAGATAGCCTAGGCGGTTCGGTTGAGGGAGGTCGCTATACGCGGGCCCGGAGGCGGAATCATTGAAGTCTAATAACTTCGGCCAGCAGTCGGGGTCTACCGATAGGAGCGCAGGCTGGCCACTAAGGTCCGCAATCTTGGTGTTGTGATCATCATCACTGAATCCCACCTCTAACACGTACTAGTCTCCAGGCATGGTGGGCGGCGGGAGGGATGAATGGCCACTGCAAGCAACTACGCCGAAATTGACGTTGCCCCGTTCCCGCAGGATCCCTGCGACTCCATAATGTCCTCTTGAGAGAGCCAAAGACAGTGGAGTTTGACCCTGGTTATTTGGGATGGTGGCGCGGACACCGTTCCGCTCCAAAAGCAGCTTTACTATCCCCTCATGCCCGTTCTCAGCCGCCCACGAGAGTGGCGTTTGGCCATAATAGGTGTCTGCCTGGTTGGGATTGACGTCCTCTCGTTCCAAAAGTATCTTTACTACCCCCTCATGCCCTTTCTGAGCTGCCCGCAAGAGTGGCGTCCGGTTATATTTGGTATCTGCCTGGTTGGGATTGACGTCCTCTCGTTCCAAAAGTATCTTTACTACACCCTCATGCCCTTTCTGAGCTGCCCGCAAGAGTGGTGTCCGGTTATATTTGGTATCTGCCTGGTTGGGATTGACGTCCTCTCGTTCCAAAAGCATCTTTACTACCCCCTTATGCCCGTTCTTAGCCGCCCACGAGAGTGGCGTTCGGCCATATTCAGTGTCTGCCTGGTTGGGATTGACCTCCTCTCGTTCCAAAAGCATTTTTACTACCCCCTCATGCCCGCCCTCAGCCGCCCACGAGAGTGGTGTTTGGCCATATTCAGTGTCTGCCTGGTTGTGATTGACCTCCTCTCGCTCCAAAAGCATTTTTACTACACCCTCATGCCCTTTCTGAGCTGCCCGCAAGAGCGGCGTCCGGTTATATTTGGTATCTGCCTGGTTGGCATTGACGTCCTCTCGTTCCAAAAGCATCTTTACTACCCCCTCATGCCCGTTCTTAGCCGCCCACGAGAGTGGTGTTCGGTCATATTTGGTGTCTCCCTGGTTGGGACTGACGCCCTCTCGTTCCAAAAGCATTTTTACTACCCCCTCATGCCCGCTCTCAGCCGCCCACAAGAGTGGCGTTTGGCCGTATTCGGTGTCTGCCTGGTTGGGATTGACGTCCTCTCGTTCCAAAAGCATTTTTACTACCCCCTCATGCCCACCCTCAGCCGCCCAAGAGAGTGGCGTTCGGCCATATTCAGTGTCTGCCTGGTTGGGATTGACCTCCTCTCGTTCCAAAAGCATTTTTACTACCCCCTCATGTCCACTCTCAGCCGCCCAAGAGAGTGGCGTTCGGCCATATTCAGTGTCTGCCTGGTTGGGATTGACCTCCTCCCGTTCCAAAAGCATTTTTACTACCCCCTCATGCCCATTCTCAGCCGCCCACGAGAGTGGGGTTTGGCCATATTTGATGTCAACCTGGTTGGGATTGACGTCCTCTCGTTCCAAAAGCATATTTACGACCTCCTCATGCCCACTTCGAGATGCCCAGGTGAGAGCCGTCATCCCCATGCAATCGTGTGCATTAACTTCCCATTCCTTCATCTCCAATACAGCAGAAACTATGCCCGCGGCCCCTAGAAATGCTACTCCGTGGAGTCCTGTAAATCCCGTAGGTCCTCCTGCACTGTAAAAATAAGGGCCGTGGCCTCTATCTTCATTATAGCGCAATAACAGTCGCTGAGCAGATATGTGCTCATCAAATCTATCGAGAAGCCTCAGTGCAAGTATTTTGATATTTTCCGTAATCCCCCTTCTTGCATGCCCACCCCAGTAAACAGAAGCATATTCTAGAAGTGGTGTTGTTTCGGGGGCATCGTGAAGAGTTGGCGAAAGATCCCGGATACATCCAAAATTGAGGTATGTCAAGCAAACCTCGGAAATTTCTGAGTGAGGACTGTAGAACAGGGTCGGATCACTTAAGAGATGCTCCTGAAGAGTAAAGTGCACCAGTCGGACTGTGGACGAAGATACTTCGACCGTGACAAGGCCCAGGCAAGATGCTAGAAGTGTCCTCAACGCAGGAACATCCCCCGGATATAGATCTGTAGATCCTATTTCCACTCCTAAGGCATGACAGAGCTCCTGGGTTCGTAATGGCCTTTCCGAATACAAAACCCACATCAGGGCTTTCATCCCGAGCACTGATTTATATCCCTTCTGCGCTTTCAGTCGCCTTAGAGTTGCTCCGTATACATCACTCAATCCGTGGCCTTGTGTCATTTTGTCGAGTTTCTTTCTTCTCCGACCAATTGTCACTTCTCCTAGAATAGCCTCGATGTTTAGCGAAGCGAGGAGGAATCTGCACATAATTTTTCGTAAGTATACATCATCGATAGGATTAGAAGGCGAAATGCTCCTACGCACATATCAGACATCTTGTCTAGAATAACTTTCACAATATCCGCCCGTAAATTGCTGTCCATTGCCTCTGGCTCGTCATCCCTGTCCAACTTCATCTCTAGG
>Ga0307513_10001400_pt1 | contig 34710 bp, 49 predicted proteins | sample 15_EM_MG_FD_202174 | JGI IMG/M metagenome (GOLD analysis project Ga0307513, IMG submission 202174) | Populus trichocarpa ectomycorrhiza microbial communities from riparian zone in the Pacific Northwest, United States - 15_EM | ecosystem: Host-associated > Plants > Roots > Unclassified | place... | reverse complement strand
GCCTGCGAGCTCACCACTGGTACCTTGTGGACTTGTGCTCGTACTACACTGGCGGAATGTCCACAGAATGGATAATATGCTCGTGTCTATCCTGTGGTCCGGAGTTGTATGAAGAGGGTCAGGATGGGCTTGGTTCCCTTCTAGGTACTACAGACACTCTACAAGCCTCAGTAAAACCTCGGAAAGGAGGCTTGGGGCTTCTCGGCACACTTTGCGCTATTCCCTCGCTGGGGCGTCCTGGCTGGCTGCGGAACTTTCGTGTAACAAGTAGATCCTAGCACATGTGCCTTTGTAAAAGGAGTCAAAACGACATCCAAGAATGAAAATTCTAGCCTCCATGCGTGCGAGGATGCAACATATGTTTGTCAGTGGGAGTGAGGTGTACAGCTAGGTGTAACGATGGGTGCATACGAACGAGAGTTACGATACAAGATAGTACGATGCTGCAGGTAAAAGCGAGACGAGAATGGTACGACGTGTCCGTCTAGAAAGGGTATCCTCCCCCGCCGCTCCCATGACTGTGGAAGGAGTGGAATCCACTTCCACCGAATCCGCGAGGCATTCCACCTCCGAACTGTGCGAACAGGTCAGCAAAGTCATGGGGGTCCATACCGCCCATACCCCCGCTTCCGCTTCCGTACTCTGAATCCTCCTCGCCCATGTCATATCTCTGTCGTCGTTGAGGGTCTGAGAGAACCGTGAAGGCTTCGACGACAAGTTTGAACTTTTCTTCATCGCCACCCTTGTCCGGGTGATGGATCAAGCTCTCCTTACGGTAAGCTTTCTTGATATCCGCCTCTGTACAATCCCTAGCCACGCCCAAAATCTTGTAATAGTCCTTGGTCTTGCTCCTTTTCAGAGCCGCTTCGGCTTTCTTGAGCTCTGCTTGGAGAGACCGCACTTCAGTGATGCTGTCTTCGAACTTGGCCTGTTCCAGTGCGACTTTGAAGTCGGCAACGGAGCCCTCGAAATTCTCGAGATGTAAGTGGATCCGTGCTCTTGTTCGCAAGGCCTTGAAGTTCCCAGGGTAGAGGGTGATTGACTCCTCGATATCCGTCAACGCCTCATCGTGTTTGTTCAGCTACCAGCGGGTTGGATTGAGCCCGTGTAAACCTAATGATGTTTGACGAAGGATCCGCCCACCTTCACTGACGTGGTCGCTCTGTTTGACAATAGTGTTGCACGTATCTGACCACCCTTGGCTTCCTCGTCCTTGTTCCCGATTCGCTATGATGGGAATCCGTTGGTATCACTTCGGTCTCGTGCTCGACGCGGAAACGATTTACCTCGATAGCAGCAGTGTACTTTTCGATGGCATCATTGAGGATACCAGATTTGAACGACTTGTTGCCTTCTTCTTTGAGCCTCTCGACCTCCTTGACGCGTTTCCGTAATTGCATCGCCGCTTCATGTCCGGGGTCCAGCCTCAGGGCGGATTGGACGTGTTGAAGGGCTTGTGGGAGTTTCCCAGAGAGGAACAACACCAGACCACGAGTCGCCAGCACATCAGGAGAGTTAGGTGCCAACCGCAACGCATCACTTTGAATGGCAGTCTCGGCGTCAGAACGGGATGATGATTCGGTCATTGAGGGGCTTACTTCGCACTTGTGTTTGCCCCGTCCCAATTTCCCCTGGCCAGTTCCAGTTCGATCCTCCATATCCGCCACTCGATGGGAATTTCGCCCCCCTCACCCTCAATACCCTGCAAACACTGGTCCAAAGCCAACCTAGCCAACGTCCACTCCTTTCTCTTCATGGCAGCGAGGTAGTTTGCCTGATGGTTTTCGAGTTGGGATACCTTTGTCTGTAGTTGTAACGCCACAGAATTCGTGGGCTCTAAATCCAACACTGCGCGAATGGTGGACAGTGCAGCGGCTGAGGATCCAAGTGCCGTTTGGCATCGCGCGAGACGAATCAGTGTTTTCGTGGACGGGGAATCCGTTTGTAATGAGGTAGCCTGTTGACAATCGGCAAGAGCGGGTTTGAATCGCTTGAGAGCCATATATGCGGCCGCTCGATTCGTAAGATACGACGGTTCATTGCCTGAAGATAGATCTGGTCCAGGGGATGGTCGAGATGAGCGACAAAGAACCGGATTCGCGGTAGAGTGCCCTCACCAATCGCCTGAGTGTAAAGGTCGATTGCCTTGGTGTAGTTTTTTGATTTGAACGCCTCATTGCCCTGCTCCTTCACCTCCTCTGGAGTCGGAACCACAGGTTCTTCGGGCAATGGTCTGGGGGAGGTGATATCCGAATCATTGACTTCACCATTGGGTTGATCTGTAGGCTCAGGCGTGTCTCCAGTGCTGGTAAGAACGGTTAGGGTGGCGATGACCTGCGGGGTAATGGTGTGCGTACAGGTCGATAGGGGCGTCTTTGCTCGTCGCAACAGCTGGGGACGATGTGGAAGGAGAACTGGCCATGTTCTTTTGGGCCTTCTTGCCACGCTTTTTAGTCATCTGGGCCAGTGGTGATCTCAAGAAACGCGCAATCTGACTTAGACGCCCATCCGAACCGACTACCCTAACAAAAAAATCTACAGAAATCTACCGCGAAACACCGTTCACCCCATTGATTTCATCCAACACCGGCATTATATTCGTCTGCGAGAGAACGTGTTTGAGCGCCGCGCCAGTTTCGTCGATGGAGTGCAAAAATCGCATCAACTCTCGGCAAAGTTGCCAGTCACATGTTGCGACCGCGCTGGATAACAACCGAGCGGCGTGGCTGTGACTTTCATCCAGCTGTTCCAAGTTGTGCAAAACGAGGAGATATGAACCGGCAGTCTTCAGGCGACCAGATTGTAGACATGTCTATGGTTTCCGGGTCAATGCTGTGCCTGGATTAAGCGTACCGAAGAGGGGGGCACGAACCTCAAATAACGCCTTGGGGTTGCCTACAATATCAAAGAGCCGACGCCACCGTGTCATCTCCGTCTTGCGTGCGCAACCTACCACTACGTCCAGCGCGGCATCGAAATGATCCAGAAACTCGACCACTGCAGGGAGGACCCCATCCGTGGGGTTCGCCTCGATGCTTTCCAAGTCTGCCTCTGCCTCCACAATGGTATGTAGGAGAATTTCAAGCGCATGAGCGAAGAAGGTCAGCTCCTTGTAGTAAGAAGCGAAGGTGACGGCATCCTCGGTGCGACCGGCTTCGAGATAGTGCAAGAGGATGTGATGCAGGAATAGGTGGGACTGTACTGTGTTCAGTAGGGTAAAAGAAACGACCGCCAAAGTACGAACACTTGTGGACTGGCGGAACATCACGAAGGGCAGGTTCATCCTCACAGCCGCTTCGTGCTCTGCCCCAATAATAATCCCCTTATCCATTAATACGGCTAGAAAACATATGAGAATCCCGATCCCAAGCCTTCAGGACAGAGCTTACATAGGGGGTAAAAGTCGAGCGGGATGTTTAAACTCTCTTTAACATACTCCGAGAGCCGATTTGGATTGGATTCCTCAGAGGGCGCTTCGATAGAGAGAGCGTTCAGCCACACTCTCAGTCCTTGGCCGTCATACCCCCACAAAGAATTCTCAAGGGAGCCGATGCCTTGGAGATGGATCCAACAGAACTCGATCCGGTCTGCGAGGATCTGAAGATCGTATCTGACTTCTTGATCTCGAGACTATCGTGCCTTTGAGCCTCGGATTATCGGCCTTCAGAAGGACGAACGTACCTTCCTCGGGCGGAGAAGTACTAGCTTCCCTCCAACCATCATCAAAACAGTTGCGACCGCGAGGTCGTCCACTGGGTCACCCAACTCTAGGAGGTGCATGAGATACGGACGAAAGGATTCCGCTGAAGAACGTACGTTTCTGAGCGCTGGGTAACATCCAGCTGAGTGTTCGTACAGAGCTCGGACTCGCAATGATCCCATTGAAATTAATCGTCCCGCAGAAGTGCGTCTTGATGGTATCCGGGGTAGGGATAACCAAGTAGTGGTGTAGATTGTTGTCAGCCGTGTACACCAGTAGGGAGTTATCCACAAGGGACAAGACAACGATGGGAGATGTGAGGATCTCTCGATGTAGGACATTTCTGTTGGCAAGTTCTGCGTCTCGGGAGTACAACCTTATCTGAACACGTTCGAGGTCAGTCAGGACTTGGTAATAACTTGGAGGTGAGGGGCTACCTGGTAGGATTTGGAAACTTCGACTGCTGCAATGAGGACATGATGGAACCACACCATCCCGCCCTTGACGGAAAACGCTTGTTCTTGTCTTTCGTCTGAAAACAGCTTCCATCTTCCGGAAGTTGAGCTATAATGCACCAACCCTCTCCTTCCAGCAACAGCGATAAGTCTTCCATCGGAACTTAGCGCTGAGCACCTTAAGGGCCAGTTCTTCCCCACGTAAGTTTCAGGAATCTAGGGAAAGCAGGGATAAACATTCTACTAGAATGGAAGAGCATGAGTTGATTGCCTTGATGTGTTGCCATACGTCCGACTCAGGGTTGATCACACTCATGTCTGGTTGTTCTGCCCCACGATATACGAGTACCCGGTCGTCTTGGTGCAAAAACGCATGTCGTGTGTTATCCTAAGAGCACATATTAGAGGCAAATACCACAAGACCCAGGAGAGCAGCTCACGGGCGATTGCTGACCAGTTGCTGCACTTTTTGCAAAAGGAATCGTAAAAAGTTGACCGTCAGATCCTGACAATCCCTCAGTCAGCACGGGTATGCAAAACGCAAGAACGAAGAGGAGTACTGTTTGTAGCACTTTCGGCCAGGACGAAGAGCTCGAAGTTTCCTGGCGCCCAGAACTAAGGCCTATCAGTTCCCCCATCCAGGACGCGCAGAATCCCAATCAAGATAACTTACAAGCTCCCGTATTCCGTACATGAACGCATCTTGAAACCTTGGAGACATGAAAACATGTTCTCTCGTCCGTCCATCCCAGTATACTCACCTGCCTTCATCTACAGCATACTCCGTGCCGAACCCCCATGCAAGGCACCGGCCAGCGACGCTCCAGACTGCCCAACCATGTTCCCAACCAACCGCAAGAACGTAGCCATCCGAGCTCCAGTCGACTGTACGTACAGGCCCTGTACGAGCGTGCGTGTGCATGTTTGGCACGCTAAGAACCTGGGATTGAGAAGTATACTCTTCCGCGGGGAAACTGGAAATTTCAACTGAACCCCTACCACCGCTGAGTCAGTTCTGTCAAGGGGGAATTAGGTTGAACGATTACCCCTCCATGCCCACAGCGATTAAGGAGAACTTGACGTTGACGGCAACTTCCACGGCCCTCCGGGGTTCTGGGTAGTTAAACATTTCATAAGTGTCATCCAGATCGAGTTGTTTTCGTTTTTGTATCGAACGGGGGATCGGTGAGGTATGGACACATCTCCCTATCCAAGTCGGGGTTGACCCAGCGTTCCCGTTGGGACCGACCTGGCGTTTCCGACGCAACCGAAAGTTTCTCTCGTCTAAATCATCGTCCTGGGGTATAAGAACTCAACCTCCTACAAGCAGGCGGGAGTGACAAGACCCTACCATCAGATCGTCGCCGGAGGAGCTCGATCCATGATCCCCATCGTTGTCGTCTTGAAGCCGGACGAAGTAAGCGCTTCCTTCGGACGTTATCCAAGTTTCGATGTTCGCTTTGGGTTGGATTATCTTCGTTACCGCGACTAAACAAGTTTCGCTATTAGACTGATCGGTGTCGTGGTGAACCGGTCGCACACACCATCGGCACAATCCAACCAAGGGAAATTAAACTCGTCCACGCTCCAAGAGTCATATTTTCCTCGGAAATCGGCGGTTTCTTCTCCATCTGCGTCAGGCCACGGGATCCTTTGCACTGCACGGGGGTTCCGGGTCGAAAAGAGCAGATAATCTCGTCTCGGGGACACACTTAGACGAGAAGGTGATACTTCAGTCCCATCTCGAGTACAGGGAACGCGCACACCGACCTCAAGAGATCCCCCTCCACAAAAATAACCCCTTCAAAGTGTAGACTGACCGACTGGACAGGATGTGCTTCGCCGGGGCCTGGTTGAAAGCTCCGCTGCGAAGCAGACGACAAAGCCGGTGGCTGATAGACTGGTAGATAGGGCTTTGTTTCCACTGTCACGAGCACCAAGTATGAACCCGCGGTCTACAGGTCAGAGTCCGTCAGGCACTGCGTGGTGGGGGGGGGGCGCGGAACACGAACCTGGATCACGATCTTGGATCCGTCAGGTGCCCACTCCGCCCGGACGTTGTCTCCATGCTCCGCCAGCGATTTCTGTGTTCGTGCCAAGTGGGCCACTACCACAGGAGGCTGAGATGGTTGGAAGGGGGGTGTCAATTGGGTCGTACAAGGTGAATCTAGGGTTAACGTACTCGCACTCGCCAAACAGAGAGGCTGTCTCTTGTCAAGGTGCAGAACAGAAGCTTTTTGGGGCCAGGAGAGATCGACAAGACCTCTTCCGGCGTAACGTTTGGGAGTGTTGGGACGCTTGATAGCTGCTTGGCTGCAAATACGGGGAAATACATCTGTCCCGTCACAACCTGAGCCGCGAGGGGGGACGGAACGATCGGGATCCGGCAGCAATGCCGATCAAGACACGTCTCGTGGCGGATAGCTATTAGCACACGCGTCTGGGGAACAGGGGTCAATGGGAATGTTCAATAACAGATCCTGGTGTAACTAACGACTACTAATTGTACAACGAGCAACAAAGCGCAGAACAGACAGCAAGCCAGTAGAGTACCTGTGGAAGCGAGGAAAACTATTCAAAGGAAAAGGAACTTAACGCGATCGGAACCAGTACGCCATTCTGCGGAACATCCCTGGTCGATTTTCGGGCTGTTGTATACCAATTACAAACTGTTCTTCGTTTTCATTAGAAACGGTTTGGATATCGGGCGCAGAGATTGGTAACGAAACGGAAGGAGAAATCCCGTGGGCTCCGAAGTTCTCGGTCATGGGCGAGTCCAACGAACCACCCGCAACCATAGGCTGCAGGCGGGTCTGTCGAAGCGCAGTGAGGATGTGGGAAAGTCCTTCGCGTGACTATGAAAGGGGTTAGGAGTCTCGTAAAGGTGGTTGTAATAGAGGTGGAGCTGACCCTTTGAAGATTGGTTTTGAATTTTGCAAGGCCGTGGTTTTCAATGGCCTTAGCTAAACCCCAGCCAAAGCGAGAGATTATACGTCCTTCGTTTATCTGCAGAGTCTTCCTATAAACGGGGAGGGGCACGTTAGGGGTTAGGGGGAGCTACATCAAAGGGGGACCTACCCGTCCTCCGCCTGACAGAGCGTCGTAATTTCCTCAACCCGCATTACTTTTACGTGGTCAAGATTTCTCGTCTTGCAACGAACGACCCGGCCCACAGGATCCACCTCGCTCTCCTCGAGGATCCAACTCTCGGCGCGGTTGATGATCCCTTTTGGAGCCCATTTAGGGAGTGACCCTTTTTTTAGAATGAGGCGAGTGGTGAGCAGCGTGCCCTGGGGCGTGTGGGTGCGGGAGATGACGTCGCAAGAGAGGACATGTGCGGCGTATGGGTTGGGGTAACGGAGGAAGAAGGCGAGAGAAACGATGGACCAAGGATCGCTGTGAAGGTCATGAGGCCCCTTCCATGCAAGTCAACGTAATACTTACTCGTACAAGTGAGAGTTTGAGAAGAATCTCATTGCCAACGACCCCGGTGGTTTGTCGAAATGAAAGGATGGGTTTGAATGTTCGAGGCAGGAATATTAAGATGTAGTGGCTTTCGTCGACCTGTCCGGAGTGGTGGAGGTAGGGACGGGTGTGACCGCGGAAGGCTGTGACGCGCCCGCGATCAACTCGGTGTCACGCCCCCGCTCCACCTCGTTTTCGGGAGATAAGATCTCACGGATGCTCGCAAAAGTCTGAAAATATCGTTAACAGGCTGTAATATAACCTAGGTATCCCAGACCGCCCAATAGGCACCGGCTGGATATTACACATGAGCTAGTATATGGCTGCGGAGATGATCAATATCCATTGTCCTTCACAATTCCACCCTCCAAGGCTGTGACCTGCAATCCGTCGCAGGCAGGTCGTATCCAGATCGGATCCCCCGGCTCGATCATCCTAATCCCATCCTGTTCTGCCACGGTCAACCCATCCCTATCGCCCCGTCCATCAACTGCCCCAAATATATTTTCGTATGAGGCATGCGGCACCTCATGCCCGAACCCAATGCAGTACGACCGAACCGCTCCAATCCTCCTTGCAGTGGAAACCGCCTCCCTCAGGCCAAAGTGAGAAGTGTGTCCCTTGGGTCGCAGACAATCGATCACCGCGACAGAGGGTTGTCCACTGCGTTTCCGTGTCCCCTCCAGGAGAGCCCACGTCTCATCTGGGATAAACGAGGCGTCCGAGATGTAGACCAGGGAACCCTGGATCAAGAACCCATTGGCAATATACGGTACCACCTTGTTGGCGAGCACAGATATACCCGACCCGGCTGGACTAGACGGCAGAGTCGATGGTGGGGTGTGCAAAGTCATGCTCGGCATTTGGTCAGATGCGTCTGGTGGCGTCGAAAAGATGCGGCCGTGATGCACTGAAAAACCACATCTAGTCACACTATCATGAGAACGAAGGTGTTACATACCGCCAAAAGGCAGAACCTGAACGCCAGTCCCCTCGATTTCGAACGAGGCGCCAGCATCAATGATGTGCCATTTGAACGCCGGAACCTGGGTTTCATGTCAGTGCCCCCGCGCATCTAATGTAATTAACGCGCATACATCGCCTCCGCCGGATGCGAACTCCTTGGACACTAGTGATGGGTAAACACACAACCAACGATTGTCAACACCAACCACCAACCTAGATAAGGGAATGCTCTCTTGGCTTCGTTGAAGGTTGCCTGGGAGGCATACAGGTCTATATACGGCTGGATTGCTGAGTTCAACGTCCATGCTGGAAACATCGGCGTTCAGGTGGCGTGACGCCGGAAAAGTCTCCCACACGACATACCTCGCAAGTCATCTAAACCGTTCATGGCTAAATGGGGTGAGAACAGGAGTAAAGTGATGCAGGACGCGGATATAAGTGTTTACCGTCTGCGTGGCCGTGGGTGAGTAACACAGCATCGATGCGACGCAACCCATACTTCGGAAACCATTCGAGTGCGGCAGCCTGGAGATTCTTTCCCGCATCGATAAGAATTGTCCTGAGATGAAGATAAACGATAATCAGCCCCCGGCGGAAACGGTGCGAGCCAAAATTCGCAACGTACACCTTCTTCCCATCCGCACCATCGACTCGAACAATAGCTGACGTGTTTCTTCTGATGTTTTTCTTGCCCTCTGGTGTCAGCGTCGAGAGACACGTCCGACATGGATCCTCCTCAGGAGGGGCAGTCAGACACGAGATGTTGGGCACACTGCCAGAGGTGCCCGTTCCCAAGAAAATCAGGTCGAATCCAGAGGTTGATTTCTGTTGGCACGCAGTAGGCATGATTCGGAGAGCGGGCGAGAGTGTTGACAAAATCTAGTCGACATCGAAGTGATTTATAAGGTGTGTGTCTCCGTTTTCCCACATTTGTGATCCGATCTTTCCTACGATTACTGGAAATGAGGCGGTTAAGGTAAAGCGTGTTTTTGGCGACTGTCGTAAGAGTACCAGTGTAACAATACAGTGACAATGAATAGAGTGCAGTGTACATGCTTGTTATTTGGTAAAGACTGTACTGTCTCAGTCTTCCACAACAATCGATTGAACGCCGAACACTCACTCGATACGACGTCGTCGTCTTGGACTGGGTGGTTCAAACCTACTTTTTGCGCATGTGGAGAAAACTTGGAAGACTTTCCCTGCCGAAATGCTCAGCGTTAATCGGTCTGTCGGAGATTTCAATAGCTAGGGAAAAAAAAAATACCCTACGCGAGGAGCACGATCGTTGGTCAGAACGATGGGAACTTGAATAACTGGATCCTTACCAGACGAGGGCGTAACGAAAGTTGGTAACCAGGGAACGGTGAATCCCGTTACAGACGCCCTGTGGCGAGAATTTAGTGAGTTGAATGACGGAACACATCTGGGTTCTAAGGAACCTCGATGGTAGCGCCAGTTCGCAAACATATTGGATCAGTGAGGTCTGGGTGAGCTCCTCTTTTTTTGGTATACACCTTGACCAATCCCAGATCGGCCCAGATGCGCTCAATCAAATAATCCAGACTGCAGGATTGGATTTAGCTCGGAATAGAAGGACCGAATAGATGCGGTCGCAACACCCACTTGAGGTCTTGCTCGGCGCTAATCACCACCGTATGGTCCTGGCGAGCCAGCTTATTCACCTGCTCAAGGCTGATCGCATCTACCTTGTTGTATACATCTGAGCGAGCAAAAAACAGGCAAAGAAACAAACGAGAAATTGAGTGACCGTCTCTTCAGGCTGATGGAGAGAGCTGACAGATGGACGGGATATATTTTCTAGTCCCTATTAGGACGTCAATGAATTCATCGGTGGTTATCTGGGGGATGTCAATACGCGTGCCACGGTGTCAGAGCGCCCGTGGGGTGCTCACGTTCTCTCGAATCATCACGTCACAGTTGTGCAGTTTGTCTGATTGGAGGAATCCATATAAGCCAGAACCCCAAATTGTGGTAGGGAACACGGACAGCTCGCAAGAATCGTCCGGATGGTTTTTTCATCAGTCCGCGTCAGTTTTACTGTGGCGGTGAGCTATACGCAATGCATGAACTCGAGGGGTAATGAAGGCTTAAGAACATGCGACCCCACCGTGATCTGGCACATAATGTGAATTAGCGACAGGAAGCGCGTTAACTAAAGGTTGGTCTTACTCCTCCTGTTGTCTTGCGCTTGAATACAACATCCGGTTTTTTCTTATTGAGGCGTATCCCCACTGCGTCTAGTTCAATTTCCAGCAACCGACGTTGTTCATCTGACTTGGTAGCGTCGAGCATTATCAAAATGAGGTCGGCAGTCTTTGCTGTTGACACGACCTGCCGACCGCGACCACGACCTTAGAGGTAACGTGTCACCGAAGAGATGGGGACGGAAATAGATGGGCGCACCTTGGCTGGCGCCCTCGACAATTCCAGGAAGGTCAAGTAGTTGGATTCGGGCCCCTTCGTACTCGATAACGCCCGGTATAGCCTATCACTGGTTTATCAGCCTCACGGGCACCGACTCGGCCTTATAGAACCAGACCGTAAGAGTCGTGAACTCGTATGCGGCGGCCTCCGATGCTGTGTGTGTGCATTTATTTAGGAGAGTGCTCTAATCAATCAAGGTTGGGATGAGTGGAAGTGAGCACCGGTTGACCGGTTTACATGCCTTTCCGACAGACGGAAACCCAATGAGCGCGACCCTAGCATCACCGGACTTTTGTACATCGAAGCCTGTGCCGCCTCCGCTCGACTTTCCTACCGGTTCCAGGAGTTGGGCTCGGTATCGCGCTAATTTGGCCTTCAGCAAGCCGAGATGGTACTCGGTCGCCTGGAGGGTTTAAATTAAGTTAGCTCTCACGGAACGACCGGAGCCGAGCATACCTTGTTCTTTTGCGCTGCGAGTTATCGGACGGATTCGTTAGTGGCCGCCTGATGAGGCAGTGAGAGACTGACTGCGAGCCATTTCCTCCTCAATCTCCTTGATCTTGCAGCCAGATATCAGAACTATTCTTTGGAGGGTTTAATTTGGAGGGTTTGGAATCGGTGTATACCTTTTCGACGATACCCATGGTTAGTGGTGGTCAGGTAGAAGAGTGATCAGAGATCGATTACGGAGCAGCGGGCCCAAAGCCCAAAAGGATCATCAACATCAACGACGACATCGCCGACGCCTGCCTGCCTTCCGCTCCGCCGCCACAACCGACGGCGACCATGCGAAGACACATGCCCTCGCTGTACACACACAATGAATCTCCCAACACCGACGATTGGTCTGGCTCACAAGGCTCGCACACCTACGGCTCGTCATCCTCCGGCACCGGCTCACTGAAGCGACTGTCGAAGCTAAAACAACGGCCTTCGTCATCGTCTACACAACAGACTCCTCATAGTCGCAACTATTCCGATATTTACAACAAATTCCTGCGACGCTATCGCTCCGGACCTGAGGCCGACGACCAACGTCATGTCCACGATAACCACTATTTCCTACGCGGTATGGGGGCTCCGGCAGACGGCCTGGATAGCGACGACGAGGATTCGTCCACATTGGCGGCCTCAGGGGAGAGTGATCGCGCTTCCATTCTGATGCTCGATTCAGAGCCTATTCGCCCCGAGACGGTAGAAGATAGGGAACGTCTGGAGTGGCAGACAATGTTGGCCTCCGTCTTGTCCGGAGACGTACTTAGGACCGAGAAGTCCCGGATCGCTACTGCATTGGAAACCTCCAACGATGAACTCAGCCACATGTATGAGGACATTTGGATAGGTTTGCGCGCCAAGTTGAGAGGTCGGACAGTCGAAGAAGAAAGGAAGTCATTGGAGGAACGTCGTCTTCGGGTGGTGGACCGTGTCCTCGATGAAGTCCTCCACTTTCGCGTCGATACAACCGAGGCGACGGAGAATCCCTATGAGGCCGCATTGCTTCAGGTGAACCGTGTTATACATCACCTAGACGTTGCCACGTCACTGTACCCGTGCCTGAGGGCTTTCTACACCGACAAACCTGCTGCCCAATCCAAGGTTTTTCAGGCTCGCATCGACACACTTAACTCCTGGTCGAATATCTTGTCCTCACTACGACACGAGACAGAACTCCTTCGTCGTTGGACAGGAAACGATAGCCTCGACGTCATCCAGGAGACCATTGGTAACGTCGGTGAAGCTTTTGGCAACCCTATTTCCAGTCAACCCGAAGCGTCAACCTTCATCGACCGACTTTTAAAGGAGGAAAACGTTCAGCGGCAGTTCGAAAAGGGGTCTATGATCACCATCCACGCTCTTGTTGGCGCAGCCCGCGATACCCAGGTCAACTTGTGGCAACTCTTTACCGAGATGAATCTCCCGACATTCGAAACCGTTCTCGTTCCTCTCGTTTCCTTCGCTACGAATCTTTCTCACCACATGCTGCGCGTCCGTCTGGAGTACGCAAGGAAGCTCAAAGATCCGGAAGTCCTCATCATTGACCAGATGCTCGAGGACATCAAGGTCAAGATTGGCTTCGCTTGTACTCTCAAACGACAGTACGATGCGTTCCTGGCTCCCGACTGTAATGGTAACTGGAATCTACCTCCCTGTATCACCCTCGACTATGATCGTATTATCCTGGAGGCACTCGTCTTCTTCTTCAAACTCATACACTGGAAGCTCAAAAGCGGTGTCAAAGGGATCTACTTCAAGGAGACCGATATCATCGAGAGTCACTGGGCCACTTTCCAGGATGTCAGTCTGACCATTGCTGGGGGTAGTGCTGTGGTTGCCGAAGAGCTCTGGTACGTTCTACTGTATTCCCACTAGGGGCGTTACTTCACGCCCAATCAGCGCTCTCACAAACAAGATGATGGTCCGGGTGACAAACTATTTCGAGACCCAAATCCGTATGCCAGCCAATTCACGAAACCGCCGTGGCGCAGACGGGACAGCATTATCTGCCGCTTCCAGGGCACGGAGCGCTCTATCTGAGGAACAGATAGTCAGTTGGTATGGAACGATTCTGGATGGAGTCCGGATCCGTTACAGGAAACTGCAGCGTTTTTGTCGGTGAGCCGACTAATCAGTGCCTATCCACCCTCCATTGTGGCTGAACATGCGGTGTTTCAGGGCACTCGCTCAACGTCTGCAATTATCCGCGGAGTATTCCATAGAAAATGTGGAAATGGAGCACCTGGTGACGGCGCTCATCGAATCCGATCATTTCCTCGTTTACACGCAAACGTACGAGGAGGACAGCACGTACATAATCGCCCCTCCTTCGCTTCGAGGTAATCCCAACGCCATTAGCCGCCTGCTTACCCAAGCCTTTCACATTAGTGAGGAGGAGGAAATCAGCATGTTCGAGGCCAAAGAGGAGGATCCGGATTCCATCGACTACGTGGATTATATCCTTGTACTTTCCCCCACCAGCCGCTTCATTTGGAGTGGTCTCGTTCTCTTGCTGGAGTTACCCCGCCTGGACCTCGACATGAAGGAGAACAGGATTCGCTTGATCGCCGATGGCACCCAGGCGCGGTTGACTGCTGCAAAACGACAGTTCTGCGAGGTGCTCATGCCCGTGGATGAGGACGACGAACCTCTCGAATCCATCTTTGGACCATTACCTTGTGTAGTCGAAAGCCAGTCGCACCTCCCCAATGTTAACAACGAGTTGAGGAAGATCACGCGAGCGACAAATCGACTTGCGCAATCCATCGTGGACTCCGTTCACCACGTACGGACCTCGCTACATCATGCGAAGGGCCGCCAAGAGCTCTTAGAGAACTGGTACCTCTTTGCTTCGGAGCACGGGCAGCATATCTTAAAGCAGATGAGCGGACCGACTCTGATGAAATTCAACCAACTCCTCATCAAACTCGCGATTTCTTGGGTCTCGTTCATCTGTGACGACTGTGATCCGGACCAACGGGTGACATTCAAGTGGGCTGTCAATGCTCTCGAGTTTGCCCTCCAAAGGACGAAGAGGAACAATATTCTCCAACTCCCCGACGACCAGTTCGAGCTCCTCCGACAGAAGGTCGCGAGTTGCATGACACTCCTAATTAGTCATTTTGACATCCTTGGGGCGCGCCAGGAAGCGACGCAAGAGAAGGAGAGGCAGGAGCTCGCCGAGAGGCAAGCCGTGAATGCACTCAGTGAAATCGAGAGCGACGCTCTGCTCGGTATCCCACTCTACTCACGCTACATCGACCCCGCCGTCCGGATGTTCTGGGAGAGGATCTTGAGCGCGGTCAAGGAGCTAGAGACACGACGCTCCGAGATGGTTTCGAAGGATACTATCGGTCGGGTGTTAGATGAGGAGAAGATGGTCGACCGTTCGCTTGTCTCTCTTGCGGCTTCTAGCTCCAACATTTCAATTCGCTGGCAACAAGGCCGCTTCATTGGCGCCGGCTCGTTCGGTTCCGTCTACCTGGCCGTCAACCTTGACACCGGCGCTCTCATGGCGGTGAAGGAGATCAAGTATGCGGAGGTCGCAGGGTTACCAAATCTACATTCCCAAATCAAGGACGAGCTTGCCGTTATGGAGATGCTCCATCACCCAAACGTTGTGGAGTACTACGGAATTGAGGTTCATCGGGACAAAGTTTACATCTTCGAGGAGTATTGTCAGGGTGGTAGTTTGGCGTCGCTCTTGGAACACGGACGGATCGAAGACGAGGGTTTGATACAGGTCTATACCATGCAGATGCTCGAAGGGTTGGCCTACCTTCATGAGCAAGGGGTTGTCCACCGTGATGTGAAACCTGACAGTTCGTGGGGTGTTTGTTTATTTCCCGTGCGACACTCACCTCCGGATATGTAGATATCCTGTTAGACCACATGGGCGTCATCAAATTCGTCGACTTCGGAGCCGCAAAGATTCTAGCGAAGAACCAAAGATCCATGCAGCGGTCTCGACGTACCGTGGACGGTCTCGGGACGCCTGGTGGAGGCCTGGCTATGAACAACAGCTTAACCGGTACCCCGATGTACATGTCCCCAGAGGTTATCCGAAACAGTCAACGCGGTCGCCATGGAGCGATGGATATCTGGTCGATGGGGTGTGTGGTACTGGAGTGTGCGACGGGTAAGAAACCTTGGAGCAACCTTGACAACGAGTGGTGCGGAAGACCGCCCTCATTCTCTAAAGTCGTGTCACGTTTCTGACGATCTTGGTAGGGCCATCATGTTTCACATCGGTGTCGCCACCCAACACCCTCCATTGCCTGAACCGGGACAATTGAGCGAGACTGGTATCAGCTTCCTCAAGGAATGTCTCACCATCGACCCTTTCCAACGACCGTCTGCTAAGGACCTCATGGATTTCCCTTGGATGCTGGAATTCCGAGAGGCTTTGATGTGTTACGAAGAGGTAGAGATGCAGACAAGTCCTCCTGTTCACGTCGACGAAGCTTTTGACAACGCCTCCGTCGCCCGACAAGCTGCAATCATCCACGAGCAGGAAATCGAGGCGATTCGATCTCTCTCACCAACTTCACCGTCGGATACCCCTTTCGAATCCATTCCACCGTTGCCACTGTAGATACACTGCCGATTGTCACTCTCATTTCTCATGTAGCCATACTCACCAATGTAAATGTACACAACGGTTAATCAGCGGAAAACTCAGCCCGAGATACCCAACAAATGCTGTAATTCCCAGCAGCGTGCTACGCGAATACAGAAGAAGATAGTAAATTACGAAAAAGGATATGCAGTAACAAGCAGAGCGCAAGACAAACACTTTACTCTATGGCCCAACGTTTCCTGCCGCTGCCACCTCTGCTGATGCTGGATTCGACAGAAGTGTCCGAGTCGGTACGTGAGTGGTTGCTGGCACCACTATCGTATTGATACAAGTGATGGATTGGGGGCTGTTGGCGAGTGTGAGCGGGGGCGGGTTCAAGAACAGCCTGTTGGTCGAACGGGACAGAAGATCCGTGGAAGAAACGAGGGCCCATTTGTGGATTCGAAAACTGTGATTTTTCGGACAAAACCCCCTTGTCGTTAGACTTGAAGGTAGCGGAGAACGTAGGGACAGGGTATCCCAGGGGAGGGAATTCCACTTTCTCGATAGAAATCTCGGAGGCGTCATCCTGCACGTAAGGTGTGAAGAGCGCATCATCGTCATCTGTGTAACGGGCTTCGTTCACTGGACAAGCGTCGACGTCAGAATGTAAGGTGTTGTTGGAACAGGAAAACACATACAATGTCCGGGGAGACCCATGCCAAACCCTAATCGGCAAATGATTCCGGTAATGAGAGCCGATAATGTCAACAGCACGGAGGCCGTGGCCATGAGGCTGAAGAAACGCCATTCCAGGAAGGTCCAACGGAAACTGGTACTGGCGAACATAGCACCCCAGCTAGCCAAGTAGAGAGTGGACATGCCAAGGAAGACCGTCATTAGTATCCTTTGTTCCTTACGAACAGAAATCCATCCCTATGGAACGCATGTCAACACTGGGAGGTGGCAAAGGCCGGGCATGTACGTACCAATGCAAGCCATGGAACCAACAGCTGATTTATGATTAGCTATAGCGTAGTATTGTACGGGTAAAAACTTACGACGAGGACCAAGACGGTCATCACTTGATAAACCACCTTTTTCGTCGCGATCTGCGAGATAACACCGTTGACTAACTGGTCTAACCAGAGTCCAGCGGATGCAACGATGAAAAACAGAGCAAGTTGGATGGTAACTGAGAGGATTAGGACCACGGTGTATTGCCTACGGATCTGCATAGAAGCACCCATGCGCTTGAATGTTCTCCAGCCGAAAGCCTACGACAGATTAGGGGGGAAAGTCAAAACAAAACAACAAAAAAGTGGATAAATACCTTGATCAACCTCCAGGAGAGGACAAGTCCGATCAAAAGAGCGAGAGTATTCAAGGTCAGACTCGCAATCTCTGCGGATCTTCTTGGGCCCCAGTATGTAGGCAAGAGGTTGATTCCACACGCGCCATTTGTGGTTAAACGGGAGAAATTGGCCCGGAACTGATTGGTATGGATAATCTGGAAAACACCCCACCCTGTCCCACGTTTTAGCCAACCTGCGCGATGGCATTCGCGAGTGGTTTGCTCACCAGTGGCAACCAAGTGCGTGAAGAGGGATGCAATGATGTGTGGGATGGATTCGTTTAGGATCTTGATACCGTTCCGTTCAGCGCATGCCGAAAGCTTAATCGAAGAAATCTTACAGCCACGATAGACATCCCAAGTACCCAAAACTGAAAAGCAATGAAAACGATGTCTAGGAGAGGGTTGAATATCGGGGTAGTGGACCAGAAAGGTGTGGCGTTGCGTACCTTCTCGCTTGGTGTTGTCCAACCTATCGCATTCGTCAGAAAGATTCCGGATTATTTTTCATATCTCAACTCACGCTGCTGCGGGCCAGTTGAGGGAAATCAAACAGCTGCGGCCAAGGGTCACGCTGGAATCGGTGTGACCCAATCCTTCGATCTGCACCACGGTCTCCCCATCAGTATCGAGGGCGTGGATCTTCCCAAGCTCCTCCTGTGGGTTTTCGGTCAGCGTTACGAATAGTAGATGCGAATGAACGTACGTGTGCGCGACGCTTCAAGATCACGAGTTCAATCACGTCAGACTCGTCACTGCTCTCATCTCCAGCAGAAACGGGCTCTCCGGGGGGCAGGGTCGGGAGAGGAACGTCGGACCCTGTGGGAGAGGTGGTGGTTGATAGTAGGGAACTCGAAGGGAGAACTGTGAGACTGGTGGGTGTGACGGCAGGGATTGAGGAGGTGATGGTTGGTGGAAGACTTGAAGATGGGGTTGGAGCAGAGGTTAAAGGATATGCGGGGATCATCGAGGATGGAGGGTTAGATTCCACGGATTTAATGGTTGAACCTTCACTCCAGATCACTTGGCAGGAGCTGTGGGACAAGGCACTCTCGACGGTGTCGCAGATTTGAAGGTCGGTCCCAAAACTCAGCAGCCCATCAACTTTGGCGTCGCCCTGCACGACAACATCCCACAAGAATGTGGCGGCTTGAGCGTTGGTCTAATGGATATCAGACTCGGGCCATCGAGTATGGTAAACAAACGTACCGAGAACGCATGCCCCTGCAAACCGAGTTGGATGACACAATGCACGACAGAGAAAATAAAGTAACAGATGGTCAACTTTGAAAATGCAACTCGTGCGGCCTGGTGATCGGAAACCCGGTTCGTTATATCTTCTCGTGGAACCTGTGACGGGTTCTGCGACTCACAAAGAGATTGTATTTGTCGAAAATGAAATGCGGGAGCGGGAAGGAACGCATGTTGGGAGAAGGCCGGCTATCTGGAGAATTGGTACACGCGCTGCATGTGTAAGAACATGAACGAAACTCACCTGGCTGAAGAAAAGAAGGAAGTGAACAGAAGGAAGGGTGCCACTGGGGCGAAGAAGAGACAAGGACTTCACTGGCAGTGAGCCTCGAAGAAAGGGAAGATGAAGGAGAGGAAGGAAGAGTTGAGCGAACCCGATGTCAGAGGGACCAAGCGGTAGTATCGTGATCTTGTGCCTTGTTCTCCCCTTCGCCGGCGCGACGGTTGCCTGACAACAGACTCAATGCACTCCACGATCACGCTACAGCATACTACACACGAACTCGTATACAAAGGGGCTAGACGTGGTACCAATGCTCTTCGCCGAGCAACATCCACACAGAACGTTCTTCAACGTCATCCAGCGGCCCCACGCACTTCAATCCAGACAGGCCTCGTCTCTCAATGACCTTGTGGTCCTGTAGATACCGAACAAGATTTTCGAATTCTTGACGATCAAAAACATTCTGTAACCTCCACCGAAGTTCGCCCTGTTCCAGAATCAGCAACTTCCGTCGGCTTCCTGCCCTCTACCGACACACCTGGGTAATTGCCGGCCTGGAGATGATCACCCCCATAACCACTCTCAACCCCGCTTCCCATGTCTCGGGCACTTGGGAACCGTTGATGTCGGCCCACCTCCGTGGCTTCACCATAATCTGCGGTACAGGTACGACAAGGCTCCACGTCTGGAGGTAAGTTGACGACACCAGGACAACGAACAAATACCCGGCCCAGAAGAAAGGGGGCGTGCGACGCGAGGTAACTTTGTCGATTACACCACACACGTCCGTATGGTCCTGTGTTTGTACGCGACCCTATATAATTAGATGGTATCAGGGCGCTTTTAAGCTATGAATACTTCCGAAACTTACCAAAAGATCGTTCTTCCCTATACCGTGAGGACCCGCGTCGCTTAGCAATGAAACGATTTCCAAAGCACAAGCCATCTCCCCCTCGTCCAAGTATTCGGGGAACCTCTCGATCTCGCTATCGAGACAGGCTTGACAGTCCACCAAACCCGATGAATTAATGCTACAACAAGCACTTCTTTTATCTCTTGTGAATCCATGATTCGCCCCTGGTACGCTGAGAGGAGATAGCGACGTAGGTTCTTCCAATGTTTCCGTGTGGATTGAGGACCACGACAGGTCGTGACTTCTAATTTGAAGGGCTGTCTCGAGTTCGAGGTCATCTAAACCGAATTTAAAAAGTATATCTTGCGACGAACGATTCGACAAACCTGCTTTCTTGCTGTTGTACTCTACCGAAGTCCGCGATTCCTTGGCTTGAGTGGTGTCGATCTTGAAGTCGATCTTCATGCCGCTCAGTCACAGGTCAGTCACTACATCAAGGTCAAGATTCACCTTGTTTTCTGATACAAGCTCAATGAGCGCCGCCATGTCTCCATCGGATGCAAGCAGTGGCCATTCCCTCCATTCAACCTCTTCCTCGTCCTGCTCAATCCAGAGTTCCTCTAAGGACGACGCATCTCGGAAGGTTTCACGAAGCACTGGCCCTTTGAGCGACACTTGATTTCTAAGAAGTCTGGATATCGGAATGAGCCTTAACCGGGGTAGATCTACGTACTGGTCAGATATCTTGAGAGTCCGGCCAGGTTTTGGCTTCTTCGCATCCCGCACGATTTTCGAGAACACGCCCCTCTCGAGCATGCTCTCCGCAACCGAAGACACGGCATCGTCACCGAACCTTCTCAACAACCGGTTCCCGGTTTCGACAGCGTATCTCTCATTTGGGGTGCCAACTACCATCTAGATTCTGGTTCAACGATACTCGTGCTTGTGCGGTGGCTGAAAATACGTACCTTGACAGCGGTCTCCGTAACATACATGTCATCGGCCTCATACAGGGCCCCGACAGACGGGTTAATTTCATCTACAAGCATGGATTTCGAAAAAAGCAGTTTCTCTCGCTTGTCCTCGGTCACAGCGCTCCACACAAAATCCCAAACCGAAGTGACTGGCTGAGTCTCTTTGATATCCAGAAGTAATAGCTCTTCAACACTTGACGGGAGGGCGAGACTATCGTTCCCGATTCCCCTACAGATTTACGGTGAATACATCATAATACGCAGATTAACCCGAAACGACGCACAAGGATGGTTTGTCAATGTGAGCACGGAGGAATGTCAAGTGGGCAATAAGGTCAAAATCCGTCACGCTCTCGGGATTTGAGTCAGGTAACTGAGGAGTTCCCCGATGACGCGTCCAGAGATTATACCAAGTTTCCTCCAGCCGCTGAAGGTACGCCCTTGTTGGCTGAGAATCTTTTGTTAAACCATCCATTCTCTGTCGTACGGAGTTCTGGGCGAGCACGGGGAAGACCTGAGTGATCGCACTCCAATCCATTCGTTGCCCAGACCGACAGCGCGCTTTTATAATCACAGACGCATCTTTCGCGAGCTCGTCAAAGTCGGGGTTCCATTTGAACCGATTCCGTCTCTTCTTCGACTCCTCTGGAGGCGTTCTTTCAGAAAGGGTCTCCGATGAATATGAATATAGGGCTGACCCGATTTCTCCTTATCCTTCCTTTTCTTCACAGGAGCGTCCGAAAGGTTCTTCATCTTATTCTGTTCGCTTATGAGTTGAGCTATGCTCTTCTCCATCGGAACCGCAGAAACAGGGGGAACGGGAACAGCTATGGGCCCCTTCGGTCGAGGGGGTCTATCGACGATACGCGGAGCACGATTGGGAGCTTCCTTCTGAATCGCAGTCGCAATGCTTTGCTCCCAGTGTTTCTCGTCCACGACCGACGAAGCTTTGAGATATTCGTTCCGAACACGCTGGACCCGTGGTGGAAGAGGTTTTCCTTCCAACGCAGGATATGAATTCGCCAAGAGGTTGTCCCAAAGTTTAACTCTCTCGTCTTTCCCTCTCGCAGCCTTCCGAGCAACTAAGGCACGCTTCTCCTCCTGAGATGACTCCTCCTTCGTCTTGCTCCTCTCAACCCGCCGAGTTCGTCGATCAAGAGCCATGGTGTAAAACTCCTTGATGACATGTTCTGGGGCAAGGGTAACCCAAGAAAGGTGAGTGAGTTGAGTCTTAGCTTCCTCGTCATCCGAAAGTGGCGGGCTATCAAGAAATTTATTGAGGAAAGTCTCTTGATGAGATGACATGTAGTACGTTGCAAGCCACCCAGCGTCACGCCGCAGTGAATTTCTGATCACCGAGTTGGGTCGCTCCTCGGATGGAACCTCCTCGGTCTGGACCTTCTCAGCGGAATTCGGATTCAGGCAGACCTCCTTTAGGTTCTTCCAGAAGTCCTCGCCCTCTGCAGAGGTCCGGAGTGGGAAGGTCTTCCAAAAGGGTGGGGGGTTTGCGGATGATGCCCAGAGATGAATGGGTGCCGACGATCGAATATGCCAGTATTTGGGAGCGAGGTTGGCGGCCGATGTGTTCCAAGATTCCTGGGGGACAACATCGAAACGAGAAGGGTGCGATCCATTCTGTTCGCAGGTGAGGAATGGTGGTTCGGACTGTGACTGTTGCAATGGAATTAAGATTCTGAGGTCTCCAAGAATGGAAAGGAGCTCCATTAACCGGTTGCGACTCCTAGAAGCTCCGAGTCCAAGAGCTGAAAGGATGGTTTCCGGAACATCCCACAACGCGGGAGAAGAACCGCTCTCCGGATGCACAAGACCATCCAAGCCTTCGATGGGTGAACGAACGGAGAACAACGAACAATAGTCCGCGATCGTGATATCTCGCAGAAAGTAGTCGAGGTGAAGAATCCTTGCGTCCATCGAGATAATGTTCGGTGAGTTATTGTTACCTGACTCGAAAGGTCGAAGAGCGAGCAGATGTAACTTTCCGGCCCTCGCAACCTTGCCCACGATAAATCCATACATCTGAGGAACGCCGTGACCATGAGGATCCGCAATGATGCTTTCCCTGATAGCAGTGTCGCGAGAGTCGACCGCGTCAACGGATTTCATCAACGAAGGAGTGTTAAGTGGTGGTCGGGAGGGTAATCCGCGGGTTTGCTCCGGCTTTTTGAGTGTATGGGCTGCTGTTCGATTGGGATTCCCTTGATTCAGCGTGGACATGAATGCCTGGACCTTGTCTTCCTCGAGATGAGAAAGGTAAGCAATGGTGATTTTCCGGGTCGTGAATATGGGGGTGACAAGGGTTGTCTTAAGGACCTTAATCCGACCATCCTTCTCAAGTTTAGAAAGCGTCGTATCGATCGTCCTCCGATCCACCCGGGTTCCTGGAGGTCCGCTCGCCGGCTCCCGAGCCTCGGCCAACGTACCAAGGAGGGCAACGTGAGCATCGGCAAATTCTTTCGCGTTAACGATGGTGATTCCTCCAAACTCCTGGATTACCCGATAGAACTCGTTGTCCCGACGTGCGTGAGACATGTTAGGTTTTCTCGATCCTGGAGGGGGCCTGGTCGCAGTTATTGTTGGGGAGGGTTCAGCAGGAGCACTTGTCGAATCCTAACGAACCTTCAGGTAAATTGCAGTTATGCCAGACAAGCAAGTTACGTACCCCGTTGACAGCTCGTTGTCTCCCTTGCGTGGGTTCCCGAGGTTCGGAGATAGGCAGCTGCAGTCCAGGAGGTTGAGTTGGTTGTGAATCACTAGTAGGGCGCGAGATGCCAGGCTGAGGAAAAGCTCGTCGTTGGATTGACTGCTTAATGACTCCTAGATCCGGCGGTGCGGGTGATCCATTCTCATCGCGAGTGGTTCCTGGGGCGGCCCACTGAACGGAGACCGAAGAGGCGGTTGTTAGCAGGGTCTGCTCTCCCCCATCCTGGGCCCCTCGTTCCGCCATAGTCGCTGGGGTGCGGTTTTTTGGCGGTCGACCCCGCTTCCTCGGAGTAGGTGTGGCAGGAGGCTCGCCTTCTGGCTTCCGCTTCGGAGGACGCCCGCGTTTCCTGGGGGTAGGTTCCGCAATAGGCGTACCTTGCTCGGTGTTGACAAAGATGATCACTCCAGTCGCAGCAGTCTTCGCCCTCTTTGCAACCCGAGCTTGGTCATCCGCCCCATCGTCTTCGGCAAGGTCTTCCCTCTTCCGTTTGCCCGTAATGGGCTGGTTTTTTCTTGGTCGACCCCTTTTGACGGTACCGTCAGGGAGAATGGGATTTTTCGGTTGTTTGCGTTTCTTCTTCGTCGTCTCTTCTCGGGATTCCGTGTCCTGGTGTTGGTACAACTGATCCAGCGTATCGTAAAACAGTCCTGGTGACACATCGGTGAATCCTCCTGTATTGGCCAAGTCGACTGGGAGCTCGTGTTCGGCTTCATTAATATTTTCCTGACTAAGAAGTGCTTTGTACCCCTTGAAGGTGAACCAACGATGTCGGCGCTCTCGGCCGTAGGTCTCGTCCACTGCTGTAACTCCGAAATCGAGCATATTAGAATTGGGGAGTGACTTATCGAATCCTTGTAGAACGTGCTCCACGATACGAGGATCGAATCCGTCCATTAGGTCTGAAATCTCCTATTACCCGGAATTTAGTTCGACTTCCATTATGCTGGGAGAAAGTTATTACGGTACGGGTCATCCCCTTGGGGCCAGCTTCGTCAAGCGCTTCGAGAATCTGCCATTGAATTGTTCTGTTGCCCTTCAGGAATCGCCCATCTTGTTGACAGTCAGATTTGGGGAGACATCCGATTCACGATTTCCATACGACACACCTTGAGCTTCACCCGATTGCTGACTAGAACCAGTTTGGGCAGGAGCCACTCCTCCCTCTGCTTCTGCGCTCTCATCGGTATCGGTCTTGACCAGGCGGATGCATTGTGTGGACGTCTTTCCAGTAGATAAATTTGTGAGGGTGACTTTCTCGATCAGGCCAAGGTTGATTAGCTCGTTCAAGCGGGTACTGAAGAAACGACGTTCCGTTTTGGTCGGGTTTTCGAATCCCTTCGGTTCTATGAGTATGGTATGTGAAGGCGAAATTCATGAGACTCACGAGGGTTATAACCAGATCCTTGGTTACATGCATATGATCAGGGGAGTCCAGAAGTAGCTTGGTAATCCGATTGCGAAGTACGTTAAGATCTGCGAGGTGGAACGCGTCAATGGGCCCAAACTTGACGGAGCCCTTGGTTTCGGCTGTCTGTTTTCCGGACCCGACAGTGGTAGAGTCTTTCCGACCGCCACTTTCCTCTCGGATACGCCTCCACATAGGACTGATATCGTGGAAGTGTTTGAGAACACAGAAGTTCCCTCCGACACCTGCCCGGGCCAGTTTGACCCTGCAATAAATTAGATGGCGGAAACCCTTTGGTGGGAAAATCGACCGTACACAAGGTCCATTTCCTGGAGCTGCTTGATCAAGTAGGCGCAGTTCTTTGAATCGTAGCCAGTCTTATTGCTTATGTCGACTGCACTGATCCCGGTTTCCCTAGCGCGTGCGACCAGTTGCAGAACCGTGTAAACCATCGGGGATAGCGTCGAAGACTACCAAGCTGTCAGTGGTATATACCAGAACAAAACATTGTCGACCCACTCTCGCATAGGGACCAGCAAGGGTAGTCCTCAGTACTTGACCATCCACGGCGATCCTTAGTCGTTCTCCGTACAACTGTCTGAGCTGCTCCAGTGACTGGGATTCGCTGTCCTCCACGGGTTCGAGAGAAGCAACCTGACCGGCGTCGGTAGTCTCCCGCGCCTTACCGGGATCTTTCTTGCTAACGCGTGGTGGAGGTGCGACATAGACCTCGGAATGATCTCCGGGAGGCAAAACCCCAACGTAAACACTCGGTTCCTGGAGAATAATCGACCACGCGAACGCAAAAAATGATCCGCCGACCCCCTGACCGGAGGTGGTTTTGTAGAAGTCGTCGACAAGAGCCTCGAGGCGCGTGATGTCACATCCTAAGATTCCCCGGAGAGTTGAGTAAACCAGAGGTATCATTGGTTAAAGCAAAGAAATAAAAAGGGCAACGACGAGAGTCGAACCCCCACGGCCTGCACATGATGGGGAAGTTCGCGAGGCCCGGGGCGGTCGCCGATAAGATGGAGAGGGAATGGCTCACCCAGATCACCCTCGAATGATAATTCGCGTACGACGTGTTGGACCAGATCATCCATTGCGTATAATTATGACGTCCGGATGGATTGTGGATATGCGGAGCCAGGGAGGAGACACCGGCGAAGACCCTCTTCACTCCTCGCACGGAAACGCTACGAGATGGCCGTGAAGTGTGACGTCGGCCAATGAGAGGTAGAGTGATCTTGTGAGAGCCTGTCTTGAATTTGAGGTCGTCGCTCGTCGAAGACTCAGCCAGGTAGAATTTCCATATTCGGATCTCCAGGGAAGTGGAGAGTGGTAAAATGAAGGGATTGGCGAGGACCAGTCCACAAACGATGTCTACGCCTTTTGTAAAGTAGTGGGGAGTAAGCTAGTTGGTCGGCAGAAACCATTCTACCTATGAAAAAAGAATCCAAATAACCGCCAAAGTCTATCTCTATCCAAAATACCTCAGGGAAGATGAAGAGCTGCACTAATAAACGGAAGAAACGGAAAGGACCGGCCATTCTATGTCATGACCGCCTGCTGCTGCTTCGCTTCCCACATCGTACTTAGAACATCCGTGAACGCTGCCCTACCCAGGTGAGCGTTTTGCTTGAAACGCTCGGCGAGGAAGTTTTCCAGTTTGTCCCCTGCTGTCCGCCACATGTTCATCCGTGTCTGGATCTCGGCAGACTGAGCGAATGTTGTCTGCCCGCCTTGAAACGGGGTGTACTGTATCCGCTCCAGACATGTCGCAAATTGTGACAGCGACAGGTTAACAGAGGTCACGGAAGCCGTTTGCGTAGCCGGGTCGATGAACGAAATTTCTCTCACGAAAGCTTCTTCTGAACCGCCAAAGAACTGGAGCACGAGATATGAACGGGCCGCTTCGGAAGAGGTCGCCTGAAACTCACCTTGACGATCCACATCGGCGCCTTCTGTTTACACCCAATTACCCGCTCCGTCCGGATGATACCAGTCTTCGAGTCGACAGAACGGTCGACCGTATCGATTGTCAGGACATGAGAACAATGCGGGTGCGGGTACTTGTGCCACATCCCGATGACGACGTGCGTCCATGAGTGACTGGGTACGCAGCGAATCGGGTTCAGCACTTTTGTCATGCGACCACAGACGAAGATGGCGAAAACAACTCACTCGTAAAGAAATGATGTTGAGATGAAATGCATCGTGAGAGAGGGTTTCGTCAGGTATTAGAGATTAGAGATAATGTCTAAGGAGGTGGGGGTCTATGTACAACCGCGACCGGAGAGCGGCGGAAATTCTTTGTCCGGCACTTGCCGGACAACTCCACAGGGGCCGAGGCTTCCCCACTTAAGCGGAGAGAATATCATGTGATTGCTTCTCGCGCTATCTGAAGCGGACCATCTCACAAACATACGTACGGCATACACTGGTATACATATCTGCATTACAACCCATGATCACGCACTGCCTCTTCCAGTTCGGCCAGCCTCGCCTTCATCTTGGGGACCTCCTGCAATTTGGTCTCCAAGGTCTGTTTCTCCTCTTGCATGGCCAGGCGTTTCTCGGCGTCGAGTTTCGTGCTTGCAACTTTGGTTAGATGCTTCCGCGGAGCGAGACATCAGCGTAAACCTACAAGACATAACCCCCTTGACCGTCGTAGTGCAGGATCATATGGTGATACTTCCACAGTGATGGTCGGTGGGAAACGGTGAGAAGCGTGATCCCGAGTTTTGTGGCGTTGTCCATCATCAGTCCCTCCATGTCTGGAGGAACAAGCGAGGTGGCCTCATCCAAGATGGCGTACTGGACCCGATTCAGTGGAGATTTTCGGGTTTGGTTTCTATGCACTAACCTTGGGGTGATGGTAAAAAAGACGGGCCCAAGCCAACTTCTGCTTATCCCCGCCGCTCAGACTATCTCGCCACTCACGTACTACATCCCAACCGCCCTCCCTTTCCACAATGTTGTCCATCTGTACCAGCGACAGTATCCGAAGCAGGTCATCGTCCGTAATACCGCCTGAGGGACAATTGAGCTTCAACCAACCCATACAAATTGATGGACCTACGGTTTTCCATCTCCCTCTTAGAGTGAGGGTAAATTACTTGGTCTCTTAATGTGCCCAAACAGAGATACGGGCGTTGGGGGATAAGAAGGAAATCTTTAGGCGGCGGCTTATGCACAACACCGCCATATACGGTCCAAAGTCCCCCCAGGATCCTAAACAAACTACTCTTGCCGCAACCATTAGGACCAACGATCAAGAGGTGTTGCTTTGAACAGCCTAAAGTATCAGGAACAGATCTCGTGTGCGAACTGGGCCAACTCACTCCACGCTTCACGTGGAAGCTCAGGCTTCGCACGAGCACATCACCGTTCGGGGTCACAATGGGGACACCTTCAAAGATGATCTCCTCAGACTCAAACACTTTGCCACGGCTCTGTAACACTGAGGGGAGAGCGTGAGTGAAACTATATTCGACTGGAGTTGGGCAGACTTACACTTGACATTCTCTTCCTCTGATGCGCTTGCGATCAATGACTTCTTGAAGTTTCCCGTCCGGATATCGGACATTGTATCCATGAGCTCTGAAACACGAGCGGTATAACCAGCGAGGTCTTGTAGATCCTTCCAGGAGTACAAGACTCGGCCCATTGCATCTGTGGATAGTGAGTCCCGATTTAGTGCCCCACGGGACGCACATACCCGACCCGGACAACAACAACCTCCGGTTTGTCACAAATCCTGCATGACATGAGAATGAATAAATCTGCCGATGATCCTAAGATTACCTTGTGTCCTGGTACCGAGGTCGTTGCTGGAGACCCCTGGAAGTTTGAAGAAGACGGGGATGGCACAAATACCCAACTAAGTGGGTGTCAGCGGACGTGACCAAAGGAAAGAGCCGGATACACTTACACCAAAGGATCCCCAAAGCCATTTAACGATACCCTACCCTTCAGTTAGACCTAGTTCGCCTTGTTGATTAACGGTTGGCTCACCTCCTCAAGACACCCGTGCCACCAACGTGCCCTTAACACGCGAATCTCGTGCTTCATGACACCACCATACTCTCGTTCCAAGAGCAGCTTCTCCGTCTCCTCACCTCCAAGAAATGCGATCTCCTCCGCAAACTCGTTCAACCGTGAGTGTGTATGTCTAAAGGAGCCCGCAAGTTGAGCGGACATGGCGGTATATGCTCCGAATGGCGGGGTTAACGCCCGTACTGTGCGAAAGCGATCAGCAAGGTTGCGAGCGACGAGGATCCTCGTCGCTTACATAGCACCGTCGAGCCTTGCATGAGCACAGTCAACACGAATAAACCTTCAGCCCCGACATTCTGTGACAGCTGATAGTTGTATATGAACATGTCGAGGATTGGTTTGGCAACGTTGGCATAGATGGCCGCAAGGGAATTAGAAAATTGTTGGATATCATGTGTGATCATTCTGTGGTGTGAGGTTAGGAACTGGTTGGCCCTGTACGCGGTTCAACGAGACTTAACTGATCAGGATTCTTGATCCGGTCATCGAGGTTTGCTATAGACGGACATGAGATCGATTTCACCCGTTAGCCCCGGGGACTCACAGATCTTGTAGTACGTCTTATCACCAGCGCCATCGTCCCCGAGGTATTGACCAATGACCGCCTGGGTTAACCTCGTACGGTATGCGAGAGCAAGCTTGCTCTGGACGTAGCTCAGCCAGCTATTCGTCCACGTTGCCGGAATTGCGACCAACAACCACCGCAGTATATTGAAGAAGAATTCCAGAGGTTGAGCACGAACGAGCGAAGCGACGATCCTGTGCCAGGGTAAGAACGCGGAACACATCCGGGGTTGGGGGACTTACTTCCCGTCCAGAGCGGCAACGTATAGTGAGATGGCCGTCCGGAAGATGAGCAAGCTAGAGTGCATGCACAGCAGTAAAGCCTCCTTGGACTTTATACTTGGGATAACGATCCTGAGAATATTTGACAATCGTTTGTAGAAGACGTCGTCGACCTTCCCAGCCACGGAGTCAGGAATCGGAGCATTCTCGAGATTGTGGCGCGACGTACCGCTACCCTTGGTGGTTTCCCATCTTGTTTCCCTCCTTTATTCGAACTTCTAGAAGCTCCGCGACGAGAAGACGAGCCGGATCCCGTCACAGCGTGGACGGCAGCCCCCAGGAAGTAGACAAGAAATGCAACTCTGAGGCCGCGTTGAAAGTATGGTCGGTTAGCAGCGTAGAAGTTGACAAAGTTCGCCCAGTCCTCCTTTCCCCGCGGTCGCAACGAAGAAAATACAACCATAGAAACCAGTGGGTCGCAGTCAAGGTGGGATGAACGGGGTACTAGGTTGAACCAGTCCGATCAATCGATCTAAGTTCGATTGCATGTGATTGTTATGCTACAAGTCATGTGAAGCCTACTCCCAGTGGCCATCTGCCTTTGCCTGGCGGACCCACTCGACGACCACATCCCAAGTCTGAGTCCTGTGGACTTGCAGCCCCGGTTGCGGCAGCTCGAATTCATCGTCCTTCCACCACTCGCGTCCATTCTCCACCCTGTTTTTCTCTTCGTGGCTGAGCTCATCCGCCTCACCCTTGATTTCCGCCCGACGTCTGTTCCATGTATAGTTTCCGAACAGGAGGACTGTGACTGGATGTGGGGCAGTCGCGGTCTTGAACGCGTTCTCTGCGGAGTCGTCGATCAGGACCTTTGCGTTGATCTCCTTACAGACCTGGGGGTGGCCAGTCGGGATCAGTCATTCCGGAACCTCGTTGGGTACGCACATCGGCTTTGTTCAGCTTGGTAATTAACTCATGGTCTTTCGCGAACGTGGTTTCTTGGGATTGTCCGGTGCAGATTACCGTCTCAAATATACCTGGACAACGACGCGTTGCAGTGATACAACCCTGAGCCAAGGGGGTTTGCCTACCAGGGAAGTGACGCTCAACCCAGACGAGACTGCGTTCTTTTTCCCGAATCGTTCTGGCAGTGACCACGACAAGCTTGAAGCCCATCTCTTTGAGCCTCTTTACGCCATCCAAGGCACCCGGGACTGGCAGGGCACCGTCAATCCGGTCCGAGCTGTAATACTCCAATACTTTACGCTGGGGAGAAAATCGAGTCAGCACAGAGTTGGTGAAGCTTCGGTAAAGATAGTACTGAAGTCTCCTTGGGAGACCCCCAGCCAGGGTTCTGTGAACAGTTCAGCCTTGGCAGTTTAGAAGACGGGGTTCACCTACGCGCCAGTAGTAGTAATCTAGAGATTGGCATTAGCCCGTGTCAAACGGCAGAACGGACGCTACTCACAAAAGAAGTCGGACAAGGTGATGTTGGTGCCGTACGTATCGTTGTGCCCTGCAACGTAGCTAGAGTCAAGAAGGTGGGGCCAGTAGACTATCGATGCGCATACACTCAGCAACAGTTTGGTTGGTTAAACTCAGTACATCGTCTGCTCGGTTGATAAGAAAGGTATGATATCGGGGTGGCGCTACCGACCAAGATCACAAGCGATGATGGGTTCCTTGATGTCTTTGAGATTGTGTAAGACTGAGCCAGCAGACATCGTTGCGATTTCCACAACACTTGGGGACAATGGACGACGAGATAAAAATTTATAGTACGCCACAGGCGCGTCGGGTGCTGCGGCTTCCGTACGGTCCGCAATCAGTCATCAGATGACCACGACAGAACGCGATGAAGCTCATGCAGATGATAATCTGGGGAGATAATTGGCGGAGAATGGGTATTGGACGCCAAGCGTAGAGTAATTACACGCGTATGGCTTGTGACCACGTCAACACGATGCCATGGTTGTTATCGGGCTAGCCAAAGGCTCGTGTAATTACAGGACGGTTCCCACGCCACCGACGTGTTTCTCGACTTCCACCTCCTACGATGTCTCTCCTCGACGATGGGCTGGTTGTTCCAGATGATCTCATGCGAGATCGAGCTCGTATCTTCGAGGAATTCCTCCAATCGGAATCGCAACTCTATGATTACAAGGACAGCGTTTCCAATATGCTTCGGTGGAAACAGACGCGGTTGATTGTGAACATCGATGATCTGCGGGACTATCGACGCGAATTCGCCGACGGACTCCTCAAATCCCCAACGGATTACCTCCCTGCCTTTGAACTTGCTCTCGCCACTCTCGTCCACCAAGTCGCTGACCCGGGAAAACATAATATCGAAGATCTAACCTTCCGCATTGGTTTCAGTGGTTCCTTCGGCGACCATCATGTCAGCCCACGTACTCTGAGGGCATCTCAATTAAACAAGATGATTTCGCTGGAAGGGATTGTCACTCGTTGTTCACTAGTCCGGCCCAAGATGATGAAATCTATCCACTACTGTCCGTCGACCACTTTATTCCACTCCCAGCTGTACCGCGATGCGACCACGACAACCAATATGCCGCCAACGTCCGTTATCCCTCCTCAAGAGGACGATCAAGGGAACCCCCTCGAAATGGAGTACGGACATAGTGTTTTTCAAGACCACCAGAGGATCAGCATCCAAGAGATGCCGGAACGAGCACCTCCCGGTCAACTTCCAAGGAGTATCGACGTTATTCTCGATGACGATATGGTAGACAAGTGTAAACCTGGAGACCGCATCCAGCTAGTTGGGATATATCGAAGCATGGGTGGTGGTGGAAGCGGCACCTTCAGGTTCGGCCGTGATGGTCTGACGATCAGCTGGCTAACTACATTACCGTAGGACCATGCTTCTGGCAAACAACATCATCCTCCTATCATCAAAACTTGGAGGTGGCATTGCCCAACAGACTCTGCTAGACAGTGATATCCGCGACATTAACAAACTCGCCAAACGCCCTGACATCGTCGACTTACTCTCCATGTCGCTCGCGCCTTCGATCTGTGGCCACGATTACATCAAGCAGGCGGTGCTTCTCCTTCTCCTCGGTGGTGCGGAAAAAAACCTTCCGAATGGTACTCATATTCGTGGTGACATCAACATGCTCATGGTCGGAGACCCTTCCACGGCCAAATCACAGATGCTTCGTTTCGTGTTGAACACTGCACCACTCGCGATCGCGACAACTGGTAGAGGAAGTTCCGGTGTTGGTCTTACCGCCGCCGTGACAACCGACCGCGAAACTGGAGAACGGAGGCTGGAAGCCGGCGCCATGGTTCTCGCAGATCGAGGTGTCGTCTGCATAGATGAGTTCGACAAAATGTCTGATATCGACCGAGTTGCCATTCACGAGGTTATGGAGCAACAGACCGTGACCATCGCGAAGGCCGGGATACACACGACTCTCAACGCGAGGTGCAGCGTAGTTGCCGCAGCGAACCCGATCTACGGACAGGTGCGTCGGGATCCTTCTTGGTGGCCGCGTTATTTTGACGATATCGGTTTCCAGTACGACATCCACAAAGACCCTCACAAGAACATCGCACTTCCTGATTCCCTTCTCTCCCGTTTCGATCTTCTCTTCATTGTCACGGATGACGTGAATGAGGAACACGACAGAATGATCGCAGATCACGTCCTTCGCATGCACCGCTACCTCCCCCCGGGTGTCGAAGAAGGGACCCCCATCTTTGACAATTCAGCCCAATCTCTCAATATTGCGGATCCGACTCAGGCTGACGCCGAGCACGAGCCACAAGAAGTCAGTCCGTTTGAAAAGTTTGACCCGCTGCTCCACATCGGCATCACGAAGAGCCTGTCATCGACGAGGAAAGGGAAGGAGAAGAAGATGGAGGTGTTGAGTATTGCGTTTATCAAGAAGTACATCCAATACGCGAAGGACAAACCGGCGCCGGCCCTGACGAAGGGTGCAGCCGACCTGATCGTTAACTTCTATGCGACCCTGCGGAACGAGGATAATGAACGGAACTTCAAGAAGGTGCGATGGAGCGTTCCATTCTTCCTGTCAGTCCGGAATCGGCTTTTGCTGACACCCGGTACTAGACGTCACCGCTGACTGCTCGTACACTCGAGACTCTCATCCGTCTCGCGACCGCTAACGCCAAGGCTCGGCTTTCTCCCAAGGTCCAAGAGAAGGATGCCAAAGCTGCCGAAGCTCTTCTTCGGTTCGCTCTCTTTAAAGAGGTCGCGAAACGGACGAGGAGGAACAAGAAGCGGAGGCTGAACACTGGGGAGGGTGCTCGACTCGGTGCAGGTCACGAAAGTGAGGAAGAGGAGAGCGAGGAAGAAGAAGAATCGGACGAGGAGGAGGAGGAACCCAAAAGGATGAGTATGCCTCCTGGGAAAGGACCAAGTGGGAAAGACGCTGGTATGGAAGTCGATACAGCCGAGTACACTGGCGAGCTACAACCGGAAAGGTAAGTCATCAATCACAACAAAAGGACGGGCACTGACCCGCATGGTTTTTTTTTTTTCTTCAGGTTCCAACTATTCAGAAGCAAGCTCTCCAAGCTATTCTCCACGAAATTACAGGACAGCGAAAACGTGAAGCTGACGGAACTCGTTCCGCTGATCAATGAAGGCCTCGGGACGGAAGAACTGTTCGGTACCGCAGAAGCCGTGGGAGCTTTACAAGCGATGGGTCAATCCGAAGAGGTGATGTTGGATGACGATGGGATCGTGTGGAAGATTTAGTTTCGCCCAGTTGCCCACCGCTATACGCGCGCTTTTGTCCCGACCGCGATTTGGCGCGGAAGGGTTACAGGCTCTTTTCCCATCCAGGTCATATTGCGTGGTGTACTTTCTTGCGTATACGTTCTCGTTTTTGCTGTTTGTATTCCGATTGGGGTTTTTATCCCGCACTCCTGCTTTCTATGTTCATGTATCATTCGGCGACGTATACAAGTACGGAAATCAATATCCAAGAGGTTTTTTTGT
>Ga0307513_10001399_pt1 | contig 34712 bp, 34 predicted proteins | sample 15_EM_MG_FD_202174 | JGI IMG/M metagenome (GOLD analysis project Ga0307513, IMG submission 202174) | Populus trichocarpa ectomycorrhiza microbial communities from riparian zone in the Pacific Northwest, United States - 15_EM | ecosystem: Host-associated > Plants > Roots > Unclassified | place... | reverse complement strand
TTCACTCTCATGGCTCAATATCGCAGTCATACACCAGACACACTTTCCTACATGGAAAGCTACCTGCAGACATTCCACCGGACAAAGGACATTTTTCTTGGGTTCTGTACCTCGAAGGCTACCCGCGCTCAAGCAAATCGCCAGGATCGGGACCTAAGAGAACTAATGGCAGATCAGTGTGGTAAAGAAGTCCACCATAGAACTGTCCCTAATCGCCGTCGGCTGGCTGATCAAGAGAGGGTTGAAAGGTCTGATCGGCGGGTAGATTTGATACGGCGTGAGAACCACTTCAACTTCATCAAGATGCACTACCTGACTCACTTTGCCTCCCATGTACAGTATTTTGGATCCATATCGATGTATTCAACCGAGATCGGTGAACTAGCACATAAGGATCAGATTAAAGATGGCTACAGTAGGTCAAACAAGAATGAAGCCGCCCGACAGATCTTGTTACACTATGGCCGCCAGCACGCTTTAGGAATAAGGTTGCAGACAATAGAAGCACGTTCGAAAGTTGAAGGTGTGATCATGGTAGAAGATAGTGGGATGGAAATGCTGACTGTTTCAAGTCGCAGCACACCTCGCCGGGTTCTTAAAGGCCTTATAAAGAACACCAGCACGCTGACCGAATTATGCACAGCCCTCGATATCCATTATTCCAACATGATGGAGGAGATACTGCGTTTTATCAGGCAGACTGCGGCGGATGACCAGCGGTTGCCTGCGGACCCCGCCAAACTGGGATTACTTCCTGTAGAAGGATTTGCTCAGCTTGAAATCCCAGTGCCTCACTTTCAGGAAACTGACAGGTTTCAGATCCACCGGGCCCGCTGTACTGGAACAAAGGTATTCAGCAACGGTGGCTCTAGAAACGATTTGGTGTAGGGCCAGACTGGTGGGGAAGCCAACTATGGAGATTTACGAGAACGCGTGGTGGCTCGGTTGCTAGCACTTTTCAAGATAAGAAATATTCTAAGTGAGGCCGCAGCTGTCCATCGCCTGGCATTAGTTCGCATACTCAATCTGATCAATGGTGGCAGATTTGATATTCCGAGTGGACATATTCGAGTCGGCAGCCGGATCAATGGTCGAGACATGTGAATAGTCAGTATAGGGGCAGTGATTAGACAGGCGCAGGTAATTCCTAGTGGTGAGAAGCAATGGATAGTGAATCACAGGATTGATCTGAGGACGTTTAATGAAATATATTAAATTATTCTATCCAATTATGTACAGTATTTATTCGGCCGAGTTGAAATCAGGCACTTAAGGTGACAGTTCGCGTATTGAGTGTCCTGCTTCAACTTGGCCGCTGGAGTACTACACGATCCGCAGGCATTTAAGGGAATGTTTTAAATAGGCTGAATTGTTCTGCATGAATATACGGCCGAGTTGAAGCCGTATGCTTAAGGTGGCAGTGCCCATATTCAGTGTTCGGCTTCAACTCGGCCGGGGGAGTACTACACGATCAATGGGCATTTAAGGCAATGTTTTAAATAGGTTGAATTGTTCCACACGAATATCCGGCCGGGTTGAAGCTGGACACTTAAGGTGGCAGTTCCCATATTGAGTGTCCGGCTTCAACTCGGCCGGGGGAGTACTACACGATCCGTGGGGGTTTAAGGCAATATTTTAAATAGGTTGAATTGTTCCACATGAATATCCGGCCGGGTTGAAGCTGGACACTTAAGGTGGCAGTTCCCATATTGAGTGTCCGGCTTCAACTCGGCCGCGGGAGTAATAGATAATTCGCGGACATTGAAGGGAATGTTTTAAATAGGATGAATTGTGCCGTATAAATATACGGCCAAGGTGAAGCCGTACACTTATTGTAGCGGTGCCCATATTGCGTGTCCGGCTTCCACTCGGCCGCAGGAATACTACATGATCCGTGGACATTTAAGGGAATGTTTTAAATAAATTGAATTGAATAGGCGGCCGAGTTGAAGCCGGCGACTTAAGGGAGAGATTCACGTAGAAAGTCTCTAGCTTCAGCTCGGGCCCCTCAGTTCTGCCGATGATTAATGCGAAACTATGCTCTCCTGCGGGGAGGGAAGCCAACCAAAGTAGGTGGTCTGCATGGCGCCCGCGCCGGGCATCTTGTGAACAGTAAAGGAATTATGGAAGTGACCGTAGGGTGCAGACTAAGAAAGAAGCGACATAGGATGGCAGCGGATGGAAGCGGACAGATCTAGGTCACCAGAGGTTGGAGGGTAGCAGAGATGGCCGCCGGACGCGCGCAACTCCAAGGAGTAGGCAGGAGGCCAGTAGACCAGAGGTTAAGGGGGCGGATACAAGGGGGAGGCCCTAGGAGGGGGTGGGGCCGCAACAAGCGCGTCGGATGCTGTGGAGGGAAAGTGGGGCGTCCGGGTGCACCCGACGCAAGAGATGAAAGGCAAAGAGGGCACCGGATATTCGGGAGGACAGGACGCAAAGAGCGGACGCTATTTGTCTGGAAGCAGGCTCTGTCCGTCCGGACAAAAAGGTTTTTTTGCTGATGTTTCTTTTTTGCCTGGTTACCCAGGATCACAACCGAGCAACAGGGTACAACCTATTTTTTCATTTTTTCATTTTTTCATTTTTCCCCTTGTCACCTAACCTTGTGGGCATGATTTCTTTCCTCCATCTGCCCTCTACTTGCAAACCCCTTCCCCTCCAATGCTCTCACCACTTGGATATCTCAACCCCACATATTACCCTAGCGGGAATAGCTTACCTAATAATTAAGCGCGAGGTATATGGCTTCATAGGATAACCATATATCCGAACCCAAGCTCCCGGAATTATGAGCTTCACAGAGGTATCTGGAAGACGACGCAGAATACTAAATGAGAGCACGTTTCAAGATAGGTTTAACTGATTGGAACGATGTTTAGAGAATACCACTCCTCTCATTTTCTAGTTGCATATGCGTTAGCTGCATAATGCTTTGATAGCTGGATATCGGAACTGATCACTCCATATTCCATATTACTATTAGTATGTAGGCATTTGGGCCGCATATTTATTTATAGTCTATCATGACGAAGAGATCAAAGACTGTCTACTGGTGGAGTGGGGACACCCTCAGATGAAATAGCAGTTCGGGAGATTCTCTGAGTTGAGCTGAGCAAGTTTTCAGGGTCAAACGGTGTTCGCACAATGTTCTGACGAACTGAATTGTTAAGAAGATACTTCTTAACTAGAGAAGTCGAAGTAGCATGAACATTGGTATAAATAGAGGACTCTCTCCTGGTGGTTGAAGAATGATCAAGCAACGGAGAAGAGACCTTAACAATATAAAAAGTTAGCGAGTTATATTCTAGCTCTTTGATATTTGACTACATTTTATTACTTTACCTTTATCAAACAATTACCAACGAGCCTTCCTGACTATTAATCCGTTGTCTCGAATATCCTTGGCCTAGTTAGCTCAGAATCCTACCATGTTAGCTACCCTGTAATACACATCAAAGTGCCTGGACACCTGCACTCCATCATCAATGATTCTGAATCAACCCAGAAGCATCCACTTTTGTTGGCCAGAATTCAGAGCCAGAATAGCCAACAGGAAAAATGTATCCACCCCTTTCTCCAAATTGACAGCTTAATTCAAATTCTACCAAGCATAGATTTTATGCTCAGCCAGTGGGGTGGGAGTGGGGGAACAAGCCTGCTTGCCATCACTGATCATGTCTGTTATATGTACCACAGTCATTGTCTTTAAGGACAGCAGCTTGCCAGTACTCTAAACAAAAGTGTTGTTCCAGCTGTCACCCGGGCCCTTGAGTGTTTTGTAGAATAGCCAGGAATTTCAAAAATAATGGCATCTGTTCTTCAGCCCCCTGCTGGTTATTACAGTTACGATATGATTATTAGGTACCATAACTAGGACACTGGAAAGACAACTTTGATACGACATGTGGGCAACCAGTATCCTGGAATACTTTAATTTGATATTGTTCCTAGAACTACCTTTGGGGAATGGTTTGCTAAGTCCTTTGCTGAGGCTAGTATTCAATAGTCAACCCCTATCCTAATTGGATTGCTGCCTTGTTATACAAAATCAGTATTATATGAGAAGAAACTCACAGCAAGCATTTGTTGTAATACTCTACATGAAGACTATACTGGAAAAGCCTTTTAAACACACTATCAGACAAAATAGCTGTAAGGTTTTGCAATTCAAAACAAAATACAGTGACTCAAAGAAGGAATAGTGTTATTCAAACTCAGACAGAGTATAGTTTGGGGATACTTAGCTTGCTGGATATAATTGATATGTATTGGTTATTTCGCTAACCTATCTAGGTAACGTTAGTGTGGTTTAAGTCCTAAGTTCTGTTTAACACTATTCTGGCTTTGAATGTGTTGATTTGGATTGTGAAGAGTCAGAGCCATGTTATTGTCACAAATCGTGACTAAGCAAGGCAGATTTCACATGACTAATGCTTATTAGTCATAAGGTATGTTGGGATTTTCGCACTATGACGTCGTTTGACTCATAGCTTTCACATGACTGTGCACTTGCGAGGTATCGTTTAATTATGATTGGTTGATGGTTTCATGACTCACAATTGTGACGTTATATGATGTAATGAATTTCGCACATGACTCATATTACGAGTTATGGGTTGCACACATGCGACTCATTCAAGCGTATGATCGGGTTTATGGGTTTAGATTGATTAAAGAGAATGTGCGTAGTTGACTGATACGAGTCCGCTGATGGATTTCGCACTATGACTCACTATGAGTCATAGGGACTATGTTACGCGAGGTGATGAGTGAGCAGGGTTAGGGATGCCAGAGGATGCCTATAAAAAGAACTTGGTTCTGACCAAGAGATAGGCACGAACCATCTCCTCTTCAACTTCGGCGATTGAAATCTCAACACCACGAGAAATCATCGTCACTTTCCCCCACCCACCTCTCTTCTCCCACGATGGCTACTGCCTAGGAGTTGAAGTTAAGCCAACCTCCCTCCTCTTCTGAAGCCTGTCGGCCTCCCCTCCTTGGGGTTCTCGTTCTCCTTCATCGTTGACTCGCTCATGATGTTCAGTTCTCCCCATTACCCCGCATTTGCTTTGCACCTCACTTAGCATTTTGCATGGTCGGAAAGCTTCTCGCTCCGTTCACGGTCGGCGTTACGGTGTTGGACTCTCGGTCGAAGTAGGCCTCGGCTTGCTGGGCTTGTACCTCTGATGGCGAAAGCCTCAGTTAGTAACATCTCGGTCTCGCCTCGGTTTTGTCGTCTTCCCAAAAGCCCTTGCTATGGCCTGTTTGTCGATTGTGGCTAGCCCGTTCGCGATCCTTCCTTCATCCACCTCCCGGTTCTGTCTGCTTGCACCGTTACTGCTACTGTAGCTGGCACCTTACTGTCTCACCATCCTCCCCCAATCGTCATACTCCTCCTCGGTTACGCTCAGTTGTGGTATTGCACTACCTCCGTGCCTGGTGTCCAACGCCTTGGATCGATGTAATTACTGGCGCGACCGTACATCTATTGTCACCAATGTCGGCCAACAGGACCATTGGTTTTCCCTCATTACGCGATCACACTATCCTCCACCTCAGGCCCTATCGGGCTCTTCGCGAAGCAATCATTTCTTTTGTCCTAGAAGAGCCTGCGGAAGGGTTTGGGTCTCTCTCCTGTACGTCTCTATGAATTGTTTCCTTACGTGTCTAGGGTATATTATCTTAGGTGCTAGGCGAGGGGGACTTTTCCTATGGATTCGGGGTATTTGATTTTTCCTATGAAAAGGGGAAGTGGGCCTTTGTTGGGATTAAGGTTTTGTTCACGCCATAGCTAGCGCTGTATGCGAGTTCTTGTACCTAACAAAGAATATATGATATGAAAAGAAAAAAAAAAGAAAAAAGAAAAAAAACCAACCAAGGGATAGGACACGAACCATCTCTCCTCCACCTCCGGCGATTGAAATCTCAACACCATGGGAAATCATCGTCACTTTCCCCCACCCACCTCTCTTCTCCCCCGATGGCTACTGCCTAGGAGTTGACGTTAAGTCATCTTCCCTCCTCTCTTGGGGCCTGTTGGCCCTCCCTCCTTGGGGTTCTTGTTCCTATTCTTCGTTGACTCCCGCTCATGAAGTTCGGTTCTCCCCCTTACCCCGCACTTGGTTTGCATCTCGCTTAGCATTTTGCACGGTCTGAAAGCTTCTCGCTTGGTTCACGGTCCGCACTATGGCGTCCGGACTCTCGGTCGAAGTAGGCCTCAGCTTGCTGGGCTTGTACCCCTGGTGGGGAAAGCTTCGGTTAGTAACATCACGGTCTCGCCCCAGTTTCGTTGTCGTCTCAAAAGCCCTTGCTATGGCCCGTTTGTTGGCTGCGGCTAGCTTGCTCGTGAACCTTCCTCCTTCCTCCTCCCGGTTCTGTCCGCTTGCACCGTACTGCTACACTCTGCTCCCTGGCTGGCACCCTACTGCTCCTCGTCGGCTGGCACCCTACTGCTATACGTCGGCTGGCACCCTACTGCTCATCGTTGTTGGCTGGCATCCCCTCTGCCCGGTGGCTCCGCTCGCCTACCTCTCCCCTTCGATCGTCCGACCTTTCCTCAGTTACACCTGGTTGTTGTATAGCACTGCCTCCGTGGCTATTGTCCATGTCTTGGATCGATGTAATGACCTGCGCGGCCACGTGAGGGGTTATAGTCGGCCCACGGTTTCCGTGTTTTCCCCCGTTGGCGGTCATCTACCCACCCCCCTCAGGCCCGCGTTTCGGGTCTTCGAACAGGTGGTTTCTTTTGTTTTAGGGAGCCTGCGGAAGGGTTTGGGTCTTTCTACCTGTACGTTTCTATGTATTGTTTTCTTACGTGTCTGGGGTATATTATCTTAGGTGCTAGGCGGGAGACTTTTCCTATGACTTGGGGTGTTGGATTTTTCACATGAAGAGGTGAAGTGGCCAGTGGGTTTGCATTTATAGGTTTTTTTCTCTTCATAGCTCGCGCTGCTTAAGGCTTTTTGTACCTAGAAACAAATAACGCATAATTACATAAATAAAAAAAACGACCAAGAGATAGTAGGATCTTCACGCAACCATCTAAGTACTTTTCTATACTTAAGATATTGCAATACGATTACGCTTTACTCTCTTTACATACACTCCTCGTCAAAGAGAGGCTACACTCTAAGAATCCGGAGACTATTGTAATAGTCTCGACGGGCCGCCTGAATACAGAGTTATTGTGATAACTCTATCAAGCACGACAATCCACCCATCTTACTATATGACAAGATAGTATCCTACAACAGATCACTCAAGACAAGCAAGCCAGTCCCATACTATCTCAAGAGATAGTACTTCCCTACTACGCCCTGGTGCAGAAAAGCGAGACTCGCTTATGCAGGAGACGACTGTCGTTGCCTGTTGCATACGTGCTCAACAATAGGATTGTTACAGTTATCCGAGAGTGGATCTAAGGGATTTTTGCAGTACGGTACCACTCATTGTCATCAACGTACTAATACAATATGAGAGAATAGCCACCTTCAAGTTCTTGCTAAAGTATTCTTATAATTAAATAAGAGCCCAAATATATCGCCAAGAGGCTGGTTGCTGTGCAGTTCTTGTACTAAACAATATAAATAGTCTCACGGTAGCCAATGCATCCTTCCTCCAGTTCTTATAAGATATTGCGAAGGATGCTGCCAATAATAGATCATTCATAACAGTGTTCATTATTCAAGTTGGTGAAGGGCATCCGCCCATTCATATGCTTGATATTCTTCTCCTTTCTACTCTAATGTTAGCCTGCTACTGATTACCTCTTCTTAACTTGACTTCTGGATGGGTATATAGGATGTTCTGTCAAATCCAGACTTGGCAAGATCATTGCCGTTGAAGATATTAGCCACCCAGAAGTAAAAGCATTTCTTTGTAAAAAGGAAGGTAAAGGGTCTAAACTCATGGAAGAGATCTATAATCTGGTAGGGGCCTGGGGTAATTACACTTAATTGAGGCAATTACTAGAGATTTTGATAATGGTATTGAATGGGCTGGTAAGCTCTATATCACATAGACCCACCATTTCATGAGTGAGATGATACCCTCAGTGAGGCGCAGCGCTAACAGTCTATGAAGGACTTGGCCTCTTACTAATCACTGGTTCTACCACAGTAACTGTACTGTGCCTCCCCAAGGACACCACTGGCACCTCGCTTGGGACACGGTAGTAGGTCTAACAATTCAAAAACTACTAATATCCCGCACAAATCTCGAGTTTTACGGGTAAAAAGTAGTATGCTCCTCATGGATATAAAGAAGACTCAGAGCTTCCAGCCGGGAAAGTTATTAAAGGGTGGTGCACTGCATAAGGTGTGATTTGAGATCAGGGGACATATTCTTCAACATCTTGAAGGGTGAATTCACAGTGATCAGTTCATGGCAGAGAAGATAGCAGTGGAGAAGAGATCTCAAAAAGTTAACTTGAAGTCTTGGTCGTGCCAGTGGATGTTGGGTTAATGTTCCATACCACTGCTCTGCTTGTTTCTAAAGCAAATAATTCTAAACTGGGATAATGAAAATCAAAATTGTGTTTCTGAAGTCCTAAAGTTCTACTTCATAGTATAATGACGTGCTGCATCAGCTTCTTTGTGTTTATTGGAAACCTACTCTCGCATGATTGCATAAAATATTAGGGTTTGGGATCCAACACTTTTCTCGGCACTACTAGTATCATCTTCGTTGAAGGAATCAATCACTCCACTTTCATTGATATCACCCTAGTCCCTCTGCCATCTCACACACCCTCCGCTCCTCAATGACTCCCCAGTGCCAGCAGGGACATGCTCCCCCTCAAAAGTGGTAATTGGCCTGCGCTCGGGCAACATTTGAAAAACTCCCCCTGATCTCGCGAGTGCGTCATCTGAGAGCTTAGTATAGGCATGTTCTAAACCAAGTTGAAAACTGGCATCGTTGGTTATTTGGCTGGGGGAGGGGAGGACAGTCAGTGTTCCCAGACGTCCGGGGGACTGCCAAGACACAGGATAGATGTTGAGTCTGATGGCCTAGTAGGGCATGGAGGTCCAACTGTGTTATTTAGCACACAATATTTTTGGTTGATTCTCATAGCCCATAATATTATTCTTTCTACCCATCGACTGTAATCAATCTCTAGGTGCTCACTGCATTTTTTTATATCGTGCAGCTGTACATTCGGACCAATCATGAGTTTACAATATAGAGTATGCAAGCTATGATTACCAATCTGTGGTGCTCACTAGCATTCAAATGTCATAACACGATACTATATACCAATTAAAGGGAAACTGATCCAGGTATCCTACACGTAATATACAAATCAGGCTACGAAATACCATGGATATAACTTACAATGGCAAGAACTCTCCCCTATCCCTCATAGAAAAGGTAGACAAACAAAACTATTACCGCTATAGAGCAACAATCTACAGCTATTCCTAATACCTCATCTAGGCAATATATCACAGCCCGTAGACTCCTGTTCTGGAAAAGGGTTAAGCTGGGAAGAAGGGAGAGAAGTGAAAAAGAAAAGAAAAGAGAGAAAACACTCATACACTAGCATAGAAATCCAACATGACTTACTCCTACTGGGATCCCCTGACAGAGTGTAAAAAACAAAATGAGGAGAAGAAATGGTGGAGAAAAAGGAAGTGCAGGAAATAGTACGCCGCCCACGCAAAATGCGCTCCGGAGTCTATTATCATTTGAACAAGTACCCGGAGTGTAGGCCCTTGCCGGATACCCGTGTCTTAAGCTGGGAAAGGTTCCGACAGAAGAGGTCGGAAACATATTCTCATGGAGCACAGGTGGATAATATTTTTGAGGAGATGGTAGAGGTATAAAGGGGTAGATTCATGAAGTTGGTGTGTATGCAAATGTGACAATTGTGTGGCAAAGTCGGATATAATCTTCAAAGGAGATGATAGGAATTGTTGAGGATGTTAGGATGAAGGGAAACGCTTGCGCTTAGGGTGGCCCCGGAGTGACCGGTCCTCTCCAGGACGCTTCCGTGGTCTCAAACACTTCAAGATAGTAGACTCGTGGGAAGGGTCGCATAGGGGAGGCGATGAGGGCAGTGCTTCGCGCTGATTTGATGGAGGCTCGTGGGAGTGGGGGAAAGGAATGACGACGGCGATCATGTGTCTGGGAATACCGCTTTCTTGCTGGGATACAGAAGTTAATCCAGCTTGCTGTTGAGCACTCTGAGCAGTAACGGAGTTCTCATGAGCCACGTCATTACTTTCTGATATTCCGTGACTGGATAACCTGGGGTTTGACAATAGCCTCATCGTGCCGAAATAGTTAGACCTGGTGGCGTATGACAATGGTGTCAGGCCATTCCGGTCAGGCAATCCGGAATCGACATCCTTGCACTCCAAGAGTTGCTTCACAATCCTCTCCCATCCATGTTGGGCAGCAAGTGATAGTGGTGTCTGGCCATTCTGGTCTGGTAAATTGGGATTGACATCCCCTCTGTCCAGGAGTAGGTCCACAATATTCTCGCTTCTCCACCGGACAGCATGCGATAGCGGTGTCCGGCCATTCACATCCGGCAAATCAGGGTTGACATCTCCTCGGTCTAGGAGTAGCTTCACAACACCCTCAGATCCGTATTCGGCAGCATGTGATAGTGGTGTTCTGCCATTTGCATCCGAAGAATCGGGATTGACATCTCTGCGCTCCAAGAGCAGCTTCACAATCTGCTCGCGTCCAATCCCCGCAGCATATGATAAAGGCGTCTGGCCATTCACATCCGGCATATCAGGGGTGACATTTCCTTGCTCCAAGAGTAGCTTCACAAGGCGCTCACACCCGGCTTCGGCAGCGTATGATAGTTGTGTCCTACCGATCACATCTGACCAGTCGGGGTCCAGATACCCACGCTCCAAGAGTGTCTCCACGAGGTCCTTACATCCAGATCTGACAGCCAGTACCAGTGCTTCATGACCACAGCAAACGCGATCAACATCCACTCGCTCCCAGAGCAGCTTCACAGCACCCTCATTTCTAAATTCGGCAGCATGTAGTAGCACCCTTATGCCATCCCTATCCGGCGAGTTGGGGCCGACATCCACTCGCTCCAAGAGCAGCCTCACAACATCCGCATTGTGAGAGTGGGTAGCATATAGTAGTGGCGTCATGTTAGCTTCATCCGGTAAGTTGGGGTTGACATCCCCTCGCTGCAAAAGAAGCCTCACCACGCCCGCACGGTCATTTCTAGCAGCATGTGATAGTGGTGTCCGGCCATCTTCATCCAGCGAATCTGGGTCCACATCCCCTCGCTCTAGGAGTAGCTTCATAACACCCTCGGACCCATATTCGGCAGCATATGATAGTGGTGTTCTGCCATTTGCATCTGACGAATCGGGATTGACGTTACTCTGTTGCAAGAGCAGCTCCACGACGCGCTCATATCTATGTCCGACCACCTGTGGCAATGGCGCCAGGCCAAACCAAGTGGGTAGCCTGAGCAACACGGCCTTATGCCCAGATCCGGCAGCATGGGATAGGGGTGTCCGGCCGGACCAATCAGGCGCATCGGGATTGACATCCTCGTCCTCGAGGAATAGTTTAACCACGTTCTCATGTCCACTCCTGGAAGCATGGATAAGCGGTGTTAGGCCCTGTTTGTCTTCTAATGTATGATCGACGTCGGGCTGCTTAAGAAGCTGATTTGCGAGGGTGGAATTCCCGTGTTTAGCAGCCCACATTAACGGTGTTTCGCCGTTAGAATCCCGCCCGTTCAAGTCCCACCTTTTCATGCTTATCATAGGAATACCGACCTGGGGAATCCCCATATATGCGACGGCGTGTAGTCCAGTAAACCCTCTGATATCGGGACTTCTACCATGCGCAATATTTTCACGAGAGAAGAAGCCGACCTTCTCCTCACGCAGGAGAATATCTACCCATATGTGGTTGGAATCTTGTTGGAGAAGTTGTAGGGCAAGGAACTCCACATTTTTCCCCATCTCCTTCTTAGCATGGAGTCCCCAGTAACAAGATGCGTAGTGGAGAAACGGCATTGTCGATGGGAGAGTACCGAGAGCAGTCGAAAGCTCGCAAACGGACTGAAAGTTTAAATAGGTGAGACATATTTCCGCCATCATCGAGTGGGGTGTGATAAACAAGTTGTGGCGAGCAACAAGATACTCTTGAAGCGTGAAATGAACGAAACGGACTGTTGATTCTGGACCATCAATTGTGACAAGTCCTAGTGTGCAACTCAACAAGGTCCGTATTGACGGGACATTGTGGATATTAATGTCCGTAGTTCCTAATTCCACCCCTAAAGCATGACACAGTTCTCCTGCCTTCAGCTGCCGTTCGCATGAAAGAATCCACATCAGCGCCTCCATTCCTAGCTTTCCCCGGTTCCCTTTCTGCTCTCTTATGCGATCCAGTGTTGTGCGGTATGCATCATCTAAACCAAAGCCGGTTGTCATCTTATCGAGCGTTTTTCTTCTCTGATGTATTGTCGCATCTGCTAGAACCGCATCCATAATTAGGGAAACAAGCAAGAATCTAAAGAGCAATGTTAGTCGATAACCTGGGATTCACGGTGAGCAGGGTATTCCATACGCGCCCGCGATCTTTTCCGGAATGATTCTGAGAATATCGGCCTCCAGTTCCGTATCCATCGCATCCAGCTCCAAGTCCTTCTTCAACCTCATAAGAAGATAGTCCCGAATATCATCCTCGGTGGGTTTTATGGGAGGTTGATCAGGACATCCGGGGAAATACTTCCTCACTTCTTCTCTAACATGTGGCCTTCCCGTAATGAATAGCCGGATATTTGGGCACTCCCGGACAATGTGGCGCAAAGAGTCCCAAAGATCCGCTCGATGTTTCGTAGCAAACTCATCTAAAGCGTCAATGCAGATGAACCCCCGTTGTAACGATGACAGAGACTCGACGAACATCGCCTGGATTTCCGGGAGCCCGAGTGTCCGACCATCAACCTCTCTCTTCGCACGGTCAAAAGCCACCTTGATCTCTTCTGGGAATGGTTCGACCCCAGCGACGAGTTGCTTCAAGAGAACTGCTAGCACACTGGTCGCGGACTGCTCTTTGTGAGCCTGGAAGTCGCAATAGACACAGGCCACCGCCATGTTGCCCCCATCAAGCCCATCGCACAGTGTATCTATCACAAGAGAGCTGTAGTTACCACGATCAAGTTAGTTTTCCGCACTATTTCTGCCGAGCTAACCCCACACACCTTAGATATGTCTTTCCCACTCCTGGGTCCCCATAATAGAATAATACCGGATCGACGTCTTGATCTTCACTTATATGCCAGTTCTCAAACTCGTTCGTTCGAAGAAGCCAGGTTCCTATCCCTTCCATCCGGCCCTCACGCACACCCTGATGCCTTTCCCGAGGTGCGATGGGAGATAGCCACTCTAAGATCTGGCGCTTCTCGTCCGAAACCGATATCTCGCAGTTATTCCATACATTCTTGTAACTGTCCGTCACATTGCCAACGTTTCGCTGAATGGTAATGGTGGACTTTTGGTATGCTGTAGAACCCATCTTGTCTCTCGTTGTGCTTGTTGCTTGTGATGTTATTGTGCGTATTGTGCGGGGATCAAAATAGGCCGTAATGAGAAAGAGACAAGACTTTTGGGGGACTGGTTTGGGGAAAGGCTGGAGAGGATAGAAAGTCAAACCCCCGCAACACTACAGTACCCCTCGTCTGCCCAGGTGGGTGGGCTAAAACCGCTTTTGCTCTTGGTACCATGCCCAAAAAAAGCAATAAAGCTGCCGCTTGCAGCCTGAGTATGACACACTAATTGTATGCACCATCCCTGGGCTTTCTCGCGGAGGTGGAAAACGTAGGCACAAATAAAAACAGGGAGCTTTCCCACAACCTATCTTAACTTAGATTATAGGCTGTAGTCGACTGCACTCCGCACAGCTAATCAGTAGACTAAAAATGTTACTGGTAGAGGCGTTCCGCCTGTATTCCACGCCATACCGTACGTACTCGAGTAGCGATCGCCTGGCATAGCGAGCAATCTACCCAAACACTACCTGATATTTAAAACCGGGCCGAAGTTAAGCCAATGACATTGTCTAAACTTGTAGATGGCTCACTATGCTGGGGGCTCGCTACTAGTACTCGAGTATGCTGTGGGATTCAGTGAAATCTGGCGTTTGACAAACTGGCCTGGACTAGGACTTTTGGAAATCTCTGATACTAAGAAGACTAAGCTTTTGGGAATTTTAGAAAAGATGAGATGTTCGCCTATCTTTAATTCAGAAATTTAACCGATACTAAACCATCCCAGGTCAGGCGAGTTCGTTAAAAGCGAGTTTTTACCGCAGGCAGGCAGGCTCACAGGCGAAGTCATGAAATCTTGCTCAGCTCGTCCCCCTCTGTTCCTACCGGAAATGCTAGGATATATAGGAAGCAATACGTGTATACACTCATAGTAAATGAAAATCCACTTTCTCATTGTTTTTGTTTCCCTTTACTTTCAGCCCTATTTCTCAAACCATCTCATAGCTCCTTAATTATTTCAACACAAATTATCCTCCTTCACATGAACATCTTCCTTCGAGTCATACTAGCTATTGCGCTTTACTTGTAGATATATCCTTTTTCCGTACGTCTCCCTGGTGAGGTCCTCGGCAAACTCCTCGAGATCCGCTGGGGTTGCATGGAGTGTCTGGTCAAGGGGCTGACGAAACTCCTCCTCCCGAGCCCAGACCACTCTCCTACCGCCCTGCGCGGTCGCACGTGCGGTCATGGCCTCGACCATATGTTGGTGTTCTAAGGATACTATATCAGAAAGAGCTGTAGGCAAAGGGGACTGATAGAAGTATACCTCTAAAAAGGCCACAAATATTTGCAGGGATCTTCAGATATCTATGGGCATCTTCAGATATCTGCGGGTGTAAGCCACCCGTTAACAAAATATTGACTAGTCGCATGGAATATACCAAAAACCTACCGGCGCCGCCGAGCACCCATGAAGCCCGGCCTACAGAGCCCAGGTCAGTCTCACTTTGGCCTGGCCGGCCGGACTGTAAGCCAGCTGGCTATCTGCAGCAGTGTTCCCAACCGTCCCGGGCGGACTGCAGGGCCCTGGCGTCCAATGGTCCCATCCGTCCCGGGTAGGGTTGGTATGGACGGCCGGGCAAGGCTCCCGTCCTCGATATTCACTGTGGGACTGTAGGTTGACGGCAGGGCCCTACAGTCTTACTGAAAATGGTAACTCCCGGTAGGGCCCGGTCGTCTTTTGAATTGACGGGCGTCACCTGCAGGGCCCGGCCGTCATTAGTAATGACCAGCGTCACCTATAGGTATTCGCCGTCACCTGCAGGGCCCGGCCGTCCTGAGTGAGGACAGGCGTCACCTGTATATTAGAATCAAAATGTTTCGCTTCTTTATAGTAACACAGACCTCATGCAGAGTCATGCTAATGAGATTCAAAAATGAAACATAAACTAAGACACCTATAGGGCCCGGCCGTCCGTCCCGGGCATAGATCAGGACGGACTACAATTTGGAGTCCGTCCCGGGCAAAGGCCTCAAACTTGGCGTCCGTCCCGTCCTAGGCCAAAGACGGACGGACTGGACGCTTGGGAACACTGAGATTCTGCAGGCCGACCTGGCCGTCTGCGAACGCTGTTGGTACTCCGCTCTGTTGCCCTTGTAGTCCCTAGGTGACTCGGTTAGTATCATGTTTGTATTAATCGGGGAGAGGTGGGCCAGACTGGGAAGGGAGGTAATCCCTCTGCGGAGAAAAGGGGCCCTTTGGCAGTAGCGGTACCGGGGATGAGGAAGGGTCCCTGTCGGTATGGAAACCTGAAATTGATCATCGTGCACTAAAGGTTAGTAGTAAATTGAGTGTGTTAGTCCATGCTTTTCTAATCCGCTAGATAGATGATATGGAATCGAGTGGACTCACCTTATATGGGTTGGCCGAATTTCTCTGAAGCACCCAGCGTTCCCAAGCGTCCGGGGGAGCAGCGGGGCCCCGCGGGGAGACTGCTAAGAGCCCTGGACGGGACGGGATGGCTGGACGCGGTCCATCCCGGGTGGCCGGAGTGCAGAACGGCCGCCCTTGGGTTAGATGTCAGGCCCTACAGGGTCAGACATGTGTGTTTAGGGTATGGGGGGGGACGGCCGGGGATAGTGAGCGACCGCAGGAGAGGGTGGGGGACTGTCGAAAATGTGGGCTGCGGAGGCAACGACCTACGGCGGGGATTTTATGTAGTGGAGCGAAACTGCTTAAGTGGAGCTGAAGATCGTGACTGATAGTGACAACTTGGTGGAAAGGAAAGGCTTAGGAACGTTGTGTACAGAAAAGAAGGTGTGTAGCAAGTGAAGGTGAGAGGGAAGGAAAAATAGGGGGGGTGAAATTTTTTTCCTAGCTTGCGCGTCCTTTGACTAGTGCGCACATATGCCTCAGCGGTCTCAGAGTGCGGCCGTTAAACTGTCATTTCCAACAGTGACAGTTGAAAATCTAGGCTGCGGAGGTAATGATTTGCGGTGAGGATTTTACGCGTGGACTGAAACCGCTTAAGTGGAGATGAGGATCATGATTGATTGTGATAACTCGATGGAAAGGAAAGGCCAGAGGAAAGTTGTGTACAGGAAGGAAGGTGTGAAGCGAGCGAAGGTGGGAAAGTAAGAAAAACAAGGGGGTGAAAGAATTTTGAGAGCTTGCGCGTCCTTTGGCTAGTGCGTACGTATACCTCAGCGGCCAGAGACTGCGGCGATTAAACTGCCATTTCCAACAGGGACTGCCGGGGATGGCAAGAATGATATCTCATGATGCTATAATGATTGGCTCGGAGGTGTATGATTTCAACTCGGGCTAGTACCGGAGGCCCAAACGCTAGGACTATAATCCCCTACAGTCCATCCGGTCCTCATCTTCCAGAGCATAGTCCGTCCTAGCGCCCCTAAAAAGACTGAATATGAGTAGTAATCCGCCCCGTCCTACCCCGAAGACGGGTGGACTGGACGGCTGAGAACACTGGAAGTATTCCATATCTCAGAATGTTCCAAGAGACTAAAAATTGAGAAATACGGACGAAAGCATAAAAATTACTGTCCTCAATTTTTTTGAATACGTGTGGGGAACACTTAAACATTCTAGGCAGAACAATCAGGGACGGCTAGCTCTGATAATCAGCGGTAACGATGAGTACGTAACAATGCTAATTTTCAGGGAGGTCATACCCTCCGCAGCTCACAATTCAAAGACAGCTTCAGATCTATGGGCGGGAAAGCTGATGGCTACCCTATTTCCCAGTTGGTGAAAAAGGCAGAAGCTTAGTTTGGTCAATATCAAGACTCCCGGTCAAATGCCTTTGTACAAGAGATAGGCAATACCGGACAAAATGTGGGCTAGATACTCCTCCGGGCTTCTATAGGGCAGGCATTCTTTATACCTGCAGCAAGTTCTCATTTGCTAGAGAACGAAACATTTACAATATAGATGACTTGGAGCAAATTTGGTACGACCTGCAACCATTTTGGAGTATCCCGCTATTGGAACTGAGGAAGGTGGTGAAGAGGATGTTGAAAGAGGATTCCGAGAAGAGTGTCCTTGCTGGAATTACAGTACAGATTCCACCTTAGAAAATCTCTCACACTGTCGACTAGCTATGCGACACAGATTGAACATGGCAAGATAGAGGGAAACTAGCCCACAAGGGAATTCGTGAAAATGCTGAACCCCTTCGTCAAAGAATTACTAGATATGAAGATTGCTAATGACGGGCGTGTTCAACCAAGAGTAATTGCCAAAAGGGAAATATTGCAGGAAGATCTCGAGATTGAGGAGAAAATTCGTAATATGCACAGACGAGTAACAAATGCGTTTCCAAGGAACAAAGAGTTAGGTGGGTTAAATCATATCTTATACTCCTATATATACTAAATCTCTGATGAGAGAAGACGAATTTATGTTATCCCCAACATCAGGGCGGTTTAGCTCACAGGGAAATCAATATATGGATCTTGCTGGAAGAGCATGTCCGCCAGACTCTTACGTATGGAATAACATGGCTATGGATCTAGCGGAAACAAAATACACGTCTCAAAACGCGGCGGATTAATCTCTAACTTCAATTTATCCGGTGGCCTATGCAATGTTGGCCAATCTAAGACCTACACGGTATGCTGTTTGCTCTTGCTACCAGGGTAGGTACAAAGAAAGTAGTTCTAGTATTCAGTGAATGCAAGGTTAACGTCAATATAAAGAGTATGTTAACCCTTTCCCGCCCGCAGTTACACCCGAAAAGTTCTCTTCCCCGAAAACGTGTACAACAGTGACCGTACTTCTACAGCCCGGAGAACTACATCCACGGGGACGACAAATGTACAATCGCCTCCTGGTGTGGCATAACAAAAATGGAAACAGCGGCTATCCTGGAATGATCGGCGTAGCTATTAAATACCGCATTCGGAAGGGGACAGAAGGCTCAAGTGTTATTCCTTTTGTGTGGAGGGGGATAGGGAAAGAGAGAGAGTGCGAGGATAGAAGAAGGGAAGGGTAGGGCATAAAGAGGGAGAAGGAGGAGGGGGAGGGAAAAGAGGAGCCGGAGTTTGGGGGGGGACGAGGAAGTGAGAAGATGTGGGGAGAATCGGGGATATCCACGGTCATGATAGGCCAGGGAGATAAGGCATACTTTTACTGCTGTATCTCGCTCTCTGTGAAAGTAGGTAGCATTGTAGCCTAAGAATTCTTAACCCCGGTAACCTGCTAGAGCAGTCTTAGGAGAGTAGTTGTTCGGGGAAGAAGGGCAGAGTTTTAGAGGTTTAGACTACGGTACAGTTACCCGAGAACTTGGGTACAGAGTTGTTATTTGTGTATACAACCCTCCCTCGTCCTACCTCAACGCTGCCCCTCTCTACTCACTCCCTACCCTCCCTTAGGGCAGAGCGAGCTTTCTTATTCCGTCTATCTCCCCCGCACTAGCTTTTAGCTAAAATTTCCCCTTCATTTTTATTCTTTGCCTCTCCTCCTTATTCTCCTCCTCTCTTTCTTGTTCCCTCCCCAAAACAACCGATTTTTCCTATACCGGTATCCATTTCTCCCTCTCCTTTCTACCTTCCCTCCAGCCAACCTTTTCCTTTGTTCTTATCCTTTTGTCAGGAGCCTTGTCTCTGTGTGAGAGAGATGCTCTCTTCAACAAACCACTAACTAATTTCGAGTTTGCTAGCAGAATACGATGACTTCCTGGCCAGAATTCTTCGTCTACGGCGCACTGCCCCTCGAGAAGTCCTTGGAAAGAATTTGCCTTTACCGAAACCCAACTGTGTAGCAGGTTCATTAATAGACAAGCTTACCATCCGCAAGATTAATAAACGCACTTACCATCCAAGTCATCGCCTCCATATCAAGGGGACCTTGAAGATGGTTATTGAAGATGCGGTCAAAGACAGGAATATTAAACTTGCCCTGGACAGGTTTCTGCCGTGTTTTGCCCCTCTTGCAATTTAGTACCCGCCACCCTCAAGTTTGGGGGAGAGCTGTGGCTTCGTGCATGCCAGTCGCCCACATCACTTTCTTCTCTTCCAAAAATAGCCATTTGATGGCAGAGCACATACCCCTGACTTAAGCCAATGTTCTATTCATTGCAGCCTATCTGGAATTGTGCAATATCTGAGGAGTGGGATCCATGTTGAAACTGAATTTTCGAAGCATGTTGGCTCTTTTAACTGGATTGGACGAATAATCGAAACTGACCGTGCACTGATAGACATGATCGCCGTTACTTGTCAAATTATCAGCCGAACGCTGCCTTCGAAGTCGCCTGTACTAGTTTTTGTCCTGCGAGGCTTGAGGCATGTGTATCAGCTCGGAAGGGTCTTCATCGTGGCAAGATGGTCAAATATCTGACTGGGGTGTTGGTCAGAGTGTCTGGTAACGAGGAGCAACCCTTTTCTCAAGTGGAGCCAAACCTCAGCATCACTTATTCTTTACAAGTCGGTGCTAGGGGCCTGCTTCTGGGGCATGCTAGGTTTATCAATCATAGCTACAAGCCAAATTTCCAGCTCACAACCGGGGAGAAGGAGCATGTGAATTAATCTGCAGAGGGATGTTAGGGTGGGCGAGGAAATCACAGTCAAGTATGCAGACGACTATCGTGGGGAAGGTAATCAGGAAAGTTTGTGTAGGACATGTGAAGGATTAGGACGCAGTGGGTATGCTTCATAAGTGAGTGTTGGGGACCAACCACCCAGCGCGGAGGATGGTTTAGCAGTTCGAGCAGTGGCAGGAGGGATTTTGTTGGCCAGGAAGCCTAAGCTAAAGGGAGACTCTGCTCACTCGCCAACCACCCAAGAGGCCGAGAAGTACAATATCCCCGGAAACGACTCCTCAGTTCCGAGCTCCCAGAATAGTATTAGGGCACTTTCTAAGGGGCTCCGTAGCACCCCTCAGGTTCCCAACATGTGTATGCACTCTAGGTCTTCTACTCCAATGCTAGGCGCCATTGGGCTGGAAACACCTCCGGAGACTGTCGGGGCTGTAAGATTTACCTTGCTTTAATTTTGATCTTGATAGCTGAATGGAAAACAGGATCAGTATAACGATCACCATGGTATTCAACGTCCCGCGAAGCTAAATGGACACGGTAGACGCCGTCAGCCGAACATAGGCTTTAAAAAGAATGGGTTATAGTTAGCCACGGAGCAGCAGGCGCTGTTGTGGCTTTGGGGTTAAGGCGGGGGAAGAATTGGAAAGCGATGAGAGACAATGACCGTAATTAGCACTCGTTGGGAATCTGACATTCACACCAATCGGATCACGAGGGATGAACTATTCAAATGGCTTTGGGGATGTATATACCGGCTGTCCGAGGGTATTTATAGCGCACTAGAAGTTTCGATTAAGCTTGTATGCGACCTCTATGTACGATGGCGTTTTGGTATAAGATGCGGTTGCAGTTACGGGGGGGGTGTGCACAGAAGCTTGATTTATTCATGCAATTTCACGGTTTTTCGGCAGCATTGGAAGGCTCTCTGTGACAGTCCAAAGCTTTTTCTTGTCTCTGTTTATCTGTGTTTTAGTACTGGGGTACTTCTTATAGCCCCTTTTTTTAAATCTTATGTTCTCTAGTTTTAGTCCCCCCCCGCAAATAAATCTGCAGAGTTTGGACGGCGGGAGGAGTTCGGTCCTGTAGTTGAGTTCGCTTCATCCTATAATATTTTAGATAACTTGGTTGATTAGAAAGAGGACATTAGGTGGAGAAGCTTAGCCATGCAGCCTTAGCAACTTCATGAAGAGGTTAGTCACGGGGAATGATCGGACCTTATGACCCCCTGAAAGTCTATATTTCTACCGGGAGTTCCTACGGATACCGAAGGGTGATGTTGCGGCCCTCAATAGTTGGCAGTGGCATTTAGTTTTATGTCAATTGTATATCTTGTAATAAGGTTGCTGTCTAACCTATGCTGTGATAACTTAAGCTCTGGCCGGATGAGCAAGACCTAATTTTACTTAGCTTCGCAGCTGCAGTGTCCAGCAAGCTCACAATACTTCCCCATCTCAAACCGACGAGCTCTCTTCTAGCCATCATTCTCTTGACAAATAATAAAAAGATGCACAGAAAACCGCCGCTACAGACTGCTCCCAACATGGACCTGGGTAAATATACTACCCTAGGTGGTTGGAAAGTAACGAGCGTCCCATCCTAAATAGCAACGAAATCCCGGCCATGAATGTAACCTTAGACATATCGCCTCCGGAGAACATCCTGGCGAACAATAGTGTCGAGGTGACCAACGAAAGGCTCAAATAGTCCATTAGTTTCAAACCGCTAGATGCCCTTCATAAGAGTGGGACCATACAACATACTGCAGACTGGAAAATACGAGTGAGAGCTCATGATAGCACAACACTTTGCCATGTTGCTGGGGTGATATGCCATTTCGTTGGGTGACTCAACTCTGTCCATACCTCATCAAAGTAGTGGGAAGTATCACACATGGCCGAGGGAGATTCTTTTGTATGGTGATAATAATAATAATAATAATATGTACTAGCTAAAGGGGGATCCCCAGGGCAACTGTTGATGGCACCGTATTTACTCATCTATCATATCCCGCACTCTATGGCAGCAGAGGTACGCGTACACATCAACGGACTGATGCGCAAGCTATGAAAATATTTTCACCCCCTTTCTCTTTAACTTACACCCTTTCCCATAGACAACCCTCTCCAAGTCTTTCCTTCCGATGAACTTATTACAATCAATCATGTCCTTCATCTCTCCTTAATTCAAACCTTGGGCCTCCACTTTAGGCGTTCCACTCCACTGCGTAAAACCCCCGCCGTCGATCGTTACCTCTGCACTATTATTTTTAACAGTCCCCAGCGGTCATCATCCATCTCCGCTGTCCCCAGCAGTTCCCCTCACTTATTATTCCCTGCTCCCACCCGCCGCCCCTAATACCTGCCCTCTGTGGCCACCCCCCCCGCAGTTCTTCCCTACGCCCCACAGCCTTCTGATACCCCCCTATGGTCCCCCCCCCCCCGCAATCCCCGCCCTCATACCAGCTCCTCTGCTGTCCGCCCCAGGACCGGCTGTCTAGTGCATCTGACTATACTGGTAAAGGAATCGCGTGTCCGGCCCGGTAGTCATAGCCAGGAACGGCAGTCTCCTAGGTAGTTTTCCCTACACAGGGCCGCGTCTAGCGTCCCTGTCCCGTCCCGTTTTCTTGGAGTTGTCTACGCCGTCCCTGTGGAGCCCCCGGACGGTTCGGAAAATTGACAAAGACCCCGAGGGTTGCCCAATTTCGCTGCACGCAATAGAAGCCCGTTTTATAAACGCCACGACATTGTGAGTATACACTCAGCGGACCCCGTATTACTTCCTAACTGTGTTTCAATCCGCCAGATGGTTTCCGGTCTTGTCTACGGTGGGAGGAGGCCGTGGACGGCACGAATGATGTCTTGTGATGCCATAACAATTGGCTCGGAGGTGTATGATTCCAACTTGGGATAGTACCGAAGGTCCAAGCGCTAGGACTATAGTCCCCTACAGTCCGTCCGGTCCCCGCCCCCCCCTCCCCCCCCCCGGCGTTGTCTGTCTTACCCCCCCTAAAAAGAAGACTATGAATAGTAGTCCGTCCCGTCCTACCCCGAAGAGTGACGGACTAGACGGCTGAGAACACTACGCAGCAGCGATCAGGGGGGGGGATCAAATTTATCATGGAGGGCATGTGGTTTGTCTCCTCGAGAACAGATTGGTGAACTATAAGGAGACATTGATGGCCTTGTATGGTCCGAATTGGCATATTGCACAAGAGCTCAGCGGTAGGCAGATTTATTTCTACCAGTCTTCTTTCAAGTTGCCCACTGCTCTTTCTGATACAATACCTTTAGAACACCAACATATGGTCGACGCGATGAATATACTGTACGCGCGACAGTTTTGGGTGGTAGGAGTGGTCTGGGCTTGGGAGGAGGAATTTCGTCAGCTCATTGACTAGACACTCCATGCAACCCCAGCGGATCTCGAGGAGTTTGCCGAGGACCTCATCGGAAGACGTACGGAAAAGGTTATACCTACACCCGCAAATCGGCCCGCCAAATGGTCAAGGCTCTCCAAGAAGCCCACTTCAAGTTGACCCGGTGGCGAGGAGGTTGCTGAGGCGGTGTAAGAAGGCGGAGAGGAGGTTGGGGGAAGCGAACTGGGGACGAGTCCGCAGGGTCACTGATACTGTCGTCGGTGAGACCTTCAAAGCAATTTACGAAAAGGCCACCGACGGCCAGTGCTGCCAGGCGGATCGTCGCGCCACGATAAGGGACCGCCAGGAGCAGTTCCGGGATTTTGGTCTCAGAAGCCTGCAGGAGATGGATAGGCTAGAAGAGGCGGTAAGTTTTCCTTTTTCCAAATTCTATGTGGGAGGAATAGTCAGCTAAATTCATGTGAAAATTAGTGGAAGGGGGCAGTGGAGGCCCGCAACGGCGCCGCCCACATTATCGGCGGAGACAATATCATTACTTCCCTTGACCATTGCAGTGGCGATGTCAAGTGGATTTTGAAGCGCGGGTTCAAGATGCTTTTCGGCATTTTTTTTTTGTTATGGCTAATATGGCATCAAAAAAAACCCCCCCCCGATACCGAGCAAGTCCCCCACGACATCAGCGCACCACGAACACCATCGCTTCGCCCGGCGGAACCGAGTAAGCTCCAAAGACCCATGAATACCCTGCCCCTCCCACTGCCGCGGAATGCTAGTTATTGCGGTGTTGGTGTTCAGTCGCACCCCGTTGTCCCAAACCTCACTCCCAGGATTCTTGGTTGTCACGGACAATTTTTCAAGATTTGTGCGAGCTACATAGAAATACACCTCATTGTCCCGGATTTCGGGGGATTTCGGACCGGATGCAAATCCAGATATCTCTAACCCCTGTTCACATAGCAAGTATATTCAGTATCCCAGATTTTCTCCTAATCCTAGGCTAAAATATCACATCACAGCTGCTCAACGGGACGGTTGATACCACCTGTAGTCCACCAGGTAGGCAAAAAAGCTCATATTTCTGCAGCAGTGTAAGACCAAGTGTCTGTGGTGTTTTCTGCTTTTGCTTCCTTACGCAAGCCTTGCTTGTAGCACCGGGCGGGCCCTGTGTTGATAATTTTGCTTGGTCATTCGAGATAAAATCCTTCTATTCAAGTCCGGTATTGGGAGGTTTCCTTAAATTCTCTTCCTTTCACTCATTTCTTTATTTTCCACTCTCCCCCTCGTCTGAACCTTATATAGAATAGTTGGAAGTCATATCTACACAATTATTACTCGCTTTGCAATTTCCTTAAACACCATATTTATCAACCATTTCACTCTCCCGGATGTTTCACTGTTCCGGACAGTCAACCCGTGATTTGACCATCCGGGACAACGGAGTGCGACTGTTCTTCATTTTTTTTTAGTTTGTTTCAGGGATGATAGACTTAGGGAGGGTGGATGTTTAATGGTCTAAGCTTGTGATGGGAAGGCTTTATTACAATGGCCATAACTTAGAAAGAAAGAAAAAATTCTTACCACGACACTTGTAGTGGAGTTGAAGTGGTTCATTGTTTACAGATATTTGGTAGAGCGTGAACTAACTAACATGTAGAGACAATTATTCATCAAATACGGGGGTTTCCCATGCTAATCAAAACCCCAAATATAAAGCAAAATGAAAGATCAAACTGACCTTTAATCTAGCCGCCCCGAAGACCAGCCTCTTACCCTCTTCAACTAAATAAAGCTTAAGGAATCTTGCCTCAATCCTGGTTATCCCCTGCCAGCATCATTCACAGTGCCATCCATCCAGACTACCTATCAAGCTGGGGCACCTTTCATCCTCTTTCATTTTACTCATGTTAATACGAACTTTGCTCGTGAGGTCGGCAGCAGATCAGGCCAACAAGAAAGGGGCGTCACCTCCGCTCCCGCCACCACTATCTACGGAATCACCATTGGTGCTGCTGCACATGAACTTGGAAGATTGTGTTTTGGTGCCGGAGCGCAACCTGGTGCCCCAATCGCTTGCCCGGGTTTGGGAGGCCCCGACCAGAATGTTGACCGACATACCGGTAGCAAGGTTGAGCTACTCTAATCATTGTTCAAAGTCTTTCATGCTTAACGTACAGTACCGTAAAAATTCAAATAATCGGTCGGTGTTCTATCTCGCCGAGAATCACCCACTTTAGAAAAGGAGCGAAGAACGCAACAAAAACAGAGCTGTTCAGCTCCCGTGAGAAACGTAAAAAAGCAAAAAAAAAAATCCCAGACCTCACCAGAGGAGGAAAACTCCAACGACATAGCACGCCGATAGATTATTTGAGTTTTTACGGTACGATATATAAGTTCAACCACATAGCGGACGACCTGGGCATAGGTCACACCTTCGATATCAGTGGTCTCCCCAGTAGAATTTCGACCAAACCAAGTCTTTTGGAAATCGGCATTCAGACCTTTGATAATATGGCAACGTTGCTTCTTATGCTCGACCAGGCGTTTGGTTTTGTAAAGTGAGAAAATTGGGCGATCCAGCTCAGTTCTATATTGCAGACGCTTAGTTGAAAACGGTGAGGTAAAAAATCGCCACCAATACTCACCAGAGTCTAACAGCCAACCCAGTCGTCCGGTCCGTCCAAGACGGGGTGATGACGGCAAAGGACGAGACAGTCTCGTACTTGGAGGGGACGGACTGCCTTTGCGCCGTGCTAGACTGGGTGGACGGCCGTCGACTACAGAAGCGCAAAATTGGTCAATAAGACAAATACTAGTACTCAATTAAGTTAAGGTTAAAAATGAAAATAAAAATGGAAAAGGAAATAAAAAAAGAAGAAAAGAAAAGGTGGTGCCCGAGCTGCCTACCAGGGATCGCAGTTGGACTGAGGTCGGACGACGCTAGTCCTCGTCTTTTGTCGTCCGGACAACCTTGGGGTCGCCCCGTCCAGGACGAGGACCACACCTCGGACTACCGTCGACGCCCGCCCAACTAGACGGCTGGGACGGCTGAGAGTGATATTAGCCACAGCTGTGAGATAATGCACTGGTTGATATTTACTAGCCAACATCCCGAGTCATATGATAGCTTTACACCCACAGGAGGTTGATGCTAATTTGACTAGAGTATATATTCGCTCAAGGATCTTTGCAACTAGCATCTACTCCCGGAACTGCTAGTAGGCCCAACCCTGACGTCCATCTCGGAATACTCACCTCGTATCCCTGCGTTGTAGACATGATACCCAGTACTAGTACACATGGGCTTTAAACAAAGCACGATCCCATCTCTCCAGCCCAAATGAGAAAGCATATATACTGCCAAATTCTCCTACAACATTCTTTCGCCCTCGGGCCCTCACTCCCCCGATCTGATTCAGAACTTCCCCGTGAACCAAAACCTGCACCAGATACTCCCCTCTCTCACTTGGAAAACAAAAACTCGCGCAATCACTAGAGAGTCATACTCTCGCAATTCAACTACCAGTGATTTTCTCTCTTCCATTGCCCACTCCACCAGGTTGGCGCTTGCTAAAACTCTCTAGTGCTGTTAAAGTCACTTCCCATTCTCTCCCTGCTCTTAGGGATCACTCACGCGGCAGCGCTCGCGAATCCCCTCCTCGAGCCCGATATCAGCCCTCGCGCTGGGCGACCCTGTAATTATAACGACGGCTGCCACTGCAACACCGGGTATACCCCCGGGCACTACTGCGGGTACTGCAACGCCGTGCTTTCATGCCCCCCCGGACAACCCTGCGAGGGTAATATGTACTATTGCAATAGAGACGGGACATGCTGTAACTATGGGCTCAGACACAAGTGTAAGATAGGCATGGGCCCCTGTGGTTAAAACGGTCGAGAAATTGATTGAGATCTGGCGGGAGGAAGCTCAATAATAAGTGCTTTTGTGTTCCGGCTAGTACGGAGGGGGGAAGTCTTCATGCCCCTTTTATCAAACTTTTTTCTTAGACTTCCGCTGTGCTGGAAGATTAATTTGGTTTGTGCGGAACCAGGGTCTCTTGAGTGAGATACAATGCCTCGAGCTAGTATTAGTCATGTGTTCTTAAGTCAGAATGATTTTTGCGCCTCAGCATGTTATTGATGGATATAAATCCAAGCCTAAACTAGTTGACACAAATACAGCATTCTGAACGTATTAATCGGTAAAGCCGAAGCATGAGTGCTTGAAGCACCACCAAGTTGAATCAAAAGTCGAGATATCCGCACTCCCACACTTTTCGTCCATGACACTCTATAAATTTACCCCCAAAGAACCCTAGTTGTCGGGATTAGCCTTGAGTTCCAAGAGGTTAATATGTTCGGTGACGTAATATAGTGGAATGTCAGGAGCGATCCCGCCATCCCGGACCACACACAAGGGACAACGAGGTTCTGGAAGTGTATCTTAAGAGAGTGAGTGTGCATTATTTGATCGGGTGCAGAGATGGTTAACCCCTGCATGTGAGAAGCTCCACCCTGACAAATCTTCATATGCAGTACCAGCAGCTTTCGTAGCCCATTTACTCGAGTAGTGGGTAAAATTGTTGCATATTCTTCATCGCCTCACTATGCAGATGGAATGAACCAATAGTAACTTGGCAATAAAAGTCAGCATTATCTCCAGAATTACTCTACCGGTACATGCAGTCTCTAGGTAAAAGTCCTCCTGAAATAGAGTTTTACTTCCCTGGAAACTATGGTGGCTCGAGGGGGGTATTATGTGACTAAGCCGTTTAGTAGCACCACCTCTAAGAACACCAATAGTCCAGAATTTTTCGTTCACCATAGCAAGGTTTGGAAGAGATATCGCGAGGACCGTTTGTACGATATGAGAGCAGAGGCGTAAATTCCGAGAGGGTTCATCCGTAATAGCGAGGTTTACCATAAAAAGAGCTCTATAACAGCGGGGGGTCCTGCGAGAGGCCCGTTCCACTAGCGAAGAGAAGTTAAGTTTTCCGAAGCCTACTAGGACTCACGCTGTTACTTGAGCATTAAAGTGTGTGCGCTAGCGAAATTCAAAGCTAAAAAAGGCTTCCGAACGGGTTCGCTCTCGTAGGTCCATTCATTTCTGTAAAATTAAAGATGTGTGGGGAATTTACTTCCCAAACTAGCGAAGGCATTTTCCTTTAGGGATAAGCTCTCTTGAATACGGTTCGGTCAATCTGAATACATGGCTCCATGGGGCCATCACAGATATTAATATTTGATCGGGGAGTAGCCCAGGTTAAAAAACGCCTCCGATATCCCAGCACCACTAACCTTGCACCCACCCCAGCCCCTGTAGATCCTCCCATTCTTCAGGAAGGATCCCCGGGGATATACTGTACTAGTACTGTACTCGGGTGAGGGGGAAAATATTGGGACAAGCAGGGGGATAGTAGAATTACTCTAGTTAGTAGTTTTCTTACTTTTTTGGTTCTTTGATTACTCCTTTCAAGGTATGCACAGGCCTCTCCTACCCTGCTTGTCCCAATACTTCACCCCTACCCCTAGTACAATATTACGAGAAAACCTTTCAAATACCATGGAAAACAGGGGGGGTATCATAATTTAAAGACAAAAAAGGCCTCAATGTACTGCAATTCTGCCTAGTATTTAAGAATACTAAACAAGAGTTCAGCTAATTCCCAGCTCCGCAATGAACTCCCGGCTCCTTTTCGAGTTACCACCCTCAAGACCGGTTAGTCATACAAGCTCTAATTAAGGAACCGTCAGTGTGGGATTGATCTACAGTCGCGCTATCCCGGATGGCCAAAATCCAAGGAATCTGTCCTGAACAGCGAATTATGCGGGACAGTGAGTTAGGCTTTGGTGCAAAAAAATTCAGAATTTAGGGGATCCGGGAGAGTGAGATCCAGGACAGCGAGGTGCGACTGTACTCCCAAACCACGGATAAACGATATCTACCAGGCATATCATGTAACGCAGAATTTCAATGGAGAGCGTCAGTAACTACATCTACCCGGCTATCACTTTTAGCCAAACACTTTATCTATTTCTCGCAAATTTAACAATAGCTTCCTAATAGCTAACCAGACCAGACGTAGGCCATTTACAGTACTGGAAACTATGCCTGTCTGCACCCCCTTCCATTGTTATCAAAAGGGCCCACCTGGTGTACTGTGACAAATAGTTTTCATCCCCCCAGACAGGCGCCCCATCCCGAGCTTTGCCCCCTCTCAACCTCGACCTACTCACCATGGCAGTTTCCCCAGGACATGCACCCCAATGAGGGAAAACACTATATTATCAATCCGAGGACCCGAATGTCATTCTACCTATTACAATCAATCCATCGGGTTGGGTCGCTTTCCCTGTCGGAGGCTTGCCCGGTCGCCTGTAGTCCTCATCCCCGGAACAATTCCAAAACTGGAAGTGCATTTTCCAATCAAAAGATCCGAAGAGATGCTAGCGACAACGCGGGCCAATCATACACGAATGCTGGCTTTCTCCCCCCAACAGCGTTGACTTGTCCCCCGGCCATTGATCACTCGTAACCTGCCGAATGACGGCATTGCCTCTTCACGACGGATATACATGTTGGCGAACACGTTAGTGGGAGTAGAGGCAATCCGTTCAAGTGCCCTAAGAACTAGAACAATCGAACCTCACGCTAGGGCGTCGGAGTTGCCTTTGCTGGTAAAGTTTGGTTGTTTCTTTTTTTTTCTATCGCAGGCTCGGGCTGAGGGGGTCAGTTTTCACTGTGTGCTCGCCCACCTATCCAAGAGAGGGAATTTCGGACGTCTTAGTGCGATGTCCAACCATTCCAGTTCTTACAGTATGCCGACCATTGAGTTTATGCTAGTATCGCCAGTTGACAAACCACCCAGAGAAGTACTGTCAGCCACCCGCTTGGCAACCATAGTCGAGAATGAATGAACATCCGGCGCCCCAAGTTTGGTTCTAGCCAACCTGGCGTAGAGGTCCCTTCCTATAATATACTCTGATCCGGGGCTATGGTCCATTATCCAGGCATTCCTCTGACAAGCCTCAGCACTTGGTCGATCTTCTGGGCTCGGTTGCAGAATGTCACGGAGGAAGCTCACACAGTGGGCACTCATGCCCATGTTTTCTACTGGCAAGGGCGAGGGTACGGCCGCAGCGTACTTCCATACTTCGACTGGGTCTTTGAACAAGAGGCTACCGGCGACCATCCTGTACAAGATACACCCAAGGGACCAGATGTCCACCCTGTTGGTTTTGGGCGTCGACGTGTCATGCACTTCGGGCGCCATGTATCCCTGTGTGCCAGTGGTGGTCTTCAAGTATGTAGAGGCGTTGGAGGGCGGGATACGCTTCGAGGTACCAAAGTCACCGATCTTTGCATGGAGGATGTGGGCCCGGTTCTCTGGGAGGTGGAGGAAAATGTTCTAGTGACTGTTAGGCTTTTCGCTATAATGCTCCGGGCTAGGGAGGGCGCAAACCTCGGGCTTTAGATCGCGGTGTGTGATCCCTTCTTTATGCATTACCACCAATCCATGGAGGAGCTGCCGGATTACTGCTCTTGTATCGCTTTCATTCCACCGATAACCGCCCACAAAGGTCTCGGACATATCCCCGATAGGGATATATTCCATAGCAATGTAAACGTAGTTAGTGTCCTCATAGGAGGAGATGAATTTGACAAACCATTCGTGCTATTGACAGGTCAAAGGATTACTAAATAAAACCAATACCATAATGAAAGGACGCATATTTGGGCAAAGCTTACGTTGCACAATGCCTGTAAATTCTTGATCTCAGCTTGATACCGCTTGACAGGGAAGTTTTTCAAGGATCGTGATATCCTCTTCACGGCCCATAACTCAGGGGACTTCATTTTACATGTCTGGACTTTCTCCAAGAATACAGTTCCGCTGGCGCCACTGCCGATTTCGTAACTCAATTTCCAAGCCGGCGGTTTTCTGACGAGGGCACGATACATTTTCCTTGCCTGACGCCGAGGTCTCGGGGTTGCGGCCTGGGGTTTCGCCGGTTCAGCCTTGCTGACACCATCGGTCCCGTATCTTGTGGTGGTCATAGTAAACGAGAGGTTGTTAGAATCCTCGACCCCAAAGAGGTGGTAAAAGGGACGGTGGTATGCAGTCTTCTCCTCATACAAATGGTCCCCCATGGTAGACCAGGCATCGCTGACAGCCCCGGCCTTGAAGCGGTGGTAAACGGGATTCCTGCAGGTAGCCCCCTCCCCATCCAAAAAACCATAAAGAGAGGAAGCAGTCCATCCAGATGGGACGGTAGGAACATAGGGGATCAGCATATCGGAAGAATTGCCATCATAGGGACCACCTATGAGCAAAGCAACATCACAGATGTTTTCGCATTGCAGGGGGTTTGGCGATTCTTCTAGGTGGTCGTTGCCTGCGAGTCGATCAGTGCTCACCCCAGCTTGGCAGATACCAGGATACCAAGGCAGAATCACACCTTCCAAAATTCCCATCAGAGAAAAATAGCCGCTACTAAAGCTCCGATTAAAACCAAAACTGCTATTCTCAGTACCGGTACTCTCCCTAACAGCCACACTATTGGCCAAAGGAATGGTAAATAAGTAATTTGCTAGCTAAGCAAGGTCACTCAGAAAAACAAGGGGCAAACAAGACAAGGCGTTACACACCAGTTGTTATCAGACATCAGTTGTGACATTAAGGGTGATATGCCTGAAAAGGGGTTTTTCTTTTCCGATATAATAACCAGGGCAGTGGGTGGATAGTTAAGACCTTGGTACCGTAGACCTAGAAAGAGAGAGTGGATGCAAATGATGGTCTGTGTGAGTTGGGACGGCCAGGAGACAAAGTCCAGGGACCAACTCGTGGCTGAATCCAATTCAACCATACGAACATGGGCAGAAAGATAGGGAACCCTAACCTTACTAAACCCTAACCTGACCCCACCAACCAAGAATCATACTATCATACTTGTCTCCGCGCCAAGAATAGAAACAACCTGTCTGAATTGCAACCAGGAACCCAACACAAAGTACAGCCTCGTTCGCAAAAGTTCTCGCTAATCGGTAGGTATCTTAGAAAAAGTCTAGGGACAACTCATGTACTGGTACAAGAATTTGCACTTGAGGTTTTCTACAGACACTTGTACCAGTACATTTGCTACTACCAATATTTTTCCCTGGTACCTCTTGATCCGCGAGAACTTTGCGAATGAGGCTGTACGAGTACTCGGGGGTAGACAAAAGTCGGGCCCACCTCCATTACCATGCGCAGAACTTGTATGGGAACTAAGCCGGATTAGGAAATTCGAGTGATAGCCGGTGATGATTTTTTGGTGGGCAACGAAACGTCGGGACCGGTGACACTATCTCTTCAGCAGAAAAATCCTTTGCAAACCTTACTACGACAAACGCGGAAGGCAAATCTTGGCTGAGAAGCACGAGTACTTTCCCTCACATAACTTTAACACAAACTCTCCTTCTATTGTTCCGGATATCTCGTAGTCCTGGACAAAATTCGCGAAATCCGGCCGTTCGGGATAACGTTCTGTGAGTGTATATGATATTTCCTCAGAGACCTTTCCGACCAGCACCCACCCCCGGACCTACTGGTGTGTCCAACCTGTGATCTCCACCTCGGAACGCTCACCTTGCATCCCTACGCAGTAGTCAAGAAACCCCGTACACATCGGCTTTAAAAAAGCATGATCCCACCCTTCCCACCAAAAGACGAAAGCATATATGCTTCCCAATTTCTCCAACAACATTCCTTCGCCCTTGGTCCCTCTCTCCCCCCAATCTAATCCACAACAACTCGAAGCAGATATTCCCCCTGACTCACCATTACTTGGAAAACCGAAACGAGCATAATCACCAGTTATTTTCTCCCTTCTACTGCCCTACTCTACTAGCCGTTTTTTTAAGTATCCGGACACCTTGGCGCCAAGGTTTTCCCACATGCCAAGGAATCTGGAGGTTAAAGTTGACGCGCCGGCAAACACTTCTGTACCACAACAAACAGGAATGGAGAAAAATGGCTCCACCTATATACCCGGCAGTTAAGAGAGGTAAGAAGCATTCCCTCTACAATAATCCGATCGCATTCAAATTAATCTAACTAAATTATAGGCAAAGAAGTAACCCGCAGACGCCGTGCAGTAATAATCGCCTATCGCTGTCTCAATCAGCCTCTAAGCTTCCGTCAAATTGAAGAAGCGACCGGAGTTTCTAAGTCAACTGCGAGTGATATATGGCGGCATGCTATAGGAAACGCATATAAGGCGCGACAGCAAATATCAAATCCTACCCTCAACTCCGGTCTGGCAGTACAACTAGCTTCTGAAGTACCGGTATCAGAAGCACCTCCGGCTGCCAGAGCACAACTTTCTTCTCCGGCCCTTGAAGAACCTCTCGCTTCGGAAGCTTCTCCGGCCCTTGAAGCACCTCTAGCCTCTGAAGTACCGGTATCAGAGGCACCTCCGGCTGCTAGTGCACTACTGGCTTCTGGACCCCCCCTGGTTCCTGAAGCTTTTCCAGCTCTTGAAGGACCTCTAGCTTCTGAAGCACCTCTGGTTTTTGGAGTGCCTGTGGGTCCTGAAGGACCTCTTGCTTCCAGAGGCCCCTGCACCTCTGGAGCCACTCTGGCTCTAGGAGTACCCCCACACCTGCCTTCTGGAGCACCTCTAGCGTCTGAGGCACCTGCAGCGTTGGAGACATTACGAGTTTCCGAGCAACCTCCAGCTTCCCTAAGACCACCCTCTGCTGTCGTGCTGGGTGGCCGGAATGGCGATTTTTCACTGCTGGAGCTTATCAACTCCAAGGTGTTGGACCCAACACCTCGTTCTGGCCGCCCAAAGGCATTGAGTGATGCCGATAAGAATGCACTTGTTTTATTTGTTAAACAAGGTTTTGATACACGGAGGATGACCTTGCGAGATATAAGACGGGAGGCAGGATTTTCTCACGTCTGTGATACAACTATCTTCAAGGCTCTCGCTGCCCGTGGTATCCATGCTTATAAAGAACTCTTTAAGTTTATCTTAACTGCGGAAAATAAAATAAAAAGGCTAGTAAGTAGAGTGTTAAGTCCAACTCACAATCTCTAATTCAACCATTGCTAATTTAAAATAAAATTTTTAGGATTACTGCAACTCTCGGCTTTCTTGGCTTCCGGACAAAGAGTGGGCTACATCAGCAAAAATAATACCTTGCGTCCTGTGCGCCCCGTGCGTCTGACGCCCGGGACGTCGGAATGCTAATCGCGAATCAGGACGTAACGTCGGATCGACGTCGCGTCCTGACTTTGCGTCACCT
>Ga0307513_10001398_pt1 | contig 34732 bp, 21 predicted proteins | sample 15_EM_MG_FD_202174 | JGI IMG/M metagenome (GOLD analysis project Ga0307513, IMG submission 202174) | Populus trichocarpa ectomycorrhiza microbial communities from riparian zone in the Pacific Northwest, United States - 15_EM | ecosystem: Host-associated > Plants > Roots > Unclassified | place... | reverse complement strand
CACTCCATTGTGGACACCTTCCACTACTAGAAAAAGCTCACTGAGACTATACATGTTGTTACAGCAATGACTCGAAAAACAAATCAATCAAAATATCATGAAGTTGATCATCTCATACTTATATTTAATCAATTAATTTAAATTAATTAAAAAACAAAAATAAATTAAAAATAAATTCAACAAAGAATAACAATAAAAAAGACCTAAAAGAACCTGAATTATTTTCAACATTAGTGAAAAATCCTATAGAAAACAAAAAAAAAAACAACAAAGCACAATTTGTAATTAAATAAATGTTGAAGATTGAAATTGAAAAAAACATAAGCTTAAAAAAAAGAAAAAAACAAGTAAACTCGGGTGAATCTTCTAAACCTAAATTAATCTTCCAAACTCGCAACTTATGAAATTCTAGACTTGAACTCAATCAAGAAACTCAATTCTCAATCAATTTAATTTTAAATGATGAAATGAAAAAAAATATCAATTTTTAATTTTTTTCAAAGCAAAAAAATAGCAATCAAAAGAATGAGAATCATATGAGATAGAAAGAAAAAAGAAAAATGATGAAATTATAAAAAAATAATTTTAAAAATAATCTTAAATAAAAATAATAATAATAATAATAAAATAAGGATCAAATCTGACATATGAAAAAAAAAATAAAAGAAAGTTGGAATTGAGAGAAATTCAATTCTATAAATAACTTCAAATAAAACTAATAGTAATAAAAAAAAATAGTGATTGAATATGAAGAAAAAAAATTAAAGAGCTGCAATTAAAAATCAAAGGGTCAGGAGTGGAAATTAAGAGGAGAGAGAAAAGAAAAAAAATAGTTATTTGTGTCATACCAAAGGTTCTTTGTGCACATGTGTTGTTCGGGGAAGGAGAGGGTTGCTAAGACGGTTCTAACATCACCCTGAAAGCCACTATTTGGCAACTGGACAACTCCACACGTATCATCCTAATGATGCGGAAACACCCCCACACACTAGTTATTTTCTGTCTTTAAATAATATTTTATATTTATTAAAATATCAATTTATCCTTTTAATCCAAATGATTAAAACAAGAAGTAGCAGGATAAAAATAAATAAAAAAGCATTGAACAGTAGTTAAAGAATTTTTAAATTTAAAGGTAATTAAGTTATTGTATTGTGTTTTAAACAATGAAAAGTTGAAACAGCCCTAGATGCAAATTTAATATTTTTTGTTTTGAAGAATAATATAGTTATTTTACTGTGTAAAGAAATTTTTGAAGATTATATTGTCCTTAATAGTTAGGACAATTGTTTTTGTTCGCAGAGGCAAAATTGTTTAAAGACAAAATAGTTATTTGACTGTCGTAATTCATACTGTTTAATTATAGTACTTTATACTGTTTAAAACCATGTTCCGTTTTAGTTGATTCATCCTGTCCTACACGTAGAGACTCTCTGCTCTTCCTTTTCATATTCACCAACCAACTTTTGCGTCCAAATTAAGTTTACTTTCTCTAATCTTATTACAAAAAAAGTCAAGGGAATGGTGAGTTATTATTATCTCTCTCTGTGCAGTCATTTTCAAAGAATCTGATCAATTTGGAGTTGTGCTGTGCCCGTCAATTTAACAAGACACATGCTTCTCTCTTAATAATTTAATAAATCTTTATTTGGTGGTTGCTCCTTGCTTTTTCCTTCACGTAGCTGATGTCTTAAGTGGTCATTGTCCTACGATTGGCCAACCGAATCCCAATCAAGCTGGCAAGTAAACATGCATGGGGTCCGAACAACATTAAGATATGTTAGTTTATATATTAATCAAGATTATTTTTTCAGAAAATCTTTTTCAAATATTAATTTTATATATACTGGAGGCATTTAATGAAGATGCCGTGGTTTATATTCTTTGTGTGCGTGTTGCGTGTATATATACACATAATTGAAGTCTTGCGAATTTTTGTCATACTTATATTGACCAGAAAACGGGGCGGCAATGACAAAGTCCAGATGCTTTATTATAATATCAGAGAAAATAGAGTAGCACGTCTTCCTTGTCATTTAAGAAAAATAAACGGGCCTTTCTTGCCATGGAACCCACGTCATGTGCCCGAAATCAAATCATGACACGCCCTCAGATCGAGAAAGGTTTGGGTAGTAAACAGAATAATTAGTCTTGACGATGCAAAGATTATACAGCCAAAGGGTGGAGTGGTCAAGAAAGTCAGCTTACTCTTCCAACTTATTGAGTTATAGTCCTGAGATTACTTAAGGTAATTTATTTTTTTTGAATTTATTAAATAAATATAAAGAATGTGTTTCTAAAATCATACATAAAAACTTTAGTTTATGATGAGCGGTTCATTCTCTATCTTTTGAGGTTGTAAGATGGATTGGGTCCAAGATCTTCACGAAGACGTTGGTGCTTAATCACCTTTTTATTATAATGAATTTAATGGTTAAGTTAGAGTATTATTAAAAAAATAAATTATGTCCATGAATGGTCTATTCTAAACCTTTTATTTTGTTTTGTATTATTCTATTTATTCCATGTATAATATTTATACAATTAATATGAATAATAATTTAAGGATATGCCAATTTAATTTTCTTTTGTAAAGCAGTAATAAATAATATTTAAAACATATTAGGAGGCAATGACCATCTCAATATCAAACTTACACAGGTTCTATTAAAATATAGTAAAAATAAAAAACAATAATTGTCAATCTAATAATAATTTGATTCAACTAATAGAGATAGCCAAGGTTTTTAGATGAAAGAATCTAATAATCTGAGAAGATTTTTTTAGCCTGAAAACCTAAAAAAAACTAGAATAATTTTTTTTTTAAAAAAGAGTTGAATAATAGAGATAATTATATTGAAACATATATAGTATTGGCCACTGATTACAAGAAAAGAATTCTCTATTTATAAAAAACACTAGACATGGACCCGCGTTGCGTTGTGTCAAAGTGCTGGAATTTGTTATTTTTTAATGAAAAAATAATGTTTAAGTGCCAAAATATATTTTAAAAAGGAAAACAAATTCACAACTGATAAAAAAACCAACTATAGAAAATTGACTAAATAAAAAAAATCATGATAACCTGAAAACAAAAAACCTAAGTTAACATGACAAACATGTAATCTGAGTAATAAGGGTCAAACCAACCTAGGTCAACCCACCAAACTTGTGATCCAAGTCATGAGATCATGATAACTTGATAAAAATAAAATAAATAAAATCATAAAGTCTATTTAAAAAATAATAATGTTAAATGATGAAATTGAAAAAAGAAAATAAGTAAAAAAAACAAAAACAATAGTGTTAATCCACATTAACTTTTCAAACTCGTGAATTGCGTCATTAGACTGGAAGCATCCTATTTGGAATAGCCATGAAACCCAATTCCTAACCAATCAAATGTTTAAGGATGAAATTAGAAAAAAATTCAATTATACAAAAGGATCTAAAATAAAAAAAATATAGCAATTAAAAGAATGAGGATCAAAATTGAAATAAAATAAATAAATTAGAGGAAAACTATAATTTTTTTATTGAAGGGTGAAATTGAAAAGAAAAATCAATTTTAAAAAAAAACAACCAAAATAATGAGGACCAAATTGAGAAAAATAACATATCACAAATTAGGATTGAGCAATGAAATTGAAATTTTAAATAAATTTCAAGAACAAAAATTAGAAATAAAAAAAACAAGGACCGAAGTTGAAATATTAATATAGATTAACATGACAAACCTGTAACCTGAATAATAAGGATCAAACCAACTCAGGTCAACCTGTCAAACTCGTGGCTCAGGTCATGAGATCAAGACAACTTGGTATAAAATAAAACAAAGAAAATCACAAAGCTCAGTTAAAAATAAACTAATGTCAAATGATAAAATCGAAAAAGAAAATAAGTGAAATAGGATATCAATCCACATTAACTTTTCAAACTCATGACCTGAGTCATTAGACCGAAATATCCTATTAAGAAAAACCATGGAGCCAAACTCCCAACCAATCAAATATTGATGATGAAATTAGGAAAACAAAAATCAATTATATAGAAGGATCTAAAATAATAAAAAAAAATAAAAGAATGAGGATTAAAATTAAAATAAATTAAATTAATTAAAGGACAACTACAATATTTTTATTGAAGGGTCATATTAAAAAGAAAACAAAATCAAAATAATGAGGATAAATGTTTTTTTAAAAAATAACATATCACAAATTGAGATTGAACAATGAAATTGAAAAAAAAAAATTTAAAATCAAAAGAATAAAGACCGAAGTTGAAATATTAGCATACGTTAACATAACAAACTTGTAACTCGAGTAATAAGATCAAACCAACCCAAGTCAACCTGCCAAACTCGTGACTCAAGTCATGAGATTATGATAACTTGATAGAAAATAAAACAAAGAAAATCTTTAAGCCCATTTTTTTTATAAAAAAAACTAATGTCAAATGATGAAATCAAAAAAGAAAAAAATTAAAAAAATGATGTTAATCCACATTAACTTTTCAAACTCGTGACCTGGATCATTAGACCAGAAGGACCCTATTTAGAAAAACCACGGAGCCCAACTCTCAACCAAATAAATATTGAAGGATGGAATTAGAAAACAAATTCCATTATACAAAATGATCTAAAAAAATAGCAATTAAAAGAATGAGGATCAAAATTAAATTAAAATAAATAAATTAGAGAAAAACTATAATATTTTTATTAAAGGGTCAAATTAAAAAGAAAAATCAATTTAAAAAAAAGGAAAAAAACAATAAAAATAATGAGGACCAAATTGAAAAAAAATAACGTATCACAAATTGGGATTGAACAATGAAATTGAAAAGAAATTAAAATTTTATAAAAGGTCCAAGAACAAAAATTTAAAATTAAAAGAATAAGGACCGAAGTTAAAATATCAACCTAGGTTAACATGACAAACTTGTAACCCTAGTAATAAGGGTCAAACCAACCCAAGTCAACCCGCCAAACTCGTGGCACATGTCATGAGATCAAGATAACTTGATAGAAAATAAAACAAAAAAAATCATAAAGCTTATTTTTTTTCTAAAAAAAAAACTAATTTCAAATGATGAAATCGAAAAAGAAAATAAGTAAAAAAAAATGATTTCAATCCACATTAACTTTTCAAACTCGTGACCTGGGTTATTAGAGCGGAAACATCCAATTTTAAATAACTATGGAGCCCAACTCCTCCCAACCAATCAAATATTGAAGGATGAAATTAGAAGAAAATATCAATTATACAAAAGTATCTAAAACAAAAAAAAATCAATTAAAAGAATGAGGATCAAAATTAAAATAAACTAAATAAATTAGAAGAAAATTATAATTTTTTTATTGAAGGGTGAAATTGAAAAGAAAAATCAATTTAAAAAAAAAATCAAAAGAATAAAGATCAAATTTGAAAAAATAACATATCACAAATTGGGATGGAACAATGAAATTGAAAAGAAATTGAAATTTTACAAAAGCTCCAAGAAAAAAAATTATGAATAAAAAGAATAAGGATCAAAGTTGAAATATTAATAAATAAGAGGACAACTCTAGAATTTTGAATGGTCAATGCAAATTTTAAAAGGATAAAAGAGAAAAGATAGAAAGAAAAAAGAAAACACCTATAATGAGCCTATTTTTAATATAGTAAAATTATGGAATTTAGGGTTGAATTTTCTAAAAAGATTCAGGTTGTTTTTATTGAAATAAGAATTTGAGAGATAATGGATTGAATGGAAATTAAAGAACTAGGGACTTAATTGCAAAAACTAAGATGAAAAGAAAAGAACTTTGTTGGGCATATTTGAGGTAGCCCGGACCTCTAAGGTCTAAAATAAAAGTTTAGAAATAATTCATTGCTTACTATTCTTACTTAAATCTATTAACACTATTTATAATGGAAATTGCTAACATTTTATTTGAATTTAAAAGGCTAATCTTGTTTATTGAATCAAATTTGGGGTCCTTGATTTGCGGAAGACTATTTTTTTTTTGTTGGTTCAAATGTTGTCATTTTCCTCTACATAAATATCTTGTTCCACGTGTTTACCATGCAAGATACCTGAATATTAATTGTCCACTTGTCATCATCTACACCTAGCCTTCATGTTTTCCTTTTTCTTTCCTTTAACGTCCATCATTATGTTAAAAATATTTTCAAACATGTTTTTTTCGATATGCATGATATCTAGATTATGATGGAGAAGATTAGTCTTCTAATAAGGAAGCTCGTAAAAAATTCTTCGCTTTACCTAATTGTCGGTCACACGAAAACCAAGAAACTTCTGCTTGCCAGATTGAAAATCAAATATAATGCCCTCGTACTGCGAGACCATGTCATAAAACTCTTCACTCAACGGTACTGGCGGTGCAATATCTCTTTCAACTCTACCTACAAAGAAGTTTTTTATGTTATTTCTGTATTTGTGATCGGTTAGCAAAAACATTTGTTGACAATAAAAAAAGATGCTTTACCACCATTTTTAAGGTGAAAGCCTTGTTATTTTTCACACAGTATGGACATGCTAATTTTCCATGCATGCTCCAACCAGAAACTCACTGGAAAATCATTGACGGTCAACATAAAAGTTGTCTTTATCTAAAAAAATTTGTTTCCTTGAGACATCATACATCAAAGTCTCTAATGACCACAACTAATTTAACTCATCAATCAATGGTCAAAGACAAACATCTATATTCATACTTAGACTATTAGAACTGTATATGATCGTAGATAAGAACATGAACTTTTGTCTCATACACATCCTCGATGGGAAGTTATAAACCATGAGTATCATCAACTAACAAGAATAGGATGCAATAAATGACATGAATGGATTGAATCCATCTATACATAACCCAACAGGTACATTTGTTAGTTCCATTGAAAATTGAGGATGAACCCTATTAAACTACTTCCAGGCTTCACTATCAGAAGGGATCATGACTCTATCTGCCGCATCATGTGAATGATTTCATATTATGTACTCAACAATCTTTGAAAACATGAATAACCTTTGCAATCTAAGAGTGATTGGAAACTATCTTAGCTTTCTATATATGAAAGAAATGTTTTCCCAATAGTTATAGGTTCATATCGAGCATATCTACAGGTTTTGCACTCGGTCAAATCTGTATTTTCAAGGTAGTACAACTTTTAGAAGTTTGAACACATGTTGATTTTCTGGTATCCTAGGCTAAAAGGTTTCATCATAGATTTAACAACATTAAAGTTCTTTTTCTGTCTATTCCCTTCAAGTAAAATGTTTCTCTCACATTCAACGATTCTTTCATAACTGGCCTCACTCAGGTCATGACCTGATTTGATGGTGAACACCAATGCGATGACCAATAATTTATTATGATTTGTGCATGTATCCCATAATGGTTTGTTAGAATCTTTCAAGAGATCAGAAAACCTAGCCGCATCTGCATTTGGTTCTTAATCTATGATTGAACATTCAATTATATAACCATGATTCATTAATATTGCATCCATAACCTACTCCTATAACAATTATTATTATCATTTATAATAATAATTATTGAACATATATGCAAGTTGCTAAACTAGAAGTTGATCTAATCTTCCTTTCTACCATGGTCTTCTAAGGAACATATGATTCTCTGTATGTAAACTAACATAAGTATTTTTCTATGAACCCTTTTTGTAGAGGATACATCATAACAATATTTGGATCAAGAAATATTTTATTTTTACACCTCTTACATGGACATCTAATATCACCTCCACTAATTGATACACTTTAGGTTCAACCTTGGATTCCATATAGTAAGCATTCGGTTATGTGTTTGAGATTGGTTGTTAATACGGTTCAATAAATGGTTCATCCTTGGGTTTTCCATGATGGGTTTTTACTTAAGGATGCATTCTGTCATATTAAGGTTCTTATGGATGATGGGTTTAGTCCAATTCTTTTAGTGGGTAATTCGGCTAAATCAGGATAGGTTATGCATGAGATGTTTTTAGGCAGTAAAGAAAGTTTATTTGGAGTGTATTTTGGGTCTGGTTTGGTCCCTATCAATGAATATGGATTTGGACCACAAGAGGTCCAAAGTTGGCTTGGGTTAATTAAGATGTTGGGATCAGATCAAATTTGTTTGGGGTTGATTTTCTAATTCTACAAGGACTTAAATCAACAAAATATTCTCTTAAAATTCAAGGAAATTTCATTTATTATTTTCCCTATTATTTAGAAGAATGTTTATCAAAAAAGAAAAGAAGAAAGTTTCTTAGTCAACAAAGGATGTTAGGGGGGCTGTCAGATCTAATTTTTTAAGATATGGAGGATTAATTAATGATTCTTCTAGTTTATGAAGAAAACTAAATTAGCAGGTATAAAAAAAGAAGATTTTCTTCATTAATTGTCCATGTAAAATAAGGAAACCAAGCACAACAAGGTAATAAGACTTTAAAATTAATTTCACATTCAGATCAAATTTCCTAGTCTATTTGGGACTTTCTAGGGGTGACAAATCTGATTCTAGCATATCTAGGATATTAACTTTGGATTTTTATTATTTTTATTATTTTCTTCTTAGTATTTGGTTTATTATTACTCATTTGGGTCAATTTTGTAAGTGAGCTCAAATCAGCCCATATATGGGGATCCATTAGGGTTATTTGAAACATTATATAAGTGTTTCGTATGTTGAAAAGTAGGTAGCCATGGATTTATAAAATAAATTTGTGTTTTGCCCGATGCAACATGTTATCTTTGCTGGGAAAAAGATCAAATCTGACTTATCAAGGTATAACTGACCTTGTGGCATCATTCAATTCAATTTCAATAGTGTTGGTGCCTCCGAACAGGTTTACATCATGTCACACTTCTCAAACTTGATTTTCAGTTTCCTTAGGGAAGTATCATCTTTGTTGGGGGTTGTTTGATCACGTGATCAAGAGGTTCGCATCACTAATATTTTTTTGGATTAGATAATGTATAATTAATAAAACCCTCATTCTCATTGCAATAATCCATTTTACGCAACCCTTCGGGTGAAACTCGATACATCTAAGAACGATAATCAATTATTTATATCGCACATGTATGACGTCGTGGCGAACATCGTTATGAACTAGGATCATCAATATATGGGTTGAAAAGAAAAGAAATTCTTGTCCTTTATCAGTATAAAAGGGATGGAGTCGCCACTTAGTATTTTGGTCATTAGAAACCCTAATTGGTCTCGAAGTCTAGATAAGAGGACTGGTTGTATATAGGAAGGATATATCATTCCTAGTACACCTTACCAAAGGTGAGTTGTATTGTTTATTTTCTAATATAAACTAAGGTAGTGTTCTGTTTTCTAACCGTTGGTCTTATCAGGTTAAAACCTAATTATTCTTTTAATATTGAGAATACATGTTATGTATAAGTTTATAATCCTTGATATTTGAACAAACAAAATAAATTTTTTTGGTATTTTAAAATGTAGGTCGAGTTCTCATGGTTTTTATAAATTGATTATTAAATAAAAAAACATGTAAAGATATCAGTAAAACTATTTTTCTTGATTTTTTGTATTTAAAGATGTTAAATCATGCCTTGTATTTTTTTTTTATGCAAATGTGATTGTTTTTTTAATTTTGGGAGACTTGGCCATATGCAATTTAAAATAAAGTTTTATTTTTTTAGAAGAAATATATTTGTTGTTTTTGTAGAAGGGAAGCAATTTAATATTGAAAAAACACCTTACATGTAGGTTAGGTTACAATTCCAGTTATTAAATATGGAAGGGTAAAAAAGTGGGGAATTCAAAATCAATTGCAAAATGATCTTCCAAAAATAAAAAATTTATTAAAAACTGGAGTAAGACCATGTTCAAAAAGAGAGGCGATGATAGATGGCTGACTGATGAGCTTGCGATTGATGATTATGACAATGGAAGTTGCTAGAGTCAGGTAATGGGTGTTGGTTGTTTTAGGGATGTGGAGTGAATGGCTGCTGGTTTAGGAAGATATGCTGGATTTATGGTGGACAGAAACTATCTTGAGATGAAGCTGAAAAGTCTATGTTTTTCTATACTACCAACATAAAGCAAGATAAACTATGGGGGAATGAGATGATCCAAATAAAAAATAATAATGAAAATGGCCTCTCTTGTGATTTTTTTAGAGAAAGGAAATCATGGCCATTTTTTTTTCTTTTTTTTTTGTTGTGTGAGGAGAATGAGAGCGGGTCGTGAATGGTCTCTGTTTAGGCGAACTACTCATGGTTCGTCATCGGGTAACTAACATATGGTCTCTAATTGGGTAACCTACTAATGGTTTATATTCAGGTATCCTACCCTTAATTTCTGATCAGATGACCTTCTTGTGGTTTGTTTTCAGGTAACTTGCCTGTGGTCTCTAATCGGGTGACCTGTCCGTGGTTTATGATTGAGTAACTTACCTATGGTCTCTGATTGGGTGACTTATTCATGGTTTGTATTTGAGTAACCTATTTATGGTCTTTGATGGGGTAACCTACCTGTGGTCTCTAATTAGGTGACCTACTCGTGGATTGTGTTCAAATAGCCTACTCGTGATCTCTGATTGGGTGACTTGTCTATGGTTTCCAATCAGGTAACTTGCCCTTGGGATGTGTTCGAGTAGCCTGTCCATGGTCTTTAATTGGGTGACTTGCTAGTGGATTTTGTTCGGGTAACCTGCCCGTGATCTCTGATCGGGTGACCTGCTCATGGTTTGTGTTCCGGTAACCTGCTCATTGTGAAAAATTTATAGGATTTTTCATAGATAATTGGTGATAATGTCTTGGAAATGTCTTATTGTCCTTTTCTAAAATGGACTATCTTTTTATTTTTCTTTGGATTGTCCGTATTAGACTTCTTGTCATCTATTAGAGCCTTATTGGTTTTAGAATCTTGGTGGGTAATTTTTACTTGTTGGACTTTTCTTTACTGGAACCTTGCTGGGTTTTTGATCAACTGGAGCCTTGTTGAGCTCGGATCCTTGCCAGAGTTCTAATCAACAGAAACTTTGCTAAACTTAGAATCTTGTCTGGTCCTAATTTGCAAGAATTTTACTGGACTCTTTTTTTAAAACCTTGTCGGGTCATAATTTGTTGGAGTCTTGCTGGACTCTTTCTTTAAAACCTTACTAGGTTTTTCATCAATCGGAGCCTCACTAGGCTCAAAACCTTGTCAGGTCTTAATTTGGTGGAGTCCTACTAAACTCTTTTATTAAAACCTTGATGGGTTTTTAATTAATTAAAGCCCTGTTAGGCTTAAAACCTTGTAGGGTTTTAATTTGTTGGAATCTTGCTAAACTCTTTCTTTGTTAAACCTTGCTGGGTTTTTAATTGCCAGAGCCTTGCTAGGCTCAAAACCTTCTCGGGTCCTAATTTATTGGAGTCTTGTTGGACTTTTTATTTGTTGAAACCTTGCTGGTTTTTAATCATTGAAGCCTTGTTGGACTTAGAATCTTGCTGAGTTCTAATTAGTTGGAGTCTTGTTGGACTTCATTGAAGATTCTTTCTTGTGTAATTTCTGTGCGAAACTTTGTATAATGCTTTAAATGTTATGCATGCATATTTACCTGGTTTGAAATATAGGTCCCCTTTTCTTGCCATCTCTCTATTGCTTGATGAATAAGGTTAGTAATTTATAAGATAAGTTTTCTTGGTCTTTTGACTCTTCAACTCACATGGCTTTTACTCATGTGGCTAATATGTTTGATTGCCTCTTTGTCGCACTACCTGGACGTTTAGGCAATAAATGAAGCTTTACTCAGTTAATCATTCTTTGAGAAGTGAACCTCTCTTACCTATGATGTTGTCCCCTAGTCGGACGGTGCCCTAGTATGAGGTGTGATCCTAGTTATAATTGACCTTTGACTTTTAGAATTTTCATTTACCCTCTAGTGTGGGGTGTGATCCTAGTTATAATTGACCTTTGACTTTTAGAATTTTCATTTGCCCTCTAGTGTGGGGTTTGATCCTAATTAGGATCAATTATTGATCATTGGAATTTCCATTTACCCCTCAGTATGGAGTGTGATTCTAGTCAAGGTTTTATAAAGAAAAAATATCTTATATAATGGTTTAGAACTCGCATAAGATTTTAAGTTTCTATGAATTAATGACTAGTGAACGAACTAAATGAGATTATGCATACAACTAAAAATATGGCCCAAGAGTTATATGATATGAGTTTTTTATTTTTTGTGTCTTGATTCAAAATTGTTTGGTCATCTCAAAATAGAAATTGGTTGAATGATTCGTTTACCACTTTATAAAAAGGTGTCTAAATACTGTTTTAAGAAAACATCAAATTATTTCTAAAATAAAAAAGAAAAAGCAATTTTTCAAAATTATTTTGGAGAAAAAGGTATTTTACAAAACTGATGTGGTCAAAATATTTTGAATAGAGTCATAAGATCAGTAATAAGGGTTAATTTTGTGAGTTTCAAAGGGGTTGCCTCTTAGTGTTTTGTATGGCACGCCTTGGGGTTCGATCATTTTTGACATTATATTTATCCAATCATGAACAACAATATAATGTCAAGTTATTATTTTCACAAAAACATCTTTTGATTTCAAAATAATAAAAAGGTAGAAAAGGCATATCTCATTAAAAAGATGAGATGCAATCCCAAAACAAAAATATAGAATAGCAAAGTTCCATAAAAAAATAATTGAAAATGTAACACCCTTCTCAGATCAGCTTCCCCAATAATATATGTGTCTCGTTAGAGTTTACTAACCACCTGTTATGTTGATGATGTTCCAATGACAATGTGGTAGATTACATTATCTTTCACAAACTCAACTTGTCCCTTGCTCATCAACTTACAAGCTTGATATTCTAAAATTCTTGTGATTCTTAGTTGAGTAGCTTTGGAAAAAGGTGAAGACGTTTTATGTATCTAGTTTGCAGCAAATTGTAGTGAATTTCAAGGCAAGACAATATGAATATTTGAATAACTTGAGGTGTTGAAGGCAATAATTTGCAAACTTTGATTAATCAGGTAAGTATCAGAAACAAATTTTTGATGAAGTTGTGAAAAGGGATAAATGGGCATATTCATAGTGAGCTTCTCAGCAATGGCTTCCATATATGGGGGCTTCCTTTTGGAGTGAATGGTTTGTCTTATCAAATCGGTTAACCAAGCCATTTTCTTTCTTAGAAAGTTATTTTGTTTTTGTTCAGGCTGGACTCTCATATTTGCCTCTTGTAGATCAGTAGGGGTTGGTGTTTAAAGGTGGGCCTATATTTCTTCTACAAATAAAAGATATGCAATATTGTAAAGTTAATAAATATGATATGCTTGCAAAAAAAAAAGTAAATTGAATACAATTTTGCCCTTCAAAGGGTGGCAATAGTCATCATCCAATATTTTATTACACCGACAAGGAAATTCATATACATCTCAATCAATTTGTAATAAACTAGACTTTTGTAGAATCTATATAATGACTATTTACCACTTAAAAGTCATGGAATTCAGGATGCTACATGTTAGGCTTTCCTTGATGCAATTTATACATAACACATACAGCCTAAGGATAGGTTTTAATCTTTAAGTGAACATGAGTATATTTTCTACCTAGTCTCAAAAGGGTCTTAAATGTCCAATGACAGTCTTTGTAAAGACAATGTGGGGGAATTGCGAGGAATGGTTAAGGCATGTATGTCCACCATTACCAAGTAGGTGCTCAAATATGAGTTGAGTATTTTACGCATCTGAACTTTGACCAATAGTCATAGGGTAAATTGTTAATCCCTACTTAACTTAGTAGATTATGTATGCTCTAAAAAATTAAAGCAAGTGATGTATGAGACATTAATTTGTATTCAATATATAAATTTATGTGCAATATAAGAAAATCAAAGCATAAAAAGTATGCATGCTGATAATAAAAATGTATAGACCAAAAATATAAAACACATCAATCAGATAAACAACAAAGTTTAGTCCATAAGTGTTCCTAGTAGAGTCACCATTTTGTCGCATGTATGCGACATCGTGGCAAACGTCCTCTTAGACCGGGATCTTCGGGACGTCGATGGAAAAGATAAGGAATTATGTCCTTTATTAGTAAAAAAAAAAAGAAGGATGGAGCCTTTACCTAGCATTTTGGTTACTAGAAACCCTAACTGGTCTTGGAGTCTAGATAAAGGAATTGATTGTGTATAAGGAGAATGTATCATCCCTAGTACACCTTACCTAAGGTAAACTGCATTGTTTATTTTTCTAATATAAACTAAGGTAATGTTGTGTTTTCTAATTGTTGGTCTGTCTAAGGTTTTAAAAAAATCTTTCTCGGTGCAGAGGTCCTTATTTTATCAGGTTTTAACCATTCTAATGTCAAAAAATATCTTTTTGTATTTTTCTTTTAATAAAAGGAATACATCTTACGTATAAGTTTATAATCCTTGATATTCAAACAAAAAAAATAAAGTTTTTTGGTATTATATATGCAAATATGATTTTTTTAATTTTCAGAGACTTGACCATTTGCAATTTAAAATAAAATTGTATTTTTTAAAGAAAGATTTTTGTTATTTTTATAGAAGGAACCAATTTAATATAGAAAGAGTGCCTCGTGTGTAAGTTATAATTCTAAGTATTAAATATGGGAGGGTAAAAAAGTAGAGAATCCAAAATCAATTACAAAATAATCTTCAAAAAATTCAAAATTTATTAAAAACTGGACTAAGACGCAAATAAAATATTTTTATCAAGCTATTTTAAACATGATATCAACTCAAGACGAATTATCGTTCATGAACTCAAAACCGAGTAACACAAAAAATCCACATGAATCTTATTAATTTCACGAACTTCGTTCAAATTTCATGTCAATTCTAATAAATCTACAAAAACCTAAACATAACTCATGTACCAACATTTAACGTTCAAAAACAATCACAACCCAAAAAAAAATAAACTCGCAATTCAACATAAATTATCAAATAAAAAATACAAATCACTTTAAATCAAATAATGTCCAAACACTCCTGAATTTATTATACACAATAATGAGATTTCGTTCAAAAATTCTTAACATTTTATCAATTTGTCCAAAAAATAATTTGAGGTTATTGATCGGTCTTTTGAGGTGTTTCGCATGCCCGAAAACTACTAGAATCAAGCCTGAAGATTGCTTGAGGTACAATAACATTCCAGAAAGCTTTTGGAAGTGGTGGAACAGTGACGACGCGTGGTCTCCACACGCCATAGCCACTAGCGGCGCGTGGGTTCACGTGCCATCGCTCATGGAAGGCCAAGACCTGGTGGATCTAGAGCAGTTCCTCATCTTCTTCCTCTTTATGCTGGCAATGGAGATCATCACTACCTACAAAAGCATAAAAAATCCACAAACAATCTATTTTATTTATTTTTTCTTCTCAATTGTTTTTTACCCACTACCTATTGGTTTAACCTTTTTTTTTCTTTATTGTTTCTCGTTGCTATCGATCACCACCATCATTTATGGCTGAGTTAGGATGTTGTTGTGGTCTTCGGTTAGGTGGATGCTATCTGTGGCGGGACTCACAACAACTAGTGGTGACAAGGGTAGTATAGAGATGGGTTTTTTTTTTTTTAATGATGATAGTGGTGGATGAGGAAAGAGACAATGGTGAGGGGATTGGTTTGTTTGTGGTGAAAAGGAGACGATAGGCTTGGTGATGATTGTTGATGTTGTCGTTGGAGATGGTGGTGGGTGAACTTGTGGTGGTCGTGAGTTGTGATGAAGAGGAGAAGGGTCAGTGTGAAATGGGTCAATTCAGGTTAAAAGACGGTTGTCAGTTTTTAAGAGTGAGTGAGAAAAGGGTTGTCTTTATTTTTGTTGGTTTGGAGGTGAAGGAGAGACCAAAGAGGTGCGGTAGTTGTTAAAGGTAGTCTTGGTGATTGGTTCCAATCGTTGGTGGCAAGGAGCCGATCACGACAGGGAAAAAGTAGAGGAAAAAGTTGGTATGTTTTGACTTTGTCAAAGAGAGGCAATGATGGATGGTTGACTTATGTGTTTGCGGTTAAAGATTGTGGCAATGGAAGTTGTTGGAGTCAGGCAATAGGTGTTAGTTCTTTTAGGGATTGAGAGTGAAGAGAGGTTGATTTGCTTTTGGTGGAGAGTGAATAGCTGCTAGTTTGGGAAGATGTGCCTGATTGTGATGGACAAAAACTATCTTCAAAGGGAGGTGAAGAGTCTGTGTTTTTCTATATTATTGGCAGAGAGCAAGATAAACCATGGGGGAAGGAGATGATCTAGAAAAAAAAATGAAAATGACCTCTCTTGTGATTTTTTAGAGAAGGGAAATCATGGCCATTTCTTCTTTTTTCTTCTTCTTTTTTTTATTGTTTTGTGTGTGGTATGTGAGGAGAACGAGAGCGGGTCATATTTTTTGGTTATTTTCTTGGTTTTGGAATTTTTTTGGGAGCTGTGTTTTGGTGTGTGTGATAAATGCTCTTAACTAATTGCCCTCTCTTTTTATGTGTGAGATTCCCTCATTATTTATAGACAAAATAATTTGCCTTTTTCCTCCCAATTGCTTGGTTTCTAAGCAAACTTGGTGACTAAGCAACCCAAAATCACTTTGGTCCCTCACTGTCTTTCTTTCTTTACACTTTGGTCCCCTTGTCCAAATATGTTTTCCTTTTTGATGTATCTTATTTTTTGTATTTTGATATTTTTTTTGGAATGCAATGTCAACGTCAACTCAATAAGAAAAATTTATCGATGATTTTGAAATGAGCGCGTTAAAAATCGAACTCGTCAAAAGTAAATTTTTAAATTTTTTATTCTTTTGAAAAGACATTAAGAATGTCAAAAACAATGCAAATACATCATAAATATATTTTTTGAATTCTTTGTTGTTTTTTTGCTATTTTTTGGATTTTTTTTTTAAAAAAGGGGTCAAAAATCGGGTTATAACAATTTATATAAAACTTAGAGAAAATATTGATGACAACATGTATTATAAGTAATCTGAACGAAAAAGATTATTTGTACCCAACTAATTAGCTATCATTAGTTTAATTCAAACTTATTTAATCTATTGTAATAATACTCTTAAATCATTATCAATTTTCTCTAAAAAATCAAATTCCTCTAAATTTACCAAAATTTTCAACTTAATAATTAAATTGATTAAATGTGAAACACACCCATTAAATAAATCATTATTTATTTCATTATAAAAAACATAAGTTACAAAATCAAAACCAATTTCATCAAATGACAAATAGATAATTTTTTAAAAAATCTCAAACAAACCCTAATATGTACAAATCATACATTCATATAACAAATTTCTATAGGAAAAAACTATAATACAAGTAAACACATAAACAAATTACATATACTACATAAAAATGCTAAAAATTAACATTTTCAAAATGGGTTACAACAACAAATGGGTAGTTTTGCTTACTTGATGTGGTGAATCTTCAAAAACAAAATTAAACCAGAATAGGGGTACTGACAGACTAAGTGTTGAGATGGCTGGATTTGTGATAATGAGAGCTTGATTTGTGACAAAATAAGGAGGGCAAAGATATTGTATGTTGTTTTCTGCAGAATAAAAAGGAAAGAAAAAAAAATGAGAGAGAGAGGAGAGGGGTTGTCTGTTATATTATAATTTAAATATTACTGATGGAATTAGCTATTGACATATTTCATTGGTAATTCCATATGTAATAATGACACGTCACTTTTCTATATATTTTTTTGTTTTTCATTCTTTAACTTCCAACTGTAATTTCCTCAGTATTCACCAATAGAATATTTTCATCGGTAAACCGAGACAAATAGTAACATCATTTTCTGTCGGTAAATGTCACTATAATATACCAACAATATTATTTCCATCAATATTTTTATTTGTATTTTTTTTTTGTTTTTCATTCATTAATTTTCAATTGTAATTTCCTCAATATTCACCAATGAAATATTTTCATCGGTATACCAAGAGAAATAATGACATCATATTCCGTCGGTAAATATCACTATAATTTAGTAACGTATTATTTCCGTCTTTATTTGATAATTTTCTGGTAGTATAAGTATCAAAAACATGCCATTGGACCAAATCGATTTTAATGAATCCAAATCTATAAAAACAATAATAAATTCATATGATGTAATAAAATATCAAAATAATAACGAATTTATATCTTAGTTTAGTATAAAACTAGGTGTTGGAAAAGTGATGGTGACTTTTCATTTCCTTATACTGGTGTTCAGAAATCTTTGTTGTGTTAAAGGTGGCCTAACTCGAGTAAGTGGCTACTTATGTCGACATATATGCATCTGGAAATTTAATTTTGTAGACCTAAACCATGGTTTAATGCTTGTTATATAAACTTCTCCTAGTTTTAATTGATGAAGAATGTTTTGCTTGATATGGTGGGCGATTGAGATTTTTCTTCATTCCATGTATGGGTTTTAGAAATCCAAACCTAGACGAAGCTTGCCTTTTCAACGTGAGTGGCTTTCTTATTTATTTATTTATTTTTGGATTACATTTGATGGGTTGATTTTCTAGGTCAAGAGAATACCTAATGCTTGATGAGTTATTTCCTAATCTTTTTTTCTTGCGCTAATTGCTGAAGATTTTGCTACTTTCTTGGAACTATTCCAAAACTGTTTCAACAATCGACTGATTAGGAAGCCGCCGGCCCGCCCTTGCGAAACAACTATATTTTATCATGTTTGGTTATTATGAAGGGAATGCAGGATAATTTTAAATCTGTGCAATATCAATTCGATCAAGGATATTATCAAGAAATCTGTACAGTGACTAAGGAGGTCAGCTCTTTTATCATTTTTTTAAGTTCAAATCTTTGGACAAACTGTAGTACGGATTGAAAAACAATTAACATAAAAAAAAATATTCAAGTTTTAGAAAATTATTTAGTATTTATTATTAAATCAAACTAAGCAAATCAACTTTAAAATCTTATAATGTGACTCCTTATCTAACCTGTATTTAAAATTAAATCGTGTGTGGAAGTTGTTATGACGTGATTCAATCGACTTGATTGTTACAAAAATAACTCGGTTGACCGATAAAAAAATCTAAGGATAAAATTGACAGAAAAACCTTCCCAACCCAACTTCTTGTTTAGCTTAGGTTTAAAATTAAATCGTATGTAAGTTACCACAATATAACCTAATCAACTTGGTTGGTCCAAAGACAGCCCCCACTTGAGTGGTAAAAAAAATACAAGGAAACAAATTATGAAATTAATAGGAAAAAAAACATTTTAACCAAATTTCTTGTCTAACCTGATTTTAAAATTATACTGTGTGAAAATTATCTTGATGTGATCCAGTCGACTTAATCCTTTCAAAAGCAATCTGAATAATTGTTAAAATTTATAATAAAATTGAAGAAACAAAAAACACTATTTATATACATATATACTGAATATACATGAAATTTTCCAAATGTTTTAAGTAGAGGAGCTTAATAAAACACAAAAAAACTAATTTTATCCAGTGATGTGTTTTGTACTATCTAAATCATTACTAGACGAACAATATCATGCATCAATCAATCAACGAAATTCTCTCCTTTTTTCTACATAATAAAAAATTTCAGCTTATATATGCTTTCTTTTGGTCATATATTTGAAATATAATGTTAGAAAATAATTTAATTATAAAATTGATGTTTATAAATTCAAGTTTACTCCAAGTTTTGTAACTAGCTAGTTCTTCTAAATTTATGGTAATGTAAACTGACAAATGGATGAATATGTTAAACTATAGAAAGCTTGGGGATGATTTTAAAAGTTGGGGACTGATTTATTAGAAACTGCAGTTGAGGACTGATTAATTTTTAGTTATCTCAAAAACTTAAAAAATAATAATCTGATAGTTGTAGTAATTTTTGGAGTGTTTTCTGAAAAATAGCATTTTTCAAAAAATAAAATAAAATGGAAACTAGCATAGTTCAATTTTTTTTTTTAAGAAAATAGCAGATAACATTGGATTATATTATTGATAACAACGCAACCTTTTTTTTTAATATACAATTTTTTTATTTTTAATTAAATCATCAAAATTATGTTGTTTTGGTTGGTAGAGGACAAGTTTTACTTAAAATCTTAAGTTAAACTAAAAAACTTGTATATAATGCTCAATAACGTATTAAATTGCATTAATTTATGTGGCTGTGTTATTTCCTTATTTTGTGCTACTTTTCCATTTTTGAGAGTGCTATTCAAAGAAAATTTAATCTGTGTTCATATAAAGCCACTCGATCTCTGTGCTTTCTTCCATACTCCTTATCCAACAACCTTGTCTTGTTCTATCGTTTCTCGAGAACGAAAATCAAAGGAAACGAGATCGAAAGAGGGCGCACTCATTCCCCGAAAAGATGCAAGACCCAGTTGCAATCATAGTTGGAGCTGGTCCCTCTGGCTTAGCCACCTCTGCCTGCCTAAACCAGCATTCAATCCCTCACATACTCCTTGAAAGAGAAGATTGCTATGCTTCTCTTTGGAAAAAATACTCGTATGATCGTCTACGCCTTCACTTGAGAAAACAGTTCTGCGAGCTACCTCGCATGTCATTTCCTGACTCATACCCCACGTATGTCCCAAAAGATCAGTTCTTACAATACTTAGATGACTATGTTTCCCACTTCAAGATCAGTCCCATGTACCAGAGAAGTGTTGAGTTTGCGAGTTTCGATGAAGAAGCCAAGAAATGGAATGTTAAGGCTAGAAATGTGAGTTCTGGGGAGATTGAGGAATACTCTGCGAGGTTTTTGGTGGTGGCTAGTGGAGAAACGAGCAATCCTTTTATACCAGAGTTCGAAGGATTGAACACTTTCACTGGAGAGGTTCTTCACTCTACTGAATTCAAAAATGGAAAGACTTACTGTGATAAGAATGTTTTGGTTGTTGGGTCTGGTAATTCTGGCATGGAAATTGCATTAGACCTCGCAAACCATGGTGCAAGAACATCAATCGCCATCCGTAGTCCGGTAACTTAGCATTTGGCTCGATCAATCTTTAATTTGTTTATTTCGAGTATAAATTATTAAATGTTTCTAATACTCTGTTTTTTTCTTCTTCTTTCAGAAAATGGTTTGATCTCAAATTATGATAACTAACTAGTATGTGTAGATTAATGAATTGTATATGATTGGACCCATGTTCATGCTTGCAGATTCACATTCTATCGAGGGAGATGGTATACTTGGGATTGAATATGTTGAAGTATTTTTCATGTGGCATGGTGGACAAAGTTATGGTGATGCTTAGCAAACTTGTTTATGGAGACTTAAGCAAGCATGGGATAAAGAGACCAAAAGAGGGGCCGTTTTTCATGAAAGTTGCTTACGGGAAGTATCCAGTTTTCGATGTCGGTACCTGCAACAAAATCAAGTCCGGAGAGATCCAGGTATGTTATACATGTATGAATTAGAGAGAGCAAGTAATGGATTTCTTTTCGGCTTAATTAGCTAGCAAGTCCTTAAATATACCCAAAAAAAAAAAAATGGCTCACAACGGAGAAATTCTTACATTAATCCGGTTTACCATGAGTCCCACACACACACATGATGGGTTCAGTAATCATTTTGGTAGCTTCTAACTTAGTTATCAGCAATCAATTTGCTACTAATTTGGTGTCAATGACGTGCTGTCGTGCTCAACTCCTCTTTTTGCACACAAAAGTAATGAGATCTCAAATTTATACAGCTGTTGACAACAGTTGGTTCCATGAATGGACGACAACAACTATCATCATCATCATGCTATTTAAAGATTTGTCGTCTTGTTCACCTAAATCATAAGAGTTTATATAATGCGTATGGATCACCTTGGACACATTTAACTTGGAAATTACTTCATTTGTCTAGTAAAGTTCTCTGCAAAACCATGTTGTATTGCCAGAAAGTTCCATTCGGCTAATAATTGACTGTGTTTGTGCTTGCGTGTATGCCGACAGATGATTATGATGATGCTAAGCTCGTGAATTTTGGCTTTTGTGTGCCCAGGTCTTGCCCGCACTAGAAAGCATAAGAGGCAATGAGGTGGTATTTGAAAATGGCAAGTCACACCCCTTTGACACCATTGTTTTTTGTACTGGCTTCGAGAGATCAACTAATAAGTGGCTCAAGGTGGGTAGCTTTATTAAACCAGCAGAAAGTTACCTCACTATTTATGAATCAGTCAGCATAAAGAGATGGAAATACTGCATGTGTTTACGCGCTTTGACCAATTATAGTTGTTTTGACCAGGGGGATGATTACCTTTTGAATGAAGATGGGATTCCAAAGCCAGGTTACCCTAACCATTGGAAGGGGAAGGACGGTTTGTATTGCATTGGATTATCAAGGAGAGGTTTGTATGGAGCTAGCGCGGATGCACAGAATGTAGTCAACGATATCAAGGCACTCATTTAGATGGCTTTTGGTTAATGCCCTGAATTAAAAAGATGGAAATAATAATTAAAAAAAAAAGAGAAAGTTGAAGAGAGACATGATTGTGTTTGATAATAGTGTATAAAAGAGAGTGATTATCTTTTTATTATATTATATTTAATTGATAGTAAATAAGACTATAAAATGTAAAATGTATTATTCTTAAACTTATATATTTTAAAAAAAATTAAATATTATTATTTTTTTCCTTAGTTTTTAATTTAATAATAGTATAATAACCAGTGTTTTAAAACCCGGCCCGGCCCGGCGGGTCGACCCGGGATCCGGCTGACCCGGTGCCGGAACCGGGCCGGGTTGATGAAAAGACCCGTTAGGGAATTGACCTGGCAAAACCTGGTCGACCCGGTGGTTCGACCCGGGACCCGATTGACCCGGTAGTTCGACCCGGGACCCGGTTGACCCGGGTAAACCCAGCTGAGACCTGGCTGCTGTTTTATATAGATATATATATGTTCAACGACGTCGTTTTTAGCTTTAGCTTTTTAGTAAGCCTTATTAATTTTTGGCAAGCCTTCTGCCTCTCTCCCTCTCTCTCTCTCTCTCGCACTCTCCCACAATCTCACTTAGTTAGCCAAGACTGCAAAAATGGGAAGAAACAATTTCTCGATCTTAAGTCTTAACAATTCTATCTGTCACACTCCTTCCCATTCTCTCCCTCTCTTTCTCCACATATTCCCCAACAGATCATCGCTTCTTAGTCCTCCTCAACGACTTGTCACTCAAATCTTCTCACTCAATCTTCTTCAATTCTCTCAAATCTCGTGGTTTCGATCTTGATTTCAAGCTTGCTGATGACCCAAACTCGCCCTTCAACGTTATGGCCAGTACTTATATGATGACTTAATTCTGTTCTTTCCTTCAATCGAAAGTAAGTTGTTGAATCCAAACAAATTGTTGTTTGTTGTTATCAAGTTGTGATTTTTATGATTCAGTTTTCGTTTTGAGAAAATGGGTTTTGTTACGATTTTGTTTTTTTAGTTTTCTTGGAATAATTTGTAATTTGGGATTTTTTTTAGGATTTGGTGGTGCGTTGGATTTAGCTCTAGCTACTGAATGTGGGGTTGATTTCAATGAGGCTGGTGTAGAATTTATGATGCATTGAATGTTTTTATCATTTTATTTTATAAGAGTCTGTCATTGACGATTTGGCTTGAAAAAAAAAGAGAGCAGGTCCAGGCTTGAAAGCTCGCTGGAATGAGTTTATATAAAGCAGATAATAGAATTATTTTGTTTATCGAGTTTACGTTATATTGTTGGATCCATTGCCTATTTGCCTTGGTTATTGATCAATGATCATAAAAGTTTTTTTTTTGGGTTGACCCAGGTTGGCCCGGGTCAACCCATCTGACCCGTGACCCGGTCATTATACCGGGTCAACCACCGGGTCGGGTTTTAAAACTATGATAATAACTTGATTAGAAAACACGAATTAGCCCAATAGATTAAATCAGGTCTAAATTTTAAAAACAAATTTAAAAAAATGGGAGAGAATTAACCCAATAAAAAAACCTAAACGCTTTCATAGTAATAAATATCATGAAACATCAATCCCTCGCGTGTGATTGTATACGTGAGGGTACAAGACGTCTATGGTGTTGCATACTCGACTTTGTTTGAAAAAGATGGGTTTGAAGGTCCTGGAAGGTTTCAGTTGCTCGAGTAGTGGTGAATATATTACCTGTGCGTTTCATTTTCCTAGTTAGCTATTCTCAATCAACTTACCATTTCAGAGCAATTAAGATCGGAGACAGACCGGTTTTGTAAATCCACGATCCCCTGCTAGTAATTCAAAGCCCAAAACAGACACTCTCCAAAACTTATCTTCCCGGTAGCAAACTGGATGTATTATATGCCGCGTCAAATGTAACAATAAATAATTTAATTACACATTTTTTTCTAATCGTTACATCAAATAACTTCAAGGCTGACAAGAAAAATGAGCCCTTCACTAATTAGGCTTTGCCTAATTGATGTCTAAACATGCAAATTGGTTAAAATCTATCTATCTGGGAATGCCCAGCCAACCAAACGGAATGAAAGGATAATTGAATGGAAAGAACGGAAGACCATGATCATGTGATTGCACCAGAAAAGGAGCTCGTGTAATGACCTTGAAAAATGAGCAGAAGCATGGCATTTATCAATTTGGTGTCTTTTGAGGTTATAACCATACTTCCCAACTATTGAGTGTCGTGATAGAGCTCAACTCAGATTGACCTCCCAATTCGGTATCATGCCCAGAGGAGTCCATCAAAGCCAATTTCCAGATTTGAAATTGGGCTGTTGCCAAAATCCTGAACTGCAGCTTGGTTGTCTTTCAATGAATCCACATATGGCTCCGATAGATCGGAAGATCGTTCAGATGGGATTCCATAATCTTTGAGAATGTAGAATGAAGAAGCACTCGCTGCTTCTCTCTCCAGCACAACAAGGTAATTGTCTTCAAACTCGAAAACTAAATATTTGTTCTTGCATGCTGATTAAAATCACAAAAACATGAGGACAAAAGTGAAAAAGGAGTAAGGAACAAAAAAACAGAGAAGGGGCAGTCTGCTTACAATCGACAAGGTGTGCTAGGTGATGGATGTTTTTTATTTGAGTTCCATTGAACTTCAAAACCTGCAAGTTTTTATTCTTCTTAGTACGTGTGCAAATAATGGCAAGCAGGTGCAGATAACAGTTGTTGCTGGTTATAGATAACGTGCCTGTTGATTGCTCATTTCCTCATATCCAAAGTTGACTTCATTTGCCAAGACCTGTCAATAGAATGAAAATAATCAAGGCAGTGCTGTACTGAGATATGCCAACAGTTCGTTAAATTTTTCAATAAAACAAGAATCTTGGCAATGAGATATGATCCTCCTTCAGTAAAACAAAGATTTAATAAGTACAGAAAACTTGCCACTGTAATTAAAGCACACGAGATAGTAGCATCGCATCTGCAAACTTACCTGTGATACGATAACAATTTGCTCCCCTTTGAACCTTGCCAGAGAATAACGTGACTTTGCTAGCAGTTTCAACTGAAGGAAGATAAAACCAATCAAATTAAAAACTATAAAAGTGTATTGGTGACCAATGCAAAAGGTGTTAAAGCAACCTGTCATGGGACTTACCCCTATAGAGTCTTCACATTCCTCCCTGTCAACAGGGGAACAAAATCTCTTGCATTAGCATTATCACTTACAGCAAGAATACTATTATAAATTAACAGATTAATCACATTACTGAGTGCTTGGAAGTATTCATACTCCATCAGTGGTTCTGAAAGTGGGGTAAACACCAAACCAGCAATTATTAAATACGAAGGCTGACCTCCATCAACATGATATGGAACCTTGAAGCAAGAAGATAAGAATCCAATTTTTTTGATATATGAATCTGATAAATCAACTCATATATGATGTAGAGCCAAGATTCTAATGGCATTACCAAATTCACTCTTGGATTAAGAACTACTTTAACTTTCATGAATGACCCAGCTCTAATTATGCCAAGCTCTGCCACATCACCTGTGAATCTGTTTAGAAACACCATTATATACATACAAAAAAGCATGAAGCCCAAAGAACATTGACTATTTGGATATTAAAGAACAGGCTCAAACAAGGTTATGAAGAGACTGAGAAAAAATTCAAAGCCTAACATAAAGAAATAATGGTTGAACTAAAGCCCTTTACTTTTGACTAATAAGATAACGGAATGCAATGCGCTCATTTGATCGAAATGGCACTGTTCCTTCACATCCTACATTAACATCATCAAAGCTCACAATCACGTCCCCCTGAACAGAACAACTACAATCAAAATTCTCAACAGATAAAAATTAGAGGTAGAAAGGAAAATCCATCTCAAGAAGAAATTACTTATTCAAGCTTTTAGTATTATTCATAAATCAAATCACACCACTAACCAATGCAAGAAAATGAGGACTACCAATTCACACAAAGACTGAATCTTGTGTAAAAATAAATTTGCCTGTCTAGAGTTGGTTTTTGGTGTGGCATTATTAGGGAGCTTTTTTATGAAACATAAGTATTGCTATTACATTTTCTTCTATCTTCAGTATTCCTTAATCCTATTGCAGTCCGAACACCAAAAAAATGCAGCATGGATATTTATATATAGATTAGTTTGGCTGACAATATTGAGAAGCACGATAACAATAATCCAAGGTTTTCCTTCCTGATAACATGTTAGCAAGAATAGACTAGTTGCAATTCAAGCTTTGAAGCCACTAATGGCCACTGTACCTCCTTTAAGACTCTATTAGCATCAGAGATTGGTTCAACTCTTCGTACCAACACACCCTGCACAAACCAGATGTTATAAGGGAACTGCTCGACAGATTCATGCTATGAAGTTGCAAGGACATAACTTTCACCGGATATACCAATTGGAGGTTACTGGGGGGGGGGGGGGGGGGGGTTGAATGCTTCACAAATTACTTGAAGAAAGCAAACAAAGGCTACAAATGAATTGATTCCTCCATTTTCCATTTTTACAGGAACATTGAAAAACTCCCCCTTCTCTACTAATTGAAAATGTGCAAGTTTTTCACAACATTCAGCAGAATGTTCCATACATTGGCAACATACATGAAACAATCTACAAAATGATACCACAGTTTAATCACATGATAAGTAAAGCTTGAAATTTGTAGAGAAAATATGAAAGTGTACTTCACTTTTAAGGTAATTATAAATGTCTATTAGTTTAGGTACCAAGGAGGTGCTAACCATTCGCTAAAGCAAGAGGAATGAGGTAACAAAGAAGGCTGACTATACATCACATAAACTATATGCAGAATCAGTATGTGGAGAACTCATAAGGGGGCGAGGAAAAAAACTGTCAGTGTGTATAGTTTTAACCCAAAAATCCTCCATACTTCATCCCCCTGAAATAGAGATTTTCATCTCTTTTCATAAACCCAAAAATATTGCTGAAAGTACACAACCACATGAATCACTTTTTCCCCACAACATCTCTAAACTTTTTAGCTCTCAATACACTGAACTGACATAAACTAACAACAACCAACCGTCCCATAAATAACAGCTGCATTTCAAAATTCACTTTTTCCCCATGCGGTTAACCACCTCCAGTACCACTTTCCACCTCCATCATTACTCCTCGATCTGCTCCAGCAACCTCGCATTAGCTGCTGAATTATCCTTCCAAACCTAACTTGATCCACCCATTGGCAAACCACCCATATTCACAAAAAAAAAAAAAAAAAGTCTCCGGTTCTCAGAATTCGTTTTAGCAAGTCACCATAGTAATGCCACCCCACGCTCATAAAGTTAAACTTGTGTTACCTTGAATTTACAAAAGCACATCCACAGTTTCAAAAGAAAAAAAAAAGACTAGAAAAAATTACAAATTACATGAACAATGCCAGACAATCTGAAAGCCAAAAAAAAAGTGCTTGACAAAGAGGCATACCTCATTAGAATTTACTTTTAACCATGCACGTAATGCTGGATTCTCCAACTTTTGCAGCAACACACCAAGGGAAGGAAAGCCTAGAAGTCAGGCAAAAGGAGTTTTATTGGGACAATCCCAAATCAACTGCATGACCAAGGTACATGCTAGGTTTGCATTACAAAAATCAATCAGGTACCAGTACGTGAAAAGAAAAGCAGAGCAATGGTTAATCTAGAAAGCAACAAGAGATATCATAAATGTTACTAAATAGATTCAAAAGGAATTCAGAACATTCCAAGGCACTGATATATGTCTATAAATACTCTCAACAACCTTCACAACAACAAATGAGAACTAAGAGTATCTACACCAGAGAATAGCCTGCAGGGACCTATTAAAGAACAAGGGTAAGATAATAGTCACATGAAACTAGCAAGTTAAAAGTGGTTATTGAAGAGCCAAAACGAGCAAGAAGCCATTACTACCTTTGCACAAACTTGATAACTAGTAGTTCTATATGATGTTGGTCAAAATAAGAGCATGAAATTTTTAGAGGAAGCTTGGTCCTTAAAATTGGCATGCCTTTCATGCTTGTCAACATTCAAATTCTACACATTGAGTTTCAATGCCAGAACACAGCATAGACAATACAAGGAATACACCATATAAACATATGCAAAAAAGTATCTCACCAGTGTATCTCCCAGTTCTCTCATAGTCATTTAGAAAATGAGATACAACTGTTGTTGGAATCACATATCCAATATTCTCGACCTCTTCAGATCTGTATACCTAAAAGAAATGTCTCATGAAAATGTCACAAGGAAAGAGATGCAGCAAATGGAATATGAGTTGTTTGCTAAATCAACAGCAAAATATGTGGAGAACTTGCTTTTGTTTAAAAACAAGAAAATTATAAACATGATGTAATATCAAGAAGAAACTGCCTGGGGGAACCCTCATTCTTAGAATCTAGTCATATGGAAAAATAATTCTAGACCAAATGAAAACTGGTGCATATCAGCTAGCCAGAGAACCTACCTGAAATGCTACTCCAATGCACTCCCCCTGGTCACTGAATGCAGGACCACCACTGTTACCTATAACTAACTAGTATAAGCAGTAGCTATCACAGAATGGACTAAAGCCCTGAAATAAATAAAAGATGCAGACAAACACACATGCATACACCCATAGAGAGTTGTAATAGTGATGCACCCAGATATATGCAATCTCCAAAATGCAAATATATAACCTGGAGAAGTTTTGACACACGGAATGGATAGACAAATAAATAAGAACATGCATATGTACATACTAACCAGGATTTATTGCTGCATCAATTTGAATGCCCAACAAATCAGATGATCCATGCGCATAAGATGTAACCTGATAATAATAAATTTGATAGCATGATACAGAAAATTTGCTTAAACATGTTGGTCAAGGGAGAACATCACACAGACAATCATAGACATGTCAGAAATAGATGAACAATCATATGATTTCAATGATGGGTAATCAAACCTCTATACGAGACACAACCCCCTTTGTCACTGAAATGGTGTCTCCACCAAGGGGATATCCTACAACTGTTACTGCATCCTGCCCATTTAAAATGCAGCAGAAAATGACTCTCAAAAAGAGAAGTACATACAAAACAATTTGAAACTTATAAGTTAGAATTAGGGCATCAGTCTGCATTTTCATAGGAAAAGTACATGACCTCAGCGTAAACAGTAAATTAAACTATCACTCCAAAGAACTGCTATGATGAACCCCAAAGGTTTATTCTCATGAGCCCAAAAACATTTGATGCAGGTTTAAGTAGCACCAAAATTATAGTTTCTACAATCATTTAACGGGGTGTGATAATTTAGGGCTGTTGCAAATGCTAGGCCAAAAAAGTCTGTAGACCTAAGAAACATGAGGGGAGAGGGCACTGCGACCCTAAGTGAAAGGGTAATTTGACCTGAAGACGTGGTAAGCATCCAAACTCGAGTGGTTCTGCTCCTTCCCAGAATTCCTCACTTTCTACTGAAAGCAAAGCTATATCGCAATCAACTCCTCTGGCCAGTACCTGTGTACAAAATCACTGAGAGGAAAGTAAGTTGCAATACCTTGTATGTCTCACAAGCAAGATCAATCCATGCCTTGGTTTGTTTCCTTTGTTCTATAGCGAATACCATGTCAACAGAAGCATGAGAACTTTGAGAAACTAGTGACAGGTTGAAACAATCATATCGTTTGTTTCCAAAGATGGCAGGCGCAACTGCTAGTAAGAAAGTGCTGGAAGTCATAGCAGACACCAATTTCTCTACACCATGCTTCTTGTAAAAGATGCTTTTTGTTTTTCCAAAAAAATTAACTTCGAACAGATCCACTGAAACTCATTAATATTGGGATTTTCATCCAATTTTCTCAAGATCTATGTACACTTGCTCTCAAAGTACATCTAACACACCCTTATCACTTCCATTTATGGTTTGGGACTTTAAATAATATGGAAAAAGATTAAAAAAGAAAGGGTATAGATACGGAGCTATTAAGATCATTAAAATATCTTGCAACTTCCATAGGATAAAGAAGTACCTTAGCCACATATTTGGTATCATCTCCCCTTCTCTTCACTTTGACCTGCAATCAGAAAAGGAATTTTTAAAAGTTAATTTGACAATCTTTACCTAAATATCATGTCTCAAACTGAAGAAAACACAAATGATTCTTTTGGTTGTATTGAGCAAGTCTCTACCAGTGGCAGGGTGCTCTTATAGGAATTCCAAGCCGGTATTCCATATATATCCCCATGTCCAGTCCCTATGCATCATGCACTTTCTAGCATGTCTATCAAATGGAAAAGGGATGGCCAGAGTTCTCAAGGGCTGTTGATTAGTGACTTAGTCCTTTTGATTTGCTATTATTCTATCTCTAAACACAGCTACCTAGATGTTCTGGTCTTTTGAGGGCTTTTCTTGTGGTTTGATCACTTATGGTAAAAGGCAATTGATAAAATCCAAACTAAGATTGAAAGTTTAGGCATGAAATAACCTGTGTATAATGTTCAACACAATGAGCATTTGTCAAAAGCTTTCCATTGCCGATCATAAAAGCACTGCATAACAAACAAGTAAAGAAATGAAGAAATCAATTTGCAAGACAATGTCGATTCAATAAATAGCATGCACAGCAGAAACGAAATATGAACAGAAATACATCTTAACAGAGCCTGCTGCGACCAAGAATTTCTTATTACCTTAAAAGAAATTTATGGAAGACCTAACATGTAAATATTTCAGAAAACTCACCTTCCTGTGCTTGTGTATTGCCTTTGCTTTTGCCAGGGAAGGGAATAATCAGGCTCAGTATGGGTGCAGTAGACCTAGACACAAAAAAAAAAACATTTTCTAGCAAAGTGCAAGCACATGCAGGAAAAAATAAGTCAATTCTACAAATTTGTGTCAAGGAATTGAAATAGGTAGGCATATTATTGAGAACCAACAGTTGAGAATATTAGTAAATGGTGACGTAAAACTTAGCTTCACACATTAGTTTGGATAGCAATAATTGCTGCTCCCAAACCTCAAGCTTCCGAGGAATATAAAAGAAGAAAGACAATCACATGCACCCTTGTGATAATATGCCCAGTTACTCGGTTATGAATGTATCAACATCTATCAAGATAGAAGGAATTTCTCCTCCAAGTAGTTGTTAAAGTAGCTGAGAGCAATATCTTAGACATCCTTGATGCATCATCTAGCTCTTTGGACAAGACTCATGTTGAATTCTAAAACTACGTAGGACATTCATGGACTGTAAGATAGTTGTGTCAATTGGATTGTCCCATATCTAGTTAGTCACTCATTGCAATTTTAGTAACGAATACAAGAGTAATATCCTGATGAAAACTATACTAATTATGAAGCACAGATTGCAAATAATGATTAACGTGGAGCTTAACAAATAGATGGAATCTGCAAGCATCTACATCTAATAGAACGTAGCATGTTCAAAGACAAAATTAGCAATCACAGGACCTTAACCATCAATTGAATGTCAAAAAGACAGGAAATGACAGAACATAAAATTGCAAGGAAATGGAGTAAAATGTGAAAAAATTATCACCTTGACAACTGCATCTAAAAAAGCTGCATCTTTAAGATTCTGTGGCTCAACCTGAATCAAGAGATGAATAAAAAAAACTTATCTAAATTACTAAAAGCAACAAATGGGAAAAAGGAGAGCATGGAATCACACCTGTTGTTCCTTCATATCAAACTTAGACTCATTCTTATCTTTTCTTTGCCCTCCGAATGACTTAAAAGCCGCTGATTGGGATCTGCCTGCTTTCCTTTTACCCCTGATTCCATCATCATCATCGAGTATATAGGACCTCTCGTCCTTCGATTTCCTCGAAGATTTCTTCTGTGAAACACCTTCCTTCTAAACACAACCAAACCAAGATTTCACAAAATAATCGGTTAAACAGGATAATTTTGACCTTTCTTCTTTTTTAAAAGAAAAAAAAATATCAATTCTAGCTGTGTTAAAGCAGAGATAGTTCCTATTTATGACTTAGAGAGCTGAATTTGCTCAACTAATTAGAATTCCTAGGGTTTTGACTAAAATGACAGTCGATTATGATTCTAATCCAGTACTGAAAGTGCGTTTTTTTATTTATAAATGCAAAAAATGAAAAGAAAGAAGGGGGAGAGAGAGAGATAGATTATGGTTTTACAAGTTCTCTATCTCGATTAGAAGAAGGGCGTCTCTTGTGATTGACGACGGCTTTACAAGTGACCGAAGCAATGGAATGATGCGACGTGGCGAGATATCGTTGGGAAGAAACACAGCAACGGAATTTAACGGTGGAGGTGAGAACAGAGAAGCAGCAGTTGGCGACTGCCGTGGCCATGGTTAAAATGATGTAGCTGCTGAGTGAGTGACTCTCTTTCAGCTCAGTCTTGGCTCACTACCTCACTCAGTTTTCTTATCTCTGCCTGCCTGCCTGCCTGCCTAACAAAATGGGATTGGATCAGGTCCCTGGTTTTGGCGCCTTGATATTTGGCCATTTGGAGTGCTTCTTTGATACTTGAGTGACTACTCTACAAAGGTTATGCGCTGTCGTTTAAGGCTCGCCTCGCGATACGATATTACGAGCTGCGCTTCTTCAGTCTCTCCATTTGTTTCGGGTTAAAAATTAAAATAATAATATTATAATTATTTCCCATTTTATTTTATCAAATGTTAAGAGCCACCCCCCTCCCACCTATGAAAACGTAAAAACTTGTTCAGAGAAAAAAATGTTTTATCATAAAACGAAAATAAGGTCAAAATGTTGAGACCTTAAAACTGAGTCTGGAATTCGCAAATGATAAAGTTTTGGCTTTTAATAGCAGATGTATAAAAAAAACCGGATTATATGTAATATTTGTATTATTTAACTTGACTCAACTTGTTAAAATTTGATAATATTGATATTTCAAATGATAATAAATTAAAAAATCTAATAAATAAATATCATGGATAGGGTGCAAGTTGAGATCTTTTAATCCCACTCAACCCGACCCAACCCGTATAACTTAATGTAATCAATCTTAATCCTATGTATAAATAATATTTTTCCTTCTCTCTCTTACTTTTTCCCCTCTCTTTCCTTTTAATTTTATCATTCAAATTTTATGTGCTTAATTAATTATTATTTTTTGTCTTTTACTCATATAATCGGTTCTCTTTTGCATCTCAAAATTTTTTTAAATCGTCAAATAATAATGAAATTAATATGCTTAGCCCACAAATATATGTAAAATCCATGAAAGATTGATCGTCAGGGTCTTCTCTAGGAAATACAACATGAACAAAAATAGAAAAAGATTAACACATCTTGCAATGTGTTGCCCTAGATAAAATAAGTTTCAAGGATTGTATCTCTATTTATATAAGAGAATCTTTTGAACTTTTCAATAAACAAATTAATATTTTATCTCCAAGTAGTCTTGGTAGATTTTTTTTTTCATGATGTTGCTTATCTCTATATCTCTAATGAAATTGTCATGTCTTTAAACAAAATCATCATGTCTCCAACGAAAATATCCACGCATCTAGCGATGTCTTTAAATGAATTCTCCAAGTCTCCAATAAAATCTTCATATCTCCAATAAAATATTTATGTCTCTAAGTAATGAGCTTTCTAAACCATCATCATGATAATTTCTCTATTGATTCTCCATTATTTTTCACTCTCCAAGGGAAAGTGCTTTTTGTCCTCGAAGGAATAAACAACTCAAACAAATTTCAAAACTTCTACGTGACATGTTAAAAAAACCACGTGAAAGTAATATGACCTTAAAGTAAATGTTTTTTTCCCTTTTTACTTTTGGTGGTTAAGTCTTTAAACATAAATGTTTGAAAAACTAGGAGGATGGTTATCCAAAAAAATGTTTCTTAATGGTTAGAAATCTGTCCATTTTAGGACAACAAGTTATGACCTAGCTTACCTAGATGTCCGCTATGTTTTTGGCCTTAAACAATCTTATAAGCGGTCCAAGGGACCATTATTCATCTCAAAAGGTTGCTTTCCAGCCTAAAAGACTACTCTCTAGCAAGGTTGTCAATTCCGTTTCGGTAGGTGTTTTGTTTTTTCAATTGGAATGGAATGTTTCAGTTTCGGAGTGTTTCGATGTGTCGTTTCGGGGTTATACTGTTCATATATATATATAACAAACATAATTCAAATTCATGATAAATTAATTATAAATTATGCAATACAAACACAATGTCAAACAAATATAATTTCAAAATTTAAAATATTTCTAAATAGTCAAGATTAAATAGATCTTTAACTTAAAGTAATTCAACTTAAACAAA